>ERZ791740.447-NODE-447-length-35222-cov-5.238860_pt1 | contig 35222 bp, 27 predicted proteins | sample MGYA00510041_ERZ791740 | MGnify/ENA primary metagenome ERZ791740 (study PRJEB30046, sample SAMN00791959) | human gut metagenome | study: EMG produced TPA metagenomics assembly of the A metagenome-wide association study of gut microbiota in type 2...
GAGCGCCACCTTGCCAAGGTGGAGGTAGCGAGTTCGAGCCTCGTCGGCCGCTCCAGACAAACAGCAAGGAACCGGTTTACGCCGGCTTTTTGCTTATTATGGTGACGTGGCCAAGTGGTAAGGCAAGGGTCTGCAAAACCCTCATTCGGCAGTTCAAATCTGCCCGTCACCTCCAAAACTCCCGCAGGCAGGTCGCTCGCGGGAGTTTTTCTGCATATAGCCCCTTGGATTTTGTGTAATAGTTGATTCCCCATAAAAATAAGTGACGATATGAAAGCCTCATGCCCTGTAAGCGTGCATAACAAAATGCTTACGGGGCGTTTTGCTTTCCAGCAAAAATATATTACCTTGCGCCTTTCATTGTAAAAACAACAGGTATTGTTTTTAGCAGGCACCAAAGGTCAAACAGTACAGAGCAGTGATTGATATAGATCAAATCATATTTGAGCTTTTCTGCAGGGTTCAAATCATAGCCGCCATTGACCTGCGCGTAACCAGTCAGGCCCGGCATAACCTGCATACGGCTGCGGAAGTTCTCGACTTTGCCGTCAAGGTCGTCATAAACAGTGGGGCGTTCGGGGCGCGGGCCAACAAAGCTCATTTCGCCCATAAAGATGTTGAGCAGCTGCGGCAGTTCGTCCAGGTGGGTCAGGCGCAGGATATGGCCAACGCGGGTAATGCGTGTGTCGTTTTCACTGGTCCACTTCGCATCATCCGGGGCAGTGCTTTGCTGCATAGAACGGAATTTGTAGATAGTAAAAGGCTTCCCGCCGTATCCAAGCCGTATTTGTGTGTAAATGATCTTGCCGGGGGAATCCAGCCAAACAACAAGCGCAATCACAGCCATGAGCAGCGCGCAGGTAACAAGCAGAACCAAAGAAAATACAAGATCAAACCCGCGTTTGAGGATGAGATAGCTCATCCTGCGCAGTAAAGGTGCAAAAGATGAGCAGCTGACGGGGCGGGGTTCCATAGCCGAATGATACATGCGGCATCGACCTTTCTGAAATGTATGGGGCATGGCAAATACAACAAAAGCTATTTACAATGTTAACCCAAAATATACTCAAAATCAATATGTTTCGACAAGATTCATGAAGAAATATTATGAGTGTACGTTAAAATACAGTATAAAGATACATCTGATATGAATTTTTATGTTTGAACGAAGAAAAAAGCTCCCAGCTTGTACCAGCTGGGAGCAAATGATAATGAAAAGGAGACGTTAATAGATTGCACATCCGCGTCTGCTGCTTTCGTTTACCAGATAAAGAGCTTTGTCAGCATCATTGAAGATGAATCTGCTCGATTTTTTGCGGTCAGTAAAAGCAACTCCAACGCTGATAGAAACAGGGGAAAGACCGGAGTCTTTCTTGGGGAGTTCATCGTTGATAAACCTGTTGCCATCAATAATATCGTCGAGGAAATACGCAAATTTGCGATAAATAAGAGGAATTGAACTATAAAAAACAATGTCCTCTGCTGCTTGCGGCGGGAATGTCTGCTGCCATATTTTTGACCGGATGCCAGAAAGCAGAAACACAGCCTGAACAGGCAGCGCAGAATGACAGGTCTGCTCCGTCCATGGATACCGCTGCACAGCAGGAATTGACTGTTTACGGCAGTTGGTCCAACTTTGAAGCTGTTGCGCTGGACTGGAACAAGATTTACCCCAACATTTACTATCAGCTATTCCAAAATTGATGGCTGTAATAAACAGTTGGATGCGATTGTGACAGCGGCAGAAAAATCGGATGTGGTTTTGTTTGGAACAACGGATTACTATTATTGACCTGGAGTTTGAAACCATGTTTGAGCTGTTGGAGAACAGCTGCATTGACCATGACCTTGATATGAGCATTGCAACTGATTGGTAGCGCCTTTAATGATACTCTGTGGAATATCGCAACAGGCGACCTGACCACTGTGCAGGATGCAGAAAAGGACTTTGAGGAGCGCTTGGCAAGCTATAATGCAGCGCAAAACAGTTGAGCTGCATGGCAGTCTTGAATCGTAACCGGATGCAGTTATAATTGAATAAAAAATAACACAGCTCCGCAGGGCCAACGTATGAATGCGTATGCCCGGCGGGGCTGCACGAGTAGGAAATGAATGCTTGCCAAAACAGATGAAATAGGCTAGAATAACAACGAATAATTCACGGCAGCCTGTAGCGGTCTGCCATGGTGGAGATGAACATGATTAAAACTGCTGCGGCAAGTAAAAAAGGTCAAAAGGCCTCCTTTGTATCTCGTGTCGGCATGACGGTGCTTACCGTTGTGCTGATTGTTTTGTTCTTCTTTATCATGATACTGGTCAGCCGCATTCAGGGTACGGCCCGCGTAGTCAACTATGCGGGCTTAGTGCGCGGCGAAACCCAGCGCATCATCAAACTGGAAGGTGCAGGTCTGCCGCAGGACGGCATGATTGAGGATGTTGCCTCCTTTATCGCCGGTTTGCGCTATGGCAGTGACGAGCTGGATCTTGTTTGCTTAAATGATGATGCTTTCCAAATCAAAATGGAGGAACTGGACAATTATTTTACCGGCTTGAAGGCGGAAATCCTTTTGGTGCGTCAAAAAGGATACCAGAACACCGCAATCATTGAAATGAGCGAAGAATTCTTTATGATCTGCGATGAAGCTACTGGCCTTGCGGAAGAGTATTCCCAGCACATGGCATCAGAACTGAACCAATTGGAACGCATTGTCGTGGTGGATATTCTGGGCCTGGTCATTCTGATTGCACTTGAATTGGTCAAGGCACTGCGCTATGCGGCGGCAAACCGCGTTCTGCAAAGCAAAGTCTACCTGGACGAAGCCACCGGCCTGCCCAATAAAAACAAGTGCGAAGAACTGCTGGATCGGACAGAACCGCTGGAAAAAGTGGAACAAACCGCAGTCTGTGTATTTGACCTGAATAATCTGCGTACCATCAACAATACCCTTGGCCATGATAAAGGCGATGAATATATCCGCAATTTTGCGGTTGAGCTGCGCAAAAGCATACCGGCAGAGTATTTTGTTGGCCGTGACGGCGGGGATGAGTTTATTGCAATTCTGCATGGGCTGAACCATACAGGGGTGCGCAGCTGTTTACAGGATATCCGCGCTTACATGAAAGAATACTCCCGCCAGCACCCCGAAATGCCGTTGAGCTATGCAGTGGGGTATGCACTTTCTACTGATTATGATGCTTGTACCATGCGCGAACTGTTCCGTGGGGCAGACAAAAACATGTATGTGGATAAAAACCGCGCCAAGATGGAGGAGGCTGCGGCAGAAAAGAGTCTGCAATACCGTATGCTGGATGCTATCAAGCAGCAGGGGTTTGAATTTGAGGACTGCTTGTATTGCGATGCCATGCTGGACAAGTACCGCGTACTGCGCGCCGGGCCGGATCTCTTCCTGGCGCAGGATGGCAGTTATTCCGGTGCAGTGGAACAGATTGCACAGGAATTGGGGGATGAAAACGACCACAAAGCCCTGTGGGCACCGCTGCAGCTGCCGGAGTTGGTCAAGCAGCTGAACAGCGAAAATACAAAGCTGGAATGGCCATGCCGCCGCCAGACGGCTCAGGGAGTTCAATATGGCCGCATTACAGCGATGCATGTGGATACGGCCCCCAACGGGTTATTGCACCACTTTATTATGGGGTTTGAGTTCTTCCGGGAAAGCGGCGATGCACAGCTCAATGAAAAGCAGCAGTTGACGCAGTATTACGAACAACTGAAACAGTCCATTATAGAAAACAGCAGCTATGTGGATGCTCTTTTGGATACTGCGCAGGCCGTGTACTCAGTTGATTTGACAAATGATCGGCTGGAAAAGAGTTTTTATCGTACCGGACAGCGTGAATTTGATATTGACGAAGTCTTGCCGTGTTCATATCAGGAATACTGCCGCAAGCACAGCAAATTTGTAACGGAAGATACCCTGGAAAATTACCGCATTGTGGATTCTGCCGCCAAGCTGTTGCAGCGTTTCGGTGCTGGAGCGCGCCAGGTTACGGTAGAATTCCGGGAAGCAGGTCTGGACGGAAAAATTCGCTGGCTACAAAAAACAGTGCTCCTCTCACGCGAAGCCGTCTATGATTCCAAGACGCAAACAGAAAGCAGTGTGGTGCGCGGTATTATCCTGTTTAAAAATACGACCGAGTTTCACGAAAAAGAACAGAAAGAAAACGAGCGCCTGCAGGCAGCGTTCCGGGAAGCAGATACGGCAAGCAAGACAAAAACACAGTTCCTGAACCGTATGAGCCATGATATCCGCACCCCCATCAACGGCATTATGGGCATGGTGGATATTATCCGCAAAAACAGGTGCGACAGTGCCAGGGTAGATGACTGCCTGGATAAGATCAGCCTTTCCGCCAGCCACCTGTTGGCATTGGTCAACGATGTGCTGGATATGAGCAAACTGGATTCCGGCCATGAGGAACTGGAACAGGTTCCGTTTGATCTGGAACAGCTCATGCGGGAGGTTGCAGCCCTTGTGGATGCCCAACTGGTGGAAACCGGCTTGATACATAACAAACACCGCAAAAATATGCAGCACACGGTACTTGTTGGCAGTCCCATCCATCTGCGCCGGATTATGCTCAACCTACTCAGTAACGCAATCAAATACAATAAGCCCGGCGGGCGGATCGATACCTATGCCGAAGAGCTTTCCTGCGATGAAAATACGGCAATGTATGAATTCCGCATTGTGGATACCGGAATTGGCATGAGCCCGGAATTTGTGCAGAACCAGCTGTTCCATCCTTTTACACAGGAAAAGAACGATGCCCGTACCCGGTATAAAGGTACTGGGCTTGGCATGTCCATTGTAAAAGAACTGATAGAAAAAATGGGCGGGCAGATCACCGTAGAAAGCGTGCAGGGGCAGGGAACAACCTTTACCTTTACGCTCGCGTTTCGCTTGAACCAGAAAGTCCAGTCTGCAGATAAGCCAGTCAAGGCTGCGGTCAAAGGTCGTGAACTGGAAGGCATGCACGTTTTGTTGGCAGAGGATAATGAAATCAACATGGAAATTGCAGAATTCTATCTGACAGACCATGGGGCTAAAGTAGAAAAGGCTTGGAACGGCCAACAGGCGGTGTGTAGATTCAAAGCATCAGGCAACCATAGCCTGGATGCAATCCTGATGGATGTTATGATGCCGGTTATGGATGGGATAACAGCTGCACATAAAATCCGTATGCTGGACCGCTCTGATGCCAAAGCTGTCCCGATCATTGCAACGACGGCGCAGTCTGAAACAGAGTGCAGGCAGCAGTGTGCAGATGCTGGAATGAACGGCTACCTGACCAAGCCGCTGGATGCACATGCAACGGTAAGAACGCTGCTGCAATGTGTGAACCATATCCAACAGGAATAGTAAGCATAAAGTATAGCAGTACTTGTAAATAATAATAAATAACTTTTTCTAACAGCCCTTACCAAAAAATATTTGGTAAGGGCTGTTAGTTGTTTCAGAGAACGAATAAAAACAGGGAAAATAGGATTATAGTTTTGTTAAGATTGCCTGAAATATAAAAAATGAATTGAAAAAGAATCCCAAAACTGCTAAACTAAAGCAGACTCAACCTAAATGTTGTATTTCTGTTGCACTTCTGCTGTATTGAAAACAAGTCAGGGCAGATTTCGCAAGGGATTATAAAATTGGAATAGATACGAACAGGCGAAAGTTTGTATGTGGGATTCAAAAAAAATAAGAGACAAGCAGTTTGGCTTTACACTGATGGAAACCCTGGTTGCAACAGCAATCATGGCTATTTTGGCATGCCTGGTAATCCCGGCGGTCATTACCATTCAGCGCAACCTGTATATGGCAAAACTGGATGACTATGCACGCCAGATTTTTATGGCTGCGCAGAATGAGATGAGCAGCATGAAAGATTCCGGTCGTCTGGATGCATTTGCGAAAGAACTGGCAAACATGAATGGCCGCCGCCTGGAACAGGAACCGCAGGATTTCCCGGCGGAAAGCGGTGTGGAAGCTGGCAGCGAAAGCTGGCGTGATTTGTTTGCAGTCACATCTTCCGATGCAGTGATACAGAACTACCTGATCCGCGCAGATAATTCGCTCCAGCAGGCAACGGAAAATAACGGTGTATTCTGGATTGAGCTCAACCCCTTGAGCGGCGATGTGTACAGTGTGTTCTATGCCGAAAAAGACTTTATCTATACGGAAGTGCAGGCACTGGCAGATAGAACCCGTAAAACCCGTACCAAGCCTCAGCTGGGCTATTATGGCAGTGAATCTGCAGACTTTGGTACCGTTGGTCTGGCAGAAAGCTTTGCCCCAACGGTGATGATCGTGAATGGGGAGGAGCTGTACTATACCGTAAACTGCAACGGTATGATGGCATTGCGCCGCACCCAGAAATACCTGACCCTGACGGTAATGGTTACGGATGAACATGGCAACACACAGGAGTTCAGCTATCAGGGCGGAAAAGATTTTTACGTTGTAAATGATTCCATCACTGTTACAGAAGTGTTGGATAGCCTGGAAGATGCCAGTGCTTTTGCTGTAAAGTGTAAAGGCTTGACACCTGGCGACGATATAACCGTCACCGCAAAATTGACCTATAAAGATCATAACAATGCGGTCAATATTGAGGGTGAAACTGCCCCTGCACAGGATAACAGCCTTTTCTTTAATAAGTCAGGCGATACCATTCAGGTGGCCAAGGTGCGCCATCTGAACAACCTGCGGGAAACAAAGTTTAACGCAGCAAATCAGGATATTCCGGTTACCAAGGTGCTGCAGTCAAATGATATTTCCTTTGAGTTTTCTGATTGGGATTCCGATGATTATTGCTCGCCGTGGACGCAGAACCCGCTGCAAAGCTTCCAGCCTATCAGCAACGATGCTTTGTTTACAAACGGCGGCTACAATGGCCAGAACCAGACCCTGAAAGCATTTGTGTTTGCGGCGGATGCTGCGAATAACTCTGCCTTGTTCAGTGCGTTGGATACAACAACCCTACAAAACGTTCGCCTGACGGATTGCAGCGCAAATGGCGGGAATGCGGCGGCTTTGGCGGCAAGTGTTGCAAATTGCACGGTAACAAACTGCGGCATTTACCTGAACACGATAGATGCCAACGGCAACTACTATGCGGATATGGACGACCGTGTAGAAAAGTATACCATTACCGGCACAGCTACGGCGGGCGGTTTGGTCTCAGTAGCAGACCAGACAACCTTTACGGATTGCTTTGGGGCAATCAACACAACTGGCAGCAGCAATGTTGGCGGTTTGATTGGCAATGCCCGGAACTGCACTATAAAGAACAGTTACTCTTCCGGCAAAGTGGGGGGCAGCAGCAATGTTGGAGGCTTGATCGGGCAGAGTACGGCAACCCGAATCGTTACCTGCTATTCTACCAGTGTGATAACCAGCGATAATTACGGCGGCGGTCTGGTTGGCGTAGCACAAAGCGGCAACATTACAAACTGTGTTTCTTACGGCATGGTGAAGGACAAAAACGGAGCAGAATCGGCAACTTCCGGCGGTATTGCAGGGATGAGTTCCGGTGCGGTTTTCAGTGGCTGCAAGTACCTGAAACAGGCAAAGTATAACGGCTATGCCGATGTGCAGGCCGGGGTGAACCCGACAGCCTACAGCGCACTGCGTGACAGCGTGGCACATAACGGTGAAAGCTACCCTTATAAAGCAGCTCTCCGCAACCTTGGCATGCCGTTCCCACTGCTGAAACAGACCGTGGCGGCAGATGGCAGTGCAGCACAGGCAACGGATAACATGCCGCATTACGGCAACTGGCCGGAAGCGTACCAGCTGCAGAACTCTCTGGTTTACTATGAGAAATATGCGGACGGTAGCTATGGCTATTATGCCCGCACCAGTTTGACCAGCGGCGGCGAAAGTGCCGGCAACAACTGGGTTGTGGATACCCTGAAATCCGAAACCTGTGTGGAAGATGGCTATGCCTTGATGACCATTTATACATTGGATCATTTTGTGTATGATTTGGATACTGGGGACACGACTACAGCTCAAAAGAAGAATCAAAGGGTGAATATTTCTGCCACAGTGGCGCGTGAAAATGCAAACCTGATTGCAGAAAATGTCGATTTGGTATTTAAGGATGCGGACGCCCAGACCGGAAATGCGGAAACAACAATTTCCAATGCAAAAGTTTACCGTTTGCCGTTTGATCTGCAGATTACCAGTCGTCTACGTGCAACAACTTTCTGGGAAACGCTTGTTATTACGGGTTATTCTGGCAACAATGTGCCGGTATTTGAAAATGAAACATTTTATTATTGCCCGGACTTTGCAAAAAATGCAGTAAACCCGGAAATAAATGTAACCCCGTTGCGCCCAAGCGAGCCTGGAGGAGAAACACATCCGGTTTATGTTCGATCTGCTCGGCAGCTGAATGGATTGTCACGATCTAAGTACTATTGGAACCCAGCTGGCGGTCAGGATGAAAAAATTTATTTTGTGCAGGAAACAGATATCAATTTTGGAACGTATGTCACAAATTACTGCGGTGTGACATATAACCTAATGGATACAAGCGCAGACAATATATATCGCAACGAGCCTATCGGGCGTCCGAATGATAAAGTAAACCAGGATAAACTGGCAGATAACTTTCGTAATTGCTATGACGGGCAGTGCCATAAAATTATTGATTATTGCTGTGATTCAAATAAATACCGATTTACCGGATTGTTTGGCGAAGTGGAACGATGCATTATCAAGAATGTTATTATGGAAGCGTCTGATCCGAATCAGGGAAAATACGGAACTGGTTATGTGAAATCCTTTTATACAGCGAATGTAAATGGCCAGCCTGTTGGGGTAGGTGCTCTAATTGGCTTGGTTTATATGGAAAAGATTGATGCCAGTCCAGATCAAATCGACCCAAAGTATCGTTCTACGATTGAAAACTGTGCAGTATCTGGGTACCATGTTGAGTACTATGGTACAGATTCTGCAGGTGCGGTAGTTGGTGGCTTGGTGGGATTTAATTTCTGCGAAATTAAAAACTGCTCCGCAGTTAGCAAAAAGGTCTATGCAAATGAAACAAACACAGAGGCGCGCGTAGGTGGTTTGGTAGGCAGTCTTGTAGGTGTTGGCAGTATTGAAAATTGCTATGCCGGTGGTGTGCTAGCCGCAAAGGGTGATGCAAAAGTTGGCGGTATTAGCGGCGGCTTTATGGTGCTTTACGGGTATGGCCAAAGGAGTGAATATCAGCGGAAACAGACAATAACAAATAGCTATTCTTATTGCACGATTAAGAGTGAAAATTTCGAAAGCAAAGGATATGGTGGTAAACCGCAGCATGTGTTTGGCGTTGCTGTGCCATGGATCAATGAGAATTACGGGACTCCGAAAACGAGTTTGACGGTTAACAACTGTTATTATCTGAATGATCCGGACGTAATGGATATGAAAGTCTATGCAGCATTTTCGGATGGCAGCACCGCGCTGACGATTACCGAACTTGTAAAAGCAACGGATAAAGTTAATGACAGCGGCAATACCCCGGCGGAGCGCAGCTTCCCGTGGAGTGGCAGCTTAAAGGGTATGAATTACCCGTTCCCGGCTTTTGTGAAAAATGCGGATGATGAGTTTGCCCATTACGGCGACTGGCCGTATGTGGAACCCCAGGATTACGGCCCCGGCTGGAACCTGACCAAAACTGCCTACCTGACATACTATGAACAGTATGAAGATGGCACCATTGGTGCCTATACCCTTGGTGATGATGGAAAACCGCTGAGTACATTGAGCCAGGATAAAAAGATCGTATCTTCTGGCTATGGCTTCTTGCAGAAAAAAGGTGAAGAGTTCAAAATTGGTGTGGGCGAAAACCATGACCGGTATAATAACGAATGGTTGAATCCTATAGGAAATGCGGTGGTTGAATTCTTCCAGCCTAATTACCAGTTGGTAGCGGCGAATGAAGATGTACTTACCCAAATGAAGACCCAGAGCAGCGGGTGGTGGCAGAAAACTGTTAAAGTGGATCTGATGGACCAAAACCGCAACCCGTTCACAACGGTATATTCTGACCCTTCGTTTGCACAGGCGGTATATTCCAATGCGGACCCTGCCAGCCTCTACCTGCGCACGCAGGACCAGCTGCAGGCAAGCAATGGTTTAAGCCAGAACTGGACCTTTACCCTGACCCATGATATTGAAGTTACCTCTGCCAATATTGGTATGTTGAACAATAATGCAGGCGCTTCTGTATACGATGGCTGCTATACGGATGAGAACGGCAGCCAAAAGTACTACCGTATTATTGGTTTACAGCAGCCGCTGTTTAATAAAAACTCCGGAACAGTGCGGAACCTGACGCTGGAAGATGTCAAAATCAAACTCTCCGGCGGTGATGCTGCCGCAATTGCAGTGACGAACAACACCAACGCCAAGATTGAGAACTGCACTGTAAGGGGTACGATTACAGCGGACAGCGGTAGGGCTGCCGGTATGGTGGTCAACAACAATGGTATAATTAGCAACAGCACCGTTGATGCAACCATCACGGCCCAGAGCGATGCAGCTGGCTTTGTCTGGCAGGCAAACGATACCATCACATCCTGCGCGGCAAAGGTGACGGTGACGTCTAAAAATGGTAAGGCTGCGGGCTTTATCACGAACAATAACGGCAGTACCATCACGGCCTGCAAAGTGGAGGCCGCAAGCCCGGCGGATGAAACCGACAGCACCAAAGCTGCAACGGATGACCGGACGAACACAACGGCACAGCTGGCACAAATTACCGCCCAGGGCGATGCCGCTGGTTTTGCAAACAGCAATACCGGAACCATTAAGCGCTGCATTGCAAAAGTGGCGCTGGCATCCACAAACGGCGCTGTAGCAGGCTTTGTCAACGGCGCAAGCGGCGGCAGCATTAACTCCTGCGCGGTTACGGGTACAATTTCCATTACCCAAAACGCAACAGTGATTACCACGGCAGGCTTCTTTACAAACGGCTGGGCCGCAATAAAAGATTGTTTTACAACCGTAAAGCCCCTAAAAGAAGACACAAAGATACTTTACGGCTTTGGCTCGAACCCGACAAACAGTAATGTGCAGAACTGCGGTTATGTCACGGCTGGCTCCAGCACCGAGACTGTTGCCACCCAGTATCCTGTCATTGACTGGAGCAAAGCTCTGGATGAAAACGGCGTTCCCAGCGAAACGAACTGGCCGGGGAAGGTTACCACATCAACTCAGGCAACCCCTGAAACCGCATCCTCCGCCGCATAATTTTCCAAACAGCAAAACTGTAGCCATACAAGAAAGGTAAGCAACATTGTGATGATCCGTGTGAAACAAAAACTGAATAGTTCCCGCGGTGCGTCCATTTTGCTGGCTCTTGTGCTGTTTCTGCTTTGCGCTATGGTGTCAGCGGTTGTGGTTGGTTCGGCCATGACCAATATGCAAAAGGTCAAAAACCGGCGGGAACAGCAGCAGGTTTACTATTCTGTCAGCTCTGCCGCCCGCCTGCTGCATGATGCGATGGAACAGGTAAGCTTTGTTGGCAGCGAGTCTGTGCAGACATACGGCTGTACCAATGTGGTGGTTGGCGGCACGGACCAGTTTACTTTTATTGATCCGGCGCAGCACCATGCAGAATATCCGGCCCCCACGTTCCAGGCTGCGGATACCGCCCAGGATCTGCCGCTGGCAAAGATATTGCAGACCGGTGCGCAAAAGGTGTACATGAGCCGCATTACCTATGTTTCTTCCAACCGTGTACCCTTTACCGGTTGGTCAGATACCTTTATTATTGAGGACGGCACAAACCCCGCGGTAAGCGTTAAAGTCGTGCTCGATGATAAATACAACCTGACCTTTACTTTGGCTCCGCAGGACGAAAAATGGAAAGACGATTACCAAATGACTTTCCTCTGCGCAGGGCGGGAAGTTACGCCGGATGCAAGTTCGGTACCGACAAGGTGTACCCATAAAGTATCGTACTGGGACAGGGAAAATGACAAAAAGGTGGAGGAAGAGCGTACATATGACGGTACATTGACGACAAAATCCACCACGATCTCCTGGATTCCCGGTCGTATCCTGAAGGGAGTGAGCAACAACAATGGCTAAACGCCGTATAAAAGGCGAAACCCTGGTGGAAACCCTGGCAGCCATCCTTATTGCCTCGCTTTCTACCATGATGTTGCTTACTGCAACCATTACGGCAAGCAAAATCAACCGCTCCGCTGCATCGTCAGATGAATCTTTCCTGCAGCAGCAGTACACTGCGGAGCAGCAGGGAACAGACGAAAACCGCAGCAGCGTTACAATCAAAAGCGCGGGCAATTCTCAGGTGTATGGCACCTATGATGTTGACCACTATGGCAAAGATGGCGAGCTGCAATCCTATGTCCTGATCCAACCAGAGGGGGGCACCGCACCATGAAACGCCATAAACAAGGTTTTACCCTAATTGAGACTGTGGTGGCATTGCTCATTGTTACCATGCTTTCCGTGGTATTGGTTACGGCAACGCGCACCGCATTAAACGTGCGCAGCAACGAAGAGTTCGAATCCGAGAGCGAGATGCTTACTGCAACCGTCAACATTGCGTTGGGAGATGTTCTCCACTTTGCCCAGTATTCGCCGGATGCTGCATATGCGGGCGGTGTGCCGGCGTTCACCAACCGCGGTTATGGCATCCTGAAAGGCCATATCCTGGTCAAAAACGGGCGCTTTTATATCAACGCAACAGACTGCGAGGATACCGATGAAACAGCCACTCTGCTGATCCTCGTCAGCAAGGGCACTTACACTACCACATCCATTACAAATTTTACCATGGAGTATGATGAAGCCACGCAGCTGTTCAGCGGTGGCTATACCATTCAGGGCAATAGACCCCAACAGAAAAAAGATGTTACGTTTACATTCCGCGCCCTGAACGAAGCCGAAAAAGCGGCAACGGAAAACTGATTAAAGGAGGCTGTCAACTTGGCGTATCCACGTTTGGGTAACTTGCTGGAAAATGCGGGTCTGATCACAACAGAACAGTTGAACCACGCGCTTGAACAGCAAAAGGTCACGAAAAAGCGCCTTGGCGAAGAACTGATCAATGAGGGGATTATCACCGAGCAGCAGTTTATTGATGCACTGCGCATGCAGCTCGGCATTGACTTTGCGGACCTGTCTGCTACGCCGCCGGACCCGCGTATGGCGGCGATTGTGCCGTATAACCTGGCCAAGAAGTACAGCATAACCCCTGTGCGGCTGCATGGCAACAGCCTGTACCTGGCTATGAGCGACCCCCTGAACTTTATGGCGCAGGAGGAGGTCAAGGCGGCAACCCACCGCCGCGTGGTACCTATGATCGCCACGGCGGACAGCATTATCCATGCCAATGCGGGCCTGTACGGCAACGAGGGTGCTGCCCGCGCCATTGAGGATATGAAGCGCGAGATCGTGGCGGGCATACAGACCGCTGCCCCAACGGAGAACGTGCTGGAACTGGGCGAAAGCGCTGCTCCCACCGTGCGCCTTGTCAACTCGATCATTGACCGTGCAGCAGCAGAAAGTGCCAGCGATATCCACCTTGATCCCACCGAAACCGAGCTGCGGGTGCGCATGCGGATTGACGGCGTGATGACCAGCATTATGGCAGTACCCAAAGACCTGCAAAGCTCCGTGCTGGCCCGCTTAAAAATTATGGGCGGCATGGATATTACCGAGCGCCGCATCCCGCAGGACGGCCGTGCAGGCGTTGTGGCGCACGAGCGCAACTATGACCTGCGTATTTCCACCCTGCCCACCATTTACGGCGAAAAAGTAGTTATCCGCCTGCTGGATAAAAATTCGGGCCTGCTGACCAAAGAGCGCATCGGCCTGACCGGCGCGGACCTGCAAAAGTACCAGGAGCTGTTGGATCATTCCAGCGGCGTGGTGTTGATTGCAGGCCCTACCGGCAGCGGCAAATCCTCTACCATGTACACGATGATCCGCCAGCTGAACACCAATGAGGTGAACATGATGACGCTGGAGGACCCTGTGGAATATAACGTGGACGGTGTTAACCAGACCCAGATTAATGAAAAAGTTGGCATGACCTTTGCCAGCGGCCTGCGCTCCATTCTGCGCCAGGACCCGGATGTGATTGCTGTGGGCGAAATCCGCGATGGTGAAACTGCCGAAATTGCCATGCGCGCCGCTATCACCGGCCACTTGGTGCTTTCCACCATCCATACCAACAACGCGCCTGCCACCATTGACCGTCTGCGTGATATTGGCGTGCCCAACTATTTGATCGCCACTGCGCTGAACGGCGTCATTTCCCAACGCCTTGTGCGCCGTGTCTGCCCGGAGTGTAAGGAGGCCTATACCCCGGATACGGAGGAACTGGCCGAGCTTGGCCTGGATCCCGCCAGCCGCCTGACGTTTTACCGCGGCGGCGGCTGCCCCAACTGCTTTGGCACCGGTTACCGCGGCCGTGTGGCAGTGTTTGAAATATTGAACATGACCCACCGCCTGCGCAATGCTGTCAGCCGCGGCGCCCAGCTGGATGAACTGATGACCATCCTGAAAGAGGAAGGCCGTTTTACCCCGCTTGAAGAAAACTGCCGCCGCCTTGTGCTGGAAGGCACTACCACCACCAGCGAAGTCCGCCGCCTGATTGCCTCGGCGGAAGGCTGATGCCTTGTTGTGCACTTGCCGCACAAAGAAAGGATGCCCACATGAATATTGATTTGCTGATTTCCCGCGCCGCCGGGGTGGGGGCTTCGGATCTGCACCTGATTTGCGGCCTGCCGCCGCAGTACCGCATTGATGGCGCCCTGCAGCCGGACCCCAAACTGCCGCCGCTTACCGCGCAGGACTGCGAGGACCTGGCCCAGCAGCTGGCCGGGCTGCGCTTTGGCCGGCTGGAAAACAAGGGCGAGCTGGATGGCTCCGCCACCATTGCAGGTTCCCGCATCCGTATGAATATTTTCCGTCAGCAGGAACACTTTTCTATGGCGATTCGCCTGCTGGCAGATAAAATACCGGACCTTGCCGGCCTGGGCCTGCCCCCGGCCGTGATGGACCTGACCAACCTGAACCGCGGCATTGTGCTGGTAACGGGCGAAACCGGCAGCGGCAAATCGACCACGCTTGCCGCCATGATCGACCATATCAATCACCAGCGCGCCTGCCATGTGCTTACGCTGGAAGACCCCATCGAATACCAGTACACACCGGACCGCTGCATTTTTAACCAACGTGAGATTGGCCGCGATACGGAGAATTTTGCCGGCGGCCTGCGTGCAGCCCTGCGTGAAGACCCGGATATTATTCTGGTGGGCGAGCTGCGCGACCGCGAAACGATTGAGACAGCCCTGACTGCTGCTGAAACTGGCCACTTGGTGTTTGGCACGCTGCATACGGCGTCCGCAGCTGATACCATTGACCGTGTTGTGGGCGTGTTCCCGCCGGACGACCAGCAGCAGATCCGTATGCAGCTTTCCATGACGCTGCGTGCCGTGCTCAGCCAGCAGCTGCTGCTAGGTATTGCTCAAAACCGCCGCATGGCTGCGTGCGAGCTGATGATCGTGACAAACGCCATCCGCAACCTGATCCGGGAGGGCAAAACCCCGCAGATCAGCAGCACCATTTCCACCTCTGCGGCGGACGGCAGCGTTACCATGGATGCCAGCATCCTGCAGCTGTACCGCGCAGGGCGCATTTCGGCCAGCACGGCAGTGGATGCCGCCCGCGACTGCGATTATATGCGCAGAAATATTTCAACGGGGATCCCCCTGTAAAGCAGGTGAAGTAAAGATTGCAAACCTATAAATATTCCGCAATTTCCCGTGCGGGCAGCCCGGTAAACGGCGTGGTGGAAGCGGTGGATGAATACGCCGCCGTTGCCAAAATACGCGAAACCTGCACAACCATCACCAAAATTCAGGCCGTTAAGGAAAAATCCACCTCCACCACCGGCATGGAGCTGTTCCAGCCGCATATAAAGGAGAAGGATTTGGCCGTTATGTGCTCCCAGTTTTCCATCATTCTGGGGGCAGGCTTGCCGGTGGTGCGCGCTATTGAGCTGATTGCAGACCAGACGGTGGATAAAAACCTGAAAAAAGCCCTGGTGCAAACGGCGGAGGATGTTGGCAGCGGCATCAGCCTGGCGCGCGCATTTGAGCGCCGCGGCACCCTGCTGCCCATTGCGCTGATCGAATCGGTACGCGCGGGTGAAGAAACCGGCACGCTGGAAGCCTCGTTTGCACGGCTGCAGCGCTATTACAACAAAACCGCCCACACCAAAGGCAAGGTGCGCGCCGCCATGACCTACCCGGTCTTTACGCTGATTGTGGCGGCCATTGTTGTGGCGGTGCTGATGGTAAAAGCCGTTCCGGCGTTTATCACCGCCTTTACCGAGATGAATATTGAACTGCCGCTGCCCACGGTTATTTTGATCAACACCAGCAACTTCTTTACCCAATATTGGCTGGTTATGCTCATGATGATTGCCTGTGCTGTGCTGCTTTGGGCTCTGTGGGGCCACAGCGAAACCGGTGCTATGTCCCAAAGCCGGATGCGGCTGCGCATACCGGTGCTGGGCCACCTGAACCAGCTGCGCATGTGCGCGCAGTTTGCTTCCACCATGTCCACCCTGCTGGCCGCCGGTGTGCCTATGATCAGCGCACTGGACAGCACCTCTAATGTGCTGGATAACGCCACTATGTTCAAGGCTCTGCAGGAGCAGCTGCCCAAGCTGGAAGAGGGCAAAACCCTGGCATCCTGCCTGTACAACTGCCCGTTTTTGCCGCCGTTGCTGATTGAAATGGCCGGTATTGGCGAGCAGACCGGTACGCTGGAGCACACGCTGGAGGTTATCGGCGATTATTATGATAACGAGGCCGAGCTGGCATCCCAGAAGGTCCTGTCAATGCTGGAGCCTATTATCATTTGTGTATTGGCCGGCATCGTCGTTATGATTCTGCTGTCGGTCTATATGCCCATGTTCTCGCTGTATGATGCACTGTAACGGGTAACATTTCCCGTTTGCACCCTTGAAAATTGGCAGCGGAAAGTATATAATACTAAAATGCTGTTGGTGCTGTTCTGGTGTACTGCTGGTGTACATACGCGTTGTCCTGGAACGGGGGTTGGCGTCCCTTGGGGGTGGCTCCCCGCGGGGCGGGGAGCCAAGGACTTTGGCTGCCGAGGGGGCTTTTTGCTAAATGCCTTTGTGGTATTTTATTGCAACGCCCCGGAACGGTCAAGACCGTTCCATACAGAGCATTTTGGAATGGGTGATGAACCCTCAACCATCGGCAGGGCGGGGTGCCCTCACCCCGCCGCGGAATGGCGCGAACCTTGCGATCTGCCGCAACCCATTGTATAGCGCTTGGGGATACGGCGAGACAACGAACCAATAAACTAAATGTCAACCACCCGCGGCAAAACTGCCGCAACACCCCTACACGGGGCACATAAATTTGCTTTCATCGGATCGTGACCCATCCGGTAAAAGATAGATGGATTATATAAGAAAAAAGGAGACATAACCCATGAATACCCTGAAAAAGCGTAAGTCCGGCAAAAAGGGCTTCACCCTGATGGAAATGCTGATTGTTGTTGCGATCATCGGCATCCTGATTGCTATTGCAATCCCGACCTTCAACAACGCTCTGAATAAAGCGCGTGTTTCTGCTGATGAAGCAAACTTGCGTTCCTATTATGCTGAAGTAGTTGCTGACCATATGCTGAATGAGACGAAGTGGCCTGATGCAGTTACTGATTCTGATGAAGTTAAGGTTGATGGTGTAGAATATACCTTGCAGGCAGGCAAATATACTCTCACGGTTGATTCTACAAACGATACAATCAAAATCCAGTATAAGATTGAGAAGGGACCGGATAAAGATAAGACGGTAACGATTCCTGGTGGTGCGATGTCTGGTGGTACTACTGGCGATAGCACCGGGAATTCGTAAATACATTAGTAGCTTATTTTTCCCCCCGTACCATTCGGGTCAAATGGTCCGGGGGACTTTTTTAAGATACGGTGCAGGGCATCTGGCTCTGCTTGCATATAACATTTTATTGAATCGAAAGGGGGCTGCGCCATGGCGGCGTGGTGGCAGGTTTCCAAACCGCTCACACTTTACATGTTGCTTTTATCGGCTGCTTTGGGCGCGGTGCTGGCCAGCTTTTTTGGCTGTGCGGTGCAGCGTACCTGCAGCAATCAATCCTTTACCCATGGCCGCAGCCACTGCGATTCCTGCGGGCATACGCTGGGCGTGCTGGATTTGATTCCCGTGCTTTCCTGGCTCTGCCTGCGCGGGCGCTGCCGCTACTGCGGGGCAAAAATTCCCGCCTGGGGCACCGTGACCGAAGCGCTGACCGCTGCCGCCTTTGCCGCGCTGGTGTGGTGCTATGGGCTCACCCTGCAAACCCTGCAATACCTGGTGTTTGCTGCCATCCTGCTTTTGATCTCCTTAACGGACTGGCAGACAGGGCTGATCCCGGACCGATTCCAGCTGGCAGGCATTGCCAGCTTTGTGCTGTTTGCCGCTCTGCGCGGCGGCTGGCGCATGGTGCTGGCCGGTGTTGGCAGCGGGTTGCTGGTTGCAGTGCCCATGCTGGTGCTGACCCTGATTATGGACCGTGTGCTTGGCCGCGAAAGTATGGGCGGGGGAGATTTGAAGCTGTTTTTTGTGGCGGGCTTGTATCTGCCGTGGCAGCAGCTGCTGGTGTTTGTTATTTTTGCCTGCGTGGCCGGCATTGTGCTGGCCCTTGCTACCCAAAAAACCACCAATGACCCCGATAACCCAAACGCCTACCCCTTTGGCCCCGCCATTGCCCTTGCCGCTGTGGTCTGCCTTGTATTTGGCCAGCCCGTGGTGGAGTGGTATTTGGGGCTGTTTTGAGGGAATACACAGAGCATTTTTATGTTTGCAACACATCATAAAGTGCGCTGTAAGGAACGCTCTTGACCGTTCCGGAGCATTGCAAGCGGTATTGGCCGCTCTACTCTTGATGAGAGGAAACGAAAAAACGATGCAATCCAAAACAACAATGCTGGGGCTGGACTTTGGTGCCAGTACCTTAAAATGGACGCTGATGGAACGCGGCAGCGTGAAGCAGGCGCAGGAGCTGCCCCTGCCGGAAAACCTTACGAGGGACAGCCATATTGGCTCGGTGCAGATGATGGGGGATACCCTGAGGGATTCTATCCGCCAGAACCGTGTCGGCCGCAAGCCCTGCGCGGTGGTGCTGCCCGCAGAGAATGTGATCGTGCGCCACCTGACCATGCCGTACATGACGGTGGACCAGCTGGTTTTGAACCTGCCGTATGAGTTCCATGACTTCATCAAGGACGAAAAAGAAAACTACTTTTTTGATTATGCCGTGGTCAGCGTGCATAAGGACGAGAAAAACAGCCCCACGGAGCTGGAGCTGCTGGCTGCCGCTGTGCGCCGGGATGTGATTGCCCGCTGCCGCCAAACACTGCACCGTGCAGGCTTAAAGCTGGAGCGCGCCGTGCCCGCCTGCATCGCTTACGGCAACCTGCTGCGTGCCTATGAGGCCCTGGACCCCCAGCCCGACCACCCGGCTGAATACTGCATTGCCGATATGGGCCACCAGTCCATCCGGCTGTATTTCTACCGCGGCTCGGTATTTGAAACTTCCCGTATTATTGAGTACGGCGGCCAGGCGCTGGACACCCTGATTGCGGATGCAGCCGCGGTGGACCCCCACATTGCCGCCAACTACAAGCGCGCCAATTATTCAGAGGTACATGATATCCAGGCCTGCCATGATTTGTACAACCGCGTGGCGGTAGAGATCATGCGTGCAGTCAATTTCTATGGTTTCAACACCCCCAACGCTGACTTGCAGGATATCTATTTTACCGGCGGTCTTGCCCGCCTGACGGCCATGACGCAGGACATTGCCAACACATTAAGCCTGAACGTACACCAGCTGGATGAGCTGATGCCGGATTCGCTTGCAGGCCCGCACACGGTGGATAGCTGCCCCGCAGTTTTGGGCGCACTGCTGCAGGGGGATGGAAAATGAGTAAAATGCGTAATGTTTACCCGTCAAAGCGGGATATGAACCTTGCCATGCGGGAAAATCCGCAGACAAACCGCCCCATTGCCGTGCTGGCAGTGCTGCTGGTGATTGCATTCATCGGGGTGTTTTACCTGTTTGCGGTGCGCCGCGTGCTGGATGAGGTGGATTCTGCTGCCGCTGCGGCGGACAACGCCGAAGCGCAGCTGGCGGCCATTCAGGAGCAGACCGCCCGCTATGATGATGTTCTGGATGAATACCAGAGCTACACCGTGGTTAGCAACGCAATGACCGGCACGGTGAACCCGCTGGACTGCCTGAATCTGATCGAAACTCAGCTGGTGGACAAAGCCCAGGTGGAATCTTACTCTGTGGCGGATCATCTGGTCAGTGTGCAGCTTTCCGGCGTAACGCTGCGGGATGTCTCGGAAATTTACGCCAGCCTGACGGCCAGCCCGCTGGTCAGCAATGTGCAGGTGTATACGGCTTCTACCCAGAAAGACAGTACCGAGCAGGTAACAGCCACCATGAACATTGAGCTTGCCCAGACTGATACCAGCGTGACCGACCCCGGCACCAACGGGCAGTGAAAGGGGAGAAGATAGAATGAACCGTTCTTTTACCACGCGTGAAAAAATTCTGCTGCTCCTTTTAACGATCATGATTTTGGGTGTGGGGTATTTCAAGCTGTTCTACCAGCCCATGCAGGAGCAGATCACAGCCAACCAACAGCGCCAGATTGCCGCCGAGGACCAGTTTTCGGTTGAGGCAGTGCGCCTGCAGCGCATGAAAAACATGCAGAATGAGATTGAGCAGTTCAAACAGTCCGGCGCAACGGTATATTCGGAAATCCCGCCCTATGATAACATCCAGAATGTTATGATCCAGCTGAACACCATCCTGGGCCAGGCGAAGGATTACAGCATCTCGTTCCAGGATGTGCAAAAGCAGGATGACAGCAAGCTGGTGATCCGCCCCATTGAGCTGAGCTTTACCGCCACGGATTACGCCACGGTACACACCGTTATGGATGAGCTGTACCACTGCCGCTTTCGCTGCGCGATTGAACAGATCGCGGTTTCGGCCAACGAGAATCTTTCGGTCAATAATGATATCAGCGTTTCGCTGTCCATCACGTTCTATGAAAAGCAGATCGAAAAATAAGCTGCTGCCAAACGCTTGACAAAAGCGGAAACATATGCTAATTTAGTAAACAGTTAAATGCAAGGACGGGAACGAGTAACCGTTTTGCTGTATGCGAAAGAGAGGCCCCGGTTGGTGTAAGGGACTGGCAGGCAAAGCGGTGAATACATCCCTGAGCAGCAGGCTGAACGCCTTTAATTAAAGGCTGTTAGGCTGGGCCGTGTGCGCACGTTACAGCGTTTGGGTGTCGCAGTTGTACACTTTGACTGCCGCACCCGCGAAGGCCCGCCGCCGCGAGGCACGGGCAAACAGAGGTGGTACCGCGTATTTGATCGCCCTCTGCCAAATTCAACATTTGGCAGGGGCGTTTTATTTTTTGCTCTTGCCGCACAAACCAAGGAGGATGCAACCCCATGACCATTTATGACGAACTGAAAGCCCGCGGCCTGATTGCCCAGGTAACGGACGAGGAAGAAATCAAGGAAGTAATCAACAACGGCAAGGCTACTTTCTACATCGGCTTTGACTGCACAGCCGACAGCCTGACCGCCGGCCACTTTATGGCCCTGACCCTGATGAAGCGCCTGCAGATGGCAGGAAACAAACCCATTGCCCTGATTGGCGGCGGCACCACCATGATCGGTGACCCTTCTGGCCGTACCGACATGCGCAAAATGCTGACCAAAGAGGACATTGACCATAACGCCGAGTGCTTTAAGCGCCAGATGGAGCGCTTTATTGAGTTTGGCGAAGGCAAGGCCATGATGTTGAACAACGCTGACTGGCTGCTGAACCTGAACTACATTGAGCTGCTGCGTGAAGTTGGCCCCTGCTTTAGCGTGAACAACATGCTGCGCGCCGAATGCTACAAGCAGCGCATGGAGAAGGGCCTGTCCTTCCTGGAATTCAACTACATGATCATGCAGAGCTACGACTTCTACTACATGTTCCAGCACTACGGCTGCAACATGCAGTTCGGCGGCGACGACCAGTGGAGCAACATGCTGGGCGGCACCGAGCTGATCCGCCGCAAGCTGGGCAAGGATGCTTACGCCATGACTATCACGCTGCTGACCGACAGCCAGGGCAAAAAGATGGGTAAGACCGCCGGCAACGCCGTTTGGCTTGACCCCAACAAGACCAGCCCGTTCGAGTTCTACCAGTACTGGCGCAATGTCGGCGATGCTGATGTACTCAAGTGCATCCGCATGCTGACCTTCCTGCCGCTGGAGCAGATCGATGAGATGGACCACTGGGAAGGCGAGCAGCTGAACAAGGCCAAGGAAATCCTGGCTTACGAGCTGACCAGCATGGTGCATGGTGCCGAGGAAGCTGAAAAGGCCCAGAGTGCAGCCCGCCAGCTGTTCAGCGGCGTAGCCGACCACGAGAACATGCCTACCACCCAGCTGGATGCCGCATTGGTCAAGGACGGTAAGGTTGGCCTGCTGGCTGCCATGGTTGGCGCCAAGCTGTGCGGTTCCAACCGTGAAGCCCGCCAGCTGGTACAGCAGGGCGGCGTTCTGGTGGACGGCGAGAAAGTGACCGACCCGACCTTTGGTCTGACGGTTGAGCAACTCCAGAATGGTGTTGTGATCAAAAAGGGGAAAAAGACCTACCACAAGGTAATGCTTTGATTGTCTGAATTTATAAAATGAGCGCGCAGGCTGCTGCATCCCCGGCACACCGGGCGGCAGCCTGCCGCTTTATTTTTGGCGCATACCTTGCCCCCACACGAGATTTAGGATATAATAAAAGGGTACGAAAAATGCGGTCGGGGGAGCAACCATGCCAAAAGATAAGCTGAAAACAATTTATGTGTGCAACCAGTGCGGCGAAACCAGTCCCCGCTGGCTGGGCCGCTGCCCGTCCTGCGGTGCATGGAACACGATGACCGAAGACGTGGTGGCAGAACCGGCAAAGTCTTCTTCCGGCCGCGCTGCCGCACCGGTACGTGTGACGGGTCAGACCAGCCTGAAACCGTTGAAACTGAAAAACGTAAGCACGACCGAAGAAAAAAGCCGCATTGTAACTGGCATTGCAGAGCTGGACCGCGTGTTGGGCGGTGGCATTGTGCTGGGCAGTGTGATTTTGATTGGCGGCGAACCGGGCATCGGCAAATCTACCATTCTGCTGCAGCTGTGCGGCGAAGTAAGCCGGACGCGCTCGGTTCTGTATGTGACAGGCGAAGAATCCGTACGGCAGATCAAGCTGCGTGCCGTTCGGCTGGATGTGCCGCAGGATAATATCTCCATTGTGGCGGAAAGCGATGTGGATGAAATCTGCGGGCTGATTGAACAGATGAAGCCGGATCTTGTAGTGATCGACTCCATCCAGACGATGCGCTGCACGGATGTGGCGTCGTCCTCCGGCACGGTCAGCCAGGTCAAGGAAAGCTCGGCACGCTTCTTGAATGTGGCAAAAACGAATGAGATACCGACCTTTATTGTCGGTCATGTCAACAAAGACGGTGCCATTGCGGGTCCCAAAGTCATGGAGCACATTGTGGATACTGTGCTGTACTTTGAGGGCGACAAGACCCTGCCGTACCGCGTGCTGCGCGCCGTGAAGAACCGTTACGGCTCCACCAATGAGATCGGCATGTTTGATATGACCGGCAAGGGATTGGAACAAATCGAAAACCCCTCGCAGGTCATGCTGGAAGGGCGGCCGATTGGCATTTCCGGTACCTGCGTTGCCTGCGTGATGGAAGGTACGCGGCCAGTACTGAGCGAGATTCAGGCACTTGTAACGAAAACGGCGTTTCCAAGCCCACGACGCACGGCAAGCGGGTTTGACTATAACCGTATGTATCTGCTGCTGGCCGTGCTGGAAAAGCGCGCGGGCTATGTGTTTGGCAACCAGGATGTGTATATCAACATCATTGGCGGTCTGAAACTGGACGAGACTGCCTGCGATTTGCCAGTCTGCCTGGCAATGGCGTCCAGTCTGCTGGATCTGCCTGTACCTGAAAAAACACTGGCCATTGGTGAAGTGGGTCTGGGCGGGGAAGTGCGCAGCGTGCCGCACCTGGAAACCCGCCTGCGGGAGGCCCAGCGCGTGGGCTTTGATACCGCCATTGTGCCCAAACATAACCTGAACATGCTGGATGTTGCGCAATTCCCGGGGCTGCGCCTGGTGGGCGTTGCATACCTGCGGGAAGCCATCAATGCAATCAAAATCAATAAATAATAAGGTATGGGCAGCGACCCAAACCAAGAGGAGTATATCATGAGCGAACAGGAAAAGAATACGACCCCGGCACAGAATGCAGCCCCGGCAGCACCCAAACCGCCGAAAATTGATAATGCAGCGCTGAAAAAGGCTGCTGCGGCCCTGCGTGAGGAAAACAATCCGCAGAACTTTAATGCGGTTATCAACCTGATGATGCGCGGTGTATTCCTTGCACCGGCTAAGATTGAAATTGGCGAAAACGCTCCTAAACCGGACGAAAATGGACGAATCCAGCTGCCAAAAGACACCAAGGTGACCTTTGCGCTGCTGAAATCTGGTGATGGAAAGTCTTTCTTTACCGCATTCACCGATGCAGAAGAACTGGATAAGTGGCAGAATAAGCCCGCTGGTCAGGTTATGCTGCTGCGCTTTGATGATTACGCCCGGATGCTGAACGGTAACGACCATGTGGCAGGTTTTGTGCTGAACCCGTTCACGGATAACCTGCGCTTTAACTCGGATATGGTTGCATCTTTGCTGAAACAGCGCAATGCGATGCTGGAAAAAATCAAACAGACCGCCGCGCAGCAGGCAGCCCAGCACAATGCACAGATCAAGCCCGGCGATAAGGTGACGATCGTGGAGCCTTCGGTATACCCGGATGAATTGGTCAACCCGCTGTGTGCCGAGTTGGAAAAGTACCCGATGGTGGGAGCCGCATACCTGCAGATCATGGTGATCAACGGAGCAACCAAGAGTTATCTTTTAGTTCTGGATGCACCCAAGGACGATGCACTGTTCAAAGCCGCAGGCGATGCAGCGCGCCCGTTCCTGGTCAGCAATGAGAAAAAGATGAACCTGAACATCACGATTTCTACTTCGCCGCTGGGCCAGCAAGGCATGCGCGGCAGCGAGCCGTTTTATATTAAAGGCCAGGGCCGTGTAGATAATCTGGGTGATGACGAAGATTGATAAAAGGTTGAATTTGGTATCGAATGATATGCCATGGTGATGGCTGCGATAGACCTATTGGATGAACATCGCAATAAATAAGTAAATAAAATAAAAATAGGCAAATAAAAGAGCGAACGGAAAGAAGAATAAAACCAGGAGCTACTGGCATGCAGAGAACACACGAAATCTTGAATCTATCTACAAGCGGGTGCAGGATTTCGTGTGTTTTTGCATAACATGCAATTTCGCTAAAGACGAGTTTAGCGAAATATGGAGGAGGGCTTTACTCACAATAATGAGTACATACATTGATGTGGCGCACCCAAACCGGCATGCGCCGTATACGGATATTCCGGATCTTGTTATGGATTATCTGCATTATCTGGATGTTGTCAAGCTGCGTTCGCCGCGCACCATTAACGGTTACTATCTGGACCTGCGCGGTTTCTTCCGCTATATGATGATGGTTTGGAACCTTGCGCAGCCAGATACACCGCCGGAAGAAATTGACTTGACCCATATTACCAAACGCCAGATCAGCACCATTACCAAACGGGATATTATCAATTACCTGGATTACGCCCGCAGTAATGATAACGGTGCCAAGGCCCGTGCCCGCAAGCTGAGCGCCCTGCGCGGCTTTTTTGGCTACCTTTGCCACCAGCTCAATGAACTGAGCGAAAATCCAACGGATAATATCAACCTTGGCAGCCCAAAGAAATCCCTGCCCAAATATCTGAGTGCCAGTGAAAGTATACGGCTGTTAAAAAATATACAAAGTGACTTTTATGAACGGGACTACTGTATTATTGTCTTTTTCCTGAATTGCGGTATGCGTTTGGCGGAACTGATCACAATCAATCTTGGCGATTTTAAGGAAGATACCATTAAAATTACCGGCAAAGGAAACAAAGAACGCCTGGTGTACCTGAACACCGCGTGCCAGGCTGCGTTGGAGCATTACCTGCCCGCGCGGGCTGCGCTAAACAACCTGCGGGATAAAGAAGCACTTTTTGTATCCAAAAAGACTGGCAGACGCTTAACAGCGCGCCGTGTGGAGCAGATTGTTGCCAACTGCCTGAAATCAGCGGGCTTGGACAATATGGGTTATTCGCCGCATAAACTGCGCCATACCGCCGCTACACTCATGTATCAGGGCGGTGTGGATATGCTGGCCATCAAGGAAATCCTGGGGCACGAGAATGTATCCACGACGCAGATTTATACCCATATCAACCAGCAGCAGTTGAAACAGGCGGTGGAAGCCTCTCCCCTTGCGGATACTGGCTATATTGCACCGCAGTCCAAAGCGATGACGGATTCAAAGCAGGACACTGGCGAAGAGGACAGCTGAACCGGAAAACATAAAGCTGCTGACAGCGCACCCTAGCAGGCAAAGCAGATAATGTACAGATAAGCGCCGGATTGCGCCGTTGAGCGCACAACGGCAGCCGGAAAAAACAATGCTGGACAGGCTTTGACTTACCCTGCACGAACTATGCGCAAGCCAAAGCATGAATGCCGACAGCACAAGCTCCGGCAGGCAGTTCAGGAGCCAATAAACAACAAGCGCACGTGCCCCGCCGGACGCATAAATGGCGGAAGCGCACACACCTAATACAGTGCCCTTGAACGCAAAATAAGCCCCCATAAAAATGCTGCCCCACAAATGAAAACCGCAGAGATAAATCAGCGATGCCTGCAAAAATGCTGCGGCAAACCAACTGCACCAGACAGACCAGAATGCCGTATAACTTTGTGCGGCCATGACATGCTCTGTAAGCGAAGTGAAAGCACCGTGGAGCTCAAACCGGCCGAGCGGAATGCCGGCGAGATACCCGGTCAGAAACGCAGAAGAGAAAGCGAATAGATCGTTTTTGCCCGCAAGTTTTTGTATGCCCAGGGCAGCAGCCGCACCGGCGGATGAACCGCTGTTAAGAGCCCTTTTGGGCGTGTAAGGGGCCGGTGCTGGTCGCGGGGCGCGCATCAGCGCTCGGACGCAGTGTTCCCTACTGCGCCCAATGCACTCAGCACGCCGCCTGCGGTGCCGCCGAACAGCAGCGCTGCAAGTAAGGCGAGGTTCACATGATCAAATACAAGCGGTTTGCCGCTCAAGGCGGTAGTGAGGCTCAAACACAGCGCATAAAAGACGCCCACGGAAACACCGCATAAGAGCCGTTTTTGAGCAATACCGTTCGCAAGAACGAGACCGGAAAGAACAGCCCCCACCGCCACGCTGGCACAGGTTGCCGGTTTGACAAGTTCCAGCGAGAGTGCAGTATGGGCAAAAATCTGTGCGGCCAAAGCGAAAAGCAGGATGGCGGTACCCACGCCGCAGCCGAAACTTTTGATCAGCAGCCAAGATAAATGGCCGCTGGATTTACTGCGGACTTTGCAGATATGACTTGATCGAAGTTTGGCAGATGAAGCCCTTGAATTAGCAGCAAACATAAAGAAAACGCCCCCTTTGCATGGTACAAACTATGCAAAAGGGGCGTTTGTTATTCAGGTAATACAGTCAGAACCAATCAGTTCTTCTTGGCAGGAGCATCTTTCTTGGCGGTATCTTTTGCAGTGTTGCCCATGTCCAGCTTCTCAACAGAGGAAATAGCGGAACGGCGGAAGCGAATCTTCACACGGTCGCTGGTGGTTTCCAGAACAAAGGTATCATCCTTATCATTGATAGCAGCAACGCGGCCAACAACACCACCAATGGTAATAACGGTATCGCCTACTTCGATGGAAGCGCGCATGGCAGCATCTTTCTTGTCCTGCTTTTTCTGGGGCAGGTACAGGATGATGTACATGAACACAAGGATTAGAACCATCGGCAGGAAAGTGACAAGCAGGCTGGCGGTGCTGGAAGTATCAGCGGTCAAAAATTCGATCATAATGTGGAACTCCTTAAATTTTGATTTTACAGTATTTCTATTATTATACAGGCTTTCGCCATAAACCGCAAGGGGGTAAAGCAAGGAAACACGGAAGCCACTTAAATTCTGGAATCCAGAAGATGCACATACTTATCATGGAACTGCTGGAATGTGCCGTTATCCAACGCTTCACGAATCCGCTCCATCAAATGATTGTAGAAATACAGGTTGTGCATAACAGCCAAACGCATACCCAGCATTTCATCTGCCTTTTGCAGGTGGCGGATGTAAGCGCGGCTGTAATTGCGGCAGACCGGGCAATCGCACTGCGGGTCAATGGGCTGTTCGTCACGCTCATATTTCAGGTTTTTAATGTTGATGATGCCGTTCCATGTGAACAGGTGGCCATGGCGGGCGTTGCGGCTGGGCATAACGCAGTCAAACAAATCCACACCGCGGTACACGCCCTCAATGATGTTGCCGGGGGTGCCAACGCCCATCAGGTAGCGGATCTTATCCGCCGGGGCGTAAGGTTCTACCGCGCTGATCACATCATACATCACTTCGGCAGGTTCGCCGACAGCAAGGCCGCCGATTGCATAACCGTCCAGATCATATTCAGCAATCTGCTTCATGTGCTCAACGCGCAGGTCTTTGTAGGTGCAGCCCTGATTGATGCCAAACAGCAGCTGGTCCGGGTTCACGGCCTTGCCCTCGTGCTTCAGGCGGGCCATTTCCGCCTTGCAGCGCAGCAGCCAGCGTGCGGTACGTGCGCAGCTGTTTTTGGCGTAATCATATTCAGCGGGGTTTTCCACGCATTCATCAAAGGCCATGGCAATGGTGGAGCCAAGGTTTGCCTGAATCTGCATGCTCTGTTCCGGCCCCATAAAAATGCGGTGGCCGTCCAGATGAGAGTTGAACGTTACGCCTTCCTCGGTAATGTGGCGCAGCTTGGCAAGGCTGAACACCTGAAATCCGCCGCTGTCGGTCAGGATCGGGCCGTCCCAGCGGGTAAACTTGTGCAGGCCGCCCATATCGGCAACGACCTGATCACCGGGACGCAGGTGGAGATGATAGGTGTTGCACAGCATGACCTGTGCGCGGATTTCTTTCAAATCATGTGCCGAAAGCCCGCCTTTGATCGCGGCAGCAGTGGCAACGTTTTGGAAAGCAGGTGTCTGAACCGTGCCGTGCACAGTCTGGAACTCGCCGCGGCGGGCTGCACCCTCTTTTTTAATCAGACGGTATGGCATAAATGATGGTCTCCCCTGTTTTGCTGTTTCATTTTGTTCAAAAACATGCGGCGCCAGAGTGTTTTCCTGCGCCGCTTTGTGATTTTATTATACTGGAAGCAGTAGGATAAGTCAACTGTTCTGCGAGGCAGGCTTATTGGATGAACATGGCATCGCCAAAGGAGAAAAAGCGATATTTTTCCTGTACGGCAACCTTATATGCAGCCATGGTTTTCTCATACCCGTAAAACGCAGAGATCAGCATAATCAGAGTGCTTTCCGGCAGGTGGAAGTTTGTCACCAGGCCGTCAATAGCGTGCAGCTCTATACCGGGGTACAGGAAAATATCGGTAGTACCGCTGCAAGGGACAATCTTGCCGTACTTGGCCCAGACGGCTTCCAGCGTGCGGCAGCTGGTGGTACCGACAGCAATTACGCGATGGCCGCTGGCGCGTGCTGCGTTGATGGCCTCGGCTGCAGTATCATCCACGCAGTACCATTCGGTGTGCATCTGGTGCTCCTGAATATCATCCTCGCTGACAGGGCGGAAGGTGCCAAGGCCAACGTGCAGGGTCACTTCCACAATGTTGACCCCCTTGGCACGGATGGTATCCAGCAGTTCCGGGGTAAAATGCAGCCCGGCTGTGGGGGCAGCCGCGCTGCCAAGCTCTTTGGCGTATACGGTCTGGTACTGGCTCTGATCCTCTAGCTGGCGGGTGATGTACGGCGGCAGCGGCATTTTGCCGAACTCATCCAGCTTTTCGTACAAAGTCTGGGTATCGTATTGGAAGGTTACATATTTGTTGCCATCCGGCAGGGTCTCGTCTACTGTGGCCGTCAGGGAGCCGTCGCCAAAGCTCAGCTTGGTGCCAGCCTGCATCCGGCGGCCGGGGCGGGCCAGGCATTCCCAGGTGTCACCGTGGGCCTGGCGGAGCAGCAGAACCTCGCACACGGCGCCGGTGGGCACTTTAACACCCATCAAGCGGGCAGGCAGAACCTTAGAATTGTTGACGACCAGCACATCTCCGGCGTTCAGGTATTCCGGCAGGTCATGGAAGATGCGGTGTTCAATCGTATCATTCTTGCGGTCAAGCACCATCAGGCGGGCGCTGTCACGCGGGTCAGCGGGCTCCTGGGCAATCAGTTCTTTGGGCAGGTCATACCAAAAATCTTTCTTTAACATTGTTTTGCTTCCTTTTTGCGTTGACAAGTTGGCCGCGCAATGCTATTATTGAGGCATGCAGGCGGCGATTGTATCTTACAGCAGCTGCCATGCGGCACAGAGGCGCGGATTTCATCAGTATATTCCCTTTTATGCCAGCCAAAGGCTTGTGGGGAATGGAAAGGGACGTCCGCCGAAGGCGGTGCACGGCACGCATCGTTCCTGGGCCCGCAGCCGAACAGGGGCGGGACTGTCACGTTAGGATTAACGTGTTGCGCTGTGCTCATGCAATGTATCATTATATTGCATTTTGTGCCGGTTTTCAAGCCGGTTTTTTTATTATCTCGTGTTTGGCAGCAAAATGGCTTGAATGCGGCGGCAGGTTTGTGTTTACCCCCTGCAAACCTGCGGCGGCAGCTGCATATAGGTAATGGTATGGGGCTGGGAACAGAAGCAGAATCCCCAAATGTGCGTTGGGGTTCTGGAGGAAAGGACGGCAGTTTAAGATGAAACAGTACAAAGTTGGCGTTGTTGGTGCAACTGGCATGGTGGGCCAGCGTTTTATTACCCTGCTGGAAAATCATCCCTGGTTTAAGCTTACGGCTCTGGCTGCATCGGCACGCTCCGCAGGCAAGACCTATGAGGATGCTGTCGGCAGCCGCTGGCTGATGAAAACACCGATGCCGGAAGCAGTCAAAAAGATGGTGGTTCTGGATGCTTCCAAGGTGGAAGAAGTTGCTGCACAGGTGGATTTTGTGTTCTGTGCAGTCAACATGAAAAAGGACGAAATCAAAGCGCTGGAAGAAGCTTACGCCAAGGCAGAATGCCCTGTGGTTTCCAACAACAGCGCACACCGCATGACACCGGATGTTCCGATGGTAGTGCCTGAAATCAATGCAGACCACCTGGAAATCATCCCCGCACAGCGCAAGCGCCTGGGCACCAAGCGCGGCTTTATTGCCGTCAAGTCCAACTGCAGCCTGCAGAGCTATGTGCCTGCCCTGCACCCGCTGATGAAGGATTACGGCGTAACCAAGTGCCTGGTCTGCACCTATCAGGCAATCTCCGGCGCTGGCAAAACGTTTGAGACTTTCCCCGATATCCTGGATAACGTGATTCCCTACATCGGTGGTGAAGAAGAAAAGAGTGAGCAGGAGCCGCTGAAGCTGTGGGGCCACATTGATGGCGATAAGATTGTGCCCGCAACTGCACCTTCCATTACGGCCCAGTGCCTGCGCGTACCGGTATCCGATGGCCACATGGGCGCGGTGTTCGTAAGCTTTGATAAAAAGCTCACCAAAGAAGAAATCCTGAAAACCTGGAAAGAATTTCATGGCCCGGCGCAGGATCTGGACCTGCCCAGCGCACCCAAACAGTTCCTGCATTACTTTGAAGAAGATGACCGCCCCCAGCCCAAGCTGGACCGCATGATTGAAAACGGCATGGCTGTCAGCATTGGTCGCCTGCGTGAGGATACCCAGTACGATTACAAGTTTGTCTGCCTGTCCCACAACACGCTGCGCGGCGCAGCAGGCGGTGCAGTTCTGCTGGCAGAACTGTTGGCCGTTAAGGGCTATTTTGACTAATCATCCCCTAGATTGAAGGAGAAACATTCCCTATGAAACAACCTGTATTTACCGGTGCTGCTGTTGCCATCATTACCCCCATGCACGCAGACGGAACCGTCAACTTTGAGGAACTGGGCCGCATTATTGATGATCAGATTGCACACGGCACGGATGCCATTGTGATCTGCGGCACCACGGGTGAATCCGCAGCGCTCAGCCACGAAGAGCATGTGGAGTGCATCCGTTTTGCTGTGAAGCATACCGCAAAGCGCGTTCCTGTTATTGCGGGCACGGGCTCCAACGATACGGCCTTTGCCATTGAGATCTCCAAAGAGGCCGAGGAAGCCGGTGCAGATGCCCTGCTGCTGGTTACCCCTTATTACAACAAAACCAGCCAGGCGGGCCTGATTGCCCACTATACGGCCATTGCAAATGCCGTTACCCTGCCCTGCATCATTTACAATGTTCCGTCCCGTACCGGTGTAAATCTGCAGCCCGCCACACTGGCGGAGCTTGCCAAGCTGCCCAATGTAAACGCTGTAAAGGAAGCCAGCGGCAATATCTCCCAGGTTGCGGATGTTGCAGCCCTGTGTGGCGAGGAACTGAACATTTATTCTGGCAACGATGACCAGATTGTGCCGATCTTGTCCTTGGGCGGTAAGGGCGTCATCAGCGTGCTTTCCAATGTTGCGCCGCAGCAGGCACACGATATCTGTGCCGCATGGTTTTCCGGTGACACGGCAAAGAGCCTGGAACTGCAGCTGAAAGCGCTGCCGCTGTGCCATGCCCTGTTTGCTGATGTAAACCCCATCCCGGTCAAATGGGCAATGAACCGCCTGGGCTGGAATGCGGGTCCATTGCGCCTGCCTCTGGTGGAGCCTTCGGCTGCCGTGCAGCAGTCCCTGGAAAATGAGATGAAGGCTTACGGCGTTCTGAAATAAAATAATCACGACCAGGCCCGCAGTACCGCGGATTTGTTGCGGCGCCGCGGGCCTGTGCTTTGGAAAAGGAAGGAACCAAATTAAGATGACGGATTTGATTATTCAGGGTATTAACGGCCGTATGGGCCATACCCTTGTGGAAAAGATCTCTGCCCGCAGCGATTGCCGCATTGTTGCCGGTGTGGACCAGAAAGCCGGTCAGATCGGGGATATCCCGGTTTACGCTTCGCTGGAAGATTTGCCGGAGGCAAAGGGAATCGTAATTGATTTTACTTCCCCTGCCGGTACGGTGCACGCGGCACAGTTCTGCGCGGCACATGGTATGCCTTGCGTGCTTTGCTCGACCGGTTTGAGCAAAGAGGACGAGGCTGTGGTGGAACAGGCCAGCGAGAAGGTGCCGGTGTTCCGCAGCGCCAATATGTCGGTTGGCATCAATGTGTTGATCGAGCTGGCCCGCCGTGCTACCAAGCTGTTCGATAGCGAGTTTGATATCGAAATTGTGGAGAAGCACCATCACAACAAGCTGGATGCCCCCAGCGGAACCGCTTTGATGATCGCAAATGCCATCAACGAGGAAGCTGGCGGCAAATATGAGTATGTCTATGACCGCCACGCTGTGCGCCAGAAGCGCGGCGCGCAGGAATTGGGCATCAGCTCCGTGCGCGGCGGCGGCATTGTGGGCGACCATGATGTGCTGTTCTGCGGCCCGGAAGAGGTTGTGACCATCAGCCATGTGGCCCAGAGCCGCGGTGTGTTTGCCGATGGCGCTGTACAGGCAGCACTCTTCCTGGATGGGTGTGAGCCGGGTTACTACACCATGACGGATATGCTCAAGGGGAAAATGCAATGTCTTTAAGGTCCCATGAAGCTGCAGCGTGCGCAGTAATTGCAATTGGCGTGTGCGGTGTGTTGGTTGGTTCCCTGCTGGTAGAATCCATGCGGAACGGTCAAAGCAGTGCAAAAGCCTCGGTAAGCACAGCACAAAGCACCGAAGAAATCCAGGCACAGACAGAACCGACACAGACGCCCGCGCCAACACCTGAACCGGAACCGGTCGTACAGACAGTACACTTTTCTGCAACCGGGGATAACCTGATCCACGAGGGCATTTACAACCAGGCCAGGGCGCGCGGCAGTGATGGCCACTATGACTTTATCCCTGCCTATGAAAATCTGCGGGATTTTTACGCCGGGTTTGATGTGAACTGGCTCAACCAGGAAACGCTGGTCAATGATGATTATGAACCTTCCGGTTACCCGATGTTCTCTACGCCTGGGGATATTACCAATGCGCTGTATAATGTTGGCTTCCGGGTGTTCAGCCTTTCCAACAACCACAGCTATGATAAAGGCGCTGGCGGCATTGCCTCTTCGATGGCACACTGGGCGGCTATGCCGGATGATGTGGTGTCCATGGGGTTTTATAATCTGGAAACCTATGATGACTATGTGTACCAGACAGTAAACGGCGTTACCATCGGCTATCTTTCTTATACGGAGATGACCAACGGCCTGCCAACGCCGTCCGGCAGTGAATACGGCGTGGTTTATCTGGACCAGAGGGATGTGATTGAAAAGCAGATCACGGATATGCGCCCCAACTGTGACGTTCTGGTCGTCAGCTGCCACTGGGGTGTTGAAGGCAGCCATACAGTTACGGATGCACAGCGCGAAACAGCCCAATGGCTGGCTGACCAGGGTGCAGACCTAATCATTGGTACCCACCCGCATGTGACGCAGACGGCGCAGTGGCTGACAGGAACGAATGAGAATAAGTCGTTTGTTGCCTATTCGCTGGGGAACTTTATCAATGCGCAGGATATGCCGGACAATATGATCGGTGCCATTCTGGATGTGACGTTCCAGAAAACAACCGCAGCAGATGGTACCGTTACCGTGGAAATTCAAAACCCGGTACTGCACCCGGTGATCACCCAGTATGAGCCGCATTATGCAAACATTCGGCTTTACCTGTATAAAGACTATACGGATGAACTGGGCGCTGCACATGGCAACTTTGCATTGAGCAGGGCTTCCATTGAACAGGTTTTGAATGGTTCAATCGATTCTGAGTTTTTATCGTTAGAATAAAGGCAACACCGCACAATTCCCGCCTTACGGCTTAAGCACCGCTTCGGCGGCTGC
>ERZ791740.460-NODE-460-length-34558-cov-4.861983_pt1 | contig 34558 bp, 28 predicted proteins | sample MGYA00510041_ERZ791740 | MGnify/ENA primary metagenome ERZ791740 (study PRJEB30046, sample SAMN00791959) | human gut metagenome | study: EMG produced TPA metagenomics assembly of the A metagenome-wide association study of gut microbiota in type 2...
CCATGGCCGAGAGCCATTGCAATTACTACTCTTTTGGAGTTTTGCTCATGGCTGTAGAATAGAAGCATGAGGAGGTGAGCCGATGCCGTTGGTAAAATACAGGATCTACGAGCTGTCCGCCAGAGCTGTGATCAGCTATGGCAGACAGCAAGATGGTGCATACACCTTTCATCTCAGCGCCGCCGAGACAGAGAAATGCAAATCACTTTCCGCGCCCCATGAGCAGGACGATAACGCACTGTTCTATCAGACCATGTGCGTGCTGCACGGCGATGCTTTCACCGGAGCACCTGAAGGACAGCTGGTGACCGACCTTTCGGATGTCATTTTCTATATGGACTTCTCCGGTATCTTCGACCGGAGCGGCGCCAGAAAGAAACACCTGATCCGGCAGGAGAAGGCCAAGGCCCTGTTCCGTCCCGAAGGTATCAGCCTGGACTTTGGCTCCGGGGCACATCGTTACCTCGCCTTTGAGCGCTCTGGCAGCATGAGCCGGCAGGCGCGGCTATCCTTCATCCGGGAGGATTTTTACGATGCCGTGCGCCGCCGCATCATGATGGATATGACCATCGGTGACTGCCAGCTCAGCAAGCTCTACGCCTACAACGGACTGATGCTGTCCAGCGGTATCCGTATTGACGGCATCGGTATTGATCGGCCCCACCGGGTGGTGGTCATTGATAATCCTACGCGCACAGGGCGGAATGTCAGCGTCATCACCGTAGAGGACGACGGAACGCAGAGAAGCACCCGCAAATACCGCCGGGTGGAGAAAAAAGAGGACATCGAAATCACCTGCTTTGATGGCGAGGGGCTGATCTCAAAAGAATATGCCCGCGTCGTGGACGAGAAGCTGTGCGGGAAGAAAGTCCACACCTCATTCCAGATCCGTATGCCCTATGTCAAGGGTATGCTGCACGAGGTGGACTTCAAAGACTTCCTGACCCTCTGCGGGACGGACACCATCACCGATCTGTGGGGCATGGAGCATTCCGTCCGGGATGTGGACGTCATCCTCACCAAGAGCATGTTCAAGGGATACGGCTGGCTCACTGCCAGTGGCATGAGCTGGGAGGACTATTGGGCGGTGTTCCGTAAGTACCGCCACGCACTGTACATCACGAATGTCAGCAAGGAGAAGCCGGAGAAAACGACGGAACTGAACTATCAGTTTTTGAACACGGTATCCCTCAAGGCGGACGAGTTCCGCCCCGCCGATCTGCCAGACGGCTGGGATCACAGTCCGGAGGAAGACCCGCGAAATTGGCTCACCAAGCAGACGGAGCTGGCGTATTACAGCTTCTGCGCCGATGAATCGTTTCGGCAGAATTACTTTCTGGAGAAGTTTGAGCGGGTCAGCTGGTGGGAACGACACCAGGGCAAGGACCAGATCCTTGCCGCCGTGCTGAAAAAGAATCCAAGCTTCATCAACGAACCGGTCTATGCCAAGCGACTGGAGGATGAAGCCGATAAAATCGTGGAGCAGTACGCCGTCGGCCGGTTGATCGTAGCGGGAGACAACCGTTATCTTTCCGGTGATCTTCTGGACTTTCTGGCATTTCTGCTCCCGACTGTTCCGCCGCGCAAACGCAGGCAACGGATGTTTTACAGCACCGTCATGACCGACCACTTCCCGGAGAGTTCCTTCTATGCACCCCAGGCGGCCTATGCCCATGACGACGCCTGCACGCTGCTACGCAATCCGCACATTGCCCGCAACGAGGAGCTACAGCTTTCCTTCTACGACGCGAAGGAAGAGAGAAAGCAGATGCGGCATTACTATTTCGGGCACCTGACGGATGTGGTGATGGTGGATTCCAATATGCTGGCTGCGGAGCGGCTGGGCGGCGCTGACTACGACGGCGATATGATCAAGACCATATCTGACCCGATTCTGAATGCCTGCGTCCGCCGCAACTACAACCTCTACCGCTACGAGAAACACAAATCCCTTACCAACATTGAGAACATTCCGCTGCTGATGATCCCCACGGCCCAGCCCCAGATCCGCAGTGCCGACGACTGGGAGGCACGCTTTGAAACGGTTCGCAGCACCTTTTCCTCCCGCGTCGGTCAGATCTGCAATGCCGCGCTGGATCGCAGCATTATCGCCTACAACGAAAACTCCGACGCCGAGGAGCGGGAGCGCTGCCGGGAGGAGACGGAAACATTAGCCATCCTCACCGGGCTGGAGATCGACTCGGCCAAGAGCGGCATCCGCCCTGATCTGGATGAGTACCTGACCCATAAAACCGTCAAGCGCAGCGACTTTCTCAAATATAAAACGCTGGTAGAGGAGATGGAGACCCGGCGTGCCTGGTACGAGCCCACCCATGCGGCCAAGGTGAAGGCGTTTTTCAAGAAGGTGGATTGGAGCAAGGTGGACTCCAACGTGGAGCGCCTGCCGTATCTGGCACAGCAGCTGAAAAAGAACACGCCGCGCATCAAGGCAAAACCCGCCAAGGACGAGGAGCTGTTTTCCTTCGCCCAGCAGCCGGACTGGAAGGAGCAGCTGAACTCAGATAAGCTGGCGGCGGTGGATGCGCTGCTGCGGGATTACGACGCCTGTCTCTCCCGCATCCGGGCCTGCCGCATTCCGGTAAAGGAGAAAAAGCGGAAGAGCGATGCGGAGCGCATCCTGTATGCCAGAGGGCAGGAGGATGCATACGATCCCGACGAGCTGTACGCCCTGTTCGGCAGTCTGCCGCCAGAAAAGGTGTCCGCTCTGCGGCAGGCCATTCAGAAGCAGGCCTGGCACCTCATGGACGAGGATGCACGGGAGCGCTTCCTTCGGGAATGGCTGACGGAGCCGGAGTTTGAGGATGTTTACGACCTGCTGACCGATTTCCGCTTCGGCGGCTACCGCATCCTCGGAGACATTGTCTGTGATATGGAGGACGAGAACACCGGCAGGGAGAAAAAGCAGCTGTTCCGCGAAAGCGACTCGAAAGCCTTCACCGCCATGATGAGCGCCTTCGCGGACAAATCCGCCTCCCGGAGCTACCGTGATGCGGTGACGGCCAAGTGCCGGGAGCTGCTGACCGCTATTGTGAGGCCGGCTTTGGCCGTGCGCTATGTGGTGGCCCTCGGCAGGCGTGACCTGCTGTGGGATCTGCTGCCGGAGTACATCGAGAAAAATGTTCTGGAGGTGCGGGATGATTAACGAATGGGTGGAATTCTGCGCATATACCGGAACGGTTTCCTATACCGCCAGCAAGAAGAGCGACACGACATGGCTGGGCCGCTTCACCTTTGCCACGATCCTGGAGTTTGAGGGGATGGCTCGGATTCTGACCATTCTGGCCCGCGGATATCTGTTCCACGGTAAAGACGGCGCGGTCCTTTCGGGTGATCCGCATGATCGGATTGATTACGCCCGCCGTGCGCTCTGTGCCTGGTGCAGTGTTCCGGAGAACGGAAAGCGTGTGCAGGGTAAGGAGTGGCAGTTCCGGACAAACTTTTCGGAGCTGCACACGGAGTTCCCGGAGCTGGTGGATGTGGACGGGACCGGCTGGTTTCTCCGCCATGTCCTCCGCGCTGCTGACTTCATGCTGACGCACCCGGAAAAGGTGCGCAGCACCTCACTCAAGTATGCGGAGGTCATTCAGTCCAAGTTTGCCGCCGCATGGCGAAGCAAGGTGCTGCAGTATCAGATCCCGATTTTTGCGCCCCAAACCAAGGGCGCCTGGACGCTGCGCTTTGACGATGTCCTTGCCGATGCGTTGGAGCTGGGGCCGCTGCGCAGAGAGGTGTCGGAGCTGCCGCCTGAACTGACCGAAAAAGTAACAACAGCGCTTCCGAAGGAAATTCCATCCGAGGTTGTCTGTACGCTGATCCGCTATTACCTCGCCAACCGGCAGGATGATTGCGAGTGGGTCGTCCTGCCGGTGGCAAGCTTTGACGCCTACTTCGGAGATACCAGCTTCAGCAAGAAGTATCTGCCCAAGATCCCGCCGGAAATCATGGAGCGGAGCAGCGCCTTCGGTATCAGCCGGTATCGGATCACAGAAGAATATCTGCCATAAGACACAGTCAGCGGGACAAGCCTTTACGGCCTGTCCCGCTGCTTTCTCTGCCCGGATCCTGAAAAATGTTTTCTTTGTCTATGGCGGTGCATCCGTTGAGCCGCCGCCTATGCTCTACTCCTCGTCATCATCAGCCCACGAGGAGATCATGTGAATATCCCCGGTGTCCATGTCCATCGCCATGTGATCTCCCATGCGCATCATGAGATCCCCATCGGAGTCCATCGCCATGCTGTCAGAAATGCTCATGGCGAAGTCGCCGTCATCGTAGTCGAAAATGTACTTTGACATACCATGCACCTCCAATTTTAATCATCGTATTCCGGATAGTCAGGCGCCCACTCGGGCATCCAATGCGCTTTGTTTCTGCGGTTTGCATTGTGAGTTCTCTGGTGCGATCTGTGGTTCGGATTCATCTGATTGGCCCGATTGTCAGCGTCAGCTTGATATGCCTTGTTATTGGGATTATGCAGATTTGCCCAGTGATCCAGTTGTGCTTTGGTATGTGTTTTTCCTGATACCTTTCCCATAATCAGCCTCCTTTCTGAACCGAAAAAAGCCCACGCACTTTGCTTCGTGCGTGGACTGCGACCATCCGGAAGACCGCTTTGCACGCAACAAAACAAACCCGACGAAAGAACACTTTCTCCGGTTCGATTTTGTGGTGCAAAGCATCGAAACAACAGGGGGACAACGACAGTCAACCAGCAAACTGCTTTCTCAATTCCATAATGAGAATTTGATTGGAATCAATAGTTTCGAGGATTTACTCATTTGTCCGCTAAATTGTCTATATCACTACATAGGTTCAATATGATTCGTACTCTCATGATACGAATGGTTAAAGCTTAGGATAGTCCAACAATTCAGCATTAACATGGTAACATAAATCGAAATCAAATGCAATAGGCAACTGCAAATTGAGAAGCGATACTGCCGATTTCCGCGGTTTCTATTACAAATCCCCACACTATCACCCCGCAAGCAGGAGCGCACATGAGTTCTTTCATCATGCGCCGGATGGCGCTTTTCAATTCCACACCGACAAAAAAAGTGGTTGGTATCACATTTTGATACCAACCACTTTTCGGTGCAGCAGCTTTCGTAATCAAGCAGCTTAACCGCTCCCAGCAGCTCCTGTTTCAGCCCATGCTCCCGATTTTATTGCCATTTTCGTACATATCCGCGGCACACTCGCGGTGATTCGGCCCCTCGTATGGTACCCAACCAAAGCCCGGAATATAGACCTCGTCGCCGGGCTGCAGTTCTATGGTCGGCTGCGGTGTGGGAGGCGTAGGCTCCGGCTGCGGCGTTTCGACCGCAGGCGTCGACTCTGCCGGTGCGGGGACAGGAACGGCGCCAAGCTCCTCGTCCGGCTCTGCCCGCGGCGTTTCCGCATTTTTCTTTTCTGGCGTTGTCGCAGCATCCGCTTTCGGGGCAGTTACGGCGTGCGTTGGTATTGGGGCGGGTCGTTCCCCCCTTGTGTCTGGCTGCGGCCACACAGCGGCGCACAGAGCCAAGCAAGCGGTGATCACAGCTGCCACGATGCGCTTCTTCATTGTTCATCATCCTCCTTTTTGAGCGTAAAACGAGCGCCCGGTTTCTCTGCCGCTTGGCAGCGCGCCGGACGCTCATCGTCATAGTGATTCAATTCTGCGGACAGCCGCCACGCCAGCCGAAATCCGGAGATGAAGCTGTCGAGCGAAGTGTCCTCCGAAATATGGTCCTTGGCATCGATGATCTTCAGCACCAATCGGCGCTCCGGCTTGCCCAGCGCCTCAATGAGCGCACGGTGGCATTCCTCGATTTCCCGCTGCGTCGCCGCCAGCTCCGGCGGGGTGTAGAAGCAGTCGTACAAATCCTTCAGCAGTTTGTTCATGTGCTCGCCTCCTTGCTACACAAACATATACCACAAGTCAGCAGGAATAGCTACTGAAATTTTTAAGAAAAATAGCGACTGAAGCATTGCGTTTCAGTCGCTATTTGGGATGTTGGGTACCCGTGGTGCGGGCTCACAGATTAACTACACCCCTAAGCACATTTTTATATGCTGGGAGCTCCTTTTTTATGGCGATGGCTGCCCTGGGCAATTCGTAGTGACATTGCGAATGATGATAAGCGATATCCTGGTATCACCAATTTCCGCAAGACAGAATCAAGACAATGAACCGTTGTCCTCACCTTTCTCCGCTTCAGACAGTTCTTCCCAATCATCACGATTTCCGCATCTGCGAAGGTAGTCGTGGCCTCCGTCCACGGCGCACGAGCCGCAGCTGCAAAACTTGAAATCATGGACAGTTTTACTTTCGATGACATCTCCACATTTCTTGCATCTGATTGCGTTTCTGATAATTCTCGGCATAATCATTCTCCCTTTAGTGCAGTCCGGATTTTTCCTTTTTCTCCACTGTCGTCTGTGCAGAGGTGCAGGAGAGGAATATTCGGATAGGCATCTGTCTGTGCATCCAAAAGCTTCTCTTTGTTGGTAAGACTGTCAAAAAATGCGGTCAGAAAAGCTGCATTTTTCTTTTCCAGCTTTTTCGCAACATTGCGCGTTGCAGAATTGTTGTTAGAAACTACCACCACCACGGTTTTTTCGCTTCGGACGACATTGGCGATGATATTCAGGATTGTCTGTGTCTTTCCAGTACCCGGAGAATCCTGAATGATACTGATTTTGGAGGGAAATACCTGTTCTACTGCCAGCTTCTGACTCTGATTCAAGCCAAACGGATAAATCACCGTCTCCGGCATCTGGGGCATTTTGACACCTTTCTGCGAAGCAAGATGGCTTGCCAATACGGTGTCCTCGCTAACCTGCTGAATCTTGTCATACTGCATACTCAAGATATTCCACTTTTCTTCCGGCAGCTCTATACGGTCTGTAGCCTGATGCCCGGCAGTTGGTCTGAACTGCCGCCGAAGTGCTTTCCGTAAGGCCGAAGCCCCCTTGTGCCCACTTGGAATAACTAAAAAGTGGGTAGGATAATTGAAAGATGCTTACAACAGAATCTTTCTTAACGCTGTGACAATTGTATCAATATCATCTGCTGTGTTGTTCTTGCCAAGAGAAATACGGATTGTTCCCTTGGCGAGGCTTTCCGGCATGCGTATCGCCTGCAGTACATGCGAGATTTCGGTATTTTTGCTGTCACAGGCAGAGCCGGTAGAAATACAAACTCCCATCAGATCCATCCGATGCAGAATGGCCTCTCCATCTTTCCCGTCGAATGAAAGGCTGATGACACCCGGAAGAGTATGGTCACCTCCATTACGAACATAGGGTATTCCACTCTCGTTCAGGGCTTGGAGAAGCAGGCCTTCAAGTTTAAGTATGTGCCTTTGATTCTTATCGAGGTCATTGACATTTTTCTTCAGTGCAACAGCCATGCTAACAATCCCGGCGACATTCTCAGTTCCAGCACGAAGTCCATGCTCCTGTGCTCCACCGTCTGCATAAGGCGGAAGTGTTGTACCTGTCCGAATATACAGGAAGCCGACACCCTTCGCACCATTGAATTTATGGGCAGAGGCCGAAAGCATATCCACGCCAAGATCATTAACGTTTATTGCAACATGACCGACAGCCTGTACTGCATCGGTGTGAAACAATGCCCCATGATCATGAGCAACTTTGCAAAGCTCCTTGATTGGCTGAATACTCCCAAGCTCATTGTTTGCATACATCACAGATACCAGAAATGTTTCATCTGTGATATACCGCTCAAGAGAATCTGGCGAGACAAAACCTCTCTTATCAGGCAACATATATGCCACTGGACATCCAAGCCGCTCGATTGCCTCGCAAGCATGCAAAACAGCATGGTGTTCAAAAGCCGTGGTAATTGTGGCGCGATGATCATAATTTTGGAAGGCGATACCTTTTATTGCCCAGTTGTCACTTTCTGTGCCTCCCGAAGTAAAATATATTTCTTCTGGTAATGCACCGATACAAGAGGCGATGGATTCCCGCGCCTCTTGTATCGCTTTTTTTGGCTGTCTGGCAAATGAATATGGCTGTGAGGCATTACCGTATTCATGAAGTAAATACGGTTTCATGGCTTCAAAAACATCAACATCCATCTGCGTAGTAGCAGCGTTATCCGCATAGATCAGGTGCTTCATATCATCATCTCACAAAAATAGTTTGCATCCTTCTGCTTTGAATTCTTCGATCTTGTCTAACAGTTCATCTACTGTGCATTCCAGATATTCCGCCAGACATTCCATGCAGTAAAAGTTCTCAATGTCCGTTCCGAGAAGCTTTTTGTTGATTCCAATAGTGTCCTTATCCAGCTCTTGCTTCCCACAAATCACACAGTTATGCTTCATTGCTAATTTCCTTCAATGTAAACTCTGGCATGAGCTTATCGTCATTTTTGTACTCAGCATCAAGAATAGAGAGCTGTCTCCAGATAATCTTACGCATCTTAATAGCGGGACGCAGGCAGTACTTCATAAACTCCTTGGGATTTACATCAGAAGCAGTCCGTACGTTGGGAAACAGCAGTTTCAAGTACGCAGTAGCAATTCTCTTCACAGCTTCCGTATGACGAACATAAGCATCGTCAGAAAAATCTACCAGTGCATCTACAATAGCACGATAGCTGGCATCATCCCTGAGCATATGCATTACCGTGCAAAAGTACTCAGAATTCAGTGCCCAACCGGACGCCTTGAGATTGTCCTTCATCTTAGGAATGTCCCAACCTTTGATAAATCCATGAATTCGATCCACCAGCGCACTCTCTTGGAACAGTACAGGAAGCTCAGAGAACATGCTTGTATACTCATCCATATTCTCAATGGAGATGTTGCCCAGCAGGACAACTCCGGCGAAGGATTCACCGTCATAACCGTCTACGTTAAATCGTCCACGTTCCATATAACCTTGCATAATTGAGCGCATCTCGTTGATATTGTCAAAGGTGACCAGCTTTACTTCGTCAATGGCCACAAAGTCATTTCCAACAATGAAGCCGGGAGCTCTTCGGGACTTATCGTAGAACATCTTTGTTCTGGTGATTTTACCGCCATCGGTGAGAAGGCCATACTTGCTGACATTGCCGAAAACGTAAGATTTGCCCGTTCCCTTGGGAGCCAATTCCAGAAGATTGAGTCGTTTCTCCACAAAGGGAAGTAGGCGAGCAAGCATAGCGAACTTCTCATTTTCATCCTTGTATCCTTGCGCATTGTAGTCAATCGCACCAAGCACAACGTCGATCCATTCGGAGACTGTAAATTCTGCACGAGCGTCCTTAAAGAAGTCAATATCTGCAACATAAGGGCAGAAATTAGCAAAACCTGTCATCTTGATTTTGCCCAGAATCTTGGGCTTAACGGTATCATCGGGCATACGATACCCGAGTTCAATTACACCCCAAGTTTCCTGCCCATTTGTCAGCTCCTCCTTATAGGTGTCCCAGACGTGCGGTTCAATGATCGTCTCCTTGTTGGAGAGGCCGAAGGCGGGAAGTGAGAAGGAAATGTCTCCGGTCTTAATATCAATATCGATACCTACCTTCGTAAGAATCTTTACTCGCTCGTTTTCGTAGATGATACGATTCTTGATGCTGATCCATTCTTCCTTTCTGGGAAGATAAGTCTGAATGAACTCGGTAACTTCTTCTATATCGTAATTTCCTTCATCATCTTCAAACTTCTTCAAAACCCAGTCTCTAAGGAAGGATGGCAAGCCCAGAGATGAGAAGAAGTTGCTTCTCTTTAAGTCCTTATATACTACCATCTCATCAAAGCATTCTCTCAGTTTGCTTTCCATAAGATTTCCTCCAAAATCACAACAGGCTTCTTTCTTTCTGTCCTTCCTTCTTGATGACGAAAGGCAATTCTTCCGCAATCACATTATCGCCAGAACAAACATCCGCATAATAAGTACCCTGCTTTTTCAACTCCGGCATGTCGACTCTATAACAGTTATTTCCAATGTCTGTCGCCGGATAGAAAGTTCCATCAACAGCAAGACTCACGTTCTGCAGACTCACTGTAGAGAAGATCTTCAGCGCCGCCTTCTTGCGGAAACTCACTTCTATCTCTGGTATATCTCCGATAGCAAAAACTTCATTGTCTATCGGCATTAATGCGATTTCTGGCTTTTCTGACATGTAAGACAGTTCAATGATCGGCACGCATAGTTCCTCAAGTGTCGCCCCACCATGCACTTCCACATTAGCTTTTCTACCGCCTTTGAAACGGTCATAATTAGCCAGTGCCCAGAAGTCTCCAGCATCAGCGGCAAAGTCAGGTTTCTGGTCTACATCGCTCTTTGGACAGCATCTCCCGGAATGCTGTCCTTTTTCTGCCATTTCCCACACATTTTCTGTGTCATGGAGAACAGCAAGTCTGCTTGCACCGTGGTCTGCAATCATGAATACACGCTGCAACGGACTTTCGGCCAGATCATTTCTGATTTTCTTAAGTACAGTTCTGATAACCTCCAATTCCTTTATGAGATGAATCGGAAGCTTCGAATTGTTGTAGAAGTCAAAGTCGTACTTCCCATGATGCTTGATATCGTCAATGTCCTTAATTGGCACCGTCTGGTATCTTGCATCGGCAAACAACTCTAAAAACTCCTTGTTTCGACTCGTGATTGAAGGAAGCTCGGAAACGCACACTTTGATTGACGCGATAAGATTTAAATCACGGCAAACAGAAAGAATATACCCAAGGTACTCCACGCCCATAGCATCCATAAAGTAGAGCTGCGCGTCTTTTCTGTTCAGGCTCTCAATTACCGATGTCCTCGGTGCCAAAATATAGTTATACTCGCGCTTTTCTGCCTGATCTTCAACTTGTGACACAAACTCAGGGAGAATCTTATTGATCACCTTTTGATATTTATAGTCCTGAAAATATTGATCCAGCAGAGCATTTCCAAAACGGTAAGGAAGTAGGTATTGATACAGCGCAGGATAAACCTTCGACAGGATATCCATTAGTTTGTTCCGATCCAGCTTCAGACCGTATTTATCAAGGAATGCAAATATTGTCTCTTGTTCCTTCTGCGTATTATCTGTCAGATAGCAGATGGTATTGACACCTTTGCTGAATACTACTTTGCAGTATGAGGTCAGCTCCGAGCTTGGATTACCCATTTGCTGCAGGACTACTTTTCTGGACTCATAGCACTCCCAGAAATCGTTCTCATCAATAGACTTGTCCAGAATGGAACGGTATACCTGCTTCTTAAAATCATTTACGCTATTAGCTTTCCGAGCCGCAGTTGTCAGGCACCAGTTATTCTTTGCGCCAAACAATTTCAGGGCAATGAAATACAGCCACTTCCGATCCGTTGAGAAGTTTGCGTAATTGGAGAATATGTGTTCAAGCATGGTGTGACCGCCAAATTCATCGTCGATAACATCTGCCCATTTGGACTTGTGCTCAAACAGCTTCATTGCGTAGCTCCATTGCGCACTTGTTCCAATTTCCTCGGGGAGTACTCTTGTAGAATCGTCTTTCAGCAGAAGTGCATCATAGGCGTTTTGAAGACTGGTAATATTATACAGGGAATGCGGAAATACATCCTTGCTCTTTCTTGTTACCACATACATGGTGTCGGCAGATCTTGCCTCTACCATTGCCGCAAAATTCTCCATTCCCTTGATGGCCTCATATTTTGGGGGCAGCGGAATAGAAGGATCAGTGAAAACAATATTGGGAGCCTTCTTCTCGCTGTTCTCCATCACAACTATTCTGCGAGCAATTCGTTGATCATAAAGAGGCAAGTATCTCTTGCACTGATAAGTAATGAAGATAACATGGCCTTTGATGGACATACTAAGTAATTTCCGCATAAATCGCTGAAGCTCCTGCTCTCCATCCAGCTTCAAATATGAAGTCGCACCTGTTACGATCAACACACCATCCAGAGTTGCCAGATCATTTAATAGCTCCTCATAACGAGGCATTTCATCCGACGCACAGTATTTTGATGCAGTAATCAGTTCATTCTTTCCCACATGATAGTGCTGCACCAGCTCTATCTGATCAGCTTCATTCTGTACATCAACAACGATAGGTAATCCCTCGTTTTTGGACAGGTACCTGTCTATTTTCTGTGTATACTGATTTAGGCTCATACCTTGCCTCCTCAGTTCTCCTTGATAATCTCCATGCCAACAATCATGTTATCCTTGATGAGCTCCTTCAGATAACGTTTGACATCACCAACATCCATACCATCTATCTTTTCAAGAGCTCTTGTGCAGCCTTCCCTGATATATTTATCCTCAGCCATCTGTTCCAGTTTCTTGTCAACCTCCGGAAGGCCAAACCATTCATACGGTTCAGAAGAGATTCTGCTATTCAGGAAAGATTTCACCTCGTCGATATCTGTCAGCATAACCGCAAAGGACTTAATGATACTCTCCCGGAAGATACGATTCAATGCGTCCTGATCATTCATCAGACTGTAGAAAGAGGCATTCTCCAGATAGGTGACTGCTTTCTCAATGGAAGATGCATCCGGATGATTCTTGTTCACAGCTCCAAAAGCAGCACGCGCAGTTTGAACCTCACAATCAGGAACTAAGCTAAGAATAGGCATCAGATGTTCTTTCGACCATTGCCTCGGAGAAGTCGACCCCGTCTTGTCCTTCCAGAGCTTTTTTAGGCGCTCATTTCCGAGAGAATTGCGGTAATCCTTTGCCTTTGAATCGATTAGATTCATATACTCAGTCTTGTCATTCGTAAATGTGCCAGCTGGGATTGTCTGGTAAAGCGCACGCACTTCCTCTTCAGAAAATCCGTCAAGATAATATGCACAAACTTTCTTGAAAAGCTCTACCTGATTGCTATAAAACGCATTGAATTCATCTGCGTGTGCTACCAACAGATCCAAAAATTTCTGCTTCTGAGAATCAAGAATTGTTCCGGCTTTCTTGATTGTATGAAGCAGTTCGAGGAACGGAGCGACGTCGCCCAAATAATTCTTCGCTGCCGCGTACGAAATACGAATAAGGCCACACTTATCACACCACTCGCGGATAGTACTTGAGAAAGACACGTTCTTTGGAATGACCTTGTTGCTCTCTGCAATGATCCGATATTCAAGAATTACTTCTCGGATCTTCTGTTGGGCAGTCTCTACATTCCAGACCCAGTTCGCTGCGTCAGCATCAAACTTGGAGCGGAGGACATTGATGTACTGTCCATTGTCTCCGATCTCCTCCGCCAAGGTGACGAGCTCACTACCGTCGAACCCCTGTACATAAGCACGCATTCCTGCAGTGCAGTTATCTTTGGTAAGAAGAATGCGGAGATCTTCTTTGGCATCTGGATTCTTGGCACTGAGATCACCGATAGCAAGAGCAATATCGCTGTCCGTCTTGGATTTGCCCATGTTATTGCTGTTGGCAATGCCGCAATAGCTGTCAATCAATTCCTCCAAGATGGCACGGCCAGTCTTCAATTCCATCGAAGGCAGTACCGACTTGATTGTCCAAATTGGGAACGAGAATTCTTTCATCTTGTTCCGGATACGCTCCCTTGTCTGCTCGACGGAAGTGCAAAGGTTCAGAGGGATACCGAACGCATACGAAGTAGTCTCGTTAAACGATTTCTCCGCCTCTGTCATCTCTACGATGTACTTATCCTTATAGCGTGGATTCGGTGTGATCTGCAGAGAGATGATTTCATTCACCATCTCTTTGAGCTTGTTCAGATCCATGACATCGTTGGTGAGTCCGTCACTCCAGCTGTATGAGCCGTTGGTATATTCTTTCAGAACAAAGCCCATAATGAAGGCTGTCATATTGCAGGGCATAAAACCATACGGCTTTGCCTTCAGCATGTCATAAATGGCGCGGATAGATACCCGACCAGACTCCTTATCAAATGCCGTGTGGATCAGTTTATCAACATCCATTTTAATCTGCGAAATAAGCAGATTCGGATGAGTCTGCCAGTAAGCAGGATCATCCCACGCCTCTTTGAGCGCAGTTTCCAACTTTGTGTTGACATTGCCAGAAGAGAATGTCTGACGGGTAGTCCTTGTTGCGCCGCATTCAACACCAAGCTTCAATGCCGATGGTGTATACATTGTAGGCAGGACACTATATGCTGCCTCCAGGCAACGCTGAAACTTATCCTTGTTAACAGCCTGCAGTACAGAGAACAACATGTCCATTGTCGTAGCCCGCTCACCATCCTGTTTCTTCTCCGTGAAAACAATAAATTCTCCGGAGGAAATCCTGTTCTTCCACTTTTTTAGAGCATCCTTCGCATTGTTTGCATACTGACCAAAGAGAGTGCCATCTTTGCCCTGCTGATACATGGCATTGGCCATCTCGTTACGATACTGCTCATATCCGTCCTTGCCGAAAGGCGTAGCGGTAGCGTCAATAAACACTATGTGATAGCTCCCGTCCTGCAGTGCTTCTTTGATTTTCTTAGAGATAAGGGATGCTTCCTTGTCATCCTTCGCAAAACAGACGACTGCTGGGATTTTATTCTCCAGCTCTGCTTCTCTGTTGCGGAACACGCGAATTGCCTGATCAAAGTCACTGGCCGAGACATATTTCAACTCATAACGTAGCTTTAATGCACCGCCAAGCGTTATAGCTTCTGCCACTGTGGTCTTGTCAACAAGCTGTTCCGTGATAAGAGAGGTAGTTGTCTTCTTATCAACATCCTCTTTATATTTCTCAAGCTCGGCATCGCTTACTTCGTTGATGTAGGCAGCATACTGAAACTTCCCACCTCCAAGCTGCTTATGGAAGAGCACTTTGTCCCGGACGAGACGCTCTGCAATGCGGCTGGCACCACCATCCAGATCCGTTCCCTCAAAGGCCGAATCGACGTTCTTCTCATTCGGTATGAAAAGTTCAACAGAATCACCGGCATGCTGTGAAATAGCCTGCAGGAGAAGGACAGTTTTTAGGATACGTTTCTCTTCCGGATCAAGGCGCTGATTGGAGCTTCTCGTGAAGTAATCCAGAACAGAACGGATGTCATGCGCAAGCATGTCTCTGCCTTTGTCATAGAAGAACTCCCACAACATGTCAATGGTGAGAAGAGGATTTTCATTTTCCGGGCCGTAATTATCGATAAACCACTGAAAGCCCTTGATCTCATCACCACGGTCATTCTTGATAAAATCAAACATGCTCCGCTGGTTGGAGTCAAAAGCCGATGAAATATGCTTCAGAAGAAGCGCTGTGTAAGGATGAATCGGAAGGATATCCAGCATTTCCTTATCTTCTATCTTTGCGATGCCCTTTACAACCTTGCGGGACTCTTTCGTACGGTCAGCAAGGTCTTCGGTTATATCCCGCCAATCGGCAAGTATGGTCTCATCCTTGCTCTTCTCCATAGCTGCACCCATGAGCTGGAATGCGATATTCTCCGGGAGGCTAATCAGACTATGGGGATTAACAAACCGGCCATTCAGCTTGATAAAATCCTTGTCACCCTCGTGAAAGAGGCCGGAGCTTACATGCGTAACGAGGATGAAATAGAACGGCTCAGTTTCACTGAGTTCGCAAAGCGCCTGAAAACCGGTGAGGTTACGGGTGTTATTATAGAAATACTCCGTAAACTCATCCCAGATAAAGACAATAGCCTTCAGTTCATTGGCGTGTATCACTTCGATGAGCCAGTCACACAGATCATTAGCCGTCATCGTAAATGCGCGGATCTGGCGCTCACGTGCGACTTTGAAAATCTTATCCATCAGGGTATGAAGCGGAATATCCTGATACGTTTTCAGTTTCTCAACAATGCCATCTACATCATCGCCGCCGAAAATATCCTTGTAGCTGCCCTTTACATAGATATTAAAGCTCTGCTTGTTCTCCGAATCGGAGAGATAACGAATCACAGACTCCCTGAGAGAGTCCTTGCCCTTGTTCTCTATACCAGCCGCAGCCATCGCCTTTTCGACACTTTCCTGAATGGCAAGCACCAGATCGTTGTCGCCATAAATATTGGACGAGCCATAGCGATGAACCGTCAGAATCTTTCCGCTGTTCTTGATGCGCTGCAGATTCTTATACAAATCCATATCCAAATGATACCGTTCAAAATATTCCCTGGTATCCTCTTCGCTGGCGTCCAGAAGCTTCTTTTCCGTTAATACGGCGTGGGACTTACCCGTGCCGTAAGCGCCCTCCACCCATATGGAAAGCTTCTGCTTCCGGTCAAGGACGCTCACTGTGTTTTTGAGAAGTTTAACAAACGTCTCGTGCGGGAAGAACTTCTTCCACATGTCTGGCTTGCTGTTGATAACAGCCTCATTGACCGCAGGAAAGTAGTCAGGATCAATATCGAAATAATGACGGTAGTTCTCCAAAATCGGCATGGTACTCCTCCTTAAAACAGCGCGAGGACGTCGGCTGACGTTTTATCTGCATTCAGGGTAATCGTATCAAGATCAAGGTTGAACTGAGCGGTGATGAAATCCGGATAGTTTATGGCAAGGCCGTTCAAGAGTTTTTCCATTACAGCTCGGTCAAGGTTGAAGATTTCTGTCGGGCTGACGCCATAACTCTCCACATCATGATCGAGCAATCGGCTAAGTGTAAACTGATAATAATCACCACAGTTTTCGGCAAATTTATAAAGGGAGTAAAGAATTACTCTTGGATCAGGATTGCTCCATGAGTCGCGGTAGAAAGAGGTCATTGTGATAACCTCATTTCCTGATGCGTTAACCTTTTCTTCATAGTTAGGATGCCCCAATCCAAGGTCAGATCCAAAAGGTGTCTTAACAAGCAAAATCTTGAATGCATCAGCAATGTTGCGTTTCCCTAAACCCTTTGTGTCTCCCTCCATCACTTCGCTAAGCATATACTTCATTTGATCTGGCGTTATCTGCTGAAGCGCAGGAATATTCTTAATGAACCAATTGAACTCAGATGTATATGCCAAATTGCAAAGCATCAGAGCCCACGATACATCCGAATCAGAACCGATAGAAAATGCAGCCCTTGCAAAGGTTGTCGGGATATTTTTTGTGTATTTATCCCCATCAAGCGTCTTGTCATACTCAACCAGCCCTGCATCCTTGACAAAGTTCAAGAAAGCATCCTTCTTTTTGTTCGCAACAAGTCCATGCCCATCTGACATCCAAAAATCAGCTAATCCCTCATCTTGGAAAAACAAGTCCATCCAATTCTTACGAATTCCGAAACTGAAATACCGATCCATGCCTTTCATCTTTTTTTCTCCTCCAACTCTGTTACGAATCGAGTTGTACCGCAAGCAGTGTTCATGAATGTCATGGCACTGATAGCAATGAACACAAGCGTTTCCAATGGTCAGGCCTGAGCTCATATCAATACATCCCGTAGAGCAGTTTGCAGCACAGACGCCGCAGTTTACACAGTAAATACTTTTTATGATTACACTACGGAATAGGGAAATAAATTTAATATCATCCTTTGCCGTTCCGCAGTTAGGGAAGGTAATAATTGTACCCGCCTGTCCTTGCTCAAAATGTACGACATAAGCTTTCCCTTTATAATCAATCGTGTAATCGCTGTCGGTGAGCTTTATAAACTCACCGATGGTCTTTGCCCATTCCTTCCACCGATCATTAAGGTTGAATACCGTAATGACAGTTTTTCCTTTATCAGTTTCAATTAAATGTTTATCTTGGCCGAAGTTTAGTTCTCTTCCAGTCTTTCTTGTCTTCCAATTTCCATCATCAACAAACCTCACTAATTCTTCCTCGGAGAAGCTCTTTCCGGTAGTTGATTTTATCTTCTCTACCAGTCTATCGACTTCTGCAGGGTAGCACTGAGCTTTTAAATATTCGTGCTTTCCAGAGGACATAGGACAGACTAAGCAGCCAGCTCGTGTGTTTCCCTTCTTGTATGCCTCGTTAAGAATCAAGTTTTCTTGATAAATATAGTCAAACAGTTCAGCCGAATTCCATTCCAAAATCGGGTGACAGCTATACTGGCCTCGGTGTTTACTTCCATAATTTACATCGTCATACTCACTACGACTGACGCTTTCATCTCCACGAATGCCTGTGAAAGCCATACCAGTAAATCCCTGATTTCCCGTCTGCTCCTGAAGGAGCATGATTTGGGGAGATGTCTTGTGTACACTACAGCACCATCTATTAGTAACCGCCGGTGGCCCAAATAATCTCCATGTTTGCTCTGTGTTGAGTTTCGATGAAGCTCTCAAATATTCTATTCCGAGCTCTTCACATTTTTCTTTAATCAAGTCCATAACCCGGTATGTATCAGGAAACTCCATCCCTGTATCACCAAACAGCACTTTCATTTGATTATGCGGAAGGGCTCTCTGTACAAGATCAAAAGCAACAACGCTGTCTTTTCCTCCGCTGAAAGCGACGTAGAATACATCCACCTTGTTCCGATATTCCATATAGGTGTTGTATATTTTCTTTATCGTGTCCTGCACGAGCTTTTCAAGCAGATCATGGTTTTTCTCTACCATTGCCGGGACATCTACAAAGCGCAGAGGAGCGCCATTTGGCTCAGGCTCTTCCAACATGATAAGTTCCGGAGCAGTATAGAGCGATCCACCCTTGGTTTTAGCCACCAGCCTTCCGCGATAGAAGTAGCTATTGGCCTCTGCCCACATATATGGATAGCTATCATTTCGATCATACTTCCAGCGTTGATCGAATCCCAGAATATCCAGTTCTTTATAATACACAGGACGTGGCTCTTTGCTGAATTGCAATGGGGAGCTATTCAGCAACAAACCTCCCGTCTCTGAATCCCAGCTGTAGGAATACATCTATTATTTCTCCTTTTGATTCCGCATTGCTCTTGCATTAATCATAATCGTCTCAATATTTGTATAAGAGCGACGTGCAATATAACCGTTCTCCGCAAGGTAATCCAGCACCTTCTTTTTCTGGAGCGAGACATCGTTGTGTGCCAGAATATCCGTCACCAGATCATCGAATGAATCGAATCGACAAGTTTTTCTTACAATTGCGCCAACAGCACAGTTCTTATTGTAGTTGCCATGCATCAGGTAGAATTTCTCGCTATAGAAGGCTACATACTGTTCCAACAAGTACTCTGTCCACGGGAAGGAAGATTCAGGGAATAGTGCAAACTCCTTCACATCTTGGAGCGGGATATAATCTCCATCACAGAAGCGGTCGAGAACCGCATCGGTCTCCTTTACAGAAAACTTAGTACCGCCCTTTGAAACAAACCATTTATGGCTGATCCGGATTGCATTTGTATACAACGAATCAAAGTAGATCGTTGTCCCTATGCTTTCTGCAAACTGCTCTAATTCATCGATAGAGAAGCGCTGACGTCCCTTACCATATTCCGCAAAGACATCACTCATGGACAGCGATGTTCCAGCTCTGCTGACAATATTGCCCACAAAAGAGAACCGAGCACCGAACTTATATTTCAGAGCGTCTCGCCATCCAATTACAGAGAAGCCAGCATTTTTCTCAAAAGTGTACGGATACTTTGTCCGTATAGCATCATAGAGCTCATTTCCACTGATGAATTCATGCTCCTCAATCGTAGAATCAATAATGGCGGCGATGTTCTCAAGTTCTTCCTCCGTAAGCTCAAGAGAATCGGCATGGAAATATTCACCCTTACTATTGCGAACAAACTCTCCATTCGAACCCAAAATGGACCGAATTCGCTCCTCCGTAATATGGGAAAGAGAATCACAGAGCTCATCTATCTGTACGGGAAAATCGTACTGTTTCAGGCACTGCCGCACCTCATCAATCGGATCGACATCGTCGCGGTACTCTTTCGCCAAATAGCTTCTGCCTATGTAATATTGATCAGACACATAGTACATCAAATACGCCTTTAGCATATCCGCGTTATAGATATTATGATCGAGTAGTTCCTCTGAAAACTCCCGGAAAACTGCCTCGTAATATACAGCCGACCGGCCTTCATCAAAGCATCTTTCAATGAAGGAAAGGATCTGATCTCGCATTTCATCGCTCAGCATATTCTGCGGCATATAAAGCCTACCATCATACACGATGCCGCAATTTCTTATAGCTGTTTCAAGTATTGACTGATTAAGAGCAAGTGCCTTGCCGGTCAGTTCTTCGTAATATCTACGCATACGCTTCATGTCCAGCGCAGACTCCAGACGATATCCCTTGGAAAAATGCTCCACAAGAATTGTCTTGTAAGGAGCAACGTCTATTGATATCTCCTCAGTTTGTAACGGACTACGCTCAAAAGTTCTTGGTGTACTTGCTTCTATAGTACTCCAATTGCTTCCATAGAAAACAAGAAGTTTTGTAATGGCTGCCCGGAAGCGATTGTGCTGGTCGTTGTTGTACTGAATGAATTCGGCATTTGAAAACAGCTCATCAGCAGTTGCCTTAGCAACTGCCGGATCACATGTATACAGTTTGCGAGAGACAAGACCGTGTTCCTCTGCAAAGTGCTCGGCACCCCTGATTGCAGAGACATAGCTGCGGCATGTTCCTTCAGCCATATGCTGATCATTCTGAAGCCAGCGATAGAAGTCTTCTTTGTCTTGCCTATAGTATTGTTTTTTTTGAAAAGCGGATGTCGTCACGGGTGCTGGCACAGATGCTTCTTTCTTTCCATCCTTGTTGGTATAAGTAATAACGACATTTTCATAATCCACGGAACATTCATCCAAGAGCCATTTCAGGTTTTTCACGAGATCAGAAGCGTTGCGATTTGTCTCCACAAAAAGTCCCTCTTCGAGTTGCTTAGGAACAGCAAGAAGATGAAGATTCTCTGCATCTACAAGCCATGTCTTTCCCGAACCATGTAAGCTTTCAGCTTTAAGTCGTGTAAAGATATCTGGATAAACATCCAACAGGGATTTGCAGGCATCAACATACAGGCCTTTCCATGATGATTCCGGCTTTACTTCTCCAAAATATGAAAGCGATACCGGTTTTGAAAAAGCCATAGAATTAATACGGTGAAAATTTACTGTGGTAGCCGCACCAGATTGATCCATATCTTGTTCTGTCTCTATATGTGTTACCTTGGTCGATTTAATATTCTCTTTCAGCAAAGCATTACTGCTAATATCCGGAGAGGGAACAATTTCCAGTTCCTTAACTGATTCGACCATCTCAACGCGAGCTGTTTCTTGCGTTTTCGTCTCTGTTGTCTTTTGACTTGCAAACTGCAGCAGGTAGTTCAGAGCAGAAGTAATACGTCCCCACTGGTGCTTGTGCGTAAATTTGAATATCTTACTTGACTCTACACCTGCTTTGACCTTCTTGATCGTAGAAGGATCGAGGCTTTCATATAAAGAAGTCCTGATGATTTTTACCTTCTTAGCCTGTTGCTCAATCTCCTTAAATGCCAGATATAGCTCCGAGAGCTGTACACCAGAGGCATTTTGGGCGAGCCATGCCATAAACACAGCTTCATTGTCTATCTTTGCGCTCGCCATGCCTTTCGCCTCCTTCAGCAGTTGCCGATAACGTGCAGCATCATTTCTATAAAGAAACACTATCTCTGTAAACAACCGCGTTGCTGGCTTCATGATTGTATGCCCTTGATATGCTGACTCCATGCTCGCCATTTGAAACGAAATACCATTCACATTTCTGTAAATATCATCTATTTCACTCCCTGCATTCAACGCCATCTGACGAAGTTGCAAGGAACAGTCCCGTACGGACTCCATCCGTTCTTTTTCTCCCGACAGCGTTTTCAGATATGCATCCAAAAGAAGCGCTGCCTCATATTCTGTAAAAGGTACTTGCCTTGGCATGATCGTTCAGCTTCCTTCATCTACATATCTGACAGATACTCTTTCCCTTTTGATTATACTTGCATTTGTGTTCCATAAAACGGGTTCTATTTGTTTTCGTCCACAAACTCCACAATGTCACCGATATTACAGTCGAGGCAAATGCAGATTTTGCGCAGAGCTTCCATTGACACATCTTCGCCCTTTCTGAGTTTGGTCATCGTGCTGGATGAAAGCCCTGATGCTTTATGAAGATCACCCTTGCTCATTTCCTTGTCAACGAGCAGCTTCCATAATTTTTTATAACTTGCTTTCATGCTTTTCACCTCAGCAAAGTATGTAGAATAAATCTAATTTACATTATAGCACAAGGCAGGCTTCTATACAACAGAATCTCTTAGACTTCGGGTAAATATGACCGTTTTACAGGAATTGCTCGACATTTAGGCGCAAGATGAAAGAAACGGTTGAACCTCTGGGCAGTCAGAGCTACAATGCCAACACCTCATCACGAGGACAAACTGATTGGAGGTCAAATGATGAATTATGAAGTAAACCCGTTTCAGGACTACGAATCGATTACTATTGATGAGCTGGAGAATCAAGCTAACAGTCTACTGAATCTGGTAACGGAAGGCCATCTGCCGCTGCGCGTATTCATAAATAATGGCAAGGAGTTTCTGCTGTTCCCCCAGGACCTGCTCGCCCCGATCTGCGACTCTGACTTTCGCTTGATCCTGCTGTCGGCAATGCGGTATGCGATGGGCAGGAATACTTGTATGCCCATGGTAGTCGCTGATTATATCAAGCGTCACATTCAGCTTCTGGATGATAAGTTTCTCGTACTGGCTGCCGATGAGATTAGGCGGTATCTTGAAGATTACGCAGAACACGAGCCGAATCCGAATCTTTGGCATGGCCTTTTAGGTGCACTTGAGACAGAGCAGAGAGAGCGTGCCACTCGTAAGGCAAGAAAAATCAGACTGTGCCCAGCCTGCGGGAAGCCCTTGGAGGTCATGAGCATTACCGACAACCAGCATTCCCCCGGCGGATTTGATGTAATTGCCCACTGCCAAAATTGCCACTCTGATTACGAGTGGTTCTGCGATAAGGATGGCGGTGTCTCAGATATAAAGCAGTATTTCTTCGGGTAAGTCGATTGCAAACAGCGACGCTCATATGGACAAGTGCATTTTCGCATTTCAATATACTTTCCCTTAAAATGACCTTCAAATTACGGGAATGCGATAGTTATTGAGGGAAAGCGAGTTTCACCTTTAAAGAGCGAAGGCGTGATGGTATTCTTTGTCTATAGCGCCGCAACTGCTGGGCTGTCACTCTCGCAGAAACCACTTGCATAACACTCTCCTCAGAGTTACAATGCAGACGATCCGAAACGCGAAACGCTTCCCTTCTGGCACCGGTGAGCATTCACCGGAGACCGGGCGGGAAGCGTTTTTGACCACATAGATTACCACAGACGGCGCTGGAGCACCCGGAAGCAGTGGAGATAAGAGTGTCAAAGAGTAAGTGAAACAAATAGAAAACGGCTAAAAACCGCTATAAACGAGCGGAAAAAGTATTCCCGATAAGTTTGGGATCAAGAGACCGGGCGTTCGAGTCGCCCCACTCGGACCAAAACCCTCTGAAATCGGTTGATTTCAGAGGGTTTTTCTTATTCATTGTCTATTGCGGCGCAGAATTTGAGGAGTGTCGCTATGGCAAAAAATGTGATAATTCGATGTTGTAGGTTTGTCAAACATATTGGACAGCGAACTCATTAGGCGAGAGCCAGCGGAGGGGTCTCATGGGCAAGTTGTTGGCGCGGCGGTTATGGACGGCAAGCTGCTTGGCAAAGTCGTTGAGTGAATAGAACGAATGGCAGGAATAGAAGCGTTTCTGATCCTCACGATGGCTGCGCTCCACCTTGCCGTTGTGGCGCGGCGTGTAGGGCCGGATCAGCTTGTGACGGATGCCCAGCTCGGCGGCAGTTTTCTCGAACAGTGTGGGCAGATCGCGCTTGCTGTTGGAGAAACGGTTGGTGAACTCGAAGCCGTTGTCCGTCTGGACACACTCCACTTCTATGCCTCTGCGGGCGTACCACGCTCGCAGCCTGCGCAGGAAGTCCGCCGAGGAATAGGTGGACTGCTCCGGATAGGCGGCGAGGAAGCGCAGGCGCGTGAACTCGTCGATGGCGGTGTACTGGAACAGCCGAAGCTCCGGATCCGCGATGCACTTGCGCGGCACGACCTTCACATCTACCTGCACGCGCTCTCCGGGACGGGTCATCTGCTCGTAAGGCTTGGGTTTGTATGTATTTTTCGGCTTTTCGGCAGGAAACAACCCCATTTTACGCATGACACGGAACAGACTCTCCGGGCAACGGGTGTAGCCGCGCTTCCGCAGACGGTGCCACAGCTCGATCATGCCCAGCGACGGATTGCGGCGGCGCATATCGCGGATGAGCTTTAGCTCGGCCTCCGTGTGCTGGTTGGGGTGGCTGTGAGGGCGTCTGGACTGGCAGGCCAGGGACGCCACACTCCCGTCCCAGCGCTGCTTCCAGAAGTAGATGTACGACCGGCTTTTGTTGTATTTCCGGCTGGCGCGGCTGACGCCGTACTTTTCTGCGTACTTCATTAGGGATTGCCTGTAGGCCATGTCCTGTGTTATACTCTTACTCATGAGGAATATGGTCTCCTTTCAGAAAGTTTGGTGTGGTAGCTTAACTTTAACACATGAGGCCCTATTCCTCATACCCTTTTTATTCAATTGTCCAGGATGTATTGTAGTCCTACACTTCCTGAAATTTGCGAACTGTTTTGCAGTTGACTTCGCTATATTACATGTGATATATTATAAAGAGACTGGATGGATTGCTTGTGATTAGCCAACATAGAGCCAATATCAAGACCATTCATTTGAAAAATCAGAAACAGAACCGAGATCAGAAAGGAAGGTAAATGAGGATGAAAAAGCGTTTATTTTCCCTGCTTGCGGCCCTGCTGTGTATGGTGATGCTGATGGGTTGTACGACCCATGCGGAGCCGGAATCCAACAAACTGACGGAGGCGGAGCTTCAGGAGCTCCAGGAGCTGTTCGCCCCGGGAAGTTGGTATGCCCAGGCCTGCACCAGCTACTATGAAGCGGCGGAGGCCGTGGATCTGGGCCGTCTGTTCTACGATGGCATCGGCTACGCGGGATTGGTCTATGGACAGTGCTATGTGACCGATCGGGAGCGGGACTGGGTGCTGGAGCAGGAACCTGCGGCAGAGAATTACGGCATTTTCCGGGCGCCCCGGGCGGCCATGGATGACATTCTCCGGCAGTATTTTGACATCTCCCTGGACGATACCCGGAAAATGGGGCTGGATAACCTGCTCTATTGGGAAGAGGCCGACGCCTGGTACGCCGCCCACACGGATACGGGCCTGAATACGGTGACGCTAACCGGCGGTGAGCGCACGGACGATGGTCTGCTGAAGCTATCCTATTCCGGCGGCTGTATCACCCTGCGCCCCACGCCGGACGGACAGAGCCCACAGCCCTATTTCATCGTTTCCAACCAGCCGGAAGGTTGATGCCAATATAGGAAAAGGGAGAGCGATCACGCTCTCCCTTTTATCGTATTGGTTCACAAAGTCAGCGCAAAAAGAAAGGATTCCAAGCATTTCTGCTCAGAATCCTTACATTTGTCATAACTCAACACTATGGATTTTTTGAAATTTGCTTTCAAAAAATCGGTGTATGACAGCAAGAACAACTTGATGATGCGCAGAGCTCACTTGTTTTTTGATTCTTCAATTGTGTCAGAGACTGCACCTTCCAGCAAGTCCGTTACAACCTGATTGAGCTGTGCAGAGTTCTTGGAGGTAATCACGGGAACGCCAGTTTGGCTCTCGATAGCTTTCCGTGCATCACCGGCCACCTTGCCTCCAGCGTGCGCCACATTAATGTTTTCCGAAAAAGTCTCCGGTGCTTTCTGCTTGGATATCTCCGTGGTAGTGGCCTCTGCAAGCATGTTCAACACCAGTTCCAGTGTCGTCATGTTATCACGAAGGTTTTCCTTTTTCAAGCCCTTCAGATTCTTGTACTGCCGGGTGGACATCCCGGACCATGCACGGGAAATCTCGTCTGTGAGAATGGCATACTCCACGCCCTTCTGCACACCGCGGGCATCCCATTCATCTGTCAGTTCTTTTCGGACTTGAATGGCCTGCAGCCGCTGGTTGATCCACTCACGGCTGTACCCCTTCTTGAGGTAGGTTTCCAGAGCCCGGTCAATGGTCAACTCCGGGTCGATGGTCTCCTCGATACGCTCTCGACCGACCTGTGCCAGCCACAACTTGAACGGTTCTGCCTTCGGGGAAGGAATAGACTGGATGATTCGGAGAAGCTGCTCGGTATCGGCTACATCAGTCAATCGTTTTTTGCCATCCGAAGCGGTCATTTTCAACTGGTTACAAGCTGTAACCGTTTCATTTCCCTCATCCTTCAGGCGTTTCTTCGTTACCTTCCAGTAGTTACGAGCTGCCTGATAATCTGGCTGATCAGTCAACACAGCCACAACATCGACGACGGAAAAGTACCATTCTTCCTTTTCCTCATCCCATGCGGTTCGAATACGCTTGTCTTCGAACAACTGGATTTTATCATTTTGAGACATTATTTTCACCTCCGCCGCAATTAATAGCTCAAGATACAGTCTCTTTTAGTAAGTTTTTTGCCGTTTCCTCAGAATAGAACATATCCGAATAGTGAATATTCGGGTCTGTATTACCACTTACAAAAGAAACTTTTATAGGGTCGCCGTTATCAAGTGCATCAATCTTTTTGGTTATCTTTTCAAAATTATCGAGACGCATGGAATCGATTTTTCGGATTATATTAAAATCCAGTTTCTGATCAAACAACTCCACATGCATTCCCAAACTGCAGGAAAAGCTGCATGCCGTCTCACCTATAGTGCGAATCGACTGTCTCAGTTCTTCAGTTAGATTGAACGACATAGTAAAACCGCTGCAACTCCCGCAGTATTTTCCATCTCGTATCATAGAATAAAGTCGATTTATAACTTGATGGTCGCTGATTTCAATTTCCTCCGGGATAGTTAGTGATATGTGAAAATGGTTTTCAATAGCGACTATCTTTTCGAGAAACTCTATTTCACAGTCTAAGTTCTCGAAATTGTGTGGTACCAAATTTGCCTTTGCGGAAATAAAAGTAGCATTATTCTCCAGGTCCTTGAGTTCGATAGAATTTGCAGATGTCGCCTTCTTTAGAAAGTGTCTATAGTTCAGTGCATCGACATTGGACGGGGAATTGGGTGTAATAGATAGATTTAAACTTGCCATAGAAGTATTAACTTCAAGCGTAACCATAAAGTTAAAGTTTTTCTGTTCTTCATTTGTAATGATTATAGTGCCATCATCTTCAATTTTCTTTATGCGTAGAAGTAGATAGGCTATTATAAGCTCACCATCAATAAGCACACTACATGGAAACGCCGGTGGAAATGTTGGCGGCTTTAAAACGACATGAGTTCCTGTCAAGTTCTCTGCCTCATGTTGAATTGGGTCAAGGACATTGCCCAGGTACTTTTGAGCAGTAGTAACATCAAACTCGATAGGACTTTGAGTGCGGTATGCACGGGTAAATGTGCCGGCATCTACATTGGGCAGCAATATTCCACCCATTTTGAATGCTGTAGCGGTAACTTCAAAATGAGGCGGATATAATTCCACAGCATCGGGCCGCAAGGGAATACTTTTAAGACATGATACCCCATCCATAGTAAAGCCGTAGTAAGGTGTGAGGGCATGAGTTGTGCCAAGTCCCGCAAAAAATGCAGCAACATTTTTCTCAACAGCATCTATTTTCCCGCTATTTGCCAACGACACATTCTTGTCAATGGAAAGGAGGCTGTTATCTTGAACACTTTTTGCTAAATCATCAATTTTGTGATCTTGCTTTTTGTGTTGCTCAGACATCTCGTCAATAACCGTATCTTCAATTTCAGCGGCTGCAAATAAGGTGCTATAATCAATTTTGCTACGAAAAAAGCCTCGTAATATATCTACCGCGGTAACCGCTAAGTGCTTTGCTCTTTCCTTGGAGAGTTTTGTTTTAGCTTGAGCATAGCAGGCAGCCTTATCTGCTATTGCTTCTCGTGCAATTCCGCGTTCCTGTTTTCTCCCGAACAAACGAATCTTGACATCATCTATGAGATCGTTGTGGATATACTCTGCCAGGCCTTCAAAATCGATTTCTTCCTCCAAAGAACAATCGAAATTATATTTTTCCTGTCGAGTTAAATATTCCGACAGCCTTTCTTTCGCTTTAGCTTCTAACCGCTTATTTTTAAAATGCTCTTTGGCAACATCGATCCCAATATTGGCAATGACTCCGATAGCCTTCTCAGTTATAGCCACTTTACGACCTCCCTTCAATGTAATTAAAATTCTTTCAGAAGTCCTTGGCAACCTTCCAGCACATCCTGCCAGGTCACCTCGAAGTCCTCGGTGTACCACGGGTCTGCCACATTGCCGGGACGAGCGGTGTGGTCCATCAGGAGGGACATCTTTTCGGCATAGTCGCCACCGCAGATGCGGTACATATCCCGGAGGTTGGCTTGGTCCATGCCGATCAGGAGATCGTATTCGTCGTAATCCCGATTTGTCAACTGCCGTGCAGCATGGCCTTCGCAGGAGATCCCATGCTCGGCCAGCTTGCGCCGTGCCGGAGGATAGACCGGGTTGCCGATCTCCTCCCGGCTGGTGGCCGCCGATTCGATATGAAACTGTGATGCCAACCCAGCTTTCTGTGCCAAGTCCTTCATCACAAACTCGGCCATGGGGCTGCGGCAGATGTTGCCGTGACAGATAAACAGGATCTTCTTCATACTGCGTTCTCTCCGAAATCTCATCGTTGTCCACATTATACCACACATCGACCTTTTCGTCGAGAACACTTTCCAAATACGCAGAATCCTCGATCATTCGCAGAAGCTCCAACTTGGATAAATTTTTCGCTGTGGCCTGTTGGATATACCAACGCCGCTCCGCCATCGTCAGCTCCGCCTCCATGATGACAACATTCTGCGTCCAATTCAGGAGAAGCGCTTCGTCAAGCAGTTCTGGCATGCCGCCGTACAACTGCCAGAAATCCCGCATCCGGCGCACATTGCGCGGAGAGAAGCCGGTCATATCCGGGTACCGTTCTTTTAAGAACTCCGCCGCAGCCACCGCAGCACCCTTTTCCGAGCGGGTGCAGACAATCTTGCCGACCTCGCAGTACAGCTCCATCTGCGGCAGATCCGCTTCCATGACTGCTTCCAGTGTTGCAAACATTGTGCTGTAATCCACAGCTTTTCGGATATTCATAACTTCTCCTTTCCGGCGCACAGCGCCTGATTCAACGCTCAAAGCAGAGAAAAGCACGGTAGCGTTGCCGTGTTTTTCTCTGCTTCGACCTGTTTTAGTACATGATTTTCTGTTGGATCTCAATGCCGCCCTTCAGGGTTACTATGATTTCGTCCTTAGAGAGAACTTTTACTATCTCCACCAGTTGGCGGACGGCGCTCTCGTCCCACTCTGTAATGTAGGACGATGCGTTTTCCAATGTCTGTGCGGCATCCATGATGCGCTGATTGGCTTTTGCCTGCTCGTTGTTATCTGCGAGGATCCCGTAACGCTTTTCCTTCAGGAACATCTGCTCGTCCAGTATTTCTTTGAACTGACATCCATAGGCGCCAGGATCATCTGTGGCTTTTTCCAGCAGTGTTTGAAATTGCTGCTCCAGCTCTCTCAGCCTGCGTTCAATATCCCCAAGACTCATCGCGCCGCCGGGAAATGGGATGATCTCCGTTTCCATGGCATCTGTGATCTGCCGGATCAGGCTATTCTTGTCGGCCATGGCCGTGTTCAGGACTGCGAGGATCGCTTGCTGGAGCGGCGCTTCATCTAATGTCGGTGAATTGTGACAGTATTTCTTGCCGTAGTCCAACCGGCTCACACATCGCCACACGACTCGTTTTTCACCGTTCCGTGTCCATGTGCAGCGGCGATACAGGGTCCCGCATTCGCCGCAGACCAGTCGTTCCGAGAGCGCATACTTGCTGGCGTAGGAGGCCATCCCCGTGACTGCGTTCTTGGAGGGGCTCTTTGCTGCATTCCGCCGTGCCATCTCTGCCTGTACGGCATCATACTTTTCACGGCTGACAATGCCCTCGTGGTGATTTTCAATGAGGTACATGGGAAGCTGGCCTGTATTCTTGATGGCCTTGCGGTTGATAAAGTCCTGCCGGAAGGTCTTCTGCATCAACACATCACCGCAGTATTTTTCATTCTGCAGGATGCTGCGGATGCGGGAAATGGTCCACTCCGGAGAATCCTCGAAGCACTTGACGCCTTGCTGTTCCAGTTCATCTTTGATCATCCGCAGGCTGGCTCCGGTGAGATAGCGCTCATAGAGCCATCGGACGATTTCGGCCTGTTCCGGAATGATCTCCGGCTGACCATCCTCACCTTTGCGGTAGCCGTACAGCTTTTTATATTGGATGCTGACCTTTCCGGCTTCCATGGCACGGCGTTTACCCCATGTGACATTGGCGGAGATAGATTCACTTTCAGACTGGGCGAAGGCACCGGAGAGGGTGATCCGCAGCTCACTGTCCTCCTCCAGAGAATTGATGTTTTCCTTCTCGAAGATGACTGCGATGCCGAGCTGCTTGAGCGCCCGGATATAGTAGAGGCAGTCCACCGTGTTGCGGGAGAAGCGGGAAACCGACTTGGTCAGGATCACATCGATTTTCTTCTGGCGGCAGTGCCGGATCATCCGCATGAAGTCCTCGCGCTTCTTGGCCGAGGTTCCGGTGATGCCCTTGTCCGCAAAGATGCCGGCCATCGTCCAGGCGGTGTTGGACATGATTTTATCGGTATAGTACTCTTTCTGCACCTCATAGCTGTTTGCCTGATCCTCCTCTTTGGTGGAAACTCGGCAGTAAGCTGCCACCCGGAGCTGTCTGCGGGCTTCTGCCTGACGGGTGGCTTCCGGCTTGGCAGGGATCTTAATTACTCTTGGGGCATCCTCTTTCATTGCAGGTCACTCCTTTCTATGACTTGCCCATTTTTTAATCGCAGTTTGACATTTTGGCGGGTCACCAGCACCTCGGATACGGTGTTTTTCAGAAGATCAGCGTTCAGTTCCGCCACACATTCGAAGGCGGAGAAGAGGCGCCGGAGACGATTTGTTTCATATTCCTCATTCCCCAGTGCGGCGTATTGCTCTGCCGCAAGCCGGAGGATCAGCACTTTGGCGCTGTCCTCGTCAATTGGCTGTTGTTCCAGAGTATTATCCAGCGCCTCCTGCGTTTTGGAATATGTGACTGGCGTAGGACTGCGCCGATGCTGTATGCGGTCCGGGTAATTTGCGAGACCATTGAGCAGGTAGGTGACACTTTGTTCCACCTGTTCAGATGGCGGTGTACCGCAGAGCCTGCGCAGCACCTTTTGGGCTTCCGTCTTTTTCGGAAGCTGGGGCTTGTTTGAGTGCTTTTCATTTGCCGCGATGAGCTGCTCCTCATCTATGAGCTTGGGATATCCTTTTTCTCCGGTATAGCGTATGTCCGCCAGAATACGGGCGACCATATTTTTGTTCCAGAGCCGTCCCTCATCGTATGGGATATCTTGCTGGCGAAGCGCCTCGGTCAACTCATTCAATGATTCTCCTGCGATATATCGGCGGAAGATCCCCTGTACAAGCCTCGCCTCTGCTTCCTGTATGACGATCTCACCCAGAGCCATCTTGTAGCCAAAGGGCTGCTTCCGGTTTCCCATCATCGCACCGTCCTCTCTATGGACTCCCGCAGCTCCAGCCCATTTTTCAGGCAGAAGCGGACGGAGTCGTTGCTCTCTATGATAATTTTCTCAACGAGTTCACCAAACAGTTCCGCGTCAAAGCTGTCGAGGAATTCCGGCCCACCTTCCAGAAGGTCTATTAAGTCTCGCGTTTGCAGGGCGGTCATGTCGCTCTCGGCATCCATCAGCTTTTCTTTTTCCAGCTTGGCCTGCCGGAGCTGCTTAGTCAGCTCATTGGTTTTGGCTATAAAAATGTCAGGATCAACAAGGCCCTGCTGCTTAAGGAAGGCCAATGTCTGATTCTGACTGGATAGATCTGATATTCTTTTATTCAGGGCAACGATGTCAGGACTCCAAAGCATCCTGCGATTGCGGATCATCTGGAGGTTTGTGAGCATCTGTTCCAGAATGGGGATGCTCTGATGCTTCAGCTTATAGTATAGGCGGCAGAAGGATTCACATAGGCTTGTTTCGGAAATTGGCATTAACGGGCACTCTTCACGATTCGTATCGTGTCTCATGCAGCACCAATAGTATTTACCTCTTTGCGGTTTCCTTCGCAGTACTGTCCCACAGCACCCACAGATAGCCTTTCTTGAGAGAGGATGAATCGTCTCCGATGGAGACTTCCCATAGTTTTCCTTTCGCATTTGGATAAGTATTTGAACTTTTGTGAAGACTTCTTTCGAAATAATAGGAGGATGAGTCCCTTCTACATAGTACTGCTCACGCGCCCCTGTATTTCTGTGCCGAACCGCAGGAATTGCTTCAGTTGTATAGGTCTTCTGCCATAAAGAATCACCAATATACCGTTCGTTTGTGAGGATGTAGTGGATTCCACCAGCTCGCCATGCTTTATTCTGATTACTAAGTACACCAGCTTTATTTAATTTGTAGGCGATCTGCTCTTTACTGATGCCGTTAAGATACCACTGGAATATTTTGCAGATAATCACGGCCCGTTCAGGATCGATTTCGATTTTTTTGTTTATGATTCTATAGCCATAAGGTGTGGAGGGTGGAAGAAACGTTCCGCTTTCCATCCTGCGCTGATAGCTCCATCGCATATTACCTGAGATGGATTCGCTCTCTTTTTGGGCGAAGGCGGCGTAGATGGCGGTGATGAGTTCACTGCTTACATTGACAGTATCGATACCTTCACGCTCGAAGCGGACATTAACACCCAGTTCCTTTAGCTCACGGATATTCTGGAGGCAGTCTTTGGTGTTGCGGGCAAAGCGTGAGATAGACTTGACAAGGATCTGGTCGATCAGACCCCGACGGCAGTCCGCCATCATCCGCTGGAAGTCATCTCGCTTAGCCACCGAAGTTCCGGAGATCCCCTCATCCGCATAGATGTCGACCATGCGCCATTCGGCCTTGCCTGAGATTAGTTCCGTGTAGTAGCGGTTTTGGGCCGCAAAGGAATTGAGCTGATCCTCGGAGTCTGAGCTGACACGAGTATAGGCGGCGACCCGCAGCCGTACATTTTGAGGCCGCTCCGCAGGCTCGATTTTTATAACACGGGACTGCTTTTCTGCCAGTGCCGTTGCACCGTCTACCAGCCGCTTTTCATCCATGTCCGCTCACCTCCTTTTTTGCAACACAAACACTACCACAACAGCGCCCGAATAGCTACTGAAAGATGAAGGAAATCAGAGAAAAAACATGACTTCAACGCCGTTATCCGCAGCAATCCGTGCGGCGATTTTTCTCAGTTCTTTTTCGGTGAAAATGCCGCATTCCCGGAGTTTTCTGAGCAGGATCACAATTCCATAGTAATTGATATTGGGGTTCATAGTTACGCTCCTCCCTGTATCTGACCATCTCTGCGGCACAAGCATGGGAACCGTCCGAGGAAGGGATCGATAGGAGGCGATCGTTGGACCGGCGAACAAAGGAGTGAGGAATCGAATGCAAAAATATCGGAAGGTGTGGACAGTTCCCATGCTTCTGCCGCAAGAGTGTGGTCGCTCCGGCGACGGAAGCAAATGCTTCCATCACCGGAGCGGCCAGAACTTTACGGTTTTGTTTGCCTGTATTCGACACTACTTCCCCAGGCAGGGCGGCAACTTGAACTGTGCTGGCGCACATCACGGGACTCTCACCCCTCCGAGGATCTCTCGAAGCTGCGTACAGGAGTATCATTATGGGCTGACGGGATCATGGCGGGGACAGCTTGCCAAGGCTGCCCTGGCCTGAGTGGGTATCGCTCTGCACCTTATTTGGCCGTCCTTTGATGCGGAATTGCTCCGCACAGGTGGTCATCGCGCACTCGGTCTGACGCTGGCTCCGTCGGCTAATGTATTCAAGTTGCCGGATATGACCGCCTGGGCGGTGTTTTTCAAGGAACAACGCCGCTGATTTATCAGCAGCAGAGTGAGGTTCAAAGCCCTCTCACTCTATTAGCCGTTGAAAACACCGTTTGCACCAAACTTTTTTGTCATCTCAGCATCTTTTTCAATTTCTGCAAGATACGGATCTTTCGATTATGGATCGTCATTCGATGGACACCCATCATTTCTTCCAGCTCACGCTCTGAGCGCTCGTCGAAAAATAGCGCATGGATCAAAGCTCTTTCTTCTTCGCTCAACTGATCCAGTGCGGCCCGTAAACGAAATAGATTGTCTTTCCTGATTACGGCATCCTCGACGCCTTCAGCATCGTCCGCAAACTGGCACTTCGCAGAATATATAAGCCGCTCCAGCGAATCCTCTTTGCTGGGAACATAACTTTCCGCACCATTCTCGGCATTTTTCCTGCGCTGTTCGCTTTTCAGATCCACCTCCATGTATTTCATCTTGCGGTCACTTTTCTTCAAGACTTCCAGCACATCCGGGCGCTCTTTTAAGCAGGGATATATCTTCAAATAATCAACCCGATATGGGTCATTGTGATACGACATTTTCTGTCCTCCGTTTTTGAGATTTTGTGGTGAAGCAAATCTCGAAAACGGAGGGCCACGGCAGCGTGGCAAAA
>ERZ791740.524-NODE-524-length-31375-cov-3.868966_pt1 | contig 31375 bp, 23 predicted proteins | sample MGYA00510041_ERZ791740 | MGnify/ENA primary metagenome ERZ791740 (study PRJEB30046, sample SAMN00791959) | human gut metagenome | study: EMG produced TPA metagenomics assembly of the A metagenome-wide association study of gut microbiota in type 2...
TTCCCGCTTTCACTGCCGCAAAGCTCAAAAATATTACCGGATATGATCCCTGCAGTTTCCGGTACGCCTCTTCCTGCCAGATAGAAAGTCCCTCAAACAGATCTGCCCGATTCGCATATTTATTAGAAAAGAAACACTCCAGCATACTCATATTTAACGTCTTACCAAAACGCCGCGGACGTGTGATTAATGTTACAACATCCCGGTTTTCCCACCATTCTTTTATAAAATTTGTCTTATCTACAAAAAAACAATCTTGCTCTCTCAAAGCAGAAAATCCCTGTATTCCTATACTAATCGCCTTTTTCATACACTCACCTGCTTTCATTTTAGCACTATACAACTCCTATACACTTTGTTTCATTATAGCGATATTTTCTCAAGGTTACAAGCCACATTGAATAGCAAAACAACTGTGCTTTTCCTGCCCGATTCTTTACGGAACCAATGCTGCCAGATACATTTCGGTGTCCTCCGGCACGCTCGTATCCTGCCCGAGATCCCATGCAAACTGACTCAATTCATCCAGAAATTCCGAATCCTTAGCTTCTTTTATTTTCTGCTGCAAAACATTCTTTGCTTTGTTTCTTAATTGCTCTGAGTTCCTGTCCGCCCACATGACCAGAATTGACTCACAGTAATTTAACGTATTGACTGCCGTGTAACGCAGATAAACCGACTTGAGCAAATCATTCTCAGACGGATAATTCATTTCACATTTTATCCCGGATGCATCGGCAGGAATCTGGTATTTCTTATAATATTTGATCACGGTCTGATACAAGTCCTCCCGGTTCAGAAGAATGCGCAGTGCCGGAATGCGCTTTGCTGCATACTCGATTCCTTCTGCATAATAGCGGTCCTGATCCATCAGGCTGTTTGCCACCGGATTTCGCATAACAAATTCAAATAACTCCTCTGTGGACATGTCTGCCAGCAGGCTTTTGGGAGCATCAAACAAGGAATCATATTCCTTCTGATAATCCACAGCAAGAAAAGAATATGCTCCGTACGGACACACCGGATACTGATATTTTCCGTTGACCTTTTTCCATGCAGCAGGATCCTTCACCAGCTTCCGGTATGCTTTTAACTGCTTCAGATCCTTCTTGCCAATATCAGAAGCAGACACAACATTTGACTGATAGATTTTGTCATAAAATTTCGGAGCATGATCCCCCTGTATCACGAAATTTACACCACGTCGATAGTATGGAATCCTGTCGTCATCATACCCACTGAATTTCACCGACAGCACATCCGGTGAAAGCTTAACCGTACGCAGCTTCGTGCCATCACCAAGGACCACCGGTTGATCGATCATGGAGATTGATTCCGGAATTGTCATACTGCCGTCCTGAATGGACGCGATCAGCAGTTTTCCCTTTGTTTTATCATATAAAGCGCCCTTTTGTCCGGCGTATCTCGAATTTGATCCGGAAACATTAAAATCGATATTTTGCGCCGCAGCATAATTGTACGGCAGCTCCAGAGATATCTTTTCCACACTTGCCGGAATCACAAGTTCTTCGAGTTCCGACGGTATCCTTTGCATGGTCAAAGTTTTTGTTCCTTCCGGAACCGATACCTTCTGTGCATTCTCTGCAATTCCATAAACATCTGTCCCATTTTTGGAACAGAGACAGCCGTTTAATACCTGGTATTCTTCCATATTCTCCGGCAGCACCAGCTTCTCCCATACAACGTCCAGAAGACTGGTATCTTTCAGCTCCGTATGAATCGGTGCAGAAAAATACAGGGACTTGCCATCCTGCACATAACGAAATGCATTGAAGGAAATATATTTTAAGGTATCCGGCAGATATATTTCCTGAATATCAGCCACCCGGTCATGTACATCGTCCGGATAGATATAAGTCGTCTGCGCAGTAGAATCTTCCATATATTTTTCTCCGAAAATATCACAAACTGTATTTCCGGATGTGGATTCCTCCTTATCAAAGCGGTCATTCTCATCTCCTAATTTGGTGACCGCCTTTCCTCCCAGCTTTGAAGGTATTTTAAGCACCGAAAGATCTTTATCGCCAAGAGGTCTGATATTCTGGATCCATGCTTCATCGCCTTGTACCGTGTACTGATACTCAAAGCCATCGATCACCTTCCGGCATTCCTTCTGCCGGCTCTCTGTGTTTGCATGTTTGAGGATAGATACTCCCCCAAGCACTACCACAGCAATGGCTGCCACCACGATCACTTTTGTAATTTTCTTCATAGAATTCTCCTTTGCAAACGATATGTCGGTTACAATTTCACTTTTCCCTTTTCAATACTCCTTAATAATAAATATCCTTTGGATACAGCAGCTTATTCATCCTCTCCCAGAATTTGCGCTTCTTGGCCGGCTCCGGCACCTCGATCACATACCGCTCGTAGGCATTGATGATCGTTGTGTCCAGATAATGGCTGACCCGCGGCTGGTCACGACGATAATTCATATGTACATGACCATGGAAAAAATAAGCCGGCTTATAATGCTTCATGATCCAGCGGAAGCACCGGAAGCCCTGGTGCGGCAGATCCTCGGCATCGCCAAGATCCTTTGCCGGTGCATGTGCCACCAGAATGTCCAGTCCGCCGCGGATGCGGACCTTCCATTTCAGGCGGGACCACCGTTGATACATCTGACGCTCGGTGTACTGATACTTTCTCATAGAATAGCTCATCGAACCTCCAAGTCCTGCGATCCGAAGTCCCTTATACACAAACACGGCATCGTCAATACAGACGCAGCCGTCGGGCGCCTTTCTGTCGTAATGCACATCATGATTGCCGTGTACATAAAGAACCGGAACCGTCGTAAATGTCGCCAGAAACGACAGATACTCCGCTTTCAGATCCCCACAGGAAATGATCAGATCGATCCCATCTAATTTTTCTTTTTCGAAATAATCCCAAAGATATTTCGATTCTTCGTCCGCTAGCAATAAAATTTTCATACTAATCCCTCATGCTCTTCTCAGCCCGCAAACGCCCGGTCACAGGCACAAAATCTGCCGTATGAGATCACTTTGATATCTGTTTCATACGGATCACACAAGCTGTCGTTCTCCCTCACTTAACGTCTGCTTCAGACCTCGCAGCCGCACAAGATCCTTTGCGTGATCACTCAGCTGGTCAATCGTCGGAATCTCTCCCTCAATACCTTCGATGAGCCAGTCCATCATCATGACGTCCTCCGGCGTCAGCGCTTCATTCTCCCCACAGCGCATTGTATGTTCGTTGTCGTACAATATACCGGAGAAGATAGTAAAGCTTCCGTTTGCGATCGAACTTTTCAGGAAACGGATCAGACGGCAGGTGTTCTCCGGGATACTGCTGCCCAAGATCACATCCAGTACATTGGCAGAAAGACCCCACCAGTAATTTAACGCCTTCGGCTCCTTCGTCGAATCCGTTTTCCAGGAACCGCGCATAATACTGTTGATCAGCTCCTCATAAAACGCGCCCCACTGATAAACCGTCGTGGCAACATTTCTGGTCCCCTTGTCCGATAAATGGTACAGTCCCAAAGTACGGTCTTCCTTCGTCGGCGAGATCATGTTCTGGGATGAGATAAACGAAATCCCTCGGTCAAGGAAATACTGATCGGAAGGGCAGTCCTGCATTGTAGACCACTGAAGATGGATCCTCGCTCTCGGATTGATCATTCTTGCCCCGAGCGCAAACGCATTGATGCCGGGGATCACGCCGTAGATCGGATAATCTGCAAGATAGCCGATATCATCCTGCTCACTTAAGCTTGCTGCGATCATTCCAAGCAGGAACTTTCCTTCATAAATACGAATTCCATAGGTTCTTATCGAGGCATGCGGTGAGTTAAGCGAGCAGTTTAATATCTTTGTGTTCGGATAGAGCGGGGCGATCTTGATGCAGGCTCGCACAAACATCGGCGCGATCGCAAAAATAATGTCATAGCCCTCCTCACAGAGCTTACGCAGTATCTCCTCATCGTCCTCATACGGCTTTGCGATAAATGCTTTGGCATCAATATCTCCATGAAAGGCATCAATGATATGCTTTCTTCCCATCTCCTGTCCGTAGATCCAGTCGGATTCCGACGGCTTGACATCATAGACAAATGCCACTTTATGCACCTTCGGCGACTGCATCTTTTTGATCATGGAGGTCTCTGTATTCGGAACGGTCAAAAGCTCCACCGGCTCATCCTCAGCCAGTGTTACAATTTCCTGCCAGATCTTTGCCAGATCCTTTTTGATCTCACCGGACAGTTTTTCCATGGATTCACTGTACGGATAAAGGGACAGATAAAACAGCATTGCATCATCCTCTGTCATCCCCTTTAATTCGTTGCCGCCCATCGCCTTATATGCATTATAAAATGCCACATGAAAGGAGGAAAAGTTCATGCAGTCATCCTCGGACCACTGTTCATCCTCTCCCTTTCCCACATACTGGCAAAGCTTCTGATAGCTTCCCTTTCTGGTAAATACGACATAATTGATCTTTGAATTCCGGTAGAAATCCATAAATTCATAATAAATCTGAATATCCGGATCGTCCGTCAGACGCGGCACCTTGCGGATCACCTCTGCCGGAATGGTCGGAGAACCCACGTACTTTAATACGCTTGTCCTTTTATTTCCCTCGACAACATAATATTTATTTAAAAACTCATACACCTTGATCGGCGTATGGATTCCCTCCTGAATCTGCGCATCATACAGCAGAGACCATTTCACGGAAAATTCACTGCCATAGTTTAAAAGCGGCATGAAATTACAGGCAAATGCCTGTGTCCGTCCTGCGGAAGAGGTTCCGATCACCTGCTTCGCCGGGATGTTGATCGTGCCAAGATTCTCCTCGCGCTCTATATGCACATGAGATAAAATCTCATCCAGAACCGGAAGATATGGATAACTTCCCTGCAGTGTTTTACTTTTATATGCTTTCAGTGCTAACTTCTGTGCTTTCAGATAATCATCGTATGCCATATGGTATCTCCTTTCCGTAACATTATACCTTTCTTGATTATACTATATATTCTGTTTGTCTTACAATAATTATCCCCTGAAAATCACCAAAAAAGGGCAAATCTAGCATTTTGTCCCTGATTTCCACCTCATTACGAGCATTTTTCTATACACAAAAAAGAAGCCGCAGACCACTTGAATTCACATCAGCCGGTCTGACGGCTCCTGTCATATTTTATGCTTCCGATGTGCGCCTTGCCGAAACGATCACAAGTGTCACCGCAAAGATCACAAGCGCATATCCCAGAGATACCATGGACTGGGTCAGAATATTTTTCACAAAAGTGTGCGATACCGTTTTCATAGCACCGATGCTCTCATTATTCACCACATACCAGTAGGTCGGAAATATTTTCGCCACATTCTGTACCCCGGCTCCGAAAAACTGCCTTGGAACGAAAACGCCGCCGAGGAAGCAAAGTACCAGGCTCAACACATTCACAATACCGTTGATGGCATCATCCGTTTTGGCAACCATGCCGGCGAAAAAGCCAAGGCTTAATCCAAACAGAAGCATCGTGAAAATATTCACGGCAAACCACGGCAGACGCGGATCGGTAAGAATGCTGCCACCGGATATAACGACTGCTGCCACAAGCACAAACAGATACAAGCCGCCCCCATATACAAGCACTGCTGCCGTAATCTCTGCCACTCTTTTCTTCATCGGCATAGAGCTGCATTCCGTCCGTTCCCGTACCTCCCTGCGGTTCAGCCGAAGCAGCACCAGACCGATTCCGGACACACCAACCGCAATAAACAGATATGGAACATACAGAAAGAACCGTGTACTCATATCTCCCTGTCTTTTATTGACAAAGGATGCCATATGCACCTTTGTCTCCTTCTTCTGCAGAGCTGTCAGCTTCTGTCCTGCTTCACGCAGACTGATTCCATTCCCGGTCAGTGCGGTCATTTTCTGAAGATACATCTGCAAAGCCGCCTCAAAATATGCGGAATCAAAACAGCCCGGCACCTTCATGCAGGAAAGCTCCGGCATCTCTCCCTTGGAAAGCACCTCGTCCGTTCCCTCCGGAATGACTAATACATAGTCGAGCTTTCTCCAATACAGCGCATCTGCAATCTTATCCTGATCCATTTTCATTTCGGTCACCTGATTATGTGTCCCAAAATACTCCCTGATCTGACCGGCAAATTCTCCTTGATCCTCATCCACAACGGCGATATCCAGACTGTCCTGCTGAAAAGAGGATGCTCCGCCACCGCCGTTTACCTTCGCCATGATCAGCGATAGGGACATAAACACCGCAAAGAAGATAAAAACAGTTCCCTTGTATTTATTTAATATCAAAAAATATGCTTTAAATACTCTCATATCGCACCCTCCTGAGCTTCCACACACTGATGAGCACACTGACGATACCGGTCAGAGCAAGTGTCGCCATATTGATCACATAGCTGCGCCTATCCCCATATACGGACAGACTCTTAAAGCCGTTCACAATCAATGTCCCCGGATTGATCCGGTTGATAACCGGACAGTGCTCTTCAATGAGAAATGTGATATCTCCCCACTGCAGTCCGGCAAGAAAGGAGCTTATCATAAATACCGCCACGCAGACACCTTCCTTTTTCTGGACGGGTCCTTTGATAAATACAGCGATCACCTCACCGATCGCGAGTGCCGTAAAGCTGCCGATCCATCCTCCCAGCAGAACCAGTCCCGCGTTCTGTCCGAAATCCTGGTCATATACAAAGACACAGACGCCGGTTACGATCGCCACAATGATACAGTACAAAATGTATGTTGCGATAAAATCATTCAGCACCTGACGAAGCTTCGGTGTCGGCGCAACATTTCTTCTGGCACCCACCGCCGTCAGATCTGCCTGAATATCATTGCCATTGTGCATTCCAACCATTGTGCCGATCAGACAGGTCATGGCGATCAATGCATAGAAATACTGAGCGTATGGATCCTTGTCGGTTCCTTTTAACGGAATCTCCTTGATCTGCGCCTGTGTTCCTGCCGCCAGAGCCTGCACAAGATCTGCCACCTTGTCCGGATCCTTCCTGGCGGTATCCTCGATCAAGGCGGTATTCTCGCGGTACTGATCCAGAAATGTCTTGATCAGACTGCTGTAATTGTCCGATGTTTTGGCGATAAGGGATAACTCCTCTCCTCCCTGAACGATTCCGTATATCTTTTCGTCCTGCAGCGCTTTCTCCGCCTGCTTCCTGTCTGTATATTTTTTCACACGAAACAGCGGTATTTTATTCTCCGTCTGTACCTCCTCCATCATGCTCACAAACATTTCCGGAAGATCGCTGTTTGTCAGAACACCTACCGGCACCTCCTCAAACTGCTCAAGATCATTGATCCCGCCAAACATAAAATAAAACAACATTCCGAGAATAATCGGAAATGCCAGAGACCAGAACAGAAGTGTTTTCTGACGCAGCATGGTTTTCATTCGATATCTCACATGCAACATAATACCACCTCCTAATCTCTGAGTTCCTTACCGGTTATTTCCAAAAATACATCGTTTAAGGTCGGAAGCTCAGAATGAACATTCCCAAACACAATCTCCTTATCCTTCAAAAGATCCAGAAGACGTAAAAGATTGTGCTTTCCTTTCGAAAAACGAACCTTGAGCAGTCCATTTTCAAAGCTTACATTGATCACATGCGGAAGTGCTCTGACTGCATCGGAAATCTCCTCCGAAAAATCAGACAGCTCCATCTGGATCGTCTCTCCCAGATCGATCATCGCCTTAAGCTCATCCTTCGTGCCGAGTGCAACATTTCTGCCTTTATCCATAATGGCAATTCTGGTGCAGATCTGCTCGACTTCCTCCATATAATGCGTAGTGTAAATGATCGTGGCTCCCTGTCTGTTCAGCTCCCGGATCCCCTCGAGGATCTTATTACGGCTCTGAGGATCCACCGCAACCGTCGGCTCATCCAGAATGATCAGCTTCGGCTTATGAGCAATTCCACAGGCAATATTTAACCGGCGAAGAAGTCCTCCCGACAGCTTTTTCGGATAAAATTTCCGGTATTCCGTAAGTCCCACAAAGTCAATCGCTTCCTCCACCAGCCTTTTGCGCTCTGCCTTGTTTTTGATGTACAGACCACAGAAATAATCAATATTTTCATAAACGGTAAGCTCCTCGAATACCGCGACATTCTGCATAATGATGCCAATGTCCTTTTTGATGTCATAGCCGGTCGGCGTCATCTCCTTACCAAAGATTTCAATGTGACCTTTATCATACGTCAGCAGAGACAACAGGCAATGGATCGTTGTTGACTTGCCGCTGCCGTTCGGTCCCAGAAGTCCGAAGATCTCTCCCTCTTCAATTTCCAGATTGAAATGATCCACGGCTACCAGATCACCATATCGTTTTACCAGATTTTCTATTTTTACAACCATACAAACCTCACATTTCTGAAAAACCTGCTTACAAATTCCACAGATATTTTCTCCTGCTTTCCTGATATCAATTTCACCCGGACAAACTCCTGCCCCCGGATACAATTCTATGATACCGAAATCTCATTCACAATGATAGTGAAAAATGTAAAAAGCGCATATGACATTTGTCACATTCCGGAAATACCGGTAGATATCCCGCCGCAAATCCCGTATAATAAGCATGTTCACAGCGTATGCAGTTCAAACCGCAGGAAGAGGGAATATCCATGTGCATTTATATAGATTCTGTTTTACTGTTTATCCTTTGCAGTCTGGTCTATCCGGCGTTTAAACCGGATCCGGTACATATTACCGGTGTTTTGTTTCTGATCACAATATATTGCTTTGAGCTGTTATGTTCCTCAGACAGACAGCGCAGTTATCTGGGAATTATGGCTTTGATCCTCTGCTTTTTCTATCCGGAGATGACGATATTTCTGCCGTGGCACTGTTATGTATTTTTCCTGCATAAACAGTTTGTTCCCGCCGGACTTTATCTGCTCCCACTGATCACTTACAGTTATCGGATCTCCGGCAGACCGGTTCCGTTTCTTCTGCTGATCGCAGCCATAGGCTTTTATCTGGCATATACCAACCGGTCACGCACCCGCTTAACTGAACAGATCCATCTGCTCCGGGATAACAGTGTCGAGCAGGAGCTTTCCCTGCGGGAGGCAAACCGCAGAATACTGGAGAATCAAAACGACCAGATCTACATTGCGACCCTACGCGAGCGAAACCGCATTGCCAGAGAAATCCATGACAACGTGGGACATATGCTGTCACGATCTATTCTGCAGACAGGAGCACTTCTCGCCGTCTGTAAGGACACATCCATCACACCTCATCTGTCCGCTTTAAAGGACACACTCAATCTTGCGATGGACAATATCCGAAGCAGTGTCCATGATCTGCGCGATGAATCCGTTGATCTGAATGCTGCATTAAATGAGCTTACCAAACAGTTTACATTCTGCCCGGTTCGGCTACAGTACGATATGTCGAGACAGATTCCCAAGAATATCAAATACTGCTTTTTGTCGATCACAAAGGAAGCCATGAACAATATTATAAAACACAGCAACGCCACTCAGGTTCAGATCACCGTCAGGGAGCATCCGTCCTTTTATCAGCTTCTGATCACCGATAACGGCAGCGTGAAAGCTCCGGAGGATATGACAGAAGTCACCACGGGCGGAATGGGACTTCAGAACATGAGGGACCGCGTGGAAGCTCTTCACGGCATTCTGCATATCAGTGATCAACAGGGATACCGCATATTTATATCGATCCCGAAATCGTAATGAACAGCTTGAATATACGGAATCCTTCTTGTCCACAGATCAAGAAGGCAGAAATAAAAACAGACAAAATTAACGTAGTAGAAATCAATCACAAAATTGATATCAGGAAAGGAAAATCACTTATGAATATAGTTCTTATAGACGATGACCAGCTTGTCTGCATGTCATTAAAAATGATCCTCGAAGCCTCCGGTGACATTCATGTATCTGCGATCGGTCATGACGGCAGCGATGCATTGCCCTTGTATCAGCAGTACCGTCCGGATATTCTTCTGATGGATATCCGTATGCAGCACCGCAATGGGACGGACGCACTGTCGGATGTGCTTGAGCAGTTTCCGGATGCCAGAGTGCTGTTTCTTACCACCTTCGTGGATGACGAGTACATCACAAAAGCTCTGCAGCTTGGCGCAAAGGGCTACATCATCAAACAGGATTATGAAACGATCATCCCGGCACTAAACGCTGTCTATTCCGGTCAGAATGTCTATGGCAGCGAGATCATGGAGAAGCTCCCCGGGCTTATGCAGCAGGAAGCCTCCTTTAACTACAGTGCTCACGACATTTCACAAAAAGAATACGAGATCATCACTCTGGTCGCGCAGGGGCTCAGCAACAAAGAAATTGCCGCACGGCTCTTTCTCAGCGAAGGTACCATCCGCAACTATCTCAGCGGTATTCTCGAGAAGCTGCAGCTGCGCGACCGCACCCAGCTTGCCGTGTTCTTTTATCAACATTCCTGACGCACCCAAAAGGGCAAATCCAGCATTTCTCCTTGATTCTCACTATGTTACGAACATTTTCCTATACAATAAAGAACCGGAAATACAAACTATTTCCGGCTCTTTGGGTGTTAGTTATTCTATTTATGAGAAAATAATATGAGGAAGCTCTTTTAAACTGCGGATCACACGATCTGCACCGGCATCCATCAATATCTTTTTGGCACGGTCAAGCTCCTTTTGCTGTTCCTGTCCGGTCAGTCCTTCAAATTCCTCCTGACTCATCCCAAGAGCGGAACTTCCCTCCAGAACGCCAACCGTATATACGCCGGCATTCTTGCCCTCTTTCATATCAGAAGCAGTGTCTCCCACCTTCATGACCTTCCGGATATCCTCTGCTTGTAAAAGCTGCATATTGCGGAAGATCATATACGGCTTCGGGCGTCCATTTCCATCCACGTCCTCCGGTGTGACCAGAAGATCCGGATGATATCCCTTTGCCGCTGCCTCCTTCTCGACTACATCCATCATCGCATGTGTGTAGCCGGTGGTTGAGCCAATGCGGATACCATGCTCACGCAGTTTATCCATGCATTCCAGACAGCCCTCTTTCGGATCGGTATATTCCGCCAGACCCTCCATCAGCTTCTTTTCAAATATATCATAAATTCGCTCAACATCCGGCTCATCCGGCTCTTTGCCGTTCTGCGCAAGCCAGAGTTCATGAATACGTCTCATCGCCAGCATTGTGCGGATATGGTCCTTTTTGAGCATTCCCATCGGCTCACGGATCTCCTCCATGGTCGGTACGATACCAACCTCTTTAAATGCCTTTTCAAAAGCATATACCGGAGCGAAGCAGCCGTAATCCACGGTTGTTCCCGCCCAGTCCATAATTACCAGTTCAATGTCCATCGCTTTAACGTCCTTTCTATCGTGATTCCAGAAATTCTTTTAACAGACTGCAGAGCTTCTCGATATCCTCCGGATAAATCTCTCCGATGTTGCCGACACGGAAGGTCTCCTCCTTCGTTGTCTTTCCGGGATATAGTACATATCCTCTTTCCTTGATGTAGTCATACATTTCACGAAATGTGAAATTGCAGTTCTCCGGATAATAGAAGGTTGTGATGATCGGTCCCTGTACATCCTGTCCCAAAAACGGGACAAACCCAAGTACGGACATTTTCTCGCGAAGAAGTACCTCATTATTGTAATAACGCTGATGACGTGCTGCAATACCGCCCTCTTCCTTCAGTTCTTCCATTGCCTTTGCAAATGCCAGCACAACATGTGTTGGTGAGGTGAAACGCCATTTGCCGTCCACATTCATCGTCTTGTACTGGTCATACAGATCCAGAGAAAGTGATCTTGCATTTCCCTCGCTCTGCTCGAGCAGATCCTTACGCAGGATCACATAGGAAAAGCCCGGCACACCCTGAATACATTTATTGGCACTGCTGATAATGCAGTCAATGCCCCATTCCTTTACAGGAATCTCCACACCGGCAAAGCTGCTCATTGCATCGACAATAAATACGGCGCCGGCATTTTTGACAACAGCTCCGATGGATGCAACATCATTTAAAATACCGCTTGTCGTTTCACTGTGCACCATAGAAACATGAGTGATCTCCTGATGCTCCTTTAAGATCTGCTCTACTGTAGCGGCATCCGGCTGCTGATCGATCGGCCACTGATGCATCTGATAATGGATACCGGCATGTCTGGCAATGTCTGCCATTCTCTCGCCATAAGAACCATTCGCAAGGATCAGAAGATGATCGTCCTTCCCGGTCAACGTCGTTATGGCAGCCTCAACACCAAAGGTTCCGCTTCCCTGCATCAGTACCGTCGTATATTCCTCCGGCGATACGCCTGCAAGCTCTAACAGACCACTTCTTATTTTCTGGGTCACCTGCTTATAATCATCATCCCATGTACAGTGATCCACCATCATTTCCTGTTTGACCGTATCCGTTGTTGTAAGCGGTCCCGGTGTTAATAACTTATATTGCATGTTACGCCTCATTTCTGAAATTTTGATTTTCTATTTTATTTTTCCTTTTTTCATACTCATCTTTAGTTTTGTCCCTGTTATGGCATTACCTCATCAGATAACTGCTGATGCTTCTCATACAGTTCAAAGGTAAGCGGCTCTGAGAAGGTCTTCGGATATTTTGACTTATTCTTATTGTCAGAGGACTCTCCCTTATAAAGAGGGTTAGGATAAGACTGCTGCAGCTCCTTACGACCGTTTTCGATAATGCACTGTGCCATCTTCATTGCCTCAGGATTGCTCTTGTCACCCTTGTCAATTACAGCAACAGACTCGGTCAGAGAAAAGTTACCCTCGGTCGGATCTACAAAATCAATCGGCTGACCGTCTTCCTTATCGGCAACTGCCTGATGTCTGAGGCCAAAGCCGATTGCAACCTCGCCGGCACGGCAGAGCTTCAGTGGGGCAGATCCGGAATCTTCGATATGATCTCCTGCATTGATATAGATCTGCTTCAGGATATTCTGTGCTTCCTTCTCGCCATACTCAGAGATCAGAGCCTGCATCAGAAGCCATGCGGTAGAAGATGACTTAACATCAGTAATGGAAAGATGTCCCTTATACTCTGACTTCGTCAGATCCTTTAAGCAGGTTGGTGTTGTCAGCTTGAGTTCTTTCATCAGATCGGTGTTTAAAATGATCGCACCCTCCTGTGAGGTGATCGGTGCCGCGTAATCGCCGAATTTGTCAATGGTATTTACCTCAAAATCAAGCTTCTTGAACATGTTGTTCTGCTTCTGCGCGCTGTCCAGATAGAAGGTACTCATTGTCACCATATCTGCCTCGATATTTTTCCCTTCTGCCAAAAGCTTTCCGCCAAGTTCGGAGGTTCCAAAGCCCTCAAACGAATATTTTCCTTTATAACCATTGTTATCCAATGCATTCTGCATTGCGGTGATCGCCTCATCGTCTGCGTTGGAATAAATAACTACCTTTTTGTCTGCGGAATCGGAACTTCCCGATTTTGCACTGTTTCCACATCCTGTCATCGCTGTGGCAGCAAGCATCACTGCCAGTCCCATACTCATAATTCTTCTTTTTAACATAATGTCTCCTTCTTTTGGAATAATTTTTGCGTAACACGCATTGGTTTATATTTAGCAAGCCCTGCAAACAGAGCTTTGGCTATCAGATTGGTGAAAAAGATCAGCAGTGATAACACGAATACCTCATTAAATTTGTTGAGATACTGGAGCTGCTTGATCTTCGTGGTAAGCACCATAGTTCTGGAACCAACCAGAAAGATAATGGCACTGACGGTAACGCAGGAGTTGGTGAAATAATATCCAAAAACACTCCACAGACTTTCCTTTACATTTGGCGTCACGATCCGGATGATCGTTTTAATCCAGGAATCTCCCATCAGACCGGCTGTTGTCTCCCAGCTTTCATTCAGTTTGGACAACGAATTTTTCATCATAAGATAAGGCGATGAAAAATAGTGGATCACATTACAGATGATGAGCAGTCCCATCGTATTCTGCAGACTGGTGCCGGAGAACACAAACATATATGCCACGCCGAGAACCATACCCGGTATCGTGTTCGTGACCATGGCGATCCCTTCCACAACACCCTTGCACCACTTCGGCATCCGGCTTCTTGCAGTCACAAGTGCTGCGCCATAAGCTGCCAGCGTACCGGCTGCCGCCGATAAAACTGCCATTGCCAGTGTATTTCCATAAATGCTTAACAGATCACTGTCCGTAAAAACAGACACGAAATGTTCCATGGAAAAGGATATTTTATTTGGCCAGTCTGTGACAAACGGTGCCACAAAGATGACAACGAAAATGCACAGCATCAAAACAAGTGCAATGACAGACAAAATTGACCACACAACATCTCGGACCACGTTTTGGGACAGTTCTGCGTCGCTGATCTTTTTATAACGGATATTAAACCGCTCCAGATACTGTAAAAGACAGATACTCACAATCGACGGAAGCAGCATGATCATCGCTACTGCGGCTCCCTTTCCGAAATTCGGAATGCCTCCGAGCATCTGGTCATATAGCACACTTGCAACAACCTCAAACCGGCCGCCTACGGATGCCGGAATACCAAAATCCGTGAAGCTTAAGAAAAATGCCTGAATAAATGCGCCGCAGAGTGTTCCGAGAAGCGGACGCACAATGGCGATCCAGAAGGTTGCATGTGCTTTATCTCCCATAACCTTTGATACGATCATGACCTTTTTGTCTATGTACTGCATCGTATTGCTGACTAACAGAAATGCTACCGGTATCGTATACACGCTGTAGCCCACAAGCAGACCAAAGATTCCGTAAAGTTCAAACGGAAGTGTATGTCCTAAGGTTTTCGTGATCAATCCCTGATGACCAAACGAGTAAATAATTGCGAAACCATATGTGATCGTTGGAAGAAACATCGGCAACATCGCCGCCAGACGTATGATATTTTTGAAGCGTTTCGGCAAATTTGTATAATAGCAGGTATAAGCAAGAATGAATGCGACAATCGTTGCAAGCCCTGCGGCAAGCGCTGCGATCAGAAAACTGTTGCCAAGTGCCTGTCCAAATTTCTTCTGCTGAAACACGCTCTGATAAACAGAAAGTGTGACCCCTCCGTCCTCTCCCGAGAAGGAGCGGCACAGTAAACGAATGACCGGCAGTCCCAAAAACAGAACAAAGAAAACGGTCAGAATCATAAATATTACTTTAATGCCAATTGAATTTTTTCTCACTTTTACACCGCTTTCCCTGCTTCTAACGGTACATTTCCAAATAATGTCAGAATATTATCCCGCTTGATGATTAACTGATTTAATATGAAATGCTCCACAAATTCATTCTCCGGCGCATTCACAATGCCAAGAGGTGTATCGTACTGTGAGATCTTTCCTTTCTCAATGATCAGCACCCGGTCGGATAAGGTCAACGCCTCCTCCGGATCATGGGTAACAATGATCGTCGTCAGATGAAACTGCCTTGAGATCGTTTTGATCTTGCTCTTGATCGACTCCTTGATCACGCCATCCAGTGCGGAAAGCGGCTCGTCAAGCAAGAGGATCTTCGGCTTCATGACCATGGTTCTCGCCAGTGCCACTCGCTGTTTCTGTCCGCCTGACAGCTGGTCGATTCCTTTCTTTAAATGTGGTCTGAGTTCTAACAGATCGATCATCGCATCAACCTCCTCCGTCTTGGAAATATTCGGTTTGTTGCGAAGTCCGTATACAATATTCTGATATACATTCAGATTTGGAAACAATGCATAATCCTGAAATACAATATTAAACTCTCGTTTTTCCATGGGAATCTCTGTTATGTCTTTTCCCTGATATATGATCTGTCCCTGATCTGCCTTTGTAATACCAAGGATCAGATTTAATAATGTTGTCTTTCCACAGCCTGACGGTCCGAGGATCGAAACGATCTCGCCATCCTCCACCTCCAGTGACAGGTCGTTAAGTACATTGACGCCGTCAAAGGATTTGCTGATATGTTCTAATTTAAGCATTTCTGTCTTCCTTTCTGTTTTACCCTCTCACTCACTGAAATTCATTATAAAAACGCTATGTAAAATCCACTACCGCCCTCAAGTAAATGAAACGTAAATTGATTGTAAATTCATTTTCGCCACTACAACCATGATTTTATTCTTCCTAAGACTTCCCATACTAAGGACGGTAATTCGCCCATAATATTTCTTATGTCCGGTTATTTAGCATAGGTGGGCTCAGCTGTTTCGGACGGCACTTGCTATTTCTTCCGATATTTTTTATACTGGTTATTAAGACTTTATATTTCAACAGAAACTGCTGTTGTTCCCCTGGAACCGATTGCAGCAGCTTCTCAAAAATGAATGGAGGTTTCTATGAAACTCGAAGTGAAAAATATTACCAAATCCTTTGGTGAGACAAATGTCCTGAAGGGCATTTCCTTCTCCGTGGAAAGCGGTAAGGCGCTCGGTCTGCTTGGCCGCAACGGTGCCGGCAAGACGACAACGATCCGTATCCTGATGGATGTGTTCCATGCGAACAGCGGAGAGATCACACTGGACGGTAAACCGTTTGATCCCCGCAAGGTTCAGATCGGATATCTCCCGGAGGAAAGAGGCTTATACCCAAAACGAAAGATTCTGGAACAGATGGTTTATCTCGCCATGCTGCGCGGCATCAGCCGCAAAAGTGCTGTTATAAACGCCAGACACTGGCTTGAGCGATTAGAGGTTCTTCCATATGAAAATAAACTGTTAGAAACTTTATCCAAAGGAAATCAGCAGAAGGTACAGCTTGCCTCCACACTGGTCTGCGATCCGGAGATCGTGATCTTAGATGAGCCCTTCAGCGGTCTTGATCCTGTCAACTCCCAGATTCTGCAGGATGTTGTGCAGGAGCTGATCCGCGACGGCAAGATCGTCATTTTCTCCAGCCACCAGATGAGCTATGTCGAGGAATTTTGTGAAGATATCGTTATCATCAATCATGGAGAGATCGTTCTGTCCGGTCACCTCGATACGATCAAGCGTGACTTTGGCAAGGATCAGCTTGTTCTGAGCGCTGTCGATATGCCTCCGGAGGATTTTGCTGACCTGCTTCGCACAAAGCTTGCAGACAGTGTCCATATAACGGGACAGACCAAAGAGGATGTCATCGTCCGCTTAAATGAGGGCGTATCCCGCCAGACACTTTTACGCGAACTGTCTGAGCTTTCCGACTGCACCATTGAGCATTTTGAGACATACAAACCGTCATTAAATGACATCTTTGTAGCGAAAGCCGGAGAATGAGGGGAATGCGTGAGATCTGCTCCTTAAGGCTTTATGCCGGAACATGGGAATAACACGAACGCACAGGATTATATTACATAAGGCTTTATGCCGGAAATGAGGATTCTATGAAACGTTTTTTTACGATATATGGGTTTGAATTAAAAAGCTACATTAACAACAAATCCTTTACCATAACCACACTTTTACTGATCGTTCTTTTATGCGCCGGAACCTTTCTGCCACGCTTTATCGATATGTCTGACATGCTCGGTCTTGATAAGCCGACTAACGGAAGCGCCGCAAGTGACGATACATCCGACAACAGCGGTGCCTCCTCTGACAGCTCCAACGAAGCGGACAGCACCATCGGTCTGGTGGATGAAACCGGTATTTTTAAGGACCTGTCCATTTTAAAGCAGGCATTTTCCGATACGGAGATTGTCACAATGAAAAGTGAAAAAGAGCTGAAAAAGGCAGTCAAATCCGAAAAAATCTCTGCCGGATTTGATGTGAAAGACGATTTGAACTATGAATATTATGTTCTGAACCGGAACATGTACGATGAGAATCAGGCGATCTTCGAGAGCTTTCTTTCTCAGGTTCATCAGCAGATCTACTGTGAACAAAACGATCTGGATTACGCTTCCTTCTCGGCAGGCTATGATGCTCCGGTCAACTGCACGGAGCGTATTCTCGGCAAGGATGCCGGTGATAATTACTGGTACTGCTACGCTCTCGTTGTTGTTATCTTCATGATGATCATTTTATACGGTGTTATGGTTGCCACCTCTGTTACCGTCGAGAAAAGCAACCGCTCCATCGAGGTGCTTGTCACAAGTGTCGATGCCAAATACCTTCTGTTTGGCAAGGTATTTGCCGGTGCCACGGCAGCCATCGTACAGCTCGGCTCTGTCCTTCTGGCTGCTCTGGCAGGCTACAGCGTCAACCACACCTACTGGGGCGATAAACTGGATATGCTGCTCAAGATACCGGGCAGCGTTCTCGCCGGCTTTGCTATCTTTGGCATCGGCGGTTTCCTGTTCTATGCATTCCTGTACGGAGCCATGGGCGCACTTGTCTCCAAAACAGAGGATATCAACAAATCTGCCGGCACGCTGCAGATGCTGATCATGATCGTTTACTTTATTGTTATGTTCCAGCTTCCGACACCGGACAGCACGATCATGAAAATCTGCTCCTTCCTTCCATTTTCTTCCTACTCCGCCATGTTTGTGCGGATCGGCATGGGAAGTGTCGCCACATCAGAGATTGTAATCTCCGCCGTGATCCTTTTCGCATCCACGATCGCTGCGGGATGGCTTGCTGCCAAGATCTACCGTATGGGTACCCTTCGCTACGGTAATCCTATCAAGCTTTCCACCGCACTGAAAAATCTAAAGAACAACTAGAAGAAAATATCTCTTACGAATAACAAAAGCAACGCTGACGGGCTGATTGTCAATTGCGTTGCTTTTTGTTTTATAAATTATATACCATAATACGGATGTATCAACTCCTGTTTTCTTTGGCTTTACGCTTGTTCGAATACATCAATGTATCTGCCTTACCGATCATCTGCTCCACATCCAGTTCATCGGTTCTCTCTCTGGCAACCACACCGATGCTGGCTGTGATCGGATACGGCTTCTGCGAAACACCCTCCGTCTCATCGATGCATTGCTGCAGTCTGCAGCCAAGATCTTCCTCCGTCAGCTCTGCGATATCATCTGCAAAAATAATACAGTCAAACTCGTCTCCGCCAAACCGGGCACAGACAGCCTCATCTCCGCAGATTTCGCGTACGGCATGTGCCAGCGTACAGATTGCAAAGTCTCCCTCGATATGTCCATAATTATCATTGATATACTTGAGCCGGTTCATATCCACAGAGACAAGCACGGCATATTTGCGCGATGTCTCTGCCACCATTCTGGCAAAATGCTTATAAAAGCCCCGGCGGTTATAAAGCTCTGTCATGGCATCTAACTCTGACAGACTGGCAAGCTCCTTATTCGCCTGCATCAGATTATGCTTTAATATATTTAACTGCTGGTTCTGTAATACAAGATTGATCGTGTTCGACAAAAACATACTGAACTCGTCACAGCGCTGCATATCTCTCTGATCAATATCTTTAAAGCCGTCCACGGTATAACCATAGATCGTCTTACCGGCATTTAGCAGACGCACAAGCATGATCTCCCACCGGTCATCCGGTATGCTGATCGACACGTACCAGTCCTTCACCGCAAAGCTTTCCCCGGAAGAAAAATACCGGCCACCCCCGCCACAAAGCAGAGAAACCATCGATCCCTGCACATCCTTTCCGATACTCCCGCGAAATAGCTCCTGCTTCACCGCCGCATTGCGGAAATACTGCTTCGGAATATATTCTGTCTTCGGAGTAATCTGCATCAGCTCCTCCATGGACTGTAACGGCAAAGCACCGGTCACCATCTCATTCATTGCATGCGTATGCCATGCGCAGTCTCCCAGAGAGGATGCCAGTCTGCGAATGATCTCATTCCGGTTCTCGTTATCCTTGGGCTGACAGCCGCAGGATTGATTCTTCTCTGCCACATAATTAATGGTAAACGCTTCCGGCCGCACCCGACCACTCTTCCGCCATTCCAGCACCTTATCCAGAATAAACCATGCCGTCGCATCGTAATCCGGTACACAGGTCGATAACGTCGGCAGATAATACTTACCATCATTAATACCGTCGAAGCCTGTCACGATGACATCCTCCGGAACCCGGTAGCCTGCCTTTTCAAGCACATTGCACGCCACAAGTGCCATCGCATCATTCGCGCAGATGATTGCCTCCGGCATCGGAAGCTCCGATTGCAGGAAACGCTCCATCTCCTGCTGTGCCGGTGTCTCCCAGAACTGACCATATCCGATCCGCTCTTCCTCCACAGGAATGCCGTTCTCCTGTAATACCTTTTTAAAGACCTGCAATCTGGCATCGGATAATTCATGCCCCTCAAAACCAGCCAGCATATTAACACGTCTGACACCATGCTCCTCGATCACATGGCGTACCATCTGCTCAAACCCGGAATTATAATTATGGCAGATCAAATAACAGCCCTCTGCCTCCCGATCCATGCAAAAGCACGGAATACTACGCCTTGCAGCGATCTCCGCTATACAGTCGATCATATCGCGGTTCTTGATCGTCTCTCCCAGTATCACATAGGCTTCCAGAGGCAGATATGCCGCAAGTCCGCAAAATTCCATCTCTGCCGATGTCATTTCCAGATTTCTCTCAACGCAGGTATCCAGCGAAAAGATGACCAGTTTATACCCCTGCTTCTTCCCGATGCGATGCAGCGCATGAATAAAATTCAGATTGTTTTCCTCGAACGCTCTGGCCACAAAGATCCCGATCAGTTTTTCCTTTTGTTCCATATCGTCCCCTCACTATACACTAATTCTCCGTACTCTCTGTTCAATTACAGATATAATCGAATTTATTATACCATATTCCTTCGTTTAAATCAAAAAGGTTTCTGCCACATTTCTGTAGCAGAAACCTTTGCTAAATACATGACCTCTGATTATTTGACGGTATATTTCTTAGCAATTCCCATTCCCTTTTTATTGCGCGCCTTAACCGTCACCTTATTGCCGGAATAAAGCTTACTCTTAAGCTTCACGATATAATTACCCTCGAAATCAATGGATGCGGTATATTTCTTTTTGTTGACAATGACAAATACCTTCGTCCTGGTGTTATCAACGGTAACGCCGTCCTTCTCACTGCCATCACCCACGACATCCACATGACCTGTGATCTTCTTTGCTCCGGCTTTGATCTTATCTGTCTTCGGGGTATCCGGTACGACCTCTGTTTTCTTTGTCTTTAATACCGGACTGTTACCCTTGCTGTTTGTCACATATGCATTGACCTTGACACCGGAATTGGTTTTCTTGATCTTCTTCTGGTAGCGGTACATCTTCTTGGAAGAAATGTATTTCTTCGTCTTAATCGTGTAGGTCTTCTTGCCTACCGTGATCGTCGCACTCTTACATTTCTCCTCGGAAAATACCTTGACCATCGTAGACTTGTTAGATACCGTCTGCATGGTCGGCTTTGCAGGAACTGTCTGCTTTACAACACGCTTCGTTCCCATGCTGACTCTGTTTGCCACATCGATCGTACGCATCTTGAACTCTGTCTTTGCCGTAAGCAGATACGGAAGCTGGAAATTATAGCTTCCATCACCGGCAATGTTCATATTCAGCTTCTCAACTTTATAATCCTTGTTGTAAATATCTGACTGCTTATAAAGCTCCTCCGTTCCGTCGTCCTGCATAAATACCGTTTTCTTACTCTCCAGAATAAATACCGGATATACATTCTTATCATTAAGCTCACCGGAAACCGTGCGAACCGCTGTTGTCATTTTATCCATAACCGGTTTATTCGGACCGGTTCTCTTTACCGTAACAACCGTTCTTGCACTGCAGCGTCCCTCATCATCCTTGACGTAGACAAATACCTTCTTACCGGCATTCTGCGGTGGCAGAGCATACTTAAATGCGCCACTGTCCGGTACGGTTGTCTTGTAGACGGTGGAATCCTCCAACTCAAAATAGATTGTTGTGACCGGCTCGGCTGTACCTGTGATATAAACCTTACGATTTGTATAAGTGTCTACCTTTGGTGCTTCCAGAACACCCTCATTGATATTATTGATCCGGATATAACGGATCGTTGTATTGCCGTTGCCATCGACAGCACGAACCGAATAAATGCTGTTCTTATCACAGGAAATATACCCGTTTTCAACAGCCTTTGCGCTGTTCCATGCGATAGAGGCATCGTTGTATTTGCCCTGCAGATAGGTCAGGGACGCAATACCGGAGCGGTCTGTTGCCTGAACGGCAACGCGGACCGGATGATTTGTCTCTATCTCATTTAATGCTGCCAGGTTCAGATCCGGACCGGAGGTATCCTGTGTGCTCTTCTTCGACAGCTCCGCTCTGTAATAGTCAAAATCCTCCGACGAATCGAGCTTCTCCTTGATCCATGATCTCTGCCCGATCAGATCACTCGCACCGGAACCGGTCTTTAATACATAATTATATTGGCCGGAATACTTCACATCCCAGTTGTTATCCTCAAGATTACCCAGTGTACCGCACTCGGACTGCTTCTGCATATACTTCTTAAAGTAAGCTCTTGTATCTGCGGCACTGAGCTTGGTCATTGCCTGTGTCGTAAACAGCTCCGGCACCTTTGTCGAATCGAGACGGTTGACGATCAGAAGAAACTCATCCGTATCCTTTACCGGCAGCCCGTTTCTTGTAATGTTCGTAACACGTCTGGTATCATTGACCTTCTTGCCATCGTAGTTATAACGCGGTGCCACTTTCGTATCGATCGTATATTCCACACCGTCCATCACATAGAAACGGCTCAGATCTGTCAGATACAGCTCCTGCAGCGAATACTGCAACGGCTTGCTTCCTTTGTAATTGATAATGCCGGCTAACAGGTCACTCGTCTGGGAAATCCCCTTATTGGCAGACTGTGTCAGAACAGAATCCTGTGGCTGCCCGGATGGATCTGCTACCGAAGTCGCCGACGGTGTCGCTGTTGCTGCCGGCGAAGGTGACGGGCTTGAAATTGCAGAACCGGTCGTGATAACGTTGCTCCCCGCTGTTTCGTAAGCACTCGCTGCCCACTCCAGCCATTCCTTAAGCTGTGCCCCTGTCACCTTGTAACGCCAGAGCTGAATCCTGTAGTTCATCAGCTGATAAAGATCCGCACTGGTAAAATTGTCCTTAATATCATAATAATCCAGTCCACTGCCCGCACCGTATCTTGAATAACGTGATGCGGCAACAACCGGAAGTCCCTTGCATTCTGTATTGTCATTGTTCTGATATTCCAGGCCATAAGAGATCGCCATATCATTGAGAAGCTGGATCGGACTGCTGTCCTCAACCGTGCCAAAGTAGTTCTGCCATCTTGCGGAAGATTTCAGCTCAGCCAGGATCTCTGTGCTGTCTGCCCCGAAAACGGCGCCCCACTTGTCCATGTATGCTGCGATCGTCTGATTGATCCCCGTATTGATCTGTGTCTTTTTGATCTGTGACTTTCTGGTCACGATTCTCTTGCCGGCTGATACGCCGAGATCGATCACTCCGATACCCTGACCGCTGTTTGCGACCATAACAAGGTTCTTGCCGTTGACCAGACCTGTCTTCGTATCCACCCCCGGATAAGTATCATAATGTGTTGTGCCATCCGCACAGAAATTGGAATGCTTATGACCACACAGCACCGCATCCACACCATCGATCTGTGTCAGTGCATATCCGACATTCTCATCCATCAGTGCCGGCTGCTCACTTCCCACGCCGGAATGCGCCAGTACCACAACGATATCTGCTCCGGCATCCTTTAAGATCTTGGTCTCCTTCTTTACATTGGCAACCATATCCTCTCCATTTAACACACCGGTATAGTCACAACGCTTCTTGGAAAGTATCGGGATCGACTCCCCGATCACTCCGACCTTGACTGTCACACTGGCTCCTGCCTTTGTCTTTAATGTCTTTTCAATGATCTTATTCTCATTGAAAACATGCTTTCCGGTCACGGCATCTGTAATATTAGAGGCGATGACCTTGTCCTTAAGACCACTTGTCTCGTACTGCTTCTGTATGTATGGCAGTGTGTACTCATAGTCATGATTGCCGAGAATGATCGCATCATAGTTTAACGATGCCATTGCCTTGTAGATCGGCTGTGTCTCTGACTGATCATGCTCATAAATATAATCTGTCGTGTAGTCATACATGACATCTCCCAGATCAAATAAGAGCGTGTTGCCATCCGGCACCTCACTCTTCGCTTGGTTAATTAATGTTGCCGCCTTGGAAAGACCTCCCTTCGGAAACAGTGTTCCCTTGGAATAGTCCACATCGACAACCTGTCCGTGCAGATCGGTCGTAAACATAATACGAAGGTCTGCCGTATCCCCCTCGGCAGAAGCCTTGTTGACCGGTGCTGCACTAAACAGCTGTACCGAAAGCATTGCGACAGCCATGACGACTGCCATGATCCTTGTCTTGGTGTTCCCTCTTCTGTGTTCTGATTTTCCCCTTAGCTGCATATCGCGTTCTTTCCCCCTTTTGCGATGTAATAATATTGGGATCAAAATGTCTTTGTCCCCTAAAAATGATGTCACGGATTGCTCCACCGCCATGCAATTTCCGCAATCCGGCAGTCATATTTTAGCATTAGTTTATTTCCATTTTATGTCAAATTTCTGTCAATTTTCTTATATTTATGATGTTGGATGCAAAAGACTTTTTGCCCTTTGCATCATATTTGCTATCCCTGCTGAATCGCCTGCATCAGTGCCGGGATCAGCTGCTTTTTACGGGATACGGTATTCTTCAGAATGATCGCATCCTCATCCCCGGAAAGATGAAATGCCTTTCTGGCAAGCTCCTGGGCTCCGTTGCCGGCACACAAAAGCTCGGTCGTTCCCTGCGGAATATTGGTCAGCATAAAGAACAGCATCGGAATCGCATGCGAAGTGAGTGCCTTCTCCATATACGGAATCAGTCGCGCCCTCACATCATCCAGATCCTTCTGCGTCATGGAGTTGATCTGTCCTACTCCGAAGGAAACCTCGTCCACCACGAATTTCTTGAAATCCTGATAGAATATCTCCTCCGGCGTGCGCGATGACAAATTGCTGCCTGCCGCAAACATTTCCTCGGCATATTTCTCCGGATCGATCCCTGCAATCTCCGCGAGTGCGTAGGCTGCCTTCTTGTCCGTCTCCGTGCAGGTCGGCGAACGAAGGATCAATGTGTCCGATAAGATTGCCGAGCAGAGGAGACCTGCGATCTGCTTGTCGATCGTAGCATTCTGCTCCCGATAAAGCTGATAAACGATCGTCGCCGTACAGCCGAGCGGCTGGTTACGGAAATATACCGGATTCATCGTCTCCAGCCCACCGATACGGTGATGATCGATGATCTCCAGCACCTCTGCTTCATCCAGACCGTCCACTGCCTGGGCAATCTCGTTATGATCCACAAGCACAAGCTGCTTCTTGCGGGCACCCAACAGGCTTCGTCTGGAGATCATGCCATAATATCTGCCATTCAGATCCATGATCGGAAAATCACGGTATCTCTTCTGTGCCATTGTCTCTCGGATATCATCAATGTAATCGTTGCGCCGGAATGTGATCAGATCCTTTGCCTTCATAAAATAACGGATCGGCATACTCTGATTGACCAGACGCGTTGCGGTATAAGTATCATACGGTGTCTTAATAATGAAGCAGCCCTTGCTCTCTGCCAGCTTCTTGATCGTAAAGGATACGAGCGCACCATCGCAGACAATAATACATTTGGCATCCATTTCGATCGCACAAAGCTGTGATTCGTAGCGGTTACCCAGTATCACAATATCGTCCTTCTCGATATAATTTTCCATCAGATCCGGATTTGCTGCGGCGATCAGACATTTACCGGAGGAAATGATCTCATCCGGATCCCCCGCGATCATCTCGCCCTCCAGAGTCTCGATCAGATTACGAAACGGCGTCTGTGCCTTTGCGATAACGCGGCTGTCATACACATCCATGTAGGATTTTGCGATATCCTCGATCGTGATCAGACCTTCAAGCATGCCGTCCTGCTGTACGACTGGCAGCGTCGCCAGTGTACCTTCCTTCATGATCTCCCATGCCTTTTTCAGGGAAATATCGCTGCCAACTCCCGGCACCTGTACCACATCAATATCAAAAACCTGTGTCCGGACATCACTTAAATAGTCCGGCTCCGGCACATGAAACTTCTGCAGCACAAAGCGCGTCTCTGCGTTGATCTGCCCTGCTCTCTTTGCAATATAAGACCGACCTGTCACCTGCCGCTTCAGATCGGCATATGCGATCGCCGAGCAGACGGAATCCGTATCCGGATTAATATGACCGATTACATGTATTTCTTCTCCTGCCATTCTACTGATAATCCTCCTCACTATACTGTGCGATATCAATTACATACTCAAATCGTCTTGCCAGTGCCGGTGCTACACGGAAAAGCTCATCCAGTGTATTACCGTCATCCGCCAGCACTACAATAAAGTCACCGCGGAATGCATCCATCACGGCAAATATCTTTGTGATCGTCGTAAATGCAAGCTCTGATGCATTGTCAATCAGCAGACAGTTACCCTTGATCTGGTTGCAGACCCGCAGCAGATCCATCTGATTTAACTGTGTGGAACTGATCCTTGCGATCTGGCTTGTGGACAAAAAGCCCTTGTCGTGATTCACGCGAACAATCTTTTTCGTGATTCCAAGGATTTTCTCCTCACCTTCACCGATCAATACAAAATGCTTCGGCTCCAGCTCTCCGGCGATCAGGGTCAGAATATCATTGAAGGAATGATGCAGTGCTCTTGTCGTTGGCAGCTCACTCTCCTCCAGCTCCGGCAGATTGCCAAGTTCCGGGCTGTCCTCCGGCATCACCTGACGAAGCTCCGGAATATCCGGCTCCGGCATGATCTGATCCAGCTCTATCATCGTAACATCATCCTCCTTCACCGGAAGCACGCCGGATGCAATGATCTCCTCCATTCCGACCGGACGCTGTATCTCGCCGTCCTCCGGCAATGATACCGTCTGCTCTTCCTGCAGAGTCTGCATCTCTTCTTCCGCTTCCTCCTGTGGCTCCGCTATGTCCATCGGAATATATGTTTTCCCAACCTTACTCTGAACCGCCTGTGTCATGCGGCCCAGTACATCGGAAGCAAGGTTCGGCACATCGCTGATCTTTCCGGTCGCATTATCCATGACTGACACTGCCTTTTCCTTTAACTGCTCTCTCTTCTCCGCCTCAAAGATTGCCGTGATCTCTTTTGCCAGATCCTGCGTGATGCCAAGACCCGACTGCGACGGTTTCTCAGGCTTCTCCGGTTCTTCACTCGCTGCCGCCTGCTCTGCCAGAACATTTTCCACTGCTGCCGCCAATGTATTCTTCATCTCCCGGCTCATCGGTTTAGCCGTATTCTGTTGCTCCTCCGTCTCTGCCTTATTTTCCTCCGGCTTCCACTGATCCATCTCATCAGTCTGAACCGCTTCAGACTCTTCCTCCGAAGCTGCCATCTCATCCTCCGGCATTACCTGAGCAGTATCTTCCTCTATAGGCTCCATCCCCTCCGGATAAGTTGCTTCCTGAGCATCCTCTTCCTCCTCTTCGTCCTGAGTATCCTCCTCTTTGTCCTTGCTGCCGCGTTTCCAGAGTCCACGCAGCAGATGAAAACCGCCCTTTGCCTTCTGGGTGATTTCCTCCGGCGAAACTAAAAGCTCATCCTCTTCGTCCTCATCCTCGTAATCATCGACAAACTCTTCATCCTCCGGCTCCTCTTCCGGAAGTTCGCGAAGTCTTTCCTCTCTCTTTTTCTTTTTCATTTTCTCGATTTCCTGCTTCATAAGCTCCGGTCCCAGATCCGGCAGTGAACCGGTATCATCCGGGTTCGGCTCCTCAGGAAGGGCTACCGTATAGTCTCTATCTTCATAGTAAATAGATTCATCCTCATCCAGATAATCAAGCAATGCCTGTGCACGCTCCACGATCTCACCCTCGCCAAACCAGAGCTTGATGTCCTCACACTCTCTGCGGCACTCCTCCTCGCGTCCGGCACGCTGATACAGCTTTGCAAGCTCATATGCCCACTCCTCGACATAATCCTCTTCCTTCAACCGCTCCAGTGTTTCGATCAGGCGGTTAAACGGTGCTCCCTTTGCCTTGTCGATCCGATAACGAAGAATAAGACTCTCCTGCTCACTGTGGTTCAGATCCTGAAACTCCTCATAAAAACGCTCCGCCTCATCCAGATTGTTGGTCCGGATGGCAAGATAGATCAGACGATACAGCACCTTTTTATTGTGATTGCGCTTATAAATACGCAGATAAATTGCCTTCGCCGCCTCAAACTGCTCTGTCTTCACATAGACCTCCGCAAAGGTCTGCAGCTCTGTCTGTGATTTAACCTGACGCACATCGATTGTCGAGAGAACGGCCGCCGCCTTCCGGTACTTTCTTTCCTCAACCAGACTCTGCACCTGTGAAACTCTTACCGCCATTTCGTATTTGCTCATAATTAATGTACCTTCCTTATTTTTGATATTCCTGTATATAAAATTCGTTTCTTCTGTCCTGTTTCATCTGAAACTTCTGCCGCAGTGCCTGTACATCATGACCGATCTCACAGATTACGATGCCCTCCTGTCCGTGCAGCGTGCCAAGCAGATTCCCCAACGGATCAAACACCGCACTGTCTCCGCTGTAATCCAGCCCGTTCAGCCTTCCGGTGCAATTGACCCCCGCCATGTAAGACTGATTCTCAATTGCCCGCGCCTTTAACAGTGTCAGCCAGTGATCCGCTCTCGAAGCCGGCCAGTCTGCGATTACAAGCATCACATCCGCCTGCTCCGATACCAGCTCAAAAATCTCTGGAAACCGCAGATCATAACACACAAACAGACCTATCGTGTGTCCCATAAACGGGACAGTAACAAGACGGTCGCCACCCTGATAAATATCAGTTTCGCCCCCATACCGGAACGGATGCAGCTTACTGTACTCTCCAAGCACCTTCCCCTCTGCGTCCAGTACGGTAAACCGGTTTGTCCCCTTTGTCTGTCCGGCTTCCGGAAGTGCCGCCCATCCAAAGCCAATGGCGATATGATACTCTCCGGCAATCCTTCCCATCCGTTCCACCGACTCCGGCTGATCCGGATCCTCTCCGATCCGGTCAATATCCATCGAAAAGCCGGTCAATGACATTTCCGGAAACACGATCAGATCTGCCTCACCGGCTGCTGCCTGAGCCGTCAGCTTCCGCACCTTTTGCAGGGACAATTCCTTGTCCTCCCACGCCATATTTAATTGTCCTAATGCAATTTTCATATGAGTTTTCACACTCCCCCCTATTCATTCTACTGCTGTAGTATCAGTTTTTTCAGATACTCTACTTTATTATATATTTATCGTACCCATATGGCAATACCAAACTTCTGCCAGAAGCATTCCCCATTTTCCAAAAGTATGCTATACTGTTCTTACGATGTATAACTGCCTTTGAGGCATAGAAATGGAGGACACTAATATGAAGATCCAATCAGTATTTGATGATGCATTCCGTACATACGGACGAGTTGTTGACAGTTACGATTACTCCCTGCTTCTGGAGCGTCTGGAGGCCAATACGCCGAAGCCGGCAGACAGTGTTGTATATGTTCCATCGGTCGCAGAGCTTGAGGATACCCCTGCTTACGCACAGCTTCGCGATAACTGCTACGGTGGTATGCCGATCGAGATCGGTTACTGCAACGGAACCAACACAAAATTAAACTGCTTCGAGTATCACAGAGACAGCGAGATCGATATTGCTGCTGACGATGCGATCCTTCTTGTTGCAAGACAGCAGGACATTATTGACGGCAAGATTGATTCCTCTAAGACGGAGGCATTCCTGTGCCCGAAGGGAACCGGCGTAGAGCTTTACGCAACCACACTTCACTATGCACCTTGCAGTGCCAGGAAGGGCGAGGGCTTCCGTGTTGTTATCGTTCTTCCGAAGGGAACCAACGAGGATGCTCCTGAGATCTCCGTTGTCAATGATAACGACAAGTATCTCTGGGCAAGAAACAAATGGCTCATCGCACATCCTGACTCAACCGAGGCTGCTGACGGTGCTCAGGTTGGTATTACCGGAGAGAATGTCGATATCATCGATCTGATCTAATCACGATAGGAGTCAAATATGTCTAGAAATTTACCACCTGATTTTCTCCGTGAGAGAAAACCGATCCTTGGTGCAGAGTGGGAAGATTTTCTACAGTCGTATGATACGCCGCGAGCTTACGGGCTCCGGCGTAATCCATTTCAAGGCTGTGATACGCTTCCCTTCTCATTAAAGCCGGTTGCATGGGCGGAGTCGTTGTATTATAATAGTACAGTAATTTTTCTGTTCCTGTCAAGGAGGCAGCAAATATGTTTCATCCTACTGAGGACTTTCACAAGTATATCCACCCCGGCAAGCGCGTACACCTTGCCGGCATCGGCGGCGTCAGTATGTGCGCGCTGGCGGAGGTATTGCAGGGCATGGGCGTGACGGTGCAGGGCTCGGACATGAGCGAGAGCGACACGGTGAAGCACCTGCGCTCTGTGGGGATCCCCGTGGCCATCGGCCACTCGGCGGAGAACCTGAAAAACTGCGACGCGGTCATCCGTACCGCCGCCATTCACGACAGCAATCCCGAGATCGCCGGCGCCGTGGCCCGGGGCATCCCGGTCTATGAGCGCGCTCAGGCCTGGGGCGCCATCATGCAGGGCTATCGCAACGCCCTGTGCGTCTCCGGCACCCACGGAAAGACCACCACCACCTCCATGGCCACCCACATCTTCATGGCGGCCCAAGCAGACCCCACGGTGATGATCGGCGGCACGCTGCCGCTGCTGCACTCCGGCTATCGGGTGGGCAGGGGCGACACCATCATTCTGGAGAGCTGTGAATACTGCAACTCCTTCCTGAACTTCTTTCCCACCGTGGCAGTGATCCTTAACGTCCACGCCGATCATCTGGACTTCTTCAAGGACCTGGCCGATATCGAGCACTCCTTCCACGACTTTGCCGCTCTGGTGCCGGAGCGCGGCTTTATCATCGCCAACGCCGATGACGAGGGTGCCCGCGAGGCCGTCAAGGGCCTGACGCATCCGGTGTTCACCTTCAGCGTCAAAGACCGCAGCGCCGACTGCTATGCCGACAACGTCTCCTTCTTTGACGGCTACGGCGACTTCGACGTGGTCATCAACGGCCTGACCTACGCCCATGTGTCCCTGCACGTCCCCGGCGCCCACAATATTTCCAACGCCCTGGCGGCGGCCAGTGCCGCCTATGTTCTCGGCCTTCCCGGCGAGGCGGTAACGGCGGGCCTGGCGTCCTTCACCGGCGCCGGACGGCGCTTCGAGCACAAGGGCACCTTCCGCGGCGCGGAGGTCTATGACGACTATGCCCATCATCCCGACGAGGTGCGGGCCCTGCTGAG
>ERZ791740.544-NODE-544-length-30804-cov-9.147647_pt1 | contig 30804 bp, 29 predicted proteins | sample MGYA00510041_ERZ791740 | MGnify/ENA primary metagenome ERZ791740 (study PRJEB30046, sample SAMN00791959) | human gut metagenome | study: EMG produced TPA metagenomics assembly of the A metagenome-wide association study of gut microbiota in type 2...
GTCAAGAAGGATGAAGGCATAAATAACAATATGGCAAAGAAAAGAGATAAAAAAAATAAGTTGCGAGGGAAATGGTTGAGAGGAATTATCATAGTTTACTTGCTTTTGATACTATGTAATCTATTTCACGAATTTCCTTCAAGATTAGGGAATTTACATAGTATTCCGGTTTCGGAGGAGTGGTATTTAATTGTAGTAAACCGTTGGAATGAAATACCGGAAGATTATAGAGTGGAATTAACAGAATTATCGAATGGTCAAAAGGTGGATAGCAGGATATATCCGTATTTACAAGAAAAAATAAAACATCAAGATAAAGATACTATTATCAAAATGGATCTTGGGAATTGTGTAAATAAACTTGAAGGACAAATAAAAACTATTGCAAAAGCATCTATCTGGATTGGCAATGATGAAATCATGAAAGCCGCCAAGGAGTTACAGACCTTTAAGAATACTGCTGAGAAGAAGCTCCCTGATAAGGATATTGAAGAATTTCATTAAACAGTTATTCCAAGAATATAATAAAACGTATGCCTGTGGAGAGCCTGCAGACATACGTTTTATTAATTAATTTATCGCTATTTCATAGATATCTGCCATATCAAGTACATATTCTTCAAAATCAGCCCAGCCATCATATAATATATCAGAACGTAAAGTAATTGTTTTATGATCGTGTGTTGTAAAGATGAATTTTTGTTTCTTTTTCTTATAGCGGTATTTTATCGTTTGAATCTGTGACCATATAACTTTTTCTTTTTTAAAGAAGCTCACATGGTAGATAAAAAGTTTTGTATAGAATACTTTTTGACAGGTATATCTGAAAAAGCAATAAATGGAGACAAGATACATAAATATGATATAAACAATACCCGTTGTCAGACCTCCATTGTGATAACTTTCAATGAGAGTTTCTCTCTCATCCTGATACCATAAGTATAAAAGTGCAATAAGCATCAGAGTAAGCAGAAATGTACAAACATAAATCATATAGTAAGCAGCACTGCATTTGAGCGTTTTATATTCACTGCCAAGATCGGTTCCAACACGATTCTTAATCCTCCAGTTTCTGTTCTCAATGTGTTCCAAAGCAGTTACACCTAATAACAGTATAGTATGAATGACCAGGCAGACGCCTGTTTTTGTCAAAACTTCAGGAATATACTGCATATCTCCCATCAGAAAGGCAATGACCGCATATATCATATTTCCACCCAGGAATCCAAGCAGCATTACCTTAATAACCATACTGTTGGAAGTGTCATTTTTTTTTGGTACTTTTCTTTTTATTTATCATATGATCACCTTATATCATTCGCCGTTCGGGATGAGCATGAAAGCATGTTCCCCCTCACTAACGCTCATTATATCTTGCGTTACATAAAAGAAGTGTAACATGTTATAATTTGACTTGCAAGCAGTATTATCTGCATATTCCGCAAAAACAGAGCACTCGCTCCGCATGAGCGGAGCACTGTTCCGCCAGGAACGGATCATTGCCCTGTTGGTTAATAAAGTTACTTGCTTTCTACACGTCTATCGCGACCTGGAAAGTCTAATCGATATGCTTTAGAGGTCATGCGGCTGAGACATGCATCTGCATATGTGTTATCACCAAACAATTGGTACCAGTTCGCTACTGGCATCTGCGAGATGATGACTGTTGATTTTCGGCAATCTCTAGCTTCGATGATTTCAAAGAGATCACGGCACTTGTCGAGATTTAAGTCCATCAAGCCAAAATCATCTATAACAAGAAGATCATAACCGGCCATCTTGTTTGAATACTCATAGTAATTATCTTCACTATGCGCATGGGCGGATTCTTGAAGCAGATAATTCGCACGGATATATTTAACAGTTCTCATTTGATGTAGTGCTGTGACGCAAAGTGCACATGCAATATGCGTTTTGCCAGCTCCTGCTCCACCTGTAATCAAAAGATTGTTCGGTTCATCAATCCAATCACCTTTGGCCAGTAATTCAATAACATGTGTGTTTAACTGCCTCTCTGGATCATAAAGAGAACTATCAAGGTCAGCTGCCGGATATTTTAGTGTTGCTTGTTTTAAGAGCCGATTGAACTTCTTGTTTTCTCTCCCTGACCACTCATGGTTGATGATTTCAGAGAACCTTGTTTCAAAGCTCTCTAATCCCGAATTCGGATTCATAAGTTGGTTTTCAAAAGCTTCTGCCATGCCGGACATACGCATCTTATAGAGTTTGTCCATAAGAAGATTTTGATCCTTTGTAAGTTTGTCGTTATAATTGTATTCTTTCTGTCTATAGGCCATAATCATTCACCTTTACTTGTAGTAATCCTTTCCTCTGATGTTTTCATGAGATGGAAGTGATTCCGGTGATGATTCTGGATGCTCATCGCACTCCATCTTTTTAAGCACCTGCCTGTACGTCGAGTAGCGACAGGAGTTCATTTCAATGCATTTACGAGCGGCTTCTTCTGCAATGCCTTTAGGGATTGCTTTTACTCGATGTAGTATCCCGGCACATGCATTGAATGCCTGCTCTTCGTGTTTAGAAGATTTTAGGATTCGATCAATCAATTCCGACATGGAAGGACCGAACACAGACGCCCAGCGCCTGTAATAGTTTCCATCTTTCGAATTGATTTCCTGATAATAAAGGTGTTCCGGAGGCATATGCTCATCCGTAGTTATGTACAACGGAAAATCCTTATAAGATCTTCTGTGCGTGCAGATCAGACGGTTGTACTGATCACAGATACGAATCTCAGAAGGTGTAGCCTTAAGGATTGCTGGTTTTCCGCAGTAAGTATACAATACAGAGTAGTAGTGGCCGTCATAATCGATGTGATAATTATTAGGCACCTTCAGTACTGCTTTGTAATCACAAGTTGTGTATTCTCCGCCTGGCAGTGGTTTCATACATGGTTTGTCATACTTGATAAACATTTCTTGTCTGGAAAAAGCTTGATTCTGAAAAGGTCTCGCATTGAGGACGGCTACTATCTTTTTGATATCAGCATTCAAATCCTCAAAGGATGTGTAAATCTTTTCTTTTAACTTTTCTATAAGATGTGTTTCAAGGAAACGCACATGATTCTCGACCGTTGGTTTTCCCTTAGGCTTACGAGCCGGTGGTGGGAGCACAATCGTATCATAGAAGTCTTCCAGATCAGAGAAGGTTGACTGTAATACAAGATCATCTTTTGTATGCTTCGTAACAGCTGTTTTTAGATTATCCGGGACAAAGTGTTTAGCAACTGCACCATAGAAGGATACCGCATGTACACAGCCTTCGATAAAACAAGGTAGCTTTTCATTTGGAAATGCCTCTGCATAGATCATACTGCTCACGCCTAATGTTGTGGCAAAGATGTGAACTCTCATAATTTCACCGGTTGTAACATCCGTCAGAAGTCCAGGCTGGTCGCCAACCCAGTCGATGTACATCTTTTCACCAGGCTTGCGATTTACCGCCATTGAAATTTTTGTGCCACCATAGTTTTCCTGAACAAAACGTTGATAGTATTCATAGAACTGAGATTTTTCATATCCATCTGGATTCTTTTCTTTGTAATCCAGCCAACAGAATGAAATATTTACTCTACTGTTTGGGGCATGAATACGATCATAGTAATACTGAAAATCTGGAAGTGGAACTTCTTTGCGTTGAAGATTTTTCTGTGGGTAAAAGAGGTTCTCTACTTCTTTTGGTGACATAGCTTCAAGCTCGTCAATGGTGAGCTCAAGAGCCTTATATCGACTCATGATCAAGTTAAGAGTGCTTGATCCGATTCGAAAACGATCCATAACAGATCTGGTTGGGCACTTATTCAGACGCATCTGAATAGCACCAATAATAGTGTTGTAGTCCTGCATAAAAATGCCTCCTTTCGTAATCTAAAAATAATGACTACGAAAAAACTATAACACTTTATAAGAATGCGTGATCCGACGAAGCGGAAAAGTGTTCCGTTACAACCGGAAACACTGATCCGTTGCTAGCGGAATCGGTGATCCGATGAAGCGGAATTTGCACATACCACATGAATCTATTCCCATCATAGAACGTGGTGGAAGATTTACGATTGCAAGTAAAGTTTTACCTATAAGTTCCTCTGGCTCGTAAAATGCATGTATTCCTGAAAGAATAGTTCTTTCATTCTCTGTACCATCATCAAGCGTAAATCTAAGAAGTTTCTTACTCTTAGGTACTGCCTCACAATTCTTTACCTTTACAACACGAAAATCTGACTTTGAAAATGTGTCAAAATCAACATATTCCTCAAATAATGGTTCAATCTCAATACCTGTATTATTTTCAACAACTGCTGCCACTTCTTCTGTTACTATTTCATTGTTATCCATTTGATTGTAACTCCTTTGCATTAATTTCTCATCATAATATGTAATTTTAGCTAAAACCGCATTACTATTCCTTAGTATACCATAAGCATACTATTTTTAGGGTAAGCACTTCATAATCACCCGTATGATTCATACAGTCTGATTTTATATAGAAATCAAATTTCTGAATGGGTATTAAGGCTACATGTTTCATACATCATCTCTGACCATAGCATAAGGTCTTCAAGTATGCTTTTGGACTCATTTTTGTAGTCCAGCATCTTTGTCATGACTGTTTCCAGATAAAGAGCGCTGCTTAATCCATTAACCTTTGCTGTTTCCGCAAGCGTATATACTATGGCACTTGCAGTTGCTCTCTTTACTGTGTCGTGGAATAAAAAGTTCTTTCTTCCCATAACATAGCTTTTGACAGCTCGTTCACTCATTTATTCTCATATAAGGATAAACGGCTGAACGTGCCATCCGTGGGTTCTGCATCGGAAAGAAGAACTAGGAAGTCATTGATACCACATACGGAGCCAAGACATCCACTGTGTTCTATAGTATCGCAGCGACAGCAAAGGCCAACAATCTGAAACCGTACGAGTACTTTGTGTTTCTTGTATAATAAAAATACCAATTATTGCAGAGCCCTGTTTGGTATTTTCCTAAATCCACAGTTCCTGTGGATTTAGGAAAATATCAAACATCCATTGCAGACATACCCATCTTTATGTATCCTTGAAATGTCGTTGCGGACAACATTCAAGGAGAAAAGGAGTATGCTTGCAATGGACAAGATCCATTCTATCAGACAGCTCTATTACGAGCAAGGGAAAACTATCCCTGAAATCATTACTGAAACCGACCATGACCGTAAGACCATTACGAAATATCTTGACATGACCGATTTTAATGCTCCGGAACCAGTGACACCAGATCCGGGTAAGCGCTACATAACCTTCTTTCTTAAGATATTCAAGAAAGCCTAACAGGAAGCCTCTTGTACATTCATCAAAACTTAAGCCTTTGATTGTCTGAATATCAACTATACTTAAGCAAATACGAACCGAAAGATATATCTGTAAGGAAGATTGGGCTATTGCTACCGGCTCATGCGGACGAACCATTTGAAGAATAGAGCGTTACGAAAGAAATGTCTCCTTAGAACATGTTCTACGCCTTTCCCATTATCTAGGAATTTATGTAAAAGAACTTTTTTCACTGTCAAAAGAATCTTAATATGCAATATTATTCTATGAGCTTATGCTATCTAATATATCAGAAACTACCTATAGGGGATTTTTAAACCTCGACTACTGTATCAGCTATATTAATTGTCTCTGGTCTGTGGGCAATGACAATGACTGTTTTATTGTGTTTCAACTGCTCTAAAGCTTCATGAATCCTTCTTTCTGATTCATTATCCAACGCTGAAGTTGCTTCATCCATAAGAATTATGGGTGCGTCCTTTATAATAGCTCTGGCTATTGCAATCCGTTGTCGCTCCCCACCTGAAAGGCTCTTTCCCCCATTAATTATCAATGTATCATATCCTTCCTTTTGATTCATAATAAAATCATGCGCATTAGCATGTTTTGCTGCTATAATTATTTCTTCATCGCTCGCCTTCAAATTACCATATCGGATATTCTCTTTTATACTAACTCCAAATAAATATGGCTCTTGCGGAATATAAGCAATAAGATTTCTAGCATTAATCAGTCCTAGCTTTTTTATGGAGGTTCCAAATAACAATATATCGCCCTCTTGGATATTGTAAAACCCAAGCATCAGCTTAGCAAGAGTACTTTTTCCACCACCTGATTTACCAACTATAGCCACCGTCTTATTTTTTTCTATCAATAAACTCCTTTTTTCAAATACCTTACACTTTCCATCATAACTAAAACTTATATCAACTACCTCAACTGCATTTTCACAGTTGATCACACGAACTGTAGTTTCTGAATTTAATATATCTCTTTCCTCGTCTATTTGCAAAAATTCAAATACTCTTTCCGCATAGGCTAAACAATTCATCAACTCTGGATAGCTTTTGCCGAATTGTAAGAATCTAATGCTTAATGCTCCATACATAGTATAAATAGCCGCAACATTTCCAACAGATACCCAATCATTCTGAATAAAAGCAATAGCAACTACCAAGAACAACAATGCACACAACAAATCAAATCCATTATAAAAAGTCTCTAATAAAGCACCTATTACCATCTTCTTCTTCTGGTGACTTACATAAACATTACTTTCCTTAGCATATTTATCCTCATTTATATACTTTGAATCGTAAAGTTTCTTCACCTCTATGCCTGAAAGAATATTTGTAAGTTTCTCTGTCATCTTAGCATTACTATCAGCCATGGCTTTGCCAACTTGACTCATAGGCTTTGCCAGAAGTCCGTTAAGAACAACTATAAGCACATTAAATAGTAGTAAAGTTAACGTTAATGACCAGCACAATTGCATCATAACAATAACATACACTGCAACAGAGATTATTGGAGCCAATACTCTTCTTAGTCTTGAACCATATATGTCATTAGCCATATCTGTTTCATATACAAACTTAGACATTATCTCTCCACTATGATGTATATCGTAATACCTCATAGGAAGTCTAATACTTTTCGCAAATACTAGTTGTTTAATCTCTAATGAACCTCTTTTAGCCTCATTATTGTATATCTTCATAAAGACAGCCGCGAGTATAACCGCAACAAATCCTGCAACAATATATACCGCAAACAATACAACATCATTTTTCACCATTACACCTTTTTGCGCTACAACAAACACATTTTTCGTCACCATCGAACATGCAACATCAAAAAGTGCACCAAATGCTGTCATAAACAAAATACTTAGCATATAAAGAGGAAGTCTTCTTTTCATGAGCTTTAAGTACTTAAAGAGAATCTTGATCCTCATGATTTTCTCCCTCCTTTTTGATATATTCTTTATTGTATAAACTTGCATAAAAACCATTATTTTTTATCAATTCGTTATGTTTTCCATCCTCAACAAGTTTTCCCTTATGTAAAACAATTATTCTATCCACATTCTTAATTGTCGATAATCTATGTGCAATAATAATTATTGTTTTATCATGTTTCTTTGCAATTTTCTCCATTGTCTCATTAATTATTGACTCTGTCTTTACGTCAAGTGCTGAAGTTGGTTCATCTAATAGGATTATTGGTGCATTCTTTACAAGAGCTCTAGCAATTGCTATTCTTTGTTTTTCTCCACCTGAAAATTCAGCACCATTTTCACCTATTATCGTATCAAATTTATCCGGCAAAGAAATAATCCGTTCATAGATACCAGCAGATTTACATGCCACAATTATTTGCTCCATTGTAGCCTCCTCATTACCATATCGCAGGTTATCATAAACTGATTCTGGAAACATAAAAGAATTCTGAGGTACAATTGCAAATAATTCACGTGCTTTATCCAACTGCCATTTGTTAAAATCCACACCATATAATTCATATGTACCCTTAACCGGCCTTTCAAAACCACACAATAACTTAAATAATGTCGATTTACCAGACCCTGATTCACCGACAATCGCATTGGTAGTTCCCTTCTTAAATGTAACATTAATATTATCAAGCACATTCCTACTAGGGTTATCTTCATACCGATATGTTACATTTTTAAGCCCTACGACATCACTACCCTTGTAAATCTCCTTCAAATAGTAATTGCCTGATTTTTCAACCGGTGCTTCCAATAATTGTTCTATTCGCTTAACCGAAACAAACAACTCACGACCATCATTAATATATGCTGGTAATTCGCTCATATAGGATGAAAGCTTTACAAATAAAACCACAAACCCCATCAATTCTCCCACCGATAATCTTCCTGCAAGAACTTCAACAAGTGCTATAATAGAACAAACCACATTAGGGAACCATTTTATTAAATTTTGCAATCCATTAGCCATAGCCTGATAAGTATTACGTTTGTACTCATTTCCTAATATACATTTAACTATTAGATTAATTCTATTTGTTAATTCCTCATACAAACAATAACTTCGTTCAATTTCAATACCACCCACAGCATCCATCACCGCATCTGTCAATTCATCATACTTACCCTTACGATTTTTTGCAAGCTCATTTAACCTTTTAGATAGTTTGTCTCCTATAAGCAAAACAACCGGATAGCATATCAAAATGCTCAACATCAACCTATAATTCATAATCATTATAGATACACTAAATGTTATTATCATCACCAAAGAATAAATAATATCTGGTAAATTTTCTGATAAAAACTTACCTAAATCACCTATGTCAGATGTCAGCTTTGTTATGATTTCTCCTCTATTTTTGTTGACATAATCATATTTTAACTTTCCAAGTTTATATATGATTTTTTCTCGATAAATCTTTTGTAGCGAAATTGAATAGCTTTCTATACTTATCTTCTTAATAATCGAACACGCCATCGCTGCTAAAATTAACAAGGAAATTTGCATCAATAATGATTTAATTTCTAACACTTCGGACACCAACACTGCATCTATAGAATCTGATATAAGACTGGTTCCAGTTGCAACAATTTGTGATGTCATATAAGATAGAATAACAAAAACTATTAATAAATACACTTTTTTTGTTATTACCTTAAAAAATAGTTGTACATTTTTCATTGTGATTACTGACCTAACATTGCTCAATATACTTATTTACAAGATTAACTATATCTCTGACATTTCTTAAATTTTCCATTTCCAAATCCGAATCATTAAACTGAATATTAAATGCATCTTCTAACCCTAATACCAACTCAACGGTCATTAATGAATCAATTCCTAATTCGACCAAACTAGTCTCCTCTGTAATATTTGCATCAGTTCCATTATTCACCAACTTTTTAATCTCATTAACAATCTTTCCTAACATATTCTTTCTCCTATTTTTTCTTTAATTTTATTTGTAATGTCTATGTCATCTTTAATTAGTTCTGACGTAAACTCATTTAAAAAATCCATATCAATAGCTGTTTTTCTCAGACGTCTATATTCTAACTTTATGTATTTTGAATCCAATCCTTTTAAATATTCATTCATAAAACCGGCATCCACATATTCAGAAATAAAGTAATAATTACGTCTTCTCATTACCCTTATTATCCCCAATGCATCTCTTAATTGCAACAAAGAATTTTCATTTACTGATTTTAATTGATACCTTCTGGCAGAATCATCACTATTCAACTTATCACAAAATTGTCTTAAAACATCTTTCTCATCAATAAGCTCTCTCTTTAATGTTATTCCAATAGCACTACTTGTACTCAATTCATGCATTTCTTCTTTTGAAATAATACGTTCATCATATGGACTATCATTTAGATAGTAATATGTATCTGCATCCTTCTGAGTAATCAATACATAATGTTCGTCACTCCATACAGAAGAACCATATGTTTTTTTCAAAAACTCTATATCAGCTCCTAATAATATATATTCGTATTTATTAATGAAATCCTCATCCCTAACTTCAACATATTCTATATCTATAATGCCTTTTTCGCTTGCAATATGTTGCAATCTATTAAAGATATTGAACTCAACATATTTCATATCTTCGTTCATAAAATAATCAAGTATCGTTTCAACACTTGAATAGCTTTCTACGAATAATATATTGGAATTAACTTGATTGGCTTCAAGTATGTATAATAGTTGTCTCTCAACGCAAGATAAAGCAAGCTTGTTTCCCAAATTCCCTTGTTTTATTTGTCCTACTATCATATAAAACCCTTCTTTCAATACCAAACACTTATTCCTCAGTTACTAATTTAAGTTCATTTACTCTATCCTTATGTAAAAACCACTCTATAAAATCATGTTGATATTCATATAATTCTTTTTTAACAGGCCAAACTATTTGTTTCATATACCTCAATGATTCTGGCTTAATACCATCAAGTAGTTGTTTAAAATATTGATTTTCATACAATTTAGGATAAATCAAACCTGAATTATAGAATGTATAATAACATTCATTTTTAATATCAAACTCCTTTATTCGTTCAACCAAAGCTCTACAAAGCTTTTCATCCAACATCTTTCTTAACAGTACATTAATATCACTAAATTTATATAAATTAAGATCTCTTCTACCAACAACCCAATCATATGTAGTGGCTTCTTTATACAAGTGTGCACACAAATGAATAATAAAATCTGTCAATTTAAGAGTCTTAAATCCAATATCATCTAACTCAACATAACATACATCAGATAACATCTTGCACATAATTTCACTATTCCCACTAGGCTTAAAATCAAGTGAAAAATTAAGATCTAATTCAAGCAAGTTTCCATTTACCATTTTCAAAAACGGAACAGTTTCACCATAATTCATTCTTGCCATCAATATTTCTCTACGTGTTGCGGGAATAATCTCTCCATTAGCAAAATAGCCTTGAATAAATCCATTTTTTTCAAGTATTTCTTGACATTCTGTCAAATCACTTGAATGCAGAAAAATGTCTATATCATTCGATGTTCTATTCCCTATTTCATAAACCTTGGTAGCCAAATATGCGCCTTTCAACAATGCATAATTAAATGATGCTTCTGACATGATTGTGCCTATGTACTTAACATTATCAATGTAATCTTTTGTTTTTCTTACATTATAATCTAGCGTACTTTTCAGACATTGTTCAATCTCATTTGCCATTTTCACTTCACTTTTTTTTAAATTCTTGTAAGCAATTCCTACAACCCTATTAGTAACAATCTGTCCTAATAGCAACTCCCAATCTTCATCCTCAACTGTAACCTTCTCATCTAACAAAGCGTCTGACAACTTAAAAATCAATTCTCTATTCATAATTATATCCTCTCTTCCTTTTTTATAATATCATATATGCATCTAGATATAGTTTTTACATTCTTCAAATCTGTGCCATTCATACTTTCAACAGGAAAACTTATATTAAACTGCTGCTCAATAATTACAATTAGCTGGACTGTCCTCAATGAATCAATTCCTTTTTCACGTAGTTCTTCATCTTCTTCAATCTCAATATTATAATTCTCTTTAATAATAGCTTTTATTTTTTCGATTATAGTATCCATCTTACTCACTCCCTCCTTATAATTTATCTCTCAACTTGGTTAAAAAGATAATCTCTTTATCTTTTAATTCCAGTAAGTTTCTTTCAAGTTCTTCTAGCATGTCATCTCTCGGAAGAATGTTATATTTCAGCACCATCATTCTACAAATATCAGAGATTTTTTCTATTTCTTCAGCCTCTGATACAAGGACCTCATCACTAGATATTAATCCTTGATTCATTAACTCCTCAACACGCTTAACCATTATAGATTTATGCTCATACAGTGCATGAAACATTCTATAATCAAGCTCATTGTCTTCTTTCATCTTCTTTACCATTTTAATCATACAATCATAAATTTTAGTTCCCGATACAGTATTCTCATACTGAACAAAGAAGTTATTATGCGTCTGAATAGTTCTTGCTTGTAAATACTCTTCTATCCAAAACTTGATTACCTCACCATTCAAATCACATTTTATATTATCCCTAAGTTGGATTAAAGTTATATTATAATCAACCTCCATATTTTTTTCTGTCCTAAATATGTTAGGTAGTTCCGGAGAAAAGAAAGCTTCAATTAACTCTTCATATGGAACATTAATTATATCAAGCTGACCTGAATTCAAAAAATCAACCTGATATATTCCTATTTCATTGTATCCAAATATAAAAGCAGAATGGCAGAATGGTTTTCTGCCAAAATATCTTGTTTTAGATATTTTTGTAGAGTCTATATTCGCAATAATATACAATCCTTGATCAATCCACATTTTAATGCAATCAACGAGATTCTCTTTATTCAACTCCATTATATTATTATTAATTATGTGTTCCCTTAAGAATAAATTGCCACCTCTCTGATCTATTTTCATCAAATCAATTGGCCAAATCGATAAATAATGGGTATGTGGATCTATGTTCTCCAAATTATCAGAATAAAATACAAGCTGTATAAAGTTATTATATATCCAATTCATAGCACTTGGGTTATTCATAATAATCGCCAACTTATCAGCTGCAAATAAAGCATAGTATATAGGGGGCGGAAACACTATAGGTAGCTTTATATCAATATCATTAGTACTTTTACTCATACTTTGGACCGTATTTACTAATTCATCCATAATTTTCCTCCTTATCACAGACTTATAACTGTTGTTTTCTAACTATTTTTCCACTAGGTGTTTTCTCTAATTCTTTTACATACACGAACTTACTAGGTATCTTATAATTCTCTAATCTATTTTTACACACTTCAAATAAGGAACTCATATTAGGCTCAATATCATCAGTAACAATATATGCTATAAACTTTTCTACACCTTTATCATCAGAAATATTTCGAACAAGCACCTCTTTTACACCTTCTGCTGTTTGTAATACCTGTTCAATTTCTTCAGGATAAATATTTTTACCTGCACTAATTATCATATTATCTTTACGGCCTTGTACATATAAATATCCATCCTCATCAATATATCCGTAATCACCCGTATATAATTTCCCATCAACAATAGTTTTGCGAGTTTTTTCTGCATCGTTATAATATCCCAGCATAACATTAGGACCGCTAACAACAATCTCTCCATTATTATCAATCCCTTTATTACTAATTTCTATTTTAACATTCTTGATAGGTCTTCCACTAGAACCAGCCTTTTTTAATAAATCCGAACCCATAATATATGTAACTCTTGGCGAAGCTTCCGTTAATCCATAAGAATATATCAAATTACAATTAGGAAGTAATTCTACCAATTTATCAATATCTTGTGAAGACATTGGTGCACCATAAAAATTAATTATTCTTAAATGACCTATTTTTTCTAAATTAAGTTGTTTGTGTTTTAATATAATTTCTCTTAGAATAGTAGGCACTGCAAAAAACACAGTAATATTATTATCACATATTGAATTAACCATACTAGAAGCTGTCAGAACTTTAGAATTAAAGACTATAGTACACATATTATCTAAGCCTACCAATAACTCTCCAATGATACTTGAACTATGATTCATATTTTTAACCATAAATATTTTATCATTTAATGTTAATCTCAAATAGTCACCTATAGCTTCTACATTACTTTTTATATTATCCCGAGATAACATTATCCCCTTTGGTGCACCTGTCGTACCTGATGTTAATAAGATAATTTCACAATTCTTATCGCTATGATTTTTACCAACGCTTACTTCTTTGTGAATGATCAAATCTGATAAAACCGTAGTACTCTCTTCGCAGTTCAATACATCATAACCTTTTTCAAATATCACATATTCCAATGAAAACTGCTTTACTAATTCTTTTATTTTTTCCTTTCCGGTATGAGCATATATAGGTACTGCTACACATCCGAGATAACTAACAGCCATCAAGCTCATGGTAAATAACATAGGACTATTTACAACTATTCCTATATTACATCTTTCAATGTCAGCAAAACATTCATCAGCGATTTTCTTAATCACATCATCTAACTCACTATAAGACAATTCGACGTCTTTATATTTAATAGCAATTTTCTCTGGAAACTGCTGCACAGCTTTTCTTAAATAGTCATACATTTTTTCATTCTCCTACACACAAAAAATTATTACTTACTAATACTGCACGCCAAACATTTTAACGTATTTAAAATATATCAAAGTTCCTTTCTTTTATCATTTTCACACATGCAAATCTAAATATTAAAAAACGAAACTATAAATCAACTCCAACTTATACGTATTCTTTATTTTCACTTATAGCAGTAAGAACACAATTACCCCATACTATGAATTAGCTGAACATTACGGTACATCAATTATTCCGGCACGGGTACGCAAACCCCAAAAACAAGTCTAGCGCTGAAGGAACAGTAAGAAATGTATCTACATAGATTTCTGCAGCCCTTCGAAATGAACAGTTCTTTTCTCTGGCTGAATTAAATTTCGCCATCAGGGAAAACTTGAACAGTTCAATGCTACTAACACCTTCCAGAAAAAAGAAGGTAGCCGGCGCAGTCTATTTCTTGATAAGAAATGCGATTACTGGCAACATGCCTTATTTTTCCAGAATATTATTATCCAACTCTCCCTATGCTGCAAATGTCCGTACATTGTCATCTTTTAATATTAGCTACTACTTTCTTATACTCGTTTAGAAATCGTTTATTTTTTCCACTTACTTCTTTACCTGAATATATATTAATTTTTTCCAATTCATCTAAAATATGTTGCGGAAATTCGCCAATATATTCTATCTCTATTTCATAATCTACAACATCGAAATAGGAATTCTTATCAAGAGCAATTTCAACATATTGGTATTTATTGCATATCCTTCTTATTGTTTTTAAATTTCCAAGTAACTTGGCATCATCCTTACAAAAAAAGCCGCAAGTACCATATATTTCATCCTTCGAAATGTAATCTGACACTTCATCAACATTTTGCTCATATTCTTCTTTCACATGCAAAGAGCCCTCTATCTTTTGCGGAACCTTAAACTGAAGTTTGAGTTTTCCTAATTTCTCTCTTATACGTATGGTTATATTGTTGCTCACTATCGCATCATTAGCATAATAATAATTCGTCTGCTCAACCGGTTCTTCAAAATCAAAATAATTCATAACTTCAAGATACTGCTTTTCATCCAGCAGAATTTTTATTTCCTTCTCTAAATCAGACATATTGACCCCCTCTAGGATTATCTTAGTAATGACAATTAAACATATATATGTAGACATATCAAACAAACATGTGATTTAATAAAGCACCACACACTTCAGCCTAGTAAACCGCCCTCTCCAATAACCTTTTTTGAATATTTTCTTCTGTTTTCTTAATTAAACATCTCAACATTACCACATCAGATTCTTTTTTCATAAACTTTCACTTTCCACCATTACATAATATTACATTATTTTTTACATTTTCGAAGTAACATTTTTAACTTGTAAAGCAGTTTTGGATTGACATTCTCATCTTCATACATGTGCATAAGTTCGGTAAATACTTTCCAATAATCAGAAACAATAGCTTTATCATTTTCACTTTTTTCAATTAACAATTCGAAATAACTTAGGCCAGTGAAAACTCTCCATAAAGACAAAAATATAATTTTACTCTTCCTGTATCCACATTTCAAACAAATGTAGTTAATAAATTTTTCTGTTGCCTTTTCCGAATCGCCATAATCATTCAGCATCATAAATGATACAATGTATGATGCTACCTGATACTCTCTTGGTGCATATAAAACAGATTCTATATCAATAAAATATAAACTATCATTTGCAAAAATAATATTACGCCTATGTAAATCGTAAATTATAAATCCAAATTGTGAACTATCATATTGTTCATCTTCCTTATGCTCAGTTAAAATGATTCCTAGTTGTTTTGTTTCGCAATTTCTTAGCTTATCTAAATACAATTTAGTTTTTTTAAGCAAACTTATCTCTTTAAATAGATGAATACTTTTTTCTTTTCTTATTTCATCATTATAATCACAATAGATTTTTTCAACCTGCTTATATATTTCAATAGATTTATGATAATCATATTTTTGAAAATCATGTTCTCCATCAATATACCGGGAAATTTTAAGTCCGTATGTATTTTCAGCCAAACACATATTTTGTGCAAAAAGCACCTCTGTTATATGACTATTTTTCTTAGAAACCCTATTTTGCACCTTACATAATAAAAGCTCTGTTTCTGTCAATAGTCTATTAATATGCTTTATAACATATTCACCATTACATGTTGAAATATATGACACGCTACATTTTTCTCCCTCTTTAATTACCAATGGTGAAAAATACTTAAATGCATCAACCTTATGAAAACATGCATTACTAATATCAACAGGTGTAGTTCTGTCTTTATTCAAAATTGTATTATAAAGGCATCTCAAAAAACCTGCATGAGTAACTACAACATAATTACCTTGTTCACAACTATGTAACATATATTCCAAAAAAGCTATCGCCCTAGCCTGTAATTCATCGCCAGTTTCAGCTCTTTCTATGCCATCAAGGTCTTTATATTGTGTCCATATTGCATATTCTTTTGGCATATTCTCCTTTGCATAATCATGTGTTTTTCCACTAAGCACTCCGGGGTCCATCTCATCAAGAATTTCCATGCTTTGAACCTCTTGCTCTATGCCAGCTGTCTTGATAACAATCTTTGCTGTCTCGATTGCTCTCATCATACTACTTGAATATACGCCATTAATTTCTTTTAGCAATTTAATATTAGAAAGAGTACTCTCTTTTACTTGTCGTCTTCCTTCTTGTGTTAACGAAAAAATATTCATTTTCCCTTGAATAATTCTCATCTTATTTCCTTCAGATTCTCCATGCCTTACTAAAATCAAATTGGTCATCACGTTGCCTTTCATTTATTTATCAACTTTAATATATAATTTCTATAATGAATGGCTTACACACACACAATCAAAAATATCTGAATCAATCTCATATAGTTTCTTTAACTCTGCTTTATTATATTCCATCGGACAATATGGATCTTTAAACTGTATCTTGCCATATTCCACCCTCTTTCTAACTTGGCAACCACCTCTGCACATAGAATATGCTTCACAGTCAAAGCATGGTTCATATTGAATAGAACTAATATAATTTGTTAAAGCCTTAGAAGTCAAAAGAAATTTATTAATGCTCCTGTAGTCAAAATAATCACCGAGTTCTGTATCATTCATTAAACATGGAGTAATTCTACCATCAGGATTTATTGTAAGAAGTTCCTGTCCTCCAATACATCCCCTCATTTCTTTTAATCCAATAGCAAAGCAACCTTCTATCGGATTAGTAACATTAAGTATCGCAATCTTTCCTTTATATTTTACCTGCAATTCTGAAATATAATTCAATTTCTCATAATATGGTTCGATATGCTTTCCATAGTATCCCAATTCATGATTTACAGATCTCTCCGGATTAGAAAACTTTATTTTATCAACACCAAGACTGATAGCAAACTCTGTCATCCTATCAAAAAAATTTAACGAAGTATTATACTCATAAATGGGCTTCAAACATATTTCCGTCTTCTTTCCCATCTCATCTCTTTTCTTAATAAGGCGCCTAACACCGTCAACAGTTACTGAAAAGAAACCTTCTCCACGTCTTTTATTATTTGTTTCCTCATCATATCCATCAAGACTTATACTTATTGCAAACATATCATTTCCAAGAAGTATCTCACACATCTCATCAGTTAATAATGTACCATTGGTTGCCATAGATGTTACAATGTTATGCTTTTTAGCTGTTGAAAGATAATTCGCAATTCCTTTTTTCTCTATCGTTGGTTCGCCGCCTGCCAAATGCAATCTCATTACCCCAAGATCATACATTTCATCAATAATCGCAGATACACTTTCTTCAGGCATTGTTATCTTTCCCAAATGTTTGCTGTTATAGCAATGTGGACATCTAAGATTGCACTTATTAGAGAAATCAAAATAATACTCTAATGGTGCAAATAATTGTCTGGAAACTTTATTGCGATGATCAAGCACTCGAATATTATTATCAAATCCAACTTTCTTTAATTCTGACAAATACTGGGCATCAATTTGTTCAAAAACATCTTTTCCATTCCGCAGATTGTTTAATACAGTACTTACTATAAATTCACCATTATTTTTTACTGTATAATAGCATTTCATAGGAATACTGTATAACAAATATCCAAAATTCTCTTGTCTAATTAGTAGTTTCTCCTGTCCCATTCTTTTTCTCCATTTTCATTAATATTTTTTACTGTGTTACAACCCCTCATCCAACGCTTTTGTTTTTTTATTAAGCTAAACCTTTCCACACCTAACAGCATATATCCTTAGAAACTCAATGATATAGGCAACAAAAACTCAAACTCTCTACTGTTGTAAATTAAATGTCCTGAAAAAAGCTATGCATTTTCCATGCCAACTGAATAATAATACAAGCATCGGATGGAAAAAGCTATTTCTTATAACATCATCACTTTTAGCTTTCTGGAATGAAGACTTGCGTAGAACGCACAATGTCCAAAAGGAAAATGGTATTCCTATTACAACCATCCTCAAGTACAAGTTGCTCAATGTGTTTGTTACATAGATTTCCACTCACAGACGAATTGACGCCCTGCAATAATGAAAAATAGCTATCGTTTTTCAATACAAAAATCAGATTGTAACATTAATTGTAGTATTTTAACCATTTACTGGATTAGTTGCATTTCTCTTACATAAAAAACTATATTTCCAAATATATTAGCTGTATTATTGAATTTACAAGTTACGAGACCTATTTGTTATAGAATGCATTAGTTGTCTAACTTTCACTATTCACTTTATTTTTCATACAATCAAGCAATTCCTCATATGTAGGTTTAATAACTTTCGCCTTATTGTATAAATTGGTAATTTTATTAGAAAAATCCAACATTTCCATCAACTCCTTTTCTGAATAACTAAATGATGCCAATACTTTCCCACCTGAACTTTCATCCGCTTTTACCCATTCACTCACATTCGAATTGCATAACTGTTCAACTTCTGTACCATGTAATACAGTTAAACGATATGCAAACAGCAAACTCGGCTGTATCTCATCTATAACAAATCTAAACGATTCTTTTAATGCCTTAAAGTCATCTCCTGGAAGTCCTACCATTAATTCAGCTCTCCAAAACACACCTACATCTTTCAATTTGGGAAGCATTGTCTTCACCGCTGTTATATCATTATTCCTTATCCATCTTGGTACATTTTCATTAATTGTCTGTATTCCGAATCTTAATTCCTCTATGTTACTTTTTTCAAGAATCGCCAGATATTCATCATCCAAAAACTCTGGTCTTAAATATCCTATTATTTTGACATTCGGTGCATATTTTGCAAATTCACTAAAGATAAACTTACCAATTGCAGGAATCCCTCCTAAATTAGCATCAACAATAAACACTCTTTTAGCATCCATCTTGCCTAAATTAATAATTTCTTCATGTATTGCGTCTTTTTGTAAGATGGCAACGCCTTTACGATTTCTAAATCCGCAATATCCGCACTGATATGTGCAACCTCTCGACATATCTATCCATACAAACTCATTTGAAAATTCATTCAATTTAAGCTTTTTAAAAAATTCTTCTGAATACAACGCATTTCTCCATGCAATCTTTCTATCCAAAGGTGTGTAATATACCCCATTCTTTTTTACTGCATCAGAAATTATATCTCGAGTGTGAATATCTCGAACATCTCTTTTTTCACTCATTAGTGTACACAATTCATCAAGGAAAAGCTCTGCGTCACCATATACAAATATAGGTTTTCCTTCCCAATCATCCAATGGCCTACTTTTTAATTCCGGACCGCCAACCATAACACACAAATCATTTCTGTGCGTTATTGCAGAATTAATTTTTTTTATCACATCCCACGTCCAGACATATGCCGAAAGCCCAAGAATATTAATATTCATACCATCTAAGGTCTCAGCCAACTCTTCTATTTCACAATCTGTCATATCATACTTTGAAGGAATTATCCTAACGTTAACATCTTCCCTTGACATAATATATGAAGCCAATCTCATAGATGACAATGTATATTTCTGCGGATACTCATCTGTCCTCAAATATAAACTTACAAAAACGACATTAACCAAAATGTTCTCCCCCTATTCAAATACTAATTGTCACTACTTTTCACTTTAGCCCAGTACTTTTCGCCATCACTATAATGAATCAGACCCTTGCTGACAAATTCACCCATATGTTCCATAACAGTCTTTTCAAGTTCCGCAAATTCTGGAGCTTCATTTATTGCTTTACCTGTTATCTCATCAACACTCGCATACATATTATATAGAGCTGTGATGAGCACTGCATACTGTACCATCCATATAAGTTCCTTTTCTGAATAACTATATGACTCTTTGGCTCGCATTGTATCTTCATAAATTTTAATCCACTTATCGCCAGGATTATTTAAAAGCGAATACATTTCAGTCTCTTTAAGCACAGAAAGATGATAAGCATGTAAATATGTAGGATGCACTTCTTTTATTACAAATTCTATACTTCTCTTAAGTCCATAAATATCATCACCCGGTAAACCAACAATTAATTCTGCACGCCAAGGAATACCGGTACTTGTTAATAAAGGTAAAATTTTTAATATTTTGCTAATATTATTTGCTCGAATCCAATTTGGTACGCTTTCATTAATTGTTTGTATACCAAATCTCAATTCCTCAATGCTACTTCTTGATAATAACTCAAGATATTCGTCATCCAAATATTCTGGACGCAAAAATGAAGTGATTTTTGTATTTGGTGCATACTTATTAAACATAGATAGTATTTCTTTGCCTCTTTTAGGTGTTCCTCCAAGTATTGGATCCACTATGAATATTCGTTTAAGACCAACTTCTCCAAAAAAACGAATCTCGTTTTCTAATATACTTTTATCAAATGTAACTGGAATTTGGCGGAATTTGTGTCCACAGTATCCGCATTTATACGGACAACCTCGCGTTGTTTCATAAAAACAATAATCTGTGCAAAAATCTTCTATCTTCAATTTTTTCAGATTATCAAATGTATAAATAGGGATTGAATTATATAATTCCCCGTCTTTTTCAATAATATAGATATCATCTTTCTTTTCTGCATTTGCAATTCTCTGCATTTGATGTATATCCTGTATGTTAGCGCCTTCAATAAGCAACTTACATATTTCTCTTGTAAACATTTCACCTTCACCATATGAAAAAAGTTCATCGCCATACCAATCACTTCTGATTGAATTCTGTATTTCTGGTCCTCCAACCAGAACAGCCTTTATCTTATCTCGATTTAGGCCAAGACTAATCTTTCTGATTTTTTCCCACGTCCATACATATGCAGACATACCGATTACTTCAAAATCTGAATTATTAATTTTGTCAATCTCACTCAATAAATGCTCATCGCATATATTAATAGGGATAGGTATGATTTCAACAGAAACATTATCCATATCAAGTAGCGAAGCTGCAATTCTCAGTGATGCAATCGTATATTTTCCACCTTCGTCTTCATCAAAAAAACTTAAAAGCCCAATATTTAACATCTACACTTACCCGTATACCTTTCTCAGCAGATATTATCCAACACTCACTTCAATTTATATGAATCTCCAACATTTAGCTATTTTAGATATTGCTTCAAAAAAATATCATATATCTCATCCCCTGTTTGTGAAATATTCTTCCCATCAGTATAAATTTTTTCGAGCGAATACATATTTGCAACAAGTTCTATCCTTTCTAACAATAATTGCAATTTCTCATTATCTCTAAAAATTGGCGTAGAGCCATCTTCTCTATTGTTGTTTCTTTGTCTAATTTCATCAAAACTTGCTAATAGTGCATAAGACAAATCAGGCTTGATTGCATCGCAAAAATATTGTTCTACTTCATAAAGTCCAAGATTATACATTGACCTGTATGCTACCTCATCATAATAATATCTGTCAACAATAATGATTTTGTTCCGTTCATGCAGTTTACTTATTACATGTTCTCTCCAAATATCTGAATCTGTTTTTACACAATCAAGAACTTTACGAATTCTTTCAGAATTATTAAAGACACTATCTGACCCAAGTCTTATTTTTCTTTGTTCCTCATTGCACAATTTACTCTTCATATAAAACCTTGTAACTATAACATCGTATTTTTCCAGTTGCTTATATATTAAATCAATGTCTCGAATATTTTCATACACTAGTACTCCATTTGTAATATCAAGCAAATTAATCCCCGATAATTTGCAACTGTTGCATATTCTTTTTTTTAATAAATCAATGTGTGTGGTTTTTCCTGCGCCATCACAACCCGTAAATGAAATAATCATTCTGTTCACCTCATATCAAATTATGTATCTTTTGCGGCATAAGTTCTATCAAATCACTCAAATAATCTATCTAGATATGCTTCATGCTTCCAAATAACCCTTAACTATAGTATACAAATCTTCTGCAACTTCATCCCTTGTCTTTCCCTTTATATCCATACGGATCATATTGTATTTTTTACTAATGTATTCAATATTTTGGTATAATTCCATCATCTTATCTTCACAATTAAACAATGCTGTTTTCATATCTATCCTTGTCCTATTTCTTTCTCTTATTAAATCCATATCACCAAAGAGATGAATACGTATATTTGATTCTGGATAACCAATATACTTTCTTTCTATATACTCTTTTTTTAAGTTATACAATGACCTGTAAGCTATCTCATCATAATAATACCTATCATATATAATAATTTTGTTTTTACGTAATAATTTCCCTATAACATGATCGTACCATATCTGTGCTTCTTGCCTCGCCGCATCTGTAACTTCTTTAATCAATTCCGTATTGTCAAAAACATCTGTCTCAGCAAACATAACCATTTCCTGCAACTTTTGCATTTTATTACTTCTAAAATAAAAACGCGTAGTTATTACATCGTATCTTGAAAGTGCCTTATAAATATCGTCTACCTGTTCAATATTTTCGTATACTTCCGTTCCATTATTTGCCTTGAGTGCCGACATCCCCTTAAGTCCATGATTTTCACATATTTTTTCCATAAGCAAATCAACACTTGTACTTTTTCCCATTCCATCATAACCCGATAAAGAAATAACCATTCATCCTTCACTCATTAATCGTTCTAACTGAATAATGTTGCTCCTTTTCATAATCTTTTGATTCTGCCTGTGTGGCTTCATCGCCTTAATAATGTGTCTTTACAATATACTTCCAATATATTCTGTCATCCCCCCAAAAAAAGAATCAGACCAAAAGAATCTAACAATCAGTAGTCGGTTTATAGATTGTTTTAACCGCATAAACAGCTAAAAGAGAACATCAACAACCTTCCTACTAAGTAAACTCAACATAACACTAAATTTAAATCGTAAATGTGTTCTTGTCACTGAAAAGCTTTCTTAATTCATTCCGTATAAATATATATGTTCTATATCCAAATAAAAAAATGACACTGCTATGTTAACAAACGAGAAACAGGAGTATCCTAAAGAGTACCAAATCCAAATGATGTCCTAAAAAATGTCCTTTACCATCCATAGATAGTGTTCCTGCACATGTGTACTCCTACGATTTTCATACTATGAATATATGAAACTAACTGACCTTTGCAAAAGATTATATCAACAAAATTATATTATAGTCGCACTCGCCTCAGACCAAAATCGTATAGTATAATTCAAAAAAGCCTTATTTAGACAACTCTTGTCCAAGGAGCTATCTAAATAAGGCTGCGATGTAACCGAGGTTGTCTTTAGTGCCAAAGCCAGACGAATTATTGTCTCACTTAAACAGGACTCACACGGATACTACAATTTGATCCATACTGTTCAAACATGTAAATATTGTTACTAAATCCAACATCAAACAACTAACAAGAAATATCATATTAGTTATATATGTGCCAATAAGACATATATCTCCATCAACTTATTTCTCATATAAATATTCCTTTACAATGCATATTTTACAGATACTGTTTCGCTTTATATACACTTGGTATGTCCCAGTTTCATTCGAAAAGGAAGGAATGGCAATGCACCTTGACTACCATGCCGTTTCAATGTCATTCTATGCTTCTCGCAACATCCTTCTGTAAAATCTTTATAAGTTCTCCTACTTCCTCAACAACACTGTCAATATCAACCAACTTCTTTACTGCTTTGTTTCTAGTTAATATTTCAACTTTTCCCTGTTCAATATTCTTCGGCCCAGCTATGATTCTTATAGGAATTCCAAGTAAATCAGCATCAGAAAACATTACACCAGCACTAACTTTTCTATCATCATACAACACTTCCACATTGCTACTTTGCAACTCATTGTAAATCTTATCTGTAACCTCTTTACACTCTATCTTATCAGCACGCATACAACATATATGTACCTGCCAAGGTGCAACAGAGATAGGCCAAATAGGACCGTAATCATCATGATGAGCCTCACAGATTGAAGCTGCCAATCTTCCTATACCTATACCATAGCAACCCATTATAGGCACTTTCTCTTCGCCATTAGTATCGACATATTTCAATCCCATAGCATCTGAATATTTTGTTCCAAGTTGAAAGATATTGCCAACCTCAATTCCACGACTAATTCTAATTGACTTCTTATTGCAACACGGACAAATGCCACCTTCTTGAATCTTAGCAACATCAACATACTCAATTTCACCTATTTCACGATGCAAATTAAGACCAACATAATGGTAATCAATTTCATTTGCTCCGCAACACATATTATCACTAACACTCGCCAACGATTTATCATAGATAACTTTGCTTACGCCTTTTAGTCCAACAGGGCCGCAAAACCCAGCAATAATTTCTGAATCTTCTGTTAACACAGCCGGATGAACTTTAGTATGTAAATAATTAGTCAATTTAGTCTCATTTACTTCATAATCACCTCTAATAAACACAACAACAAATGAATCATCTTCATTCCTCTGATAGATTACAGCCTTACAAAATCTTTCCTTGTTTATGCCAAGGAACTGACCCACTTCCTCTATTGTCTTACAATTAGGTGTATTTACTTTTTTCAATTCTTCAACTTCTACCGATAATTCTTTTTCAACATTAGTCTCAGCAGCCTCTATATTGGCACTATATCCACAATCATCACATAATACAATCGAATCCTCACCAGCATCACACAAAAGCATATATTCATGTGATACATTACCACCAATCATACCGGAATCTGATTTTACAGATATCACCTCAGGAATCCCCACTTTAGCAAATATTCTGTTATACGAATTTGCCATCTGTTGATAATAATCTTCTAAGCTTTTTTGTGTAAGATGAAATGAATATGCATCTTTCATCGTAAACTCTCTTACACGAATCAATCCTGCTCTTGGTCTTGCTTCATCACGAAACTTCGTCTGAATCTGATATATAGAGAAAGGATATCTAGCATACGAACGCCCATACTCCCTTACAAGATGAACAGCAGCTTCTTCATGTGTCATTCCCAATACCATCTGTGAACCGTTTCTGTCTTTGAATCTCAAAAGTTCGTCACCAACACTTTGATAACGCCCCGATTCCTCCCACAATGAGCTAGGCAAAGTTACAGGAAATAAAACTTCCTGACAACCAACACTGTCCATCTCTTCTCGAATAATCTTTTCTATCTTCTGTGTAATTCTTCGCATAGGAGGGAATAATGAATATATTCCATTTGCCACATACTTTATATAACCGCCACGAATACAGAATTCATAGCTGTCTATTACACAATCCGCAGGTTTTTCTTTGAATCTTTCACCAATCAAATTATTTAATTTCACAAATCCGACTCCATTCTATAATAATAAATTTTCTCACACACATTTTTGCAGCATCTTAATCTAATTGATGCTACAGCACTTATTCATCCTATTAAATTCATATTAAGAATTTAGGAAAAACATACATGATTATAGTACGCACATAAATCAACCTGTACTATATTGATATAGATTTCTTCCGCCATATGATTAAACAATGTACCTCTTGGTCATTTGTTCAAACATTATCCTTTTGACTCACAATTTTTTCTCATTCGCAAATCGATTTCAACATATGTATTTCTTCATGTATATATCTATATAATATCATAATTTGTGGTTTTTGCAAGCTATTTTTGCTTTCTTGAGTTTCTTGAGTTTCTTGAGTTTCCGCAGTTTTATCCACAACCGGATTGTTTCTCAGGTGCAGCCATAAACAACTTTCAAAAATTGCCCAAAATATAAGGAATCTTCTTCCTTATTTGATGTAAAATTAATTCACCACAAAAAATCATACTAAACAAAAAAGAGGAGGATTCCCTGTGGTTAATTTTACATCAAATACCTATCAAATGAAACGGGAAATTTTACTTTTTCCAGAAAAATTTCCAGACATCTTTCCAAACCAGATAGCAAGTTCGCTGCCGACATGACCTATGGTATTCTTGCCTATGGCAGCTGTCTTCTTACTGATATCGTAGACCAGTTTCATGAATCTTCCAAATAGGTCAATTCTGTGGAAAGGCTTGCCATACATCTGAACAAAGGTACACCTTCAAAAGCGTTGAATTCTTATTTCTCCCTGATCCGCAGGTGAGTTCCAGATGAGACTGTTATTCACATCGATGACAGCGACATCGTAAAACCTGATGGTTATAAATTTGAGGCTCTTGGTACTGTCAGGGATAGTTCAAAGAGTACCGACACTAAAAATGTTTATGAAAAAGGCTATCACATGACGGAGACCTGTGTTCTAGTCAAAAACGCTCATCCCGTCAGCATCTTCTCGAAGATTCATTCTTCAAAGGAAAAGCACTTTACATCCGCCAATGATGTAACCTTTTCTACAATGAAACGCGGTGCAGATATGTTTGGTCATGCTACTTTCGTCATGGGCAGAGGCTATGATGACAACAAGATGTTTTTGAAGCTGGATGAGTTAAAACAGGATTATGCAATCTGGCTCACTTCCAAACGCAATCTCTTTTTCCGCGGAAAATAGGTTTCTGCCACACATCTTAGAAACCAGCAGAAAGGAAAGATCAAAACTTCACATTTTTGCTTTAATATATATGCTTAACATATATACCACCCACAGATGATAACCCTCCCATTTCTATCGGCTTCTTCCCTTACTAACCAGATTGACTTCCGTCACATAATTATGTCCTGGCTCTGCCACTGCTTGTGCTCCTAATGACTTCGGAGCATTCTCCTTCGTCTGGTCAAACATATCCTTATTTCTCTCATAGAGGTCATCCCACTTCCGCAACATGTCTTGCATATGGACATCAAAGGATAACTTCAGCACCTTATCAATAGCTACATCCTGATGAAGCTTCATATTCTGATACACCTTATTTTGCCATTTCCACGGTTTCTTAAGTGCTTCTGTCTATGATAATCGCTTTTACCTCTCTGCATAATCAACCACAGGTTTATCCACAAATGTTTTGAAGGTATTAGCTGCCATCTGACCTGCCTCACGCATCCCGGAACCAAATGCATCAATTTTTGCAATGGTTCTGTTCGTATCCGTAATACCTTGTCTAAGCTTTCCCCGAATAAACATAAGCTTTTCCTTCAATCCATCAAATTCTGATACCTTATCTAATACCTCCTTGCCTTTCCACTTCTCCGCCTGTACGATTTCAGAAGCTTTTGCTTTCATACCTTTACATCGAATAACGTCACCTTAATCTCAATACAACGTTTTTCCATCTTGGTAAACATATTCTTCTCCATACACCTGTGGTGCTACATCATGTCCTGCAGAAAGCAACACACCTTGTACCATATCCATCACGCATCATATTTACTTCATTATCTGTCAATGGAAAAGTAATAGAAATTGCACCTGCTTCACATATTCCTTCCATATAGCTAGGTAACATCCAAATACTATTTTTTCATCATCCCGTTAAGAAATAACTCCATCAACTAGTTTCATACATATTTCACGTAGCACTAAAACAGGAATTTTCTCTAATTATCCTGATTACATATTATATCGTACTTTTCATTATTCTTTATCACCTATTTCAATAAAATATATGTACAAAAAGCAAGATTTAATATGTGCTTCTTCATTTTGCAGCCTTACCCCCCCCACACACACATAACTTGCATCCACAGCACTTTACTTCATCCACCTTAAGCACCTGCTTACAAGTATTCCTACATGTAAGGCATCTGGTGCAGCAAGCCGCCACACCAGACATGTTTTCGATAAATATAAAGTCTGGGGAAGGTGTTTTCTTATCTTCTTTTTCCTTCATTTTTTACCGCTGCTACATTTCCTGCAATTCTGTCAGCCTTATCCTTAGACTGCATCGTCGCATTATAATTTTCCATATACTTATCAAATGCATCTGCTCCGTACACCGCTTCATTCTCCGCTACCATAGGCATTACTACCGCCTCCTTGGTACATTCGATTCTGCTCTCCAATCTGTCATAGAGCTTAAGCATATTGTTGAGTTCTGCTTCTTTATGCAAAGAATCAACCTTTACTATAGCTCGGTCAATTCTTTTCTCCATAGACTCCAAAATACTCTGTTTTGCCATCCAAGACTTTTTGAATAAATCAGACATTTTTATCCTTTTGTCTATCTTTGAATAATCCTTTGCCTTTTTATCAAATAGCTCCCGAAAAGTATTTTTGAATATATGCGAAGCCTCACTCATTCCCACTGCAAATGCGTCTATCTTATCAAGTGCATGTGCAACATCTTCCTGAGATTCCTTTACCTTTACTCTCATACTCACAAGTTGATCTTTTACATCAAACACCTCATATATCTTATTTAATGCTGACCTACCTTTTTTCTTAAAATCACAAACAATATTCGAAGCCTTAGACTTAATACTATTCTTTATGATAAAGAACTCTGTCTTTATCTGTCCGAAAGTATTTGATACTTTTGTCTGTGCCTTTGAAAGCTGGGCTTTTAACTTATTAACCAGCTTATCTTTTTCCATTTGTTTTAACTGTTGCTGCATATTGTCTAATTCAATCTGCATTCCAGAAATCTTATCCTGCAAACCGTCAATATAATTACAAATATCAAAAGTATCGTTGGTTTCACACTTCATATTGTTTTCTCTTAAGAGAGTAATGAGTTCCTGCATAACCTCATCATTTATCATCGTGCTTTCCATTATCTTTCCTTTCCGCAAAATAGGAGCACATTGCTCTGCCCCTACTGCTAATTGCTTTTATCTGAATGGTTTTGGTGAAGAGTCCTTCTGAATAAACTCATTTTCATAAGTCTTTGGCTGCTGACTCTTATCATTACCATTCTGTACCTTTTCCTGTGCTTCCTGCTTCTGCTTATCAAGTGCCTCATTGTAGGCTCTCTCAATTTCAGCATAAAGTTTTTTCCTAAACTCCTTAGTTACTGGATAGCATACATCCTGATAAATCGCTCTGCCCTGTTCATCAACCTGCTTAGTCTTATATGATGGCATTGCAACAAAAATGTTTTCCTTGCCCTGTAACAGATTTACATTGTTGACAATAAAGCTATCCTCAAAATAGATCCTTGCAAGTCCTCTGATATTGCTATTTTCTCTGGTAAAAGGTGTTACTGTAACAGAGAACTCAGGAGTCGCAATACTGCCCTTGTCCTCTTCCATATCCCTGTTTTCATTTGCTACAACCTTGTTGTACTCCTCAAGGATATTGGTATATAACTCCTCCCGAAACTCTGCTGTGATAGGATTACATACATCCTTGTAAACGCTACCTCCGTTGGCATCTTTTTCATTACTCTTGTATCTTGGCATAGATACAAATAATTCGCCCTTTTCCCTATTCTCAAGGATTGCAATATTGGTAATCTTAAATGAATCACCGAATACTACTGTTGCAAATCCTTTGATATTGCTGCCCTCTTTTGCTCTTACTTCGTTTACCTTAATTGAATACTTCATATGCTATTCCTCGCTTTCTTTTTGTTCTTTGTTTTGCTCCGGTATGATAAGCTCACACCAAAGCTGTTCTATCTGTTCACAAGACAATCTGCCATTTAACCAGTTGCCAAGTGTAACGACCATTCCGTCCTGCTCGTAATAGAGCCACTCCTGTGTTTCAATGTTCCCCTCATACACGATAGTCACATCAAAATCAGGCATAAATAATCCTTCCTCTGCATCCCATACACAGGCTATTCCCTGTCTGAGTGTCAGATTCAGGCTTTCGACATACACAGACCAGCCGCTTACGACTATCTGAAAGTCATCATCAATCTCAGCAATATCATCCTCGATGTCAATTAGCTCTTCCATTTCTGCTACTGCCTCTTCTATCTCACCTAACCGGTATCTTTTATTCATCCACACCTGCCTCCTTATATCTGCATCTGACCACAAAACGCATAGTACCCTTCTGTGAACAGGTAAAAAGAGTTAATTCCTTTTCCTCTCCCTGTGTCTTAATGCTGTTGTCATAAGGATTTACCACCTCTGTGTCTGTTACTTCATAGATATGAGTCTGTCCGTTTTTGTCGATAATTGTCACATCATCTCCTATGGAAATCTGATTTAGTGGTGTAAAAAATGTGCCATATCTGCTGCCATTGTGACCGCATAACACACAGTTGCCACTTTCTCCGATTCCTGCAGTCTCTTCTATATGACCAATCCCGGCATTAAGCACTTTACTTGTGGTTCCTTCCATTACCGGATACCTGATATCTAAGCCCGGTATCTCAATGATGCCGATAACACCGCCTTCTTTAAGAATGGCTTCATCCTCT
>ERZ791740.553-NODE-553-length-30173-cov-3.819576_pt1 | contig 30173 bp, 17 predicted proteins | sample MGYA00510041_ERZ791740 | MGnify/ENA primary metagenome ERZ791740 (study PRJEB30046, sample SAMN00791959) | human gut metagenome | study: EMG produced TPA metagenomics assembly of the A metagenome-wide association study of gut microbiota in type 2...
AGCATGTTTAGAGCCGTAATTGATGATATGACAGAAAGTTAAGACATTGGAAGCTGTTTGGAATAAATTTAAATAATAACATAATAAAGACATAGAACGATATGGCAACATTTAAAGCGTGTGTTCAAAAAGAACGCAAGGACGGATTTTATCCGGTTTATATCAGAGTTACCCACCATAGGGGGACACAATTCATGAAGACCGACAAGATGGTCACGAAGAAAGAACTTTCCAGAGCGAAAGAAATCGAAGACCCCTACGTGCTTCAGTATTGTGCCGGGCGGATAGTGGAATATAACGAGCGGCTCAACAAAAAAGACATTGAGCATTGGACGGTCAAGGAAGTGGTGGATTTTCTTACGAACGGCAATGACGATATTTGTTTTTCGGATTATGCGAGAGTGCATATCGACAGAATGATTGACCGTGGGCAGGAAAGGAATGCCAAGAACTACAAGCTTGCCCTACAACATCTGGAACGGTTCATCGGAACCAACCAAGTGATGTTCGCTCAGTTGACCTCTACGCAGGTGAACAAATGGATAAAGTCGCTTGAACAGACACATAGGGCAAAGGAAATGTATCCAATCTGTATGCGTCAGGTATTTAAAGCCGCCATGTTGGAGTACAACGATTACGATAACGGTATAATCCGTATCAAAGTCAACCCATGGGTGAAAGTGGAAATACCAACGGCTGATCGTGCGGAGAAGCTTGCCATTACCCCCGAAGCATGTCGGGAGTTCTTTTCATTCCCTCTGCCGGAAAGTAAGATGAAATATCCACAGACGGAGTTCGGGCGTGATGTTGCTATGATGGTGCTTTGCCTTGCAGGAATCAACACGATTGACCTGTACAATCTAAGAAAGCAGGATTACCGGAACGGAATTATCCACTACCAACGGGCCAAAACGAAGAAGTTCCGTGCGGATGGTGCGTATATGGAAATGCGGGTGCCGGCAATCATCCAGCCGCTATTTGAAAAATACATGAACACGGCAAAAGATGATGAGCGTTTGTTCAATTTCTATCAGCGCATGACTACATCGGACAGTTTTTGCGCCAATGTCAACAGTGGGATAAGGCAATTATGCAAGGCTATGGGAATGCCAAAGGAAGAGTGGTATTCGGCTTACACGTTCCGGCATACATGGGGAACAGTAGCTCAGAATGATGTACGTGCCTCTATCTCGGAAGTGGCGTTTGGGATGAACCACAGCAACGGTCACAAGGTGACACGCGGGTATATCAAGATTGATTTCTCCTCTGCATGGGAACTGAACGAGAAAGTGATTGATTTCATATTCTTCTCCGGCAAAGCTTCCGTGCGTGAGCAAAAGCAGGAAGAAGTGCATTTCCGGTTGTCGTACCGCTACATGTGAATGCGGCTGCATACCACAACGGGCAAAAGGTGGCGGAACTGACCGATGTAGGCTTCAACAATGTGGACGAGGTGATTGCCCGGCTCGTAACTATGCTGCCGGACGATATTCCGAACCGTTCAATGGTGATGTTCAAAATCGTCAACCTCGACAAAGACCAGACGGTGGTGTACCAACGGCAGAAAGGAAAAGGATTCTGATTTTTTTTGTGACTTCACGAAATGATATAAGCCTGCAAGGTATTTTTCTTTGTAGGCTTTCTTTTTTATTCAACTTTTATTCTTGCCCTAAAATCGAAATTTTCCTCACGTGCGCACGCACGCGCGGTAGACGTAGTAGATATATATACTTTACTTTACGGCAAAATACGGGAGTTTTCGTACATTCTTCCGGAATAATCCTGTATTCTTCCCGAATAATTCCGGAAGAATGTGCAATTATTCCGGAAGAATCAAATGGTTAATGAAATAAAACAAATGTAATAAAGAGGGTGTTTTAACTTAAAATTTACGTCTATTAGTGTACGTTTGCGAATTTCGGGCTAAAATTAACATTCATTATTCCGGAATAATCGGCTATTCTTCCGTAATAATTCCCGAATAATATAGCATTCTTCCCGAAAAAAGCCTTATTCTTCCACCATTATTCGGGAATAATCCTATATTCTTCCGTAATAATCCTGCATTCTTCCCGAATAATTCCGGAAGAATGTGCCATTATTCCGGAATGCTTCCTGAACGCTTCCGACAGCTTGCGGACATGAAAAAAGCGACATTCTCTCGAACATCGCTTCAAAGCAAATCAGTAAAATCGTCCCCTTTTCGGGTTGGGGTTCCCTTGACATGAAGACAATCTAAAGTAGAGGGTAATAGATTATTCTTCCTCGTCTTCTTCTCCGGCAAGTTTGACAAGCTTGTCCTCAATGGTGAGTTTGACCTCGCCATCGTCTATGCTGATATTCTTAGGCATGATGATTTTAATGAACTCTGTCGACACTTTCACCCTGTCTTTGGGGTCAAGTTCCAGAAAGTCCTGCATTATTAATGGCGTCACATCTCCTTTGGGTACAGCGTTGTGCGCTTCAAGCCATTTCTCAATCATCCCTTTTGCCAGTGCCGTTATTTTGTTGGGCGTACCTTTTTGCCGCCCTCCGGTCTTTTTTCCTATTGCCATAGTGATTTGTATGTAAAAAGATAAAATGATGATGCGAAGATAACGGCTTACTTTCGCACGCAAGGTATAACTTTTAATAATCAAAAACTAAAGTCTTATGGATGTAATAGGAAGTGCCATAGGTGCTGCAGGCAGCATTTTCGGTGGAATCAAGGCGTCCAAGGCCATGAAGAAAGCAAAACGCAATGTTGAGGCTCAACGGCAAAAGAATCAGGACTGGTATGACAGGCGGTACAACGAGGATGCCACTCAGCGGGCTGATGCACAACGCATCCTTACGCAAACTGAAGAGAGTATAAAACGGCGAAACAAACAGGCGGCAGGTTCGGCGGCTGTGATGGGCGGCACAGATGAGAGCGTGGCGGCTGCAAAAGCGGCAAACAACCAGGCACTCGCCGATGCGACATCGCAGATTGCCGCTGATGCAGAAGCACGTAAGGACAATATCGAAGCCACTTACTTACAAAACGACAACGCTCTCACAGAGCAACTTAATGCCATTGAGCAAGGCAAGACCAATGCCATATCGGGAGCTGTACAAGGAGTAACTAACGCGGTAAGTCAAATGCCTTTCTAAACTATTTCAATATGGCAACAATGGATGATATTTTAGGTAACGGAGGTGGTACGCCTCCGCCCAAAGGCTCTAAGGAATGGCACGAACAGCAGCAAGACGCTCCTTCCGTATCATCCCCGGCAAAGGGTACACAGAAATGGACGGAACAACAAGCGGCTGCGGCTCCTGCCGTTACCGGCTCCCAATCTGAAACGGTCGCTGCACCTCCGGCCAAACAAGCCGATGTGAACGGTGGCAGTCTCTCATACACTGAATTGTACAAAAAACTCAATCCCTATACTCCACCGACAGCGGAGGAACTTGAAAAGGAAAAGAAGAAACAGAAGCGAGACCAGATATTTGCGGCTATCGGTGACGGCATATCGGCACTCTCGAACTTGTTCTTCACCACGCAGTACGCTCCAAATATGTACACCGGTAAGAATACCATGTCAGAACGTACCAAAGTGAGATATGACAAGCTGATGAAAGAACGTGAAGGCAAGGAGAAAGAATATTATGAGGGGCTGATGAAGGCAAAGATAGCTGATGAAGAAGGGGATGATCGTGAACGTAAGTGGCAAAGACTGCTCAGACTTGACGATTATAACCGCATGCGGAACAATGCCAAAGAGGAACGCGACAGGCAACTGTTTGAATTGAATCTCCAATTGCAAGGCAATAAAATATCAGCGTCCGAGGCTGATGCCAAGCGTAAAGGGATTGAAGCAAAATATGCGGAAGAACTTGAAAAGGCAAGGCTTGAAACCGAAAAGGCTAAAGTTCGGTATTATAATCGTGGTGGTGGCAGTGGAAAGGCTGGAGAATACCCGTGGTATGACAGCGATGGTAACAAGCATTTTGCACGCTCGTATGAAGCCATGCGTCAGAACGCCATAGACAGCGGAACATGGAACGAAGAAACTCAGGCTTCGACCACCGAGGTCAAAAGTGGAAGAGGAAAAACCGTTAAGACATCTGAAACGACAAAGCCCGGTAAAGGACATTCTTCTAAGCCACAGAAAAAAAGTCCAACGGCCGGTAATAAAAAGAAAAGTCCAACATCATAAATAAAATACTATGCCTGAAGAAAAGGATAAGATAAAGAAACTGTATGATACGTTTGTTTCTGATGGTTACGACATGGAGAGCGAAGAAGATTTTCGCAAGAACCTATTAGATTCAACAAAACGTAAAGCGGCTTACGACGCTCTTGTAAAAGATGGTTATGATATGGAGCCGTTTGAAGAATTTGAAAGCAATATAGGGTTTGGAAAGAAACAAGCCTCATCGCAACAATCGGAAAGCAGTATTGACGGAATGGTTGAAGACCCCATTTCACCAGCTAATGAACAGATATGGCAACCTACTGAAAAGGAGAAAGTGGCGATGTTGACCGGAACCGACCGTATTATGAACAATGTGAAAGCCCATACACAAGCATTCAACGAACGCATGGACAATATGCAGGAGTATGGGATAAATCCCGGCTTGCAGACCAAAGAGGGAAAGATGATATTCAATCCTGAAAGCGGGAAGTTGGAGAAAACGTTCCTCACTCCTGCCGGAAATCGTTATTACAGCAAGCCATCGGCTGACATGGAAAGCTTTCAGTACCGCCAAGCTGCCGATATGTCTATAGGCGGACAGTTGCGTAAGGCAAACCTCCGGTTGCAGGATTTGAAAGCCAAACAAGCGGAAAGGGCATCAGAAGTACACAAGGAATGGGCAGAAGAGACAGAAAACAACAAAGCCCCTCTCGCTGCCATACTGGGAGCTGCCACTTATACGCCTCGCCAACAATCCGACAAGGAAAATCGTGCATTATCCGTAGCCATTCGTGAAACAGAGGAACTGATTAAGAATCTCGAAGAACAGAAAGACCGTGAAAACGGTGTAGATGTAGGCTTTTGGCGTGGTTTCGGCCGCACTATGGGTGATGTGCGTACTTGGGATTTCGGTATGGGTGATATGCGTGATGCATTGACGATGATAAATGCCGATGACCTGAAAGGAAAAAATGCTACCGAGGGTGAACATGAAGCGCATGATGCAATGATGGGCGCAATCCATGAGAAGCAACAAGCAGAGGAAAGATACGGCGGAAATGCCGATTTTTGGAACAGAGCAGGTGTAATGGCAGGCTATATGCCGTCCTTCATGTTGGATTTCGTATTGACAGGTGGAGGATTTAACGGATTGTCCTCTTTCTCCAAAGGAAGTACCAGACTTGCAACAAAGGTCATAGGCAAAGAAACGGCTGAAAAAATGGCTCAGCAGGGTTTCAAGTCCTATATTAAAGAGAATGGAGCCAAAGGTTTGGGACGGTATGCAACCGACTGGACTATCAAAGCACTCGGTACAACTGCAGATGATTTGCTTGTACGTGCCCCACTTATGGCCAATACAGTGCAGGCAGGGAAAACTACTACTGACATCATTGACCGTAAACTGGGTGATGTGGTTGTTGATGAGAACGGCAACTATGATTTTTCCAATGATAAGACTTGGGGGGATGCCATTTGGCAAAGTGAAGCCAATGCCATCATTGAGAATTATTCGGAAATGTTCGGTGCGCATCTTGATCCGGTCTTTACTCTTGGGAATATGAACAAACTAGCCAATGTGGTAGGTGCAAAGCGTATCGGCGCAGTGCTTTCAAAGGCTGACGCAAGTGCGTTGAACGGTATCATGGGACAAACTCATCAGATGTTCAACAAAATGGGTGTGAGTGATTATGTCGGTGAGGTTTCGGAAGAATACTATGGACAACTGTGGCGTACCATGCTCAATCTTGATGACGCCTATCAACAGAATCCGGACGGTACACGTACCAATTTGTTTGCCAGTGGTCAATTCCATGGTGACATTTGGGGAGGCATGGCACTCTCTATGGGATTAATGGGCGCAGGAAAACATACTTTGTCTGCTGCAAATTATGCTTCCATGAAGCATGGTGTAAATAAAGCGGACGCAAAAGTGAATGAATTACTCGGCAAAGAGGTATGGGAGCCATTAAAGGCGATGCTTGACCTTACTACCAATGAGAATATCGGTGAAGTTGCGGAACTTATTGCCGGTGATAAAGATTTTACCATCAATGAGAAAGCTGCCGTTCTGGATTATATGGAACGCTCGTTGAATTTGCGAGGATTTAACCTTGCTTCTATGGCTCAATCACGTGGCGGCAACCGAAACGAAAGTGTACAACAAGCAAACGACAGTTATCTCGACGGGTATAATATCATTTCTTCGCAGGAGATGAACGATGCAAAGAACATGTATGAGTATCAGCGTGGAAGGGTTGCAGACCTCGTGGATGAGAGCATGTTTGCAATGATTGAAGAAAATCCGATTGCCGCATTAGAGTTTGTGAATGGCAATGGACAATGGAATGATGAAGATAAGTCTTCCGTAATCGATTATATTAATGCCAAGCAAGTGTATAACGGCATGATACAACGTGTACGTGATGATATAGATGGTCGTATCGAGCAGAGCAACTCGATGATAGATGCACGTGTGAACCGTAATACCGGCATGATACAGGGGGCAACCATGAAGCAGGATAAACGGAAGGTGTATGTAATCAGCGGCAAGCTTGTTCCGTATGACGATGGTAGCGGTGTGAGCGTAACCGATTCGGACAACAGCATCATTATTCGCGATTCGGAAACCGGCGTACTTGAACAAGTATCACCTGATGCGGTATTGTCTCTTGATGAATCGCAAGACCCTAACGAGCAAAAAGAATTGGCAGAACAAGCCATTGTGGAGCAGTTCGCACGTGAAGCGGCTGATAAGATAGACGGTAAGATTACATTCAATCCGGGTGATGCCTATACTATTACCGGAGAGGATGGTTCACAGATACAAGTACAGGTTATAGCCAACGAGGACGGTATTGTGGATAATGGGGACGGCACAGTTAACGTATCGGACGGCGTGAACATCTTCCCGTTAGCAAAAGAGACCATACAGCAACAGGCTGATGCAGCAAATTTGGCACGTGTGGCGCAGTTCGAGCAGCAGAGAACCATTGAGAATGCCGAACGGAAACAGGAAATGCAAGAGGCTGAAAGACCACAATACGCCCTCAATGACATTGTTTCGCTTACCGATGAGAACGGCGTTACCGTCCGTGGCAATATCACAGCAGATGCCGATGCGGACGGAAGATATGAAGTGTTTACTGAAGCACCTATCAACGGCAAGCGTGTGAACCTGTTTACCCGTGATGAACTTGACAATATGCTGTTGGAGCATAACGGAGTGGCGTTTGAACGCCCTGCCGAAAATGAGAGCAACAATGGTGCGGAAAATATTCCCGAAAATGATAACAATGCCCCTCAAAATATTCCTGCCATGCAGAGAATACCAAAGGATGAGCAGGGCAATCCTCTTTATGAACAGACCGATAGCGATACCGCTTGGGATGCCATTGTGGAGCAGACCGAGGGCGATGAGGTTATGGCACAGACCGTAGCCGATGGAATGGTTGTTGACAAGGAAGAAGCCTTGAAGAAGTTGGAGAAAGCCAAATCGAAAGGCGGCAACTCCATTGCCGAAAAGATTGCTTCCGAGAAAGAGCGCAAGGCAGCGATTGATGCAGCCAAACAGGAATTGCTCGTTTGGCAGAAGATAGCCGGTACTGCCAACCGCAGAAAAATGGAAGCGGACGCTGAACGCAGACGCATTGCTGATGAAGCTGCCGCATTGCGTAAGGCGGAAGAGGAAAAGTTACGTGTGGAACGTGAGGAAGCGGAACGCATCGAGCGTGAAGCCCTGAACGGAGTGCCGGACATGGTGGACGATAAGCCGCAGGATGCACGTGCAAGAGGGTATAGACGTGTGAATGGTCATAAGGTTGACAGGCAAGAACCGATACAGGCATTGCATGGCAAGGATGTATCCGTAAAATTCAGCGATGATGTCCTTGTAGGCGGCCGTGCAGCAGTGATTGATGCGAACCAGTTGCAACCGAGCCATATCCAAGGTGTGCGCAATCCTCTGCACTTCATTGATGAGGCGCAACCAAAAGAACGGAATGACGAAGCCAGCCTGTTATCTTCCCGGAAGATTGCAGGAAACATCCGTCCAGAAGAAATCACATCTTCCGTTACCGCCTATACGGGTGCGCCTACCGTGAACGCACGAGGGGAGGTCATACAGGGCAACAACCGAAGTGACGCTCTCCGTCAGATGTGGGCAGCCCACTCGGAGCAGGCGGAAACATACAAACAATATCTGAAAGACCACGCAGACGAGTTTGGCTTGCAAGCGGAAGATATTGATGGTATGAAACATCCTGTCCTTGTGAATATGGTTGATGTGGATGATGCGGAGGCCATTAATCTTGGTCAGTATGTGGCACAGGACACCGAGAGCGGAGGGATTGAACGCATAAAGCCCAAGAACATCATGCAGAAGATGGGCAATGACATGCGTTCGTTCGCCAACCTGCTGCTTGCTTCAAGCGATGAGGAAATATCCTTTGCCGGTCTTGTGGATGCCAACGGTACAAATGTGTTAAAATGGATGATGCAGAAAGGCTACATCACACCGACCCAATACAGCAGCGCATTTGACAGCAAGGGCAACCTTACCGCCGAAGCCAAGAATGACTTGCGCGGAATCATGTACCAGAGCATTTTCAAGGGTGGCAGTGTTCGTCTTGAAGAAATGTTCAACGCATTGCCTGTAAAGGCTCAAAAGGCTATTCTCGCAACGGCATTCAGGGATTATGACAGCCCAAGTGCAGAGCGTATGGCCCAGGAGATACAGAACTCAATCCGGGCTTATTATGCCTTGTCGCAGGACAAACTGTTTACCGAAGCGAAAAATTTCAAGGAGGCACGGATGGCAGTTGAAAGCTGGAAACGCCAATACCAGATTGATGACGCAACGGGCGAGAGTTACCTTCCTGCCGATAATTTCAGTAACTTCGCACTGCTTCTGGCGGCGATGTACAAGGGCAGCAGCCAAGGATTCATGCAGGGGATGTTTGCGGAGATATACGATTTGGTGCAGGGCACGCAGGAGACAACCTTGTTTGAAGAGCCGGACAACACCCCGAGGACGCTGGCAGAAGCCATAAACGAGGCGGTAAACAAGAGAAACGAATTATTATACGAAAACGAAAAATTTGAATATGATGGACAACGCAGAAGCGATGTATTGGCTGGCGGTAGTGCGCAAAGCCAACGAGGGCAGCAAGGAAGCCGAGGAGATAATCAGACAGGAAAACGAACTGAGAACGGAAACTGGGCAGCCGACAGTGGAAGAAGAATTGAAGAATCTGACGAACAAAGAAGCACGATTGGAGGCAACAATAAACGAATTGAAGCAGATAGTGAAAGCAAGCAAGCGAGATATACGCTAAGTGAAAAGAAATCAGGGAATGGCGAGTATTTCTATCAAGATGAAAACGGGAATATAGACCTTGCCGATATACCGCAAGAAGTCTTTGACGAGATAGGATATACAAAAGCTCCATTCAGGCTGACCCCCGGCATGATGCTCCATATGATTGAGCGACATGGGAAGGAATTGGGAATTTCATCTACAGACGAGGCTGTTTCGTTTGTGCTTGATGTTATGAATAATTTTGACCATGTGCGATTGGGTTATGACGGTGCTTTGATATTCTCCATAGAGAATGGGCGCAAACGTACTGGGAAACGTGCGATTACGATTCTTATCAATTCTGACAATGGCAAATTTTATGGATTAAAGACTTCCGGTTATGAATCAATAGGCGGTTTAAATAAAAGACCTATGCTTTGGGAGAGGGGCGCGAAAGATGTTTCCTCTTCTACAGATGCCGCATCTGCAAGTGTTCCCACCGGTAAGAGTCCATTAAGCGGCGAACAATCCGGCAGCGCTTCACACCAAAGCACAGGTCTTTTGGAAGGAAGTGTCATTTGGCGCACTCCGAAAGATGCGACTACCTCTTCGGTTGAAAGGCAAGGTTTGGACTATGAGCAGTCAATTAAAACCGAGACTGCCACAAAGGACTCGGGAATAACTCCTCAAAGCACTTCCTCTGACAGCAAAGGTACAAATAATTCTGTTAAAAGCAGTGAGTTAGGAGAAAAAATCGCAGCAGCAGAAGCGGAAGTGAATGTAAATCCGACCGAAGCGCAGAAAGAAGCCGGGAATTACAAGAAAGGTCATGTACAGGTCGGAGTGTTCGATATTACTATCGAGCAGCCTAAAGGCAGTGTGCGCAGCGGTGTGGATGCCAATGGCAACAAGTGGGAAACAACTATGCAGAACACCTACGGCTACATCCGTGGCACGGAGGGCGTGGACGGAGACCACATAGACGTGTTCCTCTCTGACGATATTGACGGGTGGAACGGACGCAGGGTGTTCGTGGTGGACCAGTATAATGAGGACGGCAGCTTTGATGAGCATAAGGTAATGCTTGGTTTCAATGAGACTGACGATGCCGAGGCAGCTTACTTCGCGAATTATGACAGCGACTGGGCGAAGAAGCACAAGACGGTGTTGACTGCCGTAAACTTGGAAGATTTCGAGAAATGGATAGACAGCAGCCACCGTAAGACCAAAGCGTTTGCTGAATATAAGAGCGTAAAGACGAAACAGGAGTATAAGGCATTCAATGATTTATTACGTGATTCAGATACCGCACATCCCCCCTATGAAGGCGATGTGAAAATGCTATTGAGATTAGCAAATAAGGTGCTTGCTAATGGTATAAAGAGTATAGAATACGGGTTAGAAGAAGTAACTGGCTCTGTTTCTGTAAATTCATCCGATAAATCCAAACTTGATAAATACTATTATAGCAACCGGAATCATACAGAATCAGGCATTGATTATTCTGCTTACAAAGGAAATATTTCTATTGTAGATGAGGACAATCAAACCGTATATAACTTTTCGTATGAACCGCCCCAATATAAAGGAAAGGATGCTAAACTGTATGTAAATGTAGCGAGAATTGTTGGGGAAGAAGAAACGACGGAATCAATAGACGCTCCGTATACCATTACTCCGGCACAGTACACCACAAAGAGAGGTAAGGTGTTGGATATGCAGATAGTGAAGTTTGGCATGGAACTGTCTAAGGATGAGTTCAGAAGTGCCAATGCATTTGCCAAGAGCCTTAAAGGATGGTATGACGCAAAACAGAGGGGCTTCTTGATGCGTAGCGAAGATGATGCTAAACAGTTGGTGGATGCCGTAATCCCGAAAGAGGATGCAGCCCTTTCTGTCACTCAATCTGAAGATTCGGAGAATGCTGTAGAAAACACTCCGCAAGTCGGTGAAGACATATTCCAAATGGCGGAACGTATTGCCAAAGAAGAGGAAGAAAAACGGAGAGCATCCAAAGAAAACGCACGAAAGGTGGAAGAAGCCGGAGAAGAACCCGTATCTTTGGAACACTGGAAGCGGATGGACGGTGACGCACGCATGGCAGAAGTCGGAAAACGACCGCTAACACGTGAGGAGATAGAGAGTGCTTCCACTGACGAAGTATTGAAAGCAAACGCTTTGGATTATCTTGACGGTAACCAGGGCATGATACAAAGTATATCCTATTTAAAAGTTTACGAAGATGTTAGGTATCCCAACAGAACTGCTGCCGCAGATAGCGGCGCAACCGACAGCGCACAGCTGGATACACCCGCTCTTGGAAACGAGCAGCGAGTGGACGTTCGAGATAGAGAACAAAGTGGAAACTCGAATGCACGACTGGATAGAGAAACTGGTGAAGAAGGAGTTCCCTCAGAGGGAGAACCACTACATGCTGACCCGTCTGACGCGCGAAGCGATGCTACCGGCAATGGAAATGGAGGCAGTGAGACACTTCCTGTTCGAGAATCCGTACTACAACTTGGTGATTCCCGGGGTGACGTGCATTCAGGAAGCAGTGTACGTAGCGGGGAGGGACGCAATGTCGGAGGAAGAACAGGACGAAAGAGCAGTACAACTTCTCGAAAAAATAGTAAGCGGGGAGTACAGGCTGACACAGCAAGAAATGCAAAGAATGATAGAGGATTAGACCTCAACGACCCGCTCAACAAAGAACTTGCCAACGCGCTGAAGGAGTTCGACAGCGTGCTTGACGAGTTCAACCGTGCTGGACGGGAAGAACTTAGTATGAGCCTTGTCGGCATGAACAGCCGACAGATGGAAGTGTTGCCGTGGTTGGTTTCAGCCGGGGCAAAGGTTGGTTATGCATATATAAAGAAAGGCGCGCACAATTTTGCCGAATGGGCGAAACGGATGCGCGAGGCACTCGGCAGCAAACTTAAAGATGCCGGTCTTGGCGAGAACGAGATAGATGCTTTCATCAAGGAAATGTGGAAGAGCAAACTCCCGATGGACGGCGAGACACACACCGTTGAAGAGTGGGCAAGCATCATGGGCAAGGCAGAGCTGCGCAAGAAAATAGGAGGAACAATAGAGGAGAAGCGCAAGGCGCAACAGGCGGCCGAGCCTATCCCGGTGAAGACGTGTGACCGCGAGAACATTGCCCAGACGCTTCCGTTTCTGTTGCCGCAACAGCAGGATGACGTGCTGAAAGCGGAGACGCAGTTCTTTGACGAGAGCCACAACGATAGAGACCACGCTTTTGGCAAGGGCTATATGTTCACCAACGGAACGGGAACGGGGAAGACCTACACCGGACTGGGTATTGTGAAGCGTTTCATCAAGCAGGGTAAAGGACGTATCCTTATCCTTACTCCTTCGCAGACTAAGGTGAAAGACTGGATAGAGGATGCGGCCAACCTTGATATCGAACTGAACGACCTTGACAAGACGGCCAAGGCGAGAAAGGACGGCACGACCGCCATTACCGAGAAAGGCGAAGGCGCAGTGATAACGACTTATGCCAACTTCAGGCAAAACAAGGCGTTACTTGAAGACCTGTTTGACCTGATTGTGTATGACGAGAGCCACCGATTGTTGGAGAATAAGGGCGGTGTCGGAACTACAGGATCGATGCAGCATTACAAGTTGAGTAACCGTAACGAGCAATTCGCCTTCCTTCGACTACAAGATAACAATCCGACATGGAACGAGCTTAATGCCAAGAACGAAGAGTTTAGCACCCAGCGCGATGCAATCATAAAACGTATAGAAAAAGAGAGCGGCACAACCAATGAACTGACGCTTGAACAAAGAGGCGAACTGCCGCCTGTGTTTAATGGCAATTGGACTCAGGGCATGGAACAGAAATTCCCCGAACTTGCCAAGCTACGGAATGAATGTCTTTCTTTAGATGCAAAATACGCCAAAGAGGTGAAGCCCGAATTGGAACGACAAGCCAAAGAGAACGTAAAACATACAAAAGTAGTTTTCTTGAGTGCGACTCCTTTCAATACGCGTGAGAACCTTGATTACGTGGAGGGATATATCTTTTCTTATCCGGAAAAGGAGAAACAAGACGGTTATTCCACACAAAGTCCCCGTTCACAGTTTTACCTCGAACATTTCGGGGCAGGGTACAAATGGCGTTATCACCGCTTGGAAAGCAGCGGAAGTAATCCGGAAGCGGTATCGAAGCAGGAAGTGGAGTTCAGTAATTACCTGCAACACACGTTACAGACGATGAGCGGACGTATCATTGACAGTCCGTTTGACTATTCGAGAGACTTCCCCACTGTGACGCTTGACAAGGCGGAAGAATTCAACAACGCCATGGAGGAACTGTCACGAAATAAAGCAACATCGTACGCCTATCATGAAGTGATGGGTGATTATAATTACACCAGTGCATTGTTCGAGAGTATGAAGGTGACGCAAATCATTCCCCGCCTGGAAGAACATTTTGCACGCGGGCGGAAAGCAGTGATATTCCATCGTCGTGTGGAGAGCAAGAACCCGCTTGTTCCACCATTCAAAACCATATTCGATGTGGCTGTACAATCGTTGAAGGAAGAATATGATGCCACGAAAAAAGCAGAGAACAAGAAGGAGATTGCAAGGCTTCGCAGGAAATATGCCGGTATGCTGGAATGGGAGCAAACACTTGACCTCCGTATGCCGAGAGAACAGTTGGCAGATGCTTTCGGGAAAAACAATGTGCTTTTCTTCAGTGGCAAGGAGAGCAAGAAGATAAAGGACAAAGCCGTAGAAGACTTCAACAATGATGTATCCGGCAAAAATGTCATCGTTATACAGGAAGATAGCGGAAAGGAAGGTATCAGTCTGCATGACACCACTGGACAGCATCAGCGAGTGCTGGTGACATTGGCCTTACCACAAAGCCCGATTACTGCTTTGCAGATAGAAGGGCGTATTTATCGTATCGGTAACAAGAGTAACGCTATCTTTGAATATCCCTTGTTGGGATTGAACACAGAGCTTATGCTGTTCGGGCAGAAATTCAACCAGCAGGTGAGCACGACAGAGAATCTTGCGCTTGGCTCACAGGCGCGTAACTTGCGTGAGAGTTTCGCCCGCGGTGTGGAAGAGCACAGCGGAAATGTGGATATTGACAACCAAGGTGTGGGCGGTAAGGAGTTTGATACTCCGAGCCATACGGAGACGGATGCTTTTGACGGTACTGTGTTGGATTATTACACCAACCAGAAACTTACGGGTAAAAGAGACAGCCGCGAAGGAACGGATTATTATCCTACTCCCGAACCCCTGGGCTTCATGATGAACCAATGGGGGCGTATTGGCGAGGGCGAAAGTGTGCTTGAACCGAGCGCTGGCCATGGAGCGATAGCCAGATATGTGCCAAGAGAAAACCCGTTGACTGCTATAGAACCCTCTCAAAGTTTGTTCAGTAAACTACAGATAAAAGCCGGAGGAAACGGGCGGAAATTCGAGAATACTGTCTTTGAGGATTACAACGTGGTAAACAAGCACGATGTAGTATTGATGAACCCACCTTTCGGAGCAGGTGGCAGGCTTGCCGTTGACCATGTAGCGAAAGCATTCCAACATCTGGAAGAGGGCGGACGTATCGTAGCTATCATTCCGAGAGGTTCAACAGACAAAAAGTTCGACAAATGGTATGAAGAGCAGAAGGATGCAGTGCTGACCGCTGAAATAGGTTTGCCCGATATCACGTTTGAACGTGCCGGTACGAGCGTAAACTGCCGCGTGGTGGTTATCGACAAGGTGACGAATGAAATCTTACGTCAGGATGCGGCATTCCGTGCTGTACATATGGATTTGAGTGGAGACCACTATGAGAAGATAGAGGACTTCTTCGAGGAGATACGGAACATTGACGTGCCGGAGCGCACGATAGACCATAAAGCGAAATTGAAGAAGAAAGCTGCACCAACGGCACGTGAATTACGTACTATCAAGGGTATCAATTACGTAAACTTGACGGAGGACGGTATCAGTGTTTCAGGGCGCGGTGTCTGGGGTGGTTTGGAATGGAAGGACAAGACGGGAAAGGCACTGACCGATTATCTTGCAGACCAATACAGAAGATTCAAGAGCAACTATGATTACGCTGTTCGAGATGGAAGAGAGACGCAGGAGGCTGCATACGGTGAGATGAAAGAGCTTGCTTGCAAACTTGCCGGAATGACAGAGGATGAGATGCAACGGTATATTGACAAGAAATCCGGGGATAATATGCTATATAGAAGCGATGAGTTAATAGAGTCTATCAACGAACAGTTCAACGAAGAATTACAGCAGCAAATTGACGGCACGTTACCCAAAGGACATATCTATCAGTTAGGTAATCCCGGTAATGTGTTATTAGGTACCGGTGTGCCGAATCTCCCGATACAGCTCAATTCGACAAGGCTGATAGACAAGGCTACCCGATTCGGTCACAACTATGGACTTGAAGAAATCAAGGATTTAGTAGTTGCTCTTCAAAGCCCAATAGCTGTATTTGCCTATGGTGACAAGTCGAAAGGACAAAATATTATTGTTGAGTTATCAAGCAACGATAAAAATTTTGTTGTGGGTATGTCATTGAACCCGACTGTTGGAGGAAAGACTTTGGAAATAAACAGCATCAGGAATGTATTTCCTAAAGATAATGCCGAATGGTTGAATTGGATAACCCAAGAAAAGTTGTTGTATGTGGATAAAGAAAGAATCCAAAACCTAATAGACCAACAGCGAACGATTCTCGCTGACGTGGACTACTTGGATTTGGATTCTGTTACAAAGATAGTGGAAAGTTTTGAGAATCCAAGTGTTGAAAGGGAAAATCTGCGTGAAGGTGATGGTGCATATACCGATGATGAGGTCGGTTTTGAGAATGACCCGGTGGCAAAACTGCTTGGTCAGTCAAGGAGAACGGCAAAGCAACGGAGGAAATTTGCACAGCGTGAACGCCAAAGAATGGCAGAGCGTGTGGAAAGCCTTGCAAAGAAGCTGCACCTTGACAATGTGGAGGTTGTTACCGATGCTTCTGTTTTGGATGGTAGGAAACAGCGTGCGAAAGGTTTCTACTCAAAGAGTACAGGGAAGATAGCCATTGTCATTCCTAACCATGCCAGTACGTTTGATGTTGAGCAGACACTGCTGCATGAGGCTGTGGCACACTATGGTTTGCGACAGTTGTTCGGAGAACATTTCGACACGTTCCTGAATAATGTGTTCGACAATGCGGAGGAAAGCATACGCAGGCGCATCATGGACATACGCAAGAAATTGTATCGCCAATATGTTCAAAAAGCGGTAGAGGGTGTAACATCGGTCTTTGAACAAGCAGAAATTATTGCTAATCTGCCTAAAACTGAAAGCGACTTCACCCATACAGCAACAGAGGAATACTTGGCAGGGCTTGCGGAGAACACGAACTTTGAGAACATCAACGCAAGTTGGTGGCAACAGATAAAGGATTTCTTCCTGAATATGCTTCATAAGATAGGCTTTGAGGATTTCAGAGGGGTTACTCTATCGGACAACGAACTTCGCTACATCCTGTGGCGCAGTTACGAGAACCTTGCGGAACCGGGCAGATACAGAAACATATTGGGAGAAGCCGCTGATGTGGCAAAGCAGTATGAACTGAAAGTCGGAAATTATGCCGTTTCCGACCCACATCATCAGACTGTTGCAGAAAGTGATGATGCACTATACCGTACCGGTGACCCGGAAATACATGAAAGGGAATTGGCTCGTGACCGTTATGAAAGGCGTGTAAAAAGCGGTATGTTCCAATCACAGGAAGCATTACAGGACAGTATGCTCGGCTTGAAAGAAGCCATGACTGCAATCCTTGGCAAGGAAACAAACATTGAGGATGTGGACGGATTTGAAAACGCATACTTGGGAGAAAACCGTCTGTCAAGTGTGAACAAAGCCGAAGCCGATGCATTTGCCCACACCCTGTTCAAGCCCATGCTTGATGAGGTTGCCAAACTTGCCAGGACTGAGGCAGAGCGTGAGGAATTGACTGATTACATGATGGCGAAACACGGCCTTGAACGCAATACATATATGCGTAATGAAGCAATCAATAACGGAGCAACCGATGCAGACCAAACCGACTATGCCGGACTTACAGCCCTTACAGGTATGGATAATGTTACCGATGCCGAAACGGAAGCACATATAATGGTTAACGATTACGAACAGGCACACGACACTACCGACCTTTGGAAAAAAATCAATGCCGCGAGCAAAGCAATACTTTCAAAGTCATACGAATGTGGCATGATGAGCAAAGCGACCTTTGATAAAATTTCAGATATGTATGATTTTTACATTCCACTACGTGGTTTTGACGAAAAGACCAGTTCTGAAACATACGCATATCTGACGCACAAGCAAAGTGCACTCAATGCTCCTATCAAGAAAGCGGAAGGACGCAGGTCGAAAGCGGATGACCCGTTTGCCAACCTGCAATCAATGGCAGAAGGTGCTATCATGCAGGGCAACCGGAACAAATTGGTAAAACAGCGTTTCCTTAATTTCGCCCTCAACCATCCGAGCGACCTTGTCAGTGTGAGCGACATTTGGGTAGAATACGATACGGTGGCCGACGAATGGAAGCCAGTGTTTCCTGACAACATAGACAGTACAGATACTCCCGAAGTGGTGGAACGGAAGATGCTGGACTTTGAAACTAAAATGGAGTCATTGGCGCAGCAATATCCTGACCGGTACAAGCACGGCAAGGATACCGTGAATATTCCTTACCGTATTGTGGAAAGCCAGGATATGAGGCAGCACCAAATTGTAGTGAAACGTGGCGGCAGGGACTATGTGATTACCATTAACGGCAATCCCCGCGCAGCACAGGCACTGAACGGACAGACAAATCCCGACAATGATATGTCGGGGGCAATCGGAGCTATTCTCCGTGCAGGAGAAAATATCAACCGACAGTTGAGTGCGTTCTATACCACACGTAACCCAGACTTCATTGTATCGAATTTCATGCGAGATATGCTATACACCAATACCATGACTTGGATAAGGGAAAGCCCGAACTACGCACTGCGTTTTCATCGGAATTATATGTATGCCAACCCTGTAAGAATAAAGCAACTCTTGGCAAAGCACCGCAAAGGGACACTTGACATGAGTAACAAGACGGAAGCGATGTTTCATCAGTTCATGATGAACGGAGGAGAAACAGGCTATGCCAATATCCGGGACATTGAACAGCATAAGAACGACATACGCAGGGAACTGAAAAAATCGAACGGCAAGATTCCTGTAAAAAAAGCATGGGACTTGTTGGGCGAACGTTTCGATGAGTACAACCGAGCCGTTGAGAACTGTGCCCGTTTTGCCGCTTTCATGACATCACGCGAAATGGGCAGGAGCATTGACAGAGCCATCTATGATGCAAAGGAGATAAGCATAAACTTCAACAAGAAAGGCAGCGGAGCAAAATTCTATGACAGTACAGGGCAGACAAAGGCTGGTAATGCCAGTGCATTGGTATCGGGACTTGGTCGTAGCGGCTATGTGTTTTGGAATGCAGCCATTCAAGGTACGGCAAACTTTGGACGACAGATGAAACGCCATCCTTCCAAAGCTTTTACAGGTATTGCGGCGATGTTCCTTCTTGGTGCCATTGTTGCCTACTTGGGTGGCGATGATGATGACGACGATGACAAAAACGCATACTATAATCTTCCCGAATATGTAAGGCGCAGCAATATTCTTTTCAAGGCAGGAAACAGTTGGGTATCCATTCCTCTTCCGGTAGAATACAGGGCTGTTTACGGCATGGGCGAACTGATGATTTCCGTCCTTAACGGAAAGGAACATCTTACTGGCGAAGAAATTGCCGAAGCCATAACAGGACAGGCTACACAGATATTACCTATTGATTTCTTGGAGGGTGGCGGAGGATTGAATGCCTTTGTGCCGAGTGCCTACAAACCCTTGTGGGAAGCCTACGTTGCAGAAAAGAGCTGGACGGGTATGCCACTTTATAAAGACACACCTTACAACAAAGATATGCCCGAATGGACAAAGGCGTATAAGAGCGCCAATAAATACATTGTCGGATTGGCCAATGCCATGAATGAAGCTACGGGCGGGGACCCATATACAAAAGGAACGATTGACTTTAATCCGGCAAAGGTAGAATATCTCTTAAACGGATATTTCGGTGGTGTTTTCGGTACTATTGACAAAATGGCCAAGACAGCGGAAACCATTTCCGGAGCAAGAGAATATGACCCACGCAGCATCTTATTGGTAAACAGACTGGTCAAAGCCGGGGACGAACGCACCGAGTACAGGGCTGTAAACAATGAGTATTTCCGGTTGAAAGAGGAGCATGACCGATTGAAAACTCGATTGAAGCATTACGAGGAAGATACTGAGAACGACATCTTTGATTATGCTGAAAAGATTGATTTTCTTTACAACTCACCCGAATATGAGCGGTACGAAATCTTTGAGGATTATCGCAGGGATATTGACGACCTCTATAATGAGTTGAATGATGTAGTTGATGATGAGGAGCGTAAGAGTATTGAGTCTGAATTGAATGAACTCAAAAAGGAGATGATAGAAGAAATGAATCGGACTCGTAAACGTAAATAGTTAAACATAGGATGATTGCCCGGAGCAGTATATTTGTTCCGAGCAATCATTAAAATGATAAAAATATGCATGTAGATAAAAGCGAAAGAAAATTGCTGCCAATGAGCCGTATAGCTCCGGGAAGAAATGATGCCGCCGAGATAGATACTGTTGTTTCTGCAAAACGATATGGAGACCGCCGGGCATTTGACATTCTTATGGAAGCACAATACTATTGGAGCCAGATGGACGACTTTCGGAAAGACCGGGAGCGAAACAAACGCTATACCTATGGTTTCCAATGGGACGATATGATTTGTGTGGACGGAAAATCCATGAGCGAGGAAGAATACATTAAAAGTCAAGGCAACGTGCCTTTGAAAAACAACCTTATCCGTAGGCTTGTGCGAAGCGTACTTGGCGTGTATCGAAGCCAAAGTAAAGAACCTACCTGTACCGCACGTGATCGGGATGAACAGAAACTTGGTGAAACGATGAGTACGATACTTCAATGCAACATGCAGCTTAACCGAATGAACGATGTATACGCCCGAACTATGGAAGAGTTCCTGATAAGCGGTTTTATCGTTCACCGTAAGTCGTACGGTTGGCGTAATGGAAAAGAGGATTGTTGGACGGACTATGTGCAACCCAATAATTTCTTTATTGACAACAACATGAGAGATTTCAGAGGTTGGGATGTTTCCGTGCTTGGAGAAGTTCACGACATTTCTTTCGGGCAGTTGTGTGAACAGTTCGCATCAAGTCCGCAGGAATACAGACAATTGCGTGACATTTACAAGTGGGCGGCAAGGAAAGATTACATAGCCACATATGCGGAGCGTTTCGGGTATAGCCGCTTGGAAAACTACGATTTTCTATTCACAAGCGAACCGGGACGATGCCGTGTGATAGAGATATGGCGCAAGGAGCAAAAACCGAGATACCGTTGCCATGACTACCAAAACGGTGATATTTTCAAAATAGACGAAGAAGATTACGTACAAGTGGTGCTTACTGAGAATGAAGAACGTATGCGTATGGCCAAGGAAGCCGGTATGCCGGAAGATGAGGTTCCGTTGATAAAAGCTACTTGGTTTGTGGACGATTATTGGTATTTCTATTACCTTTCTCCTTTTGGCGACATATTGAGGGAGGGGGAAACGCCTTACGAGCATGGAAGCCATCCATATGTTTTCAAGGCATATCCGTTCATTGATGGTGAAATCCATTCATTCGTTGCTGATGTAATCGACCAGCAGAGATATACCAACCGGTTGATAACTCTCTATGACTGGATTATGAGGGCAAGCGCAAAAGGTGTGCTGATGATGCCGGAGGATTGTCTTCCTGATGGTGTGAGCATTGACGATATTGCAGAGAGTTGGACCGAGTTTAACGGCGTGATTGTCTATAAGCCGAGCAAGAGTGGTAAGGTTCCGGAGCAGGTAGCCAACAATTCCACCAACATAGGTATTGCAGAATTGCTCAATATACAGCTGAAGTTCTTTGAGGACATTTCAGGCGTGACAGGTGCGTTGCAAGGGAAACCGGGATATTCGGGAGAAAGCGCATCACACTATAACCAACAGACAGAAAATGCCACCAAATCATTACTTGATTTGCTGGAGTCGTTCAGTTGCTTTGTAGTTGACGGTGCATACAAGGACGTGAAGAATATGCAACAGTTTTATGATAGCAAACGTGTATTCAATATTGCAGGCAAGAGTGGTGCACAAATCGAATATGACCCGAAGAAAATACGTGATGTAGAATTTGATTTAAGCATTACCGAAAGCACTTCAACACCGGCATACAGGCATCTTGCTAACGATATGCTTATGCAGTTGTACCAGTCTCAGGCAATCAGTGTAGAGCAGCTGCTTGAGCATGGAGATTTCCCGTTTGCAGATGAATTGTTGCAAAGTATCAAATCACAGAAGGAACAGTTGGAGCAGGGCAAAGTGCCCGACGGTCTTTCTCCTCAATTGCTTCAACAGGTCGAACAAGGTGCAAATATAGATGCAGTAAATCAGTTACATAATGCAATGAGAACTTAAACCAAAGGGGGCACATCATCACAGATATGCCCCTTTCTTTATTCTTTGGATAATTGGTCGCATTCAATCCATGTTTCTTCAGTATCATCAAAACGAACGGTACAACCGTATTTATCAGTATCTATATCTAATACAGTACCGCTTTTCCCATTATCATTGCACATCACCCGGTCTCCGATGTTAAACTTGTTGATATTGTCAAGTGCGAGCGGGTCATTGGTAAGTGTGGCAATGCCATCAATATTTCCGTACTTTCCCATTCTCTTTGGTATTTGAAAATGAATCAAGCCATGAGAAATACTGTTTTCGTTTCAATGCAATAACAGCAGAAGGAAGCATAGCTGAACCGTTTCCATAAGTCGTGCAGTAGAAGCATTCGCGTTCAAGGTCGCCCACAAACGTATTATGATTGATGTAGCCTTTCTGTTTCAACTTACGGAAATTCTTTCTATCCATAATGATAAGTTGACCTTTTTTCCCACCGGCAGGCATAACGTAGTAACGTTCTCCAGTTTCTTTGTGTTTTTCGTCTGCCTGTCTGACTGCTTCACGTAAACGAAGCGAAGCTCTGATTTTTCTGAAAATGTTCATTGTTCCTTGTTTTTATAGTTAAACTTATATTGTAGCTGCTGAAACAGCTTTTTTCTTTTTGACAACAAATCGTCCGATACGAAGCACAATCTTTGGAATTTCCATTTCAAAGAAACATATATGCAAGCCTATGGCTCTTGTCATTAGCAAGTCATCATGTTTACCGGTAATCGCTCCGAAAGCTCCGTTCGGTTTTTTCTCGTAACACAAATATTCGTCCAGACAACGTTCGTCACGTTCTGTGTATAAATTCTCACGAATAACCTTGACTAAGGTTGATATAATCATCGGTTTGGTTGAGACATTGGTATGGAAGCCGTATTTGGTAGGCAATCCCTCGCGTACGGCTTCTTCGGACTGACCACGTGCATAGAGATTAGGGTAAATCTCTTTGATTTGATTAAGGATGAACTGTGACTGGTCGCCATCTACCTGCCGCTCCTTGTCATGCGTTTCCAAGGTGTTGCTTTCTATCACCAAGAGTGAATTGTCATAAAAAGCCGCTATTTGTGCCGCTTTCCACGCAAGCTGGTCGATGTCGCAATGTCCGTACCATTGTGCCACTACGACAGGCTTGCCACCATCAATCATAAACAGACGGTCAAGCACAAGAACAACAGAGAAGTCTGCTTTATTGGAACGTCCACCCACATCGACAATCGTGAGGTAACGATTTGTAACAACTTCCTTTTCATCTGTTTCCGGCAACTCCCAAATATGCAACAATCCCTGTTTGTCTTTCACAAAACGCAAGTTCTGCAAAGCGTTCTTGCCCTCATCCGCATCGGCACAGACTTCACCGACATATTTAGGTTTCTTGCAGGTCTTACGCATTGCATCGACCTTGTATTTGTCGAACACACGTGCTCCCGAATGTACGAAGGCTTCCACATCATCAGACGGAAATTCGGCAGCCATCTGCCCATGGTCATTGTACTTCCTGCGTTCGGCTATGTACCAATGGATAGCTTCGAGCGTAGCACCTTTTTCCCACAGCGACCAAAGATACTTACCGCATTCCTCACGTTCGGAATCTGTATTTTCATTGTCCCGATTCTGATAAAGCCATTCTGCAAAATCCCATTTTTCTTTGTCCGAATCAAAAGCGAGTGTATATTGCTCGATGTCGAACCATGAAACGAACATTGCCTCGAACTGGGATTTCCCTTCTTTTGCGGCAGTATATTCGCGATGAAAGAAGTTCCCGGTGCCATTTGCTGTGCTTTCATAAACAATCATGGTGTAGGGTTTGAGGAGAATACCCGAACAGGCGGAGCGCACAATGTCTTCCGGTTTCTTTCCCTCCGTAGCCTTCCATATTCCCACTTCGGAGAGATGTACAAGATTGTAATCACCGCCACGACACGAATCCGGGCGTTCAGCCGTACCAATCTTGATTTTGCAGTTACGCTGCGGAATACGCGATATACTTCCCGATTTTCCCACTCCTACAATCTTCGGCTCGTTCTCATTGTAGGCTTCATCAATTTTATAGAGCATTTCGACAGGATAACTTTTAATCATCCGGTCGAACATATCCTTGATTTCATCGGAGCCTGCGCCCTGATGTGCAATGATAAGTGAGTTTAAGCCGGTTTTGTGAAGCAACTGCAACCATGCCATATAAAGCTGTGAAGTAGTGGAACCACCCCATTGCCGTGCTTTAAGCAGGATGATGCGTATCGGTTTCCCTGCAATACGCAATTTCTCAAGCCGATCCACAAAACGCCGTTGAGGTCTTGTCAGACGAAACAGGACATCCTCACCACCGCCTTTGGCCTTGATATAGACAAATGTTGCCGCCCAAAACGGAAAATCCTCGCGGCTGCGTATTCGTACAAACTGCTCTATGACCTTCAAGCGATCATCCTGATTGTCTTCCACGCCCATGTAGTCCGTGAGGAATTTGGAAATAGAACCGGCTTCGATGAGTTGGCGTACAAGCGGTACTTTCATGATACGTTCCGGTAACCACTGGGTATGTATAGGAAAGTCACTGATGGTACACTTTACACGTTTACCGACAGAACCTTCTCCGGTAATTGGATTGAACTTTGCATATACAATCGCATTGCGGCGTTCATTCTCTGTCAATATGTCCTTGATTGCCTTATCTTTCATGGTGCATGATTTTAACAGGCTTGTTTAGCAGAGCCATGATGAGTCCCAATACATAACACCAAAGATGCAATACGGCATTTATGCCCGGAAACAGGAAGCCTGCCACAAGGTAAAACAGCATCCATAACTGATAATACCGTTTACGTAATACCTCAAACGATATTGAACCAAACAGGGCGAAAACCAATCCGGACAATCCTACCGTTGGCGAATCCATTGTCGTGAAATATCCAAGGGTATCAACTGGAACTGTAACAGCAATCATATAGGCTGACAGCAATCTTCCTATCCCAATATCGTAAATGAAAATAATCGATAATAAACACCATGAATTGAGCAAGGCATGAAACATATTCGTATGGAAAAACGGATACAGCAAGCGTCCTGGCATATTACTTCCAGCGTAAATGCCGACAGTTTGCCAATCCCATTCTCCTGAAAATGACAAACACACAATCATGGCAGAAATCAGGAGAGCCGTAATCTTCTCAACTTTTCTTGCATCCATCGTTTTTTAGCCTTGCATATCATCATTTTGGCACTACCCGGCGTGAGGTAGAATTTCGGTGCGGGTTGAGCAATCACTTTAGCACACAGCTCAGAAATGGTAAGTTCCGGGTATTCTGATTTGAGAGCGACAACCCTTGTATGAATTTCCTCATACATTTCTTTCTTCAACGGCCACATACCGCTTAAATCGTTCTCACCCCTCATCATGGCGGAAACGACTAATGCTGCACGAATATCGCTGACCCAAAACCTCCGGGACGGCATGTTTACAATTACTTTATACACTTCAGGCATACGGATATAATCACACGATGAAATGTATTCATCGTATGCTCTCATCAAGTCGTTCATACGCTCCATAGAGTATTCCATAACTGCTCCTTTATGCTTCATTTTTCTTCCCGTTATAGTACCAAAGTTACCAATAGGAGCGTAAAAAGATAAACATGACATCCTGCTTTCCCTGCCTATTTTTGTCTTGTAGAATCTGACTATAAATTAAATTTTTGAATTATGCCTAATAATACGGAAGTTAAGAGCAATCGCGAGCGATACACGGAGCGATTGAAAGCAAAGTATCCGGACAAGGAATTTGCCGATGATGAAGCGTTATTCGGTCAAATCAATGACGATTACGATGGTTACGACAAGGAATTGTCCGGTTATAGGGAACGTGAAAAAGCGCTGTCCGACCTGTTTGCAAGCAACCCGCAAAGTGCCGCTTTCCTTACTGACTGGCGCAAGGGAGAAGACCCTATTGTCGGAATGGTCCGCAAGTTCGGAGACGATTTCAAAGCCGCGCTTGAGGACCCCGAAAAGCAGGAAGCACTTGCTGCTGCCAACAAGGAATTTGCAGAACGCATTGCCCAAGAGAAAGAATATGAGGGAGAGTATCAAAAGAACATCAACGAAACCCTGACCACCCTTGAAACCATGCAGCAGGAAGAAGGACTGCCGGATGAGGACATCGACAGCGCAATGGATTTCCTTGTAGGCATTGTACGTGACGGAATCATGGGCAAGTTTACACGTGAAAGCATAGAAATGGCCATAAAAGCAATCAGGCACGACAGCGATGTGGAAGCTGCCGGACACGAGGGTGAAGTAAAGGGGCGCAACAGCAAGATTGAAGAAAAGCTACGCAAAGCAGGCAAAAATGACGGTACAGCCGACCTTGCCGGTAAAAACGGTGGCGGCAGTGGCGGTTCACGGCAGATGCCTGACCTCGGTGCAATCGGGCGTTATGATGGTACACAGAACATCTGGGAGCGTGGCGGTGAAAAACGCAAGGCGATAAACAGATAAATATAAACCAATTACATTTTTAACTTTTAAAATTTCGAGCAATGAAGAAAACAATGAGTTTCTTTTGTCGCATTACGCTGATGATATTGGCGTTTGTGACGGGTGCATCAAGCGGTGTCATGATGGCAGAAGCATCGAACCTGCCTGATGCGGGTAAAACAACAGCTGGTGCGGACGGTACGGGTGGAACAGACGGTATTTCCACTGAAACAGGAGGGCGTGAAACCGGCGACCCAAATTTCTATTTGAGTGATGTGGACAAACGCATCGTGAAAATCCGTCCGATGGCTACTCCAATTGACCAAATCAGCCGTTATGCAAAATCAAGCTCCACCAATTCATTTGAAGTGAAGTATTACAGCGTGGGTACACGTGAAATCAAATGCAGTACCAACAAAAAGCTGGAAGCTATGCTCAGCGGTGCGAGCGTGTCGTTGCCGGTAGATGATTTGAATATGTTCACGTTGGATGATACCATTAGGGTAGTCGGTGTCAGCGCCATCACCAAACCGGACGGAACGAAATATACGGAAGATGACAGCAACGTTCCGGACCTCGTGCTTTGTGTGTGCGGAAAGGACAGCTCAACAAATCTTCCTACAGTGTATGCCGTAAATGGCAAAATGGATGATTCAAGCAAACAGCCGATTCTTGTTCCGGAAATTCCACAAGGAACAACGCTTGTACGCATGGGAAAAGCATGTGGGGAATTGGATGTTCAGACAGGACGATTCAATAATATCCCTATGCCTGAAACCCAGTATTGTCAGAACTTCATGATTCAGGTAGAGCAATCAACTTTTGACAAGATTGCCGCCAAAGAAGTGAACTGGAATTTCTCAGACATTGAAGAAGACGGTGTATATGATATGCGCCTCGCAATGGAAAATACTTATCTGTTTGGTGTGAAGCAGGTTATCAAGCACATTGCAAAGGACGGCATGAACACTTGGTTTACAGGTGGTATCTGGTGGATGGCCGGAAAGGACATCGAGGTGGGCGAATGGGATACTGACAAGAAATGCGCCATAATTACCGATGAAAACCTTGTGGATATTACCAAAGACCTTTTTGTTGGTACCGGCATCGGTAATAAGCGTAAGATTTTATTCTGTGGAAGTGATATGCTCTCTGCATTCTCCAAGATAAAGAGCGAAAAATTCCGCTTGAAAGATACCGTGGAGGTATGGAACTTGAAATTCAAATCTTGGGATACTGATTTCGGAGAAGTATTGACCATACACCATGAACTGTTCGATGTAAACGGAATGAGTGATTGCGGCTTTGCAATGGACCCGGAATATCTTTCTAAGAAAACACATGTGTCCTGGGCACGTAACGTACTCGACTTGCAAAAGGCTGGTATCCGTCGTACAGATGCGGTAGTTATTCAAGAGGTAAGTTGCCTGTATCTGCGCTATGCAAAGGCACATGCACGTATGAGACTGGCTAAAGCACCTGCCCAAGATTTAATTGCAGCATAATAAAGAGTTCATAAAGAATTATTAATTACCGGGGATGGGATAAGGTGTCCCGTTCCCTTTTTACTTTTAAGAATATGATTACAAAAACCTACAAGGCGAATACTAATATCAGTATTAATGTGGTACTTCCGAGTAAGAAGAACCTGCATATTGCATTCGTTCCATTGTCAAACGGAAGTAGCGTATTCACTACCGACAATGAGGATATACAGAAGTCTGTAGAGAACCATTACAAGTTTGGCAAACTGTTCAAACTTCATTCTGCGCACGGGCAATCTGAGACAGCAGAAACAGCCGGCAAGGCGTCTAAAAGCGGTTCACCTGAAAAACTGCATGTTGAAGGTACGCACAGTGGTGAAGACACACCTGACAACGAAACCGGCAGACAGGACGAAATGCCGCAAAAAGACGCAGGGGATAACAATACGACATCTCGCAAAGTCAAAGTAAGCGACATTGCAAGTGCAAAGGATTACCTTGCAGATACTTTCGGCATCAGCCGCACTTCCATGCGCTCGACCAAGGCAATCATGGAGCAGGCTGCTGCAAACGGAATTGAGTTCGAGGGCTTGGAATAAAGATAAGGACTTATGGCTGTATATCAGAAGAACAAAATACAAGAGGATGTACGCATCGCTTTGGACCATAACACAAACAGCGATACGCTGAAGATTATAGGCGATGTGGACACCCTTGCACTTGACGACATCATTGCATCGAAAATTGTGGAAGCGGTGAAGCGCGTACACAGCTCTGCATCGCCTTATCTGCTTGATGGTGGACATAACTTCGGTGATGCTATATATTGGAAAGAGCATGAAAGTGGATGGATATTGCTACCGGAAGATTTCATGCGTCTTGTAGCTTTTCAAATGAACGATTGGGAACGTGCGGTATTTAACCCCATAAGTACCGATGATCCTGAATACAAAAAACAGTCTTCCCGATTTAAAGGCATAAGAGGAACATGCCAACGGCCTGTTTGCGCTATATCCATACGACCGGAAGGAAGAGTGATGGAATTTTATTCATGCAAAACGACAGAAGCGAAAGTGAGTCGTGCTGTATATCTACCTTATCCGGAAATAGACATATATGACTCAATAGAAATCTGCGAGAAATGTTATGATGCTGTGATATACACCATAGCTGCATTAGTATTAACGACATTCGGCGATACGGAAAAAAGTGCCGCATTGAACGAATTGGCAAAATCTGTATTAATATGAGTCATGAATCAAGACAAATAGACGGTGATGTTTCCATTGGTCGCAATACAGCGATAGGCGGTGATGCGATTATTCAAGGGAAAACCCACTTGAAAGGTAACGTAAGAGTGGACGGTTGGTTTGAAGCAAAAAACATTAAGGGGGTGAGTAAAGGGCTGTATCCTACTATTGAAGCATTAAAAGCGGCTATACCATCTCCGATTGTAGGTGATTGGGCCATAGTGGGTGATACGATACCGGGGCCAATCTTTCGCTGCGAGACAAAAGGCATATGGAGTGCCACAGGGGAGACTGGAGGGGGTGGAAGTATCGACTTAACAGGATACTTAACGGCCGAGGAAATTGACGATGTAACATCAATATTGTAGTTGTGAAAATTAATTATCAACAGTATTGTCAAATATTCGCAGCGCTTTCAACGAAGGAATATCCCGATATGCTGGATGCTTTTTTCTTGCATTTAGCAGTTTCCGGGAAAAGACAATGAATGAATAATTACATAAAAATAACAGCAGTTCAAATTCTTGCGGAACTTAGGCAAAAATAGGAATTATATGACAAAAATTTATAAACTTTCAAAAGGTTGGGAGACTATTTATCCCGCTACAACCTCTGATGCAGTGGTACATCCCGGCACACGCACGTCCATCAACAAGCTGTTTAATGAAATCAATGTGTCGGTTGTGTACCCGACCTCTGGTATCGGTAGAACCAATAAATATAGTCTGGAGGGCGCCATTGCCCAAGTTCCGCAGGAACTTAGAAATATCGGGCTAAAGGTGTCATTCTTGAACAATAGC
>ERZ791740.592-NODE-592-length-28391-cov-3.132658_pt1 | contig 28391 bp, 19 predicted proteins | sample MGYA00510041_ERZ791740 | MGnify/ENA primary metagenome ERZ791740 (study PRJEB30046, sample SAMN00791959) | human gut metagenome | study: EMG produced TPA metagenomics assembly of the A metagenome-wide association study of gut microbiota in type 2...
AAATGAGAGAAAAGATTATTCACGAACGTCGGATGGAACTTGCTTTTGAGGGACACCGCTGGTTCGATATGATCCGGGTTGATAATGGAAATTATGCATTGACATTCCTGAAATCTATCGGTAAGAATAATGTGACCAAAGAACGTCTCCTGTTGCCTATTCCGCAGACGGAGATGGACTCCAATCACCTGATGACTCAAAATCCCGGTTATTAATCCGTTTTATAATCATTCATTTAGACAAATAATATGATGAAGAAATATATATATCAGTTGTTATGCTCTCTTTTCATCGGCGCAACGATGGTTGCCTGTACCGAGGATTATATGGAGACAGATAAAGGACATGATACCCTCACCCTTTCGGTGAATCAGCAGGAGTTGGTGTTGAACGAAAAGAACCATAGTCAGGAGGCGCTGGCGCTTTCATGGACTACCGGAACGAATTATGGAAGCGGTAACCGTATCTCTTATACGCTTGAACTGGCGAAAGCCGGAACGGACTTTGCGAATGCTTATTCGGTGGATTTGGGTACGGGAACGTATCAATGGACTAAGAAAGTGGAAGAACTCAACCAATTCCTAAATACGCAGTTCGGTATCGGTTATGCCGTGAAAGCGGAGTTGGAAGCACGTATCACAGCCGTCGTTGCCGGAATGGAAGATCAGAAGCAGATTGCGACGACTGCCTTTACAGTGACTACCTACCAGCCGGTTACTACCACGCTTTACCTGATTGGTGATGCTGCTCCGAGCGGATGGAGTGCCGATAACGCAACGGCAATGGAGCGCACGGATAACGGACAATTTACATGGACAGGAAAGCTGAATACCGGATCGTTTAAATTTATAACGACCTTAGGAGAATTCCTGCCGTCGTACAACCGTGATGCTACTGCCGAAGAAGGATTCAAACTGACCTACCGTACATCGGGTGACCAACCGGACGAACAGTTCACAATCAGTAAAGAAGCAACTTATATCGTAAAAGCAAACCTGCTCGACTTGACGTTGACACTTACCGAAACAGAAGATATTGGCTGGAGATATGAAGAATTTTTCATTGTCGGTTCGTTTACGGGTAACAATGGTTGGGGATTTGAAGCACTGTCTAAAGATGCTGCCCAAATGGATCTGTTCCATTATGGAGCCGTGATTCCCTGGAAGGCGGACGGAGAATTTAAATTCGCTTCTGTGACAGATTTCGGTCAGGCGGATGCTTTCTTCCATCCTACCATGGCTAATGCTCCGTACACTTCGACATCCGTAGTGCTTGGAGGTGACGATAATAAATGGCAGATGAAGGAAGCCGAATGTGGCAAGCCTTATAAAGCATGGTTCTACACAGGAAAGGGAAAAGAAAAGATGTTGATGCGTCTGTTCACTCCTTATGAAGGATTGTATCTGGTGGGTGAGGCAACTCCGAACGGATGGAGTCTGGACAATGCTACTCCGATGACTAAGAGTGCCGACAATCCTTATATATTTACCTGGAGCGGCACGCTGAAGGCAGGTGAGATGAAGATATCCTGCGATAAACAGTCAGACTGGAATGGAGACTGGTTTATGGCGGATAAGAGCAATAAGGCTCCGACGGGTGAAGTAGAGACGGCATTGTTCGTTACCAAGTCGGATGCGGAGTTGAGCAGTATGTATCCGGATGCAGATTTGGGTAGTTTGGATAATAAGTGGAATATTCAGGAAGCCGGTTCTTATCGGATTACGATTGACCAGTTGAAAGAGACGATTTCGATTGTAAAACAATAAAACAAGAATTCAAGATGAAGAAAATAATATATTTGGTGGCTGCTTTCCTGTGTATGGCTTGCAGTGACGATCATGGGTCGAATCAGGAGAATGGAGGAGCTTCGGGCAGTGTTACCGAAGTGACTCCGGTAACATCGGATTTAAGTGTAGACCTGTCTACGGATAAGGCTTTTTATAAACCGGGGGAGAAAGTGGTATTTACAGCAGAAGATGCGTTGCCTGCCGGAACTAAAGTTCGTTATCGTCTTTTAGGGGAGGTTGTCGGAGAAGAGTCGGTAAATGGTACCAGTTGGACATGGCAACCGCCTACTACTGATTTCAAAGGATATATGGCGGAACTGTACCGTCAGGAGAATGGTACGGATGTGATTGTCGGTACGATTGCGGTAGATGTATCCAGTGATCCGTCACGTTTTCCGCGTTATGGTTTTGTCGCTGATTTCAGTCAGGAGAAGACGGCCGAAAAGACACAGGAAGAGATGGCGTATCTGAATCGTCATCACATCAATTGGGTACAGTTTCAGGACTGGCATAATAAACATCACTGGCCGTTGGGCGGTACACGCACACAGTTGGACGAAGTGTATATGGACATCGCTAACCGGGAGGTTTATACAAGTTCGGTGAAAAATTACATTGAAGCGCAGCATCGTTTCGGTATGAAGTCTATGTTTTACAATCTTTGTTTCGGGGCGTTGAAGGATGCTGCTACGGACGGGGTGAAGGAGGAATGGTATTTGTTTAAGGATGCTTCTCATACTACTAAAGACAGTCATGATTTGCCGGGCGGATGGAAAAGTAATATTTATCTGGTCGACCCTTCTAATAAGGAATGGCAGAAATATTTGAACGAGAGGAATGATGATGTATATGCGAACTTTGCCTTCGACGGCTATCAGATAGACCAGTTGGGACGACGCAGCACGCTTTACAATTACAATGGTATTCCGGTCAATCTGCGTGAGGGATATGCTTCTTTTATTGAAGCGACGAAGCAGGCTCATCCGGACAAGAGTTTGGTGATGAATGCGGTCAGCCGTTACGGTGCCCGTCAGATTGGGGAGACTGGTAAAGTTGATTTCTTCTATAATGAGGTGTGGGCGGATGAGGCTGATTTTACCAATCTGAAAGCCATTCTTTATGAGAATGGAGTCTATGGCAATTATCAGTTGAATACGGTTTTTGCAGCTTATATGAATTATAATAAAGCGGATAACCGGGGAGAATTTAATACGCCGGGTATTCTGCTGACGGATGCTGTCATGTTTGCTTTGGGTGGTTCGCACCTTGAGTTGGGAGGCGATCACATGTTGTGCAAAGAGTACTTTCCGAATGAGAACCTGACAATGAGCGAAGAACTGAAAACAGCGATGGTTCGTTATTATGATTTCCTGACTTCTTATCAGAATCTGCTTCGTGACGGTGGTACGGAGAATAGTGTTTCCATGAATTGTACCAATGGCGAAATGAGATTGAATAGTTGGCCTCCTCAACAGGGATCGGTTACTACTTATGCCAAGCAGGTAGATGGCAAGCAAGTGATACATCTTCTTAACTTCTCGCAAGCGAACAGCCTTAGTTGGAGAGATGTGGACGGTACGATGCCGGAACCGGCTTTGATTACAAAAGCGGCTTTGCAAATGAATCTGTCGGCAAAGGTGAATAAGCTATGGGTAGCTTCACCGGATGCACATGGAGGAGCTTTGCAGGAATTGGCCTTTACACAGGAGAATGGGGTTGTCTCTTTCACATTGCCTTCCCTGAAATATTGGACGATGATTGTGGCTGAATAAAGCGGCTGCTACAGAATAACTAAAATGATAGGTATGATGATTAGATATAGATTATGGGTATGGGTGTTGTGCCTGGTATTTCCAACATGGGTTTGGGCGGAAAATGAGACACGTACATGCACTTCTTTTACACAGCAGGGACGTCAGGTGACTTTTCACTTGGCGGACAGTGCCGCCTTGCAATTGCAACTGTGCAGCTCTTCCGTCGTGAAAATCTGGTTCTCACCCGACGGGCAATTGCAACGAAGAAATGCTTCGTTTGCAGTGATTAATGAAGAACTGGAAGAGGTAGGAACTATCCATGTGGATGAACAGGCGGCCTGTTATGAGATATTTACTCCGAAGTTGCGTATCCGGGTGAATAAATCTCCGATGAGTCTTCAGATATTTGATAAATATCAGAAACTCCTGTTTAGCGATTATGCCGATAAAGGCCATGTCAGTGAAGGAACGAAGAAGGTGGAATATAAAGTGCTTCGTCGTGACGAGCACTTCTTCGGACTTGGTGAGAAAGCGGGAAAGATGGATCGTCGTGGCGAGTCTTATAAGATGTGGAATAGTGACAAACCTTGTTATAGCGTGGTAGAAGATCCTCTTTACAAGAGTATTCCTTTCTTTATGAGCAATTACCGGTATGGTATTTTCCTTGATAACACCTATAAGACGGAATTCAAATTCGGAACGGAAAGCCGTGATTATTACAGCTTTGAAGCGCCGAACGGGGAAATGGTATATTACTTTATTTTCGGTAAAGACTATAAAGAAATCATCAGCCAATACGTCGGACTGACCGGAAAACCTATCATGCCGCCGAAATGGGCGTTGGGTTTTGCTCAATGCCGCGGTCTGTTGACAAGTGAAAAGCTAAGTCGTGAGATAGCCGAAGGCTACCGGAAACGGGGAATACCTTGTGATATTATCTATCAGGATATCGGCTGGACAGAATATTTGCAGGATTTCGAGTGGCGCAAAGGAAACTATGAAAACCCTAGGAAGATGCTTTCGGATTTGAAAGAGATGGGTTTTAAGGTAGTCGTATCTCAAGACCCGGTAATTGCACAAGCCAACAAAAAACAATGGGAAGAAGCAGACCGTCTGGGCTATTTTGTAAAGGACAGTACGAACGGTAAAAGCTACGATATGCCCTGGCCGTGGGGTGGAAACTGCGGAGTGGTAGACTTCACCCTGCCTGCCGTAGCCGACTGGTGGGGAACTTATCAGCAGAAACCTATTGACGATGGTGTCTCCGGCTTCTGGACAGACATGGGCGAACCTGCTTGGAGTAACGAGGAGCAGACGGAACGCCTGGTGATGAAGCACCATCTCGGTATGCACGATGAAATCCATAACGTCTATGGCCTGACCTGGGACAAAGTGGTGAAGGAGCAATTTGAAAAGAGGAATCCGGACCGTCGTGTTTTCCAAATGACTCGTGCTGCTTATGCCGGATTGCAACGTTATACGTTTGGCTGGACGGGTGATAGCGGAAACGGAGACGACGTACTGCAAGGTTGGGGACAATTAGCCAATCAGATTCCTGTAATGCTTTCCGCCGGATTGGGATTAATCCCGTTTTCTTCCTGTGATATCACCGGTTACTGTGGGGATATTGAGGATTATCCGGCTATGGCCGAACTCTATACCCGTTGGATTCAATTCGGTGCATTCAATCCTTTGAGTCGTATCCACCATGAGGGAGATAACCCGGTGGAACCGTGGCTTTTCGGACCGGAAGCGGAAAAGAACGCGAAAGCGGCTATCGAACTGAAATATCGTTTGTTACCGTATATCTATACTTACGCCCGCGAAGCGTATGATACAGGATTGCCTATCATGCGACCTCTGTTTCTTGAATATCCAATGGATATGGAAACATTTTCTACGGATGCCCAATTCCTGTTCGGTCGTGAATTGTTGGTAGCTCCTGTGGTGAAGAAAGGTGCTCGCACAAAGAACGTGTATCTTCCCGAAGGCACATGGATAGACTACAACAACAAGCAGACGGTCTACACCGGAGAGCAATGGACTACCGTTGATGCTCCCTTGTCCTCTGTTCCCATGTTTGTGAAGCAAGGTTCCATCATCCCTACCATGCCGGTGATGAACTACACCCATGAGAAACCGGTATATCCACTTACTTTTGAAGTCTTCCCCGCACAGGAAGGTGCACAGGCTGCCTTTACTCTCTACGAAGATGAAGGAGAAGACTTAGGATATCAGCGTGATGAATTTGTCAAAACACCGATTATTTGCAGCACTCTGGCAAATGGATATGAACTGACCGTCTCTGCCCGTGAAGGAAAAGGATACACTGTTCCCGGTCCGAGAAATCTGTTGTTCCGTATTTATTCTGCGAAAGCTCCGAAAGAGATAACTGTCAAAGGAAAGAAGATAAAGAAAACTAAACCGGAACGCTTGGAAGAAGATTTAGAGAATGACACTGAAACTGTAGCGTGGAGTTGGGATAAGGAAACAGGTGTCTGTAGTGTGAGAATACCTGATAAAGGTGTTGATGAACAGTTGATGATTACTTTTAAATAAACAGGGAGCTGTTGGCAAGCTAATATTCAGAGTTTTTCTTTCGTTTTATATGGATAATGTGTAGATTCGCACGAAACTCATATCAGAAATGTGTAAGTTATCACATTTCTGATATCAAAAGTGTGATTCATTATGAGAAGCTTTTCCAACCCGCTTACCTGGTTCGCTATTCAATGCTGAATTTGAAACAAGATGGTAATTTGATTAATATCCCCCTGTTTTTGGCGGATAAGACAAAAGAGCTATTGAAGGATAAAAGTTGAAAGAGCCTTCTGAAGGAATCAGTAGCCTCTTAAAAAACGATGATTCTTAAAAAAGGAATATTTAATCATTGCAAGAAGGACGTGAATTGCAGTTTGGTAAAGAAAAGCAAGAAAATGTCCTGTATTTGTAATTACACGATTCTCTATTTCTGCTGTTTCGAAAATATGCCAATCAAGCTGCGATAGATTTTTGATTATTTTTGTTATTTGGAGAGCAGATGCCCGAATAACTAATCATTTTATTATTTTTTCCTTTCCGATATATTATGGTAAACTAGAGATAAAAATGTTTCTTAATAGTCCATTTTTATCTTCTTCACCGGGGAACGATAGCTTCCTCGGTGAGGAACAAGTCGATGCACACCGAGGAACACTTCGTTGGTTTTAAAGCAATGAGCGGTTTCTGAATAGAGAAAGATGCATATCCTGTTTGCTTTTATGCAATATTAGGCATCCTTTTGTATGCTCATGCGTTTATTTATGCAGTTTATTTTCCGGTTCGTTATTTTCTAATTGGCCATTTCCTTGTATAATATTAAAAATAGAACATTGCTTATTAAATAGGATTAGCTGTATACAAGAGACTGGATAGTTTCTCGCATACAGCTAATTAAATCTATTCTTTTACGTATCTTAGATATGTCCGTATTCGAATTCCGGGATATCGCCTTTCGCGGACATTTTAGCAAAATCAATCAGATTGGCCAAGTGGCGGAGCACCAGTTCTTTCATTCCTTCTTTGTCCCTATCTTTTATCTTCTGTAACATTTCCCTATGTTCTGCATGAACCGTTTTTTGAGGAACAGCACAAACTTTGTATTTTTGATAATATTTTAAAATATCGGGAGTAATAATAAGCAGGAGTGAACTGATAACCGGATTATGTCCGCCTTGCGCAATGGCCTGGTGAAAGGCAAAATCTTTTTCGACACGAAGGTCTGTATCAAACTTTTCTTCCAGTTCGACAAGCGTGTTTTCGATATTCTTCAAATCCTCTTCTGTGCGGTTTACTGCGCATAATTTGCAGACCTCTATTTCCAGAAGTACACGTACATAAACCAAGCTTGAAAAATCATATCTGCTGATTTTCAATGCATCGGTAATCATAGTATCCAACTGGTCTTTGGAGAATTCGGATACCACTGTTCCACTCTGAGGATATGTTTTTACAATACCGTATAATTCCAGTTTCTGCAATGCCTCGCGAACATGTGACCGACTGACTTTCAAAAGTTCGGATAATTTACGCTCAGAAGGGAGACGCTCTCCCGGTAAAATCTGACGTTCTGATATTTGTTTTTTTATGTGTTCTATTACATGCTTAACTGGTTGCGAATTGATTTCGTCTTTCATAAGATATAAATATTTTAAAAAGATGACCTTTTCCGTTTCGGCTGTAAAAGTACAAATATTATCTTTCAAAGTAAAGCTTTCTAGTAAAAATATTCTCCTGTCCTTTTATATAGAGGTACGCGTAACGTGTTATTTATAAGCGGCTTATATCTAATTATTAATAAATATTAATTGGTAGACCAAAATTTTGGTTTACCAATTTTAATCGTTACGTTTGTCACAGAAATTAAAACACTAATCTATGAACAACTCCTGTATTTTTAAAAAAGTCGTGATGATGTTCCTGTTGTTGGTAGGGACATTGAACGTTTACTCCCAGCATGTAGTTACTGGTAAGGTGATAGATGAACAGGGTCCGTTAATTGGAGCTTAGGTGACAGTGAAAGACGCTGCCGTTCCTACCGGTACTGTGACGGACGCTGAAGGTAAATACTCCATTAAGGTTCCTAATTCCAAGACAATTTTGGTTTATTCGTATATCGGTTACGTTGATAAGGCGGAAGCGGTTGGCAAACGTACAGTTGTGAATGTGACGTTGGAAGAAGATTCGAAGATGTTGGATGATGTTGTGGTAATCGGTTACGGTACACAGGCGAAATCTCATTTGACAGGTTCGATTTCAAAGTTGGAAGGTGAGAAGCTGATTAATGCTCCGGTGAGTGATGTCACTACTGCCTTGCAAGGTGCTATGACTGGATTGACGGTTTCTAATGAGACATCGGAAGTGGGTGTGACTCCTTCTATCCGGGTACGCGGTACGGGTTCCATTTCCGCAGATAGTGAACCGTTGGTTATCATAGATGGATTTCCCGTATCCGGTGGTTTGTCGTCTATCAATGCTGCGGATGTGAAGTCTATTGAAATTTTGAAAGATGCGGCTTCGGCTGCTATTTATGGTTCACGTGCTGCCAATGGAGTGATTATGGTGACGACAAAGAGCGGTACGCCGGACAAACCGAAATATTCTTTTAAGTTCTATCAGGGATTTAAATACGCTTATCAGTTGCATGATATGATGACTTCTTCCGAATGGTTGGGCTTATTGGAAGAAGAAGCTGCCTTAGGTGGTCCGAAAGTACCGAGTGCTGCTCGCGGGGCTGCTTATTTGGAAAGCCAGATGGGGACTACCGACTGGCAGAAAGAGGGCTTGCGTGATATGGCAGGGATCACGAATGTGCAGATGAGTGTTTCGGGCGGACGCAAAGAGACGAAATATTTTATTTCAGCGGCCTATACTAAAGACCAGGGGGTGATGCTCAACAATTCACTGGACAAACTGAATTTCCGTACTAAAGTGGATACCAAACTCTCAAAGATAGCTACGGTGGGTGTTAATATATCCGGTACATATAGCAAGACGGAACGTCCGAAAAATAACTTTATTGATTTCTATCGTACTCCCTCTTTTTTACCGGTTTATCACAATGCATATAGCACAGACCTGACCGGATATACCGGATTTGCAAGAGGTAGCCATTTTAACAATATTATGACACCGACTGCCGTGGATGCCGATGGAAATCCGTTGTTGGATGCCGACGGTAACCGGGTATTGGAAAAATCGTCTCCATTTAGCTCTGCCAATAATAATCCGGCGAGCGTAATGACTAATACTTTCCGTTGGAGCGAGACTATGCAAGGATTGGCCAGCATGTATCTCACGCTTGATCTTTGTAAAGGATTACAGTTTAAGACATCCAACGGCTTGAATGTTCGTTTTGCCCCTTCTTATTATTATGCAAATAAGGACGCTACGAAAGACAAGGAAGCAAGCCGTGCTACTTATTCCAGTGCACTTTATATTGATTTGTTGAGTGAGAATACCTTGAGTTACCATTTGGACTTTGGAAAGAATAAAGACCATAGTCTTGACGCTTTATTGGGATATACTGTAGAAAAGACACGGAATCAGCGGGTGGCTATGGCTGCGACGGGATTTGCTACGGATGACATCCATACTTTGAATGCTGCCACTGTTTACGAGTTGGCTAGTGAGGGTAATGGAAATACAGCGGGTACGGGAACTTTCAGATATCCGGATGTTGTATTGGAATCTTATCTGGGACGTGTCAATTATAGTTATCTGGGGCGCTATTTGTTGTCTACCTCTCTACGTCTGGACCGTTCATCGCTCTTTTCCAAAGGAAACCGTAATGCCTGGTTCCCTTCCGTATCACTGGGTTGGCGCGTGAGTGAAGAGAAATTCATGAAGGGTATCAAGGCTATTTCTAACTTGAAACTTCGTGCATCGTATGGTGTGACAGGAAATAACCGTATCAGTTATAATGCAGCCCTCGAGGTATTGAACAGTGCGAATTACGTGACCGGCAAAGGTACGGGTTCATTGGTTAATGGTTCTGCGAATATCTCTTCTTCGCTGGCTAATTCTAATATTACATGGGAGCAGACTGATGAGTTTAACTATGGTCTGGATTTGGGACTTTTCAACAACTGTATCAATCTGGCGATAGATGCTTACTATTCAGTGACACGTGCGTTATTGTTCGAACAACCGACGCAATCGTTTACCGGTTACACACACTATTGGAATAATATAGGAAAAGTCCGTAACTCAGGTTTGGAAATCCAGCTTGATACGCATAATATGAAAAGCCGTAAGTTTTCATGGGATACTAATATAAATTTCTCACTTTCGCGTAATAAATTATTGGAGTTAGGCGGTGAACAACAAATGATTTCTTTAGGTGAAAGAAATGAGGGTTATCTTGCTAAAGTGGGTGAGCCGTTGATTCAATTCTATGGATACAAGACGTGTGGTGTATGGAATAGTGCGGAAGAGATTGCAGCTAATCCTCATTTTTCAGACGATGCACCGGGGGGAATACGCATTGTCGATACCAATAATGACGGCTCTTTGACTCCTGAAGACCGGGTTGCGTTGGGCACTCCTTACCCGGATTTCACATGGGGCATCACCAATACTTTCCAAATTAAAGATTTCGACATCTCATTCCTTATTCAGGGTGTACAGGGCATCACAGTGCTTAATGGTGATGTATATTATAATGAAACAAAGAAGTGGAACAAGAAGTACACAAAGAACCGTTGGGTAAGCGCAGAACATCCGGGTGACGGAAAAACGCCTTATCAGAATGTGAAAACGGGACATGACCTCATGCTTACTGATTATCCTTTGCAAAATGCTTCTTATGCTTGTCTGCGTAACTTTACAGTGGGATATACCTTGCCGGCAACTGCTGCCCGTAAGATTAAGTTATCAGGTGTACGTTTTTATGTGTCGGGCAGTAACTTGCTCTATATTTGGGGAAGTGGCTACAAAGGCATTAATCCGGAGTCGCGTATGACATCCGGTAATTATTCCAGTGCAATGATTTCGGGGTATCAGCGTGGTGGGTTCCCGTTGACTTCTACCATTTCTGCCGGTTTTGATATTAATTTTTAATGGAGGAAAACGATGAAAAAAATAAATTATATAGGATTATTGTTAATCGTCATGGTATTTTCCGCTTGTGATTTGGATCAATATCCTTATTCGGAAGTGGCGGCGGATAAGTATGTGAAGGATGCTTCGTCGGTAAATAATCTGGTGCTGGGTTGTTATAATTCCCTGCATGATGTGATGTATTACGAGTGGGCCATGACAGAATTGCGCTCGGATAACGGACGTATGTATGCTGCAGGTTCTTCTTCGAATACTACACGACTGGTGGAACAGCTCGACCAGGGTACTATCGTACCGGAAAACGAATGGGTGAAAACGTATTGGAATGCCTGTTATGCCACAATTGCACGGGTAAACAATGTTATTTCTTACCTTGATGTAGTGACGGACGAGACATTGCGGAACCAATATGAGGGAGAAGTACTTTTTCTTCGTTCATTGGAGTATTTCAATCTGGTCCGTTTATGGGGGCCGGTATTTATTGTTACTTCCAAGGTTCCTTCTGAAGTGGCCCGTGATATGCAACGCTCTACGGTGGATGAAGTATATGCGCTTATTGAGGGAGACTTGGAGAATATTGTCAATAATGAACTGTTGCCCGGCAAGATGGCGGACGGTGACTTGGGACGTGCTGACCTGAATTCGGCAAAAGCGTTGCTTGCCAAAGTATATGCTACGCACTACCAGGCGGGTGACGAGAAATATGCCCGTGCCGCCCGACTGTGTAAGGAAGTACTCGAAAGTGAATCTGTGGGAAATCCGCAATCGGGTAGTGATCTTGTGGCTTATGATAAGGTTTTTGATATTGGCAATGAGATGAATAAGGAGATAATCTTTGCGGTTCGTTACCTTTCGGGAAATGCCGGTATCGGTTCGCCGTTCGGCAATATGTTTGCTCCGGTCAATAATGGTGCAAATGTGATTATCGGTACTTCTTCCGGTTATAATACTCCTACTGACAATATTATTGCAGCTTACGAGCAAAGAGGTGCGGGGGCTGATAAACGTCTGGATGTGAATATCGCCCAGAAATATTTCAATACAACTACTCAGACGTGGGTGACGGAAGGTAATTGCCGTTACTGTAAGAAGTATGTAAATCCTGTAACTACACAGTATGATGGCGAGAGTGACTGGCCTGTGATTCGTGTGGCTGATATTGCTTTGCTTTATGCTGAATTGACAAATGAAATCTCGGGGCCTTCTGCAGACAATCTGAAGTATTTGAATATGGTTTGTGAACGTGCCGGTGTTTCTACATATACACTGACCGACCTGCCAAGTCTTTATGATTTTAGAAAGGCTGTACGTAATGAGCGCAGGCTTGAACTGGCTTTTGAGAACCAGCGTTGGTTTGATCTTCTTCGTTGGGGGATCGCTACTCAGACAGTAAACAACTACTTGAACAGCGAGCTTCTTTATACGGAATATTCTTATACGGTGAATGATATAGAAGATTGGCAAACATTTCTGCCTATTCCGGTGAGTGTGATTGACATTAATCCAGAGATAGCACAGAATACGGGTTATTAATCTTTTAAATGCTTACGAATATGAAACAATATAGAGAATGGAGTCTGGCATCATTGTTTGTTTGTTTATTCTTTTTGTGTGGTTGTGATTCTACGTCGATGAAGGATGTGGCGGTTAGTTCACCGGAAATCCTTTCTTTCTCGCCCGAGAGTGGAAGCATAGGTAGTGAGATTGTTGTTACCGGAGAATATTTGGATGATGTGGTAAGTGCTACTATCGGTGGTGGAAAAGCCGTTATCCTACAGAAAGTGTCCAACCGGCGTTTGTCTTTGAAAGTGACAAATCAGGCACGCAGTGGTAAAATTGTATTGGTAAATTCGATAGGTGAGGGTGTGTCCGAAGGAGATTTTACCCTTGAATATCCGGCTCCTGTCGTTTCACAGGCCGGAATGCCCTCGGAAGTTGAAATGGGCAATAATTTGTTGCTCTCCGGTAGTTCCATGAATGTGGTGAGTGCTGTTCTTTTCACTGCCGAAGGCGGGACAGAAGGAAATGAGGCAGAGATCATCTCACAAAGTGAGAATGAGATAGTAGTAAAGGTTCCTTATGTGGAAAGTGACAAGGCTATTGTAACATTTAAATATTTTGATGGAACAAAAGAAGTGGAGACGTCAAGTTCGTCCGCACCCAAGTTAACGGTGAAACGTTATCAGCCTGAGGTTACAACTACTGTATTTGAACCAGCCAACGTGGGAGATATGGTAGTGCTGGAGGGAGCATATCTAAATAAGATTGATAAAGTGCTGTTAGGTGATATTGAGTGTACTATTACGTTGCAGACTGAAACTGAATTAAAGTTTGTTGTACCTACATCTGATAGCTTTAAGAACGGTGATAATATGGTACCGTTAAAGATTTCTTATTTTGACGGTCGTGAGACACCGACATTAACGGATGAATTTATTGTAAGGGTGGCTTTTGTATATTATTGGGAGAACAGGACTATTCATGCACAGGCTGGAGAGACTTCTGCATTCTTCTCACCGGAAACAGGACGGGTTTATTCTAATGATGTATGGAGCCAGGAAGTGGATATTATTGCTGCTGCAGGAAAGAATACTTGTAAGACAGCGAATATTCCGGTTGTGTCCGAAACAGACTATAATTCTGTAAATCCTTATTTTTTCATTTCCGGCTCATCTTCTAAATTCAATTTAGCTATCAATAGTCCGGCGAACTCTAACGGGCAGTTGAAGAATTTTAAAACTTCCGGTAAGGCTTCCATTACGGGGGGGAGCAGCTATTATGGCACCCCTGCATTATCATTTGCATATTTGGATCCGGAGACTAACCCGGATTGTGCGGAGCTGGTCAATAATGTGAAAGCTGGCAATATCAAAAAGATTGATGAAATAACTTTCCCGCTTGATGTGGAAAAGAAAACATGCGCCGGCATTAAGCCGTCAGTGAGTGCTGCACCTACTACTGATGCTTGGGCAAAAGATAAATTTGAAGCAGGTGTGGAGAAAACTAATGTGACAATTGATGCTGTGTTCCTGGTATTCTATTACAATGTGAAAGGATATGACAATAAAGCAGCTGATAAGAATCCGGTTAGGGATGTGAAGCGCATAGGGCTGATGTATATCAAGAGTGCTGATTTCAAGATGAAAGAAGGTACGGAAAAAGACCCTTCCGCAAGTTCTATTACCTTTGATATGTACTGGCAGAAACAAGATTACGATTACTCAAAAGTTCAATAATTAATGATGATACGAAATATACATAAGGCAATTATAGCTCTCCTGCTTATCGGGCTACCGTCAGTCTCTTTTGCAAAAAGATACGACGTAACGCTCCCCGAAGTAGCTTCCTGCTTGAAGACTGCACAACCGGGTGACCGGATTTACATCAAGGACGGTCAATACAAGGACATGCAGTTGAAATGGATAGGCAAAGGAACGGAGAAATCTCCTATTACCATAGAAGCCCTGAACCCCGGAAAGGTAAAGGTAGAAGGTGGTTCCACCTTGCGGATAGCGGGCGAGTGGCTATCTGTCAGCGGATTGCATTTCACTGACGGATACGCTCCCAAAGGTTCCGTAATAGAATTCCGTAACGGACAAGAACTGGCTAATCACTGTCGTCTGACGAATTGTGTGATAGACAAATTCAATCCGTCTCGCCGGGACCAGGCTTACAGCTATATATTGCTTTATGGTCGTCACAACAGAGTAGACCATTGTTCGTTGACAGGAAAACTTAACTTGGGGGTGACATTGATTGTCATCCTCAACGACGAACGTTGTCTGGAAAATCATCACCGGATTGACCATAACTACTTTGGAGAAAGACCCGTGTATGGCTCGAACGGTGCCGAAACAATGCGTGTAGGAACTTCCCAGCAAGCTTACAGTTCTTCAAATACGGTGATTGAGAATAACTTGTTCGAACGTTGCTCCGGTGAAGTGGAAGTAATTTCTATTAAATCCAGTGATAACATCATCCGCAACAATACGCTGTTGGAATGTGAAGGAGTGGTAGCACTGCGTCATGGTGACCGTAATACTGTGAATGATAATTTGTTTATCGGTAACGGACGTCGCAATACCGGCGGTATCCGTGTCGTCAATGCCGGACATCAGATTTACGATAATGTATTGGTCGGCTTGGCAGGTACCCGTTTCTTCTCAGCTTTGGGAGTTATGGATGCCGTACCCAATTCGTTACCTAATAGATATTGTCAAGTTGTTGATGTCAAGATGTACCGTAACACATTCGTAGATTGCACGAATATAGAATTTGGTACAGGCAAGGATATGGAACGTACTCTTGCACCGGAAAAAGTCTCATTCACGGATAATATCATCATCAATAAAGGACTCGACCAGCCTTATATAGCCGTTGACGACGTAGCGGGTATCCAGTTCAAAGATAACAAAGTGCAATTGGCAAAGAACTACTCGGCTCCGGGATTTACTACGGAAAAAGTAAAAGCTCCCCAGTTGCCCGACGATGCTGCGATACGTAAGGATAAAGGCGCTTCCTGGTTTAAGAACCAAGTGGCACACCCAGCAGCGAATGTTCATAAGGAATACAATGTGTCTCCGGGAACGAACTTGTCCGAAGTCATTCATTCGGCAGAACCGGGTGGCGTCATTATTTTGGCGAAAGGCACATATCCTATCCAACGTGCTATGTTCATTGACAAACCGTTGACTATCCGTGCAGCCGATGCAGCCAACAAGCCGCTTGTCCGTTTCAACGGAGATAAGCCGGATAATATGGTAACTATTGCCGATGGCGGCAAAATGGTCATTGAGAATATAACATTCGATGGCGTATTAGAGCCCGGAAAGGCTTTGGCTAAAGCAGGAATTTCTACTGCCTTTGATATGATACAACCTTATACACTGATAGTAGACGGCTGCGAATTCCAGAACTTCGGAGAAGGCGGATTCTTTGCCATTAAAGGAACAAAAGCTACTTTTGCCGAAAGCGTTACCATCCGCAACTGTCTTTTCCGCGATTTATCAGGAGATGCTATCAACTATGCGGCAGAGAAAGATGATATAGGTCGCTATAATGCCGACGACATGTTGATTGAAAACTGTTCCTTCTACCGTCTGTTGGGTTTACCTATTAATATTTATCGTGGCGGAAGCGATGAAAGTACGGCAGGCCCTTATATTACTATCAGACATTGTACCTTTGTAGACTGTTGCAACAAAGAACGTGGAAGTGTCATGCGCCTGATTGGCCCGCAAGTACTGACAGTAGAGAACTGCAATTTTGATAATAGCGGACGCGGCGGGGCAACTATCCGCCTGGATGAGGCGACCTGGGAGAAAGTACGCATTGCAAACTGTAATCTGTGGAATTCCGGTAGAATGATGACTACCACTTCCCAGGCAATACAGGGAAAGATGTACAATTTCCGTCCCGCATATATCAATGCCGAAGCATACGATTATACTCCGGTTGAGGGTAGCGAACTGGAAAAACTCTCTATCGGCTTGAAAAAGAAGTAGAACAGTTGTCATACGATACTATTATTGAAATAGAAAATGATGTAAGATGAGAAAACTTATTATTTGCATATTCATGGTTTTAGGTGGATACCTCTTTTCATTTGCCCAACATCCGTCCCTTCTTTTCACACAGGAAGAAGTGAACGAGATGAGGGCAGGAAAGGGGACAGTACCCGCATTCGACAAATCTCTTTCGGAAGTGTTGGCCGCAGCCGATGCAGCAGTAAACTCTCCTGTTTCCGTACCGGTTCCCGTAGATGGCGGTGGCGGTGTGGTACACGAACAGCATAAATCCAATTACTATGCCATGTTCCATTGTGGAGTTGCCTATCAGTTGACAGGGGATAAGAAATATGCCGCCTACGTGGGCGATATGTTGGAAGCCTATGCAAAACTATACCCTACTTTAGGGTTCCACCCCCTGCAACTTTCCCCCGTCCCGGGACGTCTGTTTTGGCAGACACTGAATGAAAGTGTATGGCTGGTGCATACAGCGGTTGCTTATGACTGTATCTATAACACACTCTCATCCAAACAGCGTGCCACTATCGAGAAGAATCTTTTCGTTCCGATGGCGGACTTCATCATGGACGGTATGGGAGACAACCATGCAAATAACAAGACATTCAATAAAATGCACAACCATGCTACATGGGCTACGGCCGCCGTCGGTATGATTGGCTTTGCGATGAATCGTGAAGATTACGTAAAGAAGGCACTTTACGGTTCTGACGGAACAGGCAAACGGGGCGGCTTTATCCGCCAGATGGATTACCTGTTCTCTCCCGACGGTTACTTCACGGAAGGAGCCTACTATCAACGTTATGCCATCTGGCCTTTCGTCATCTTCGCCCAATGCATCGAGAATAAACTGCCGGACTTGAAAATCTTCAATTACCGGGATAGCATTCTTTCAAAAGCCCTCTCCACATTGATACAACTTTCTTATGAAGGCGAATTCTTCCATATTAATGATGCCTTGCTGAAAGGGCTTTCCGCACAGGAACTGGTATATGCGGTAGACATATTGTATAATGTTAATCCTTCGGACAAATCACTGCTGTCCGTTGCAAATAAGTACCAGCATACTTATCTCCCTACTAGCGGCGGTTTTAAAGTAGCCCGTGATATTGCCCGCGGAGAAGCTGCTCCGATTATCTATCGTAGCAGTGTATTTCGTGACGGGCGCAAGGGGGATGAAGGCGGTGTAGCCGTAATCCGCTCCACAGATTCTAATCTGAACAGCGCCTTGACACTGAAAGCTACCTCACACGGCTTGAGCCATGGACATTTTGATAAACTGACAATGGCTTATTACGACAATGGGAACGAGATTCTGCCCGACTACGGTGCTTCCCGCTTCTTGAATATCGAAGCCAAGTACAAAGGTCATTATACCCGTGAAAACCAATCGTTTGCCAAACAGACTATTGCGCACAATACATTGGTCGTGGACGAAACATCCCACTTTGCCGGAGATATAAAAGTCTCTTCCCGTTATCATTCAGATATTATTTACCATGATTTCAACGGCGGACATTTTCAGGTAATGGTGGCGAAAGACACCAATGCCTATCCCGGAATAGAGATGAAACGTACACTGGCTTACGTGACTACCCCTTTCCTGCAATTCCCGTTAATCTTGGATGTGCTGCAAGCAAATGCGGACAAAGAGCACCAATACGATTACCCTATCTGGTATAACGGGCACTTCGTTTCCCTGAACTTCCCTTACGCCAAAGCAACTAACGAACTGAAAACTCTTGGCACGAAAGACGGCTATCAGCATCTTTGGCTGGAAGCCTGGGGACAGAACAAGAGCCGAAATACATCAAGCTTCACCTTTGTTAATAAGGATCGTTTCTATACTATTAGTATAGCTACTACTGCGCAAACAGAGATGAAGATGCTTCGTCTGGGTGCCAATGACCCTGATTTCAACTTGAGAAACGAAACCGCTTTCCTGATAAGGGAAAAAGCACGGAAGAACCATACATTCGCCACTTCCATCGAAACGCATGGAGAATATGATGTGGTAATGGAAACTTCCAGTAACCTGACCTCATCTTGCGAAGAGGTGAAAGTCGTGATGGATACGGCTTCCTATACAGTGGTGAAAGCAACCTATAAAGGCGGGCATTCCGTAATGCTTTGCTTGAGCAATACCGATGCCGACAAAGAGAAAGGACACCGCCTGACGGTCGAAGGCACTATGTATGCTTGGAACGGTCGTTGCGGAGTATTTATGAAATGATGATTAGTTTTCCGTTTCTCAGGTATTAATACCTGTCTTCTCAAGTATTAATACTTATCGGCTCAACTGTTAACACTTGACAACTTAACAGTTAACACTTGACGAACGGTGAATTAACTTCTGAAATACAGTGAATTAACAACTTGATTACAGGATGTTAATATGGGATGAGATAACTAATGAAAGATGAGTTATAAATGAATCGAGAATATAATAAACCATTAATAGACAGAAATATGAAAACATGTAGTGAAACTTATCAGTTTGAGAAAGATTTGAAGTGGGAAAATCCTGCTCCGGGTGTAAATCGCCAGATTATGGCGTATGACGGTCAGTTGATGATGGTCAAAGTGAAATTTGACAAAGGTGCAGTAGGGAGTATGCATGAGCACTACCACAGCCAGGCGACTTACGTAGTAAGTGGCAAGTTTGAACTAACCATTGGCGATAAGAAAGAAATCCTTTCTGCCGGAGACGGCTACTATGTAGCGCCCGACGAGCTGCATGGTTGTGTTTGCCTCGAAGCCGGTATCCTGATTGATACGTTCAGCCCTGTGCGTGCAGACTTCTTAAACCTGTAAACGTATGAAGGTAAAAGGACTCCGATGGATGGTTATCGGGTTAATTATGCTGATAACCATCATCAACTATTTGGATAGAGGTACGCTCAACTATATGTGGGTGGCTAATATCGACTATCACTTGGTTTCCGAAGCGGATGCGTCGGCAGATAAAGGTAATCATGCCGTCCTGGCAGGAGAGCAGTATATCCTGACAGCCGCTAATGGCAACCGGGATTCTGTCAGCGTAGCCAACGTACAGATGAAGGAGAAGAACGGCGTTACGTTCGTAACCAATCGCGAAGGTATCGCTATCGACCTCGGCTTGATAGACCGCAACGACCCGGATGCTTCGCAGAAAGCGAAAGATATTCTTGGTCTGATAACTATCTTCTTTATGATAGCATACGGTATCAGCCAGCTTGTCTCCGGGAAACTGTACGACAAGATTGGATGCCGGAAAGGTTTCTTCTGGAGCGTGCTCGTCTGGGGGGCGGCAGATGCATTAGCATCCCTTTCACGGGGAATCTTCTCGCTGACCTTCTTCCGGATGATGCTCGGATTGGGGGAAGCCGGTCCGTGGCCCGGTACGACGAAAAGCAACGCCGAATGGTTCCCGCAGAAGGAACGCGCTTTCGCACAGGGTTTGTTCGGGGCGGCAGCATCCATCGGTTCAATCCTTCAATAATGCGGCGGATTGCCTCATCTGTCACCTTCAGATTCTGGGCTTTGATTCCCATGCTCTTCATTGCTTTCGGCTGGAAACTGACTTTTATTGTAGTCGGCGGATTAGGACTGATTTGGTTGATTCCCTGGTTGATTATCAATAAGGAAGGGCCGAAGAAGCATCCCTGGATTACAGAAGAAGAACGTACCTATATCTTGAGCGGTCAGCCCGAACAGGAGCTGAAAACCGAGGATAAAGGAAAAAGCTGGGGCGAACTGCTCCGGGTGAAAAAGAACTGGTCTGTCATTTTGGGACGGTTCTTCCTCGACCCTATCTGGTGGATGTTCGTGACATTCCTGCCGTTATATCTGGCAGATGTGTTCCACTTGAATATCAAAGAGGTGGCATTCTCCGCTTGGGTTCCGTATGTAGGTGCGGCATTGGGAAGTATTGCCGGCGGCTGGTATTCCGGTTGGCTGATAAACCGGGGACATACGGTGAACTATGCCCGTAAGGCGGCAATGCTGCTTGGTGGGATTATCATCATCCCGTCTATCTTGGCAGCTATCATGTCTACTACGGCTCCGGTCGCTATCGTTTTCATGGCATTGGTACTGGGTGGATTCCAGTTCTTTATGACGAACTTGCAGACTATCCCGAGCGACCTGCACAGCGGCAAATCTGTCGGCTCGCTGGCAGGACTGGGCGGTGCTTCGGCCGTATTAGGTACTATCCTGGCAATCCTTTTTGCCAGTTATATTACGAATTGGATATTATTATTCAGTCTGTTGGGAGCTTTGGTGCCGCTATCGCTGTGTTCCATCTTCCTGACAGTAGGAGAGATTAAACAAATAAAAAAATAAACGTATTTTAAAAACAAGACAATTATGAAATTAGAAGGAAAAGTAGCTATCGTAACAGGTGGCGCACGCGACCTTGGTCGTGCAATATCAGTGAAATTGGCAGCAGAAGGTGCAAAAGTTTGCCTGAACTATTTCGACAATGAAGCTGATGCACAGGAAACATTGGCACTGATTAAAAATGTCGGTGGCGAAGCAATCGCAGTTCAGGGTGATATGACAAAGGCTGCTGCGGTAAAGAATCTTTTTGCAGAGTGTAACAAGGCATTCGGCGACAAGGTAGATGTATTGGTGAATGTAGTAGGCGGCATTGTAGGCCGTAAGAAAATCACCGAACAGGACGAAGACTGGTATGACTTCCTGATGGATGTCAATATGCGTTCCGTATTCCTCTGTACCCGTGAAGTGGTTCCGATGATGCCGGCAGGCGGTTCTATCGTCAACTTCTCTTCATTGGCTGCCCGCGACGGCGGTGGCAATGGAGCTTCCATGTATGCAACCGCGAAAGGTGCGGTAATGACATTTACCCGTTCCATGGCGAAGGAACTCGGCCCTCAGGGAATCCGTTGCAACGCTATCTGTCCAGGCACGATTGCCACTTCTTTCCACGACCGTTTCAATACGCCGGAAAACCGCGAACGTATGAAGGCTTCCTACGCATTGCGTCGTGAAGGAACTGCCGATGAAGTTGCCGACCTGGTTTGCTTCCTCGCTTGCTCCGAATCTTCTTACCTGACAGGTACGAACATTGACATTAACGGTGGCTGTTTCTTCTCTTAAAGAAGAAAGCTGATACCGTCATTCCGAACGTAGTGAAGAACCTGCCCCTTGGCAGATACCAGAAGCAGGTTCTCCGCTTCGCTCCGAATGACATACTTACCTACTTTAAAGAAAATATTTATGAGACGAATCTTTGCTATATGGGCTGTATGCCTCTGTTGGGGGATACTGAATGCCGCCCCCTTAGGCCCGTTTAATGCGACTTTGCTTGAACAGCTAAAAAACGACTATCAGAAAGGTGAGAAGGAAGTCACCCGATACATTGAACTTCAGGAAAAGGTGGCAGAGAAATATATAAAGATGACTCCTCTATCGGTGACTGCCAAGAAAAAACTTCCCCCCAGTAAAGATCCCAGGGATTATATGACCTTATCTCCCTATTGGTGGCCTGATTCTACAAAAATAGACGGACTTCCCTATATCCGGAAAGACGGTGAACGAAATCCCGAAGTCTACGAATACCCCGAACGTGAGAATGCCAACCGTTTCGGTGATGCCGCTTACTGCCTGGGAGTACTCTATTATATCACAGGAAAAGAAGTCTACGCCAAAGCATGCGCCAACCACTTGCGGACATGGTTCACAGACCCGAAACTGGGTATGAACCCGAATATGACTTATGCCCAAGCCGTGCCGGGTATGAAGCAAATGAGAGGTTCGGGCTTCATAGACTCGCGCCGTTTCAGCCGTGCGTTGGGTGTTGCCAAACTGATAGAAGGCTCGAAAAGCTGGACTCCCTCGGATAAGAAAAAACTCGATGATTGGGCTACCGCCTTCTGTTACTGGATGGAGAACAGCACGCAAGGGCAAAGGGAATCTCATGCCGCCAACAATCATGGCTTGTGGTACGAAGCCATCCACTTGATGGTACTGGCTTACTTGGACCGTACCGACCGTATCCGCGAAGTGGCGGAACAAAGTATTCTCCCCAAGATGGGTGCACAGATTGCCGACGACGGCTCGTTACCCCAGGAACTGAAACGGACTCTCTCCCTGCATTATTCCACTTTCGCTCTGGAAGCCTTAATGGAAGCCAACCAAATTACCAGCCAGATAGGCATCAATCTATGGAGTACCCCTGCTTCCAACGGAAAAGTGGCTTCGCAGGCGGTAGATTATCTGTATCCGTTTTATCTGAATCCCGAAGACTGGAAATTTAAACAGATTAAACCTTTCGACCAGTCCCGTGCCGCCATTCTTCTTTATGAAGCGGGAACGGCATTGGGTAATCAGAAGTATGTCGATACGGCAAAGCGCATCGGTTTGAAATACAGTACGTCCGATGTGGAAACAATACCTTATCTGGTTTTAAAGAAGAAATAAAATTTGAAGAAGAAATAAGATTATCTGTACCTAATATAAAGTGATAACATGAAACTGAAACTGATTTTTTGTTTGTGTATGCTGCCGCTTCTCTGCCTTGCGCAGGAATCTCAACCACAGCAGTTCTCCAACCGCTATGGCATGAAGATGACGCGGAACGACGACGGTTCTTATGCCTTGTTGTATGCAAAGAAATATGCGAAGTTTATTGATGTGAACACCATTCCCGATGTGATGGTTCCCTATACCTATCAGGCAGACCGCTTGAAAAGCAAGGATTATAAAGGAGTGACTACAAAGGACATCGTCTACAAGAAACATAAGGATTACGAATTGATACTCACGGTAGACTTTGCTGAGACAGAGAAGCCTGCCCCGTTTGTCGTTTATATCCACGGTGGTGGATGGGCGCGCGGTAATAACGGCTCGTCCCGGTCTTTATCCCAATACTTGGCGAAACAGAAAGGCATAACAGGCGTACGTGTCTCTTATACATTGGCACCTCAATCCGATGCAACGGTGAAAGTCTCTATCCAGGATATTCTGGACGCAGTGAAGTATGTACAGGAGCATGCCGCAGAACTGAACATTAACCCTGATTGCTTCGGTTTCCTGGGTACTTCTGCCGGTGCGCACTTGGCAGCAGTAGCTGCGATGACTGTTCCCGGTACAAAGGCTTTCGTAGGCTATTCCGGAATATATAACTTGGAAAAGGCTGCCATCACCATGAAAACAAAAGACCCTCAGCGTATTGCATACTTCTGTGACAGAGAGCCGAAAGTGCTTCGTGAAGCCTCTCCCATAAATCTGATTCCAAAGAAGGACGTTCCTGCTTCCATGCTGGTATGTGGCACGTGTGATGTTACGGTAGAGTGTGAACAGAGCGAAATGTTCGCATCGGCTTTAAAGAAAAGAGGGGGAGTCTGCGACTTGTTGAAGTATGAATACTATGACCATAACGTAAGTTCGAAGACTTCGGACAAGATGGAAGAGATTTTCTTCAAGTCGGTAGATTTCCTGACTAACCATATTAAATAAATCCAAATGAATTTTATTCTTAGCTCTTTTCGCCTTTATCGCCTGCTCCAACAGTTCGTCGGAAGTGATAGATGAGAAAGAACAACTGAAACCGGAACAACCGGTGGATGGCACATTAACCGCTGACGGTAATAGCGCAAAAACGTATGACTTGATTAAACGTTCGGGCTATAACCACGAAGCTCCCGACTCCTCGCGCGAACATAAGACAGAGCACTTCCAACATATTCAGCAGGTGCATGACAACCAGCTAAATAAGTACGTATTTGCTTTCTTTATTCATGCCGAGATAGATGATGACCGCGGACTGACAAACATCACCGACCGCCAGCGTAATGAGATAAAGACGGATAATAAGTCTCCGAAAAGCCTTGTCGGACAAAAGGGAGAGACTATGGTGTTTCGCTGGAAATTCTGTTTGCCGACAGGATTCCAGACGACAGCCAAATTCTCCCATCTCCACCAGTTGAAGGGTATTGATAATTCATCGGGCACGGCAGACGTCGGTTCTCCACTCATTACCCTGACTGCTTATTCCAACAGCGGCAGTAAAGGCGGTCAACAACTGCGCGTACGTTATGACAAACGTGGCGGAAGCACTACTACCCTTGCCAGTACAGACCTTGCTGGCTTCCTCGGCAACTGGGTGGAAGTAGAAGAAAAAGCCTGTTTCGGTGAGAACGGTTCGTATGAAGTAGTCATCACACGCATAAAAGACGGAAAAGTTCTCTTGGAATTTAGTTCTGAAAAGATGGATATGTGGCGTACGGATTGTACGGGACTTCGTCCCAAATGGGGTATCTACCGCTATTTGGGTGAAGATAGGACCTGGCAAGACCAGTTGCGTGACGAAGAAATTCGTTTTGCCGATTTCTCTATCAAGAAACTTTAGAGAGGGATTTTAAAGAAAACCTTAGAAAAGGACAAACAGTTCGTTTTGTCTATTATGGTGGTCTCCTGTCCGGAATATACTTTGAGGTATATTTTCGGGTGGGAGATTGTCGTTTATTATAGGCATATTAAAACTAAATATGCTAGGGGAAGACGGTGGGATATTTGAATGGGGTATTGATGTATGTTTTGTCAAAAGCAGGTAATTTATGTTCTTCTGATTTTATATCAAGTTGCGTGATTTGTATTTAGTAGGATTTCTACTTGACGAAACCTGAAAAGATGGAGGAGGTAAGATATGTTTTGTCGATTATGACTTAGTTTCTTTCTATTGCTTGGTAATATCAGAAAAAGCTATATATTTGTGCGGTCAATCTATAAAATTGAGGTAATAGCCAAGAAATAGTATTACTGATATTCATGGCAGATTGTTTAAGTAGAGTCTTTATTTGAAATGGTAAGGTAATGAATAAGAAAGTAACATTAAAGGATATAGCTATAATGCAATCCGGCATATACATGAAAACTGATTCACAAGGTGAGGTCAGGTATTTGCAGGTAAAGGATGTTAATTCGGAGAATAAACTTGATTATACTCAAATAGCTACGGTAATAAATACAGGAATAAATGATAAGCATTGGTTGAAAAACGGAGATTTGTTGTTTGCGGCTAAAGGAGGCTCCAATTATTGCATACAGTATGAAGGGACAGAACGAAGTACTATAGCATCTTCATCTTTTATTATCATACGTCCCGTCATTAGTAACATATTACCGGAATTCCTTTGTTGTTTTTTAAATACATCGTCCATTCTTGGTATGTTGAAGAATGCAGCAGTAGGTACAGGTATTCAGGTGATTCCTCAATCGGTAATGGGGGAAATACAGCTTGATATACCATCTATAGAAGTACAAAGGCTTGTTGTAGAAATGGATCGGTTGAGAAAAGAAGGTGAATGTATTCGTAGTGAAATTGATATACTTAAACAGAGTTTGCAAGATCAGTTGTTGATGGATTCTTTAAAATGATTGTATTATGAAAGAGAAAGCATATTATATCGTAAGTAAAGCACGGCAAATTTTGGGTGGAACGATTTCTGCCGATCAGTGCAGGGATTATGTATTGGCTCTGCTATTTTTGAAATCTGCAAGTGAGTACTATAAATCAAATAATTCTTTTCAACAAGATGATAATAGCCCTGCTTTACGTTTGTTAGTGTCCGAGCGCAGTTCTTTCGATTATCTATGTAAAGAACTTGATTCACCGGAACTTGGCAGATTGATAAATATGGCTCTTTATGAACTGGAGCAGGTGAACGCTTTGGTTACTGAAGGTTATGAAATCAATAAAGCTATTGATTTCGAAAGTAATATATTAGGAGATATGAACGCGAGATCGATCAAGTTGCGTGAGCTTCTTTTGCTTTTTCAAGAAATCAGGCTGACTAATGCTACCGGGCAGTTGATAGACGTTGGTGATTTATATAATCAGTTGTTATATATATTTGCTGAAGAAGCAGGTAAAAAGATAAATAATGTGCTTACTCCTACAGAGGTAGTTAGTTTGATCACGAAACTAATAGATGGCGATAGAAAAAATGCTTGTTTGTGCGATCCGGCATCCGGTAGTGGTACTCTGTTGGTTGAGGTCGGTAAAAAAATGGGGATCAGAGGTACTGAGCTCTATGGGCAAGAAGTGAATTGGAATTTGTATGCATTGACAAAAATGAATCTGATGCTGAATGGCTTCAAGGGTGCGACTTTTCTTTGGGGAGATAGTCTTAGTAATCCTAAATTGTTGGATCATGGAGGGCTAAGAAAGTTTGATATTGTTGTCTCTGTGCCTCCATTTGCGGATAAGTGGGCAGCCGAAGAGGCTTATAGTGATTTTTACAAACGCTTTAAATATGGCATTCCTCCTAAAAGTCAGGTTACATGGGCGTATATAAGTCATATTTTGGCAAGTTTGCGGAATGACGGACAAGCTGTTGTAGTAGTACCGGTAGGCGTTTTGTTCCGAAATACTGAAAGTAAGATACGAGAGCAGATTATTGAACATAATTTACTTGAGGCAGTTATTGAATTGCCGCCGAATCTATTTTATGGAGCGGCTATCTCTACGGCAATTCTTGTATTCAGAAAGGAAAGAATGAGGACGCAAACTTTATTTGTTGACGCACGGAAGGGGTATATTTCGAATAAAGGACTTTGTAAACTTTCTGATAAAATGCTGGAACAGCTTTCGAATACATATAAAAAGTTTCTTGCCGGAGAAGAGATGGGGAGAGAAAAAAAAGGTTGTTCGTTCTATATCGCTACGCAGGATGAGATACGGCATAACAAGTACGATTTGAAAGTAATTAAGTATGTAGAGGATAAGATTGAGAGAAAGGAGATTGATGTAAAAGTTGCTTTACAAAGAATAGATGAATTGGAAGAGCGGTTAAAGTGTATTGATAAGCAATTTAAAGATTGTGCATGGCGATTGAGGGAGCTGACTAAAGAATAGTAATTATGAAAAAAAAGACACAGGTGTATGATAGAAGTTATAGTTACAATAGTCACAATTTTAGGAGGAGTAGTTACTTTGCTTTCATATTTCTCGAAGGAAAAAGTCAGAGTGACAATCTGCTGTACAGAGAGTACATTGCTGACGCAAAAACCTAAAATACCTGGAATTACTGTCTTTGTACAGTATGAAGATACCGGTTGAAAATCTTTGGAGAATATGTTATACGTTAGAGAATACGGGAAATAGAAATATTATTGGTGAAGGTGCCCAATCTTCTTTAGTGGCTAAAGGGGGCGGACTTCCATTATATACGAAAAATGTAAAAAAGATGATTCAATTATCAGCTACGGACAATAATATGGTAGAGTTGAGAGATAATATGTTACATTTTAAACAGTGGTTGCCGGATGAGTGTATCACAATTGAAGCTTTGGTGGAAAGCTCGGGTGAGAATCCTGAATTATATATTGATGAACATGACATCATTAACTCTAAAGTAATTTTTAAGAATAGTACTAATAGATGAATATAAAATAAATAAAACCATGAAAAAGATTTTTTCTCTTCTCTTTTTGCTTGTTACTTGCATTGCTCAAGCACAAAATGTTTATCGCACCGATAAAGATATATCTTATGTCTCTGGTTCCGAAACGGACACCTATCGTCAGGAGCGTTGTAAACTGGATATTTATTATCCTGAAAACAAGAAGGATTTCTCAACTATCGTTTGGTTTCATGGCGGTGGTATGGAAGGTGGAAATAAATTTATTCCCAAAGAATTGAGAGAACAAGGGTTTGCAGTAGTGGCGGTGAATTACCGTTTGAGTCCGAAAGCAAAGAATCCGGCTTACATCGAAGATGC
>ERZ791740.596-NODE-596-length-28287-cov-6.659110_pt1 | contig 28287 bp, 19 predicted proteins | sample MGYA00510041_ERZ791740 | MGnify/ENA primary metagenome ERZ791740 (study PRJEB30046, sample SAMN00791959) | human gut metagenome | study: EMG produced TPA metagenomics assembly of the A metagenome-wide association study of gut microbiota in type 2...
TGCCTGTAGCTTATATTTGTCGTCCGTTCGTCATCAACTAATATTCAATTAAACATCAATATTTCTATGCTGCATATTCAGAATCACCAAAGAAATCGTTATACCATACAAGGAACATATATACTGTCCATATCTTTCTTGAATTATCGGCTTTTCCCTCTTTGTGGTCATCAAGGTACTTAACAAGCTCCTTAGTGTTAAAGTATTTTTCTGCAGCTTCGCTTGTGAAGGCTTTCTTTATCATATTGTAATACTTGTCATCCTTGAGCCAGATTCTTATAGGTACAGGGAATCCAAGCTTCTTCTTTTCAGCTACCATATCTGGAAGATACTTATGAGCAGCCATACGCATAGCATATTTTGTGTTGGACTTGTTTACTTTATACTTAGTAGGTATAGTCCTTGCTACATCGAATACCTCTCTGTCAAGGAAAGGAACACGTACTTCAAGGCTGTGTGCCATGCTCATCTTGTCGGCCTTAAGCAGAATATCACCAATAAGCCAGAAGTTGATATCAATGTACTGCATTTTCGTAACATCATCCTTATCCTTAACCTTGTCATAGAAAGGCTTTGTAAGCTCTTTATGGTCGTACTTTCCAGTAGGATTCTTTAATATCTTTGCGCGTTCTTTTTCATTAAACATAAATGCGTTACCGATGAAACGCTCCTCAATATCCTTGCTGCCTCTTATGAGGAAATTCTTACCTTTAAATTTAAATGGAATAGCCTGTGCTACATTAGCAAGTCCCTTACGAAGACCCTTTGGAAGCTTTCTGTAACCTGCAGTATCAAGAGGTTCCTTGTAAATGTTGTATCCACCGAAGAATTCATCAGCACCCTCGCCAGACATAGAAACCTTGACGTGCTTTGCAGCAGTCTGGCTTACAAAGTAAAGTGCGATGGCAGCAGGATCTGCTAAAGGTTCATCCATGTGATACTGGATTTTAGGGATAGCAGCCCAGTATTCTTCACTTGATACAAGCTTTGAATAGTTGTCTATCTGAATCTTTTCAGATAAAGCCTTTGCATAATCTATTTCGTTATATTTTTCGTAGTCGAAACCAACTGTAAATGTTTTATCACCATTGAAGGTGGCAGCGACATAGCTTGAGTCAACACCGCTGGAAAGAAATGAGCCAACCTCAACATCACTAATCTTGTGATGTTCTACTGAATCATGCATGGCATCATCAATCTCCTGTACAAAATCATCAAGGGACTTGTTTTCATCAGCCTCAAAAGTAGGTTCCCAGTATCTTTTTATATTAATCTGTCCGTTATGGAAAGTGAAGCAGTGTCCAGGCATAAGCTTGTATACACCCTTAAAGAATGTCTCAGGGAGTACTGAGTACTGGAAAGTAAGATAATTCTCAAGAGCCACATCGTTAACTTCCTTCTTATAAGCAGGATGTGCCAGTATGCTCTTAATCTCTGAACCATATATTATATTTCCATCAACTATTGTGTAGTAAAAAGGCTTAATACCAAAGAAATCTCTTGCACCAAAAAGAGTTTCTTTTTCGCTGTCCCAGATAACGAAAGCGAACATACCGCGAAGTTTATTAAGCATATCTTCACCATATTCTTCATAAGCATGAATAAGAACCTCTGTATCGGAGTTGTTTGCAAAAGTGTGTCCCTTTTCAATAAGCTCTTTTCTTAAATCCTGGTAATTATATATTTCACCATTAAAAGTGATGACAATTTTTTTATTTTCGTTAAACATAGGCTGGCTTCCGTTATCAAGGTCGATGATTGAAAGTCTTCTAAAGCCCATATATGCCTTGTTATCTATATACTGACCGGCACTGTCGGGACCTCTGTGGATAATTTTATTCATCATATCAGTAAGAACATCTTTACCATTCTCAAGGTATCCTGTAAATCCAGCAAAACCGCACATATTACAAAACCGTCCTTTCATAAACTAAATGTTGTTTGTGAGATAAAGATATGGGGTCAAAAGGAAATTCTGACACATATATCTTATAAATCAATTATGTAATTATAACAAACCAGAGTATTTAATACAAGAAAATGTAATAATATTATGCGTTATTGCGTGTTCTATAAATAATAAAAAAATAATACCCATGATATTGACAATTAAGTATATATATGATATGTTTAGTTTAAATAATAAAGTTATGGCGCGGTAACAAAAAGACAGGAGATGGTTGATTGGAAGAATACATATGACATTCCTGATATAAACACAAGATAACAAAATCAGGATAATAACTCTATAGATATTATTCATAGCATAAAGAATATTTAATCTGGTAATCTTAATAAAAACTATTCATTTGATGTGAATATATAACGTAATGTCACATTGATTCATATTAATTTCCACAAGACACTTAATATTATATTAACAATATCAATCCGCTTATATAAGACATGTTGTGCATGTCATGCTTAGATATAACAGGATTGTGTACATATTATTTTATAAAAAGTATAAGACAAAGTGGACGAACGATGATATTTGACAGTACCCATAAGCATATTATTCTAAAAAAATATAAGACAAATATAAGATAAATACAAAGAAGGAAAAAGTTAGAATGAAGCGAAATATTTTATTGAAGATAATATTAATAACAGTGACGATTGGAGCTTTATTAGCAGCTGCAGCCGTTGTTAAGAAGAATGCGGATGCTAAAAACAAAGTGCCAGAAAAAAATAGTGCTGCAGTTGAAACGATACAGACAAAAAAAGCAACAGTATCAGAATCGGATTTTGCAGAGCTAAAAGAATATAAGGAACAAAAAGAAATAGAATCAGATTTTGCAGAACAAAAAGAAACTGAAAAAGAAATAGAATCAGACCTTGCAGAGCCAGAAGAATCAAATGAACAGGCAGATTCAGGAATAGATATAGATATAAAAGAACAAGAAGAATATGGGAAGCCAGATTCAGAAGGAAAGTCAGAGCCTGAAGATAAACCAGATTCCGAAGAGAAGCCAGAGCCCGAAGAGAAACCAGATTCCGAAGAGAAGCCAGAGCCCGAAGAGAAACCAGAGCCTGAAGAGAAATCAGAGCCAGAAGGAAAGTCAGAGTCCGAAGGGAAGTCGGATACAGAAGAAAAGCAGGAACCAGCCATAACAGATAGTCCTTATGGACATGAAATCTATATAGCTAATGGCGTACTGCAATATGGTGAAAACGCAAGTGAAGCACAGATGGGAAAGGATGTTAATACAGGAAGTACAGTGGAATGTCCATATCCTATAGAGGTTATGACAACAAGGGTTATGTATGATGAGCATTGTGGTTATCATACATATAAAGGATATTATACAGTTTCAGATAAAACCGAAATTCTTGATTGCCTGGTTGATGCAATGGGGAGTCCGTTGTTTAACGCAGATACAGCTATGTTTCAGGGGGTTATGGGTATATATAGATGTGGTTCCGTTGTGTTTACATGTCTTGGAATAGTGGAATAAAGGGGGTGTATATATGGCAGCATGTCCTATGAAGGACAAAAAAAGAGTGACTTTATTATATATATTATCGGTATTGGTGTTGTTATTATCATTTGTAGGTCTGGCATATGCGTATCAAGCGGGCAGTTATACAGATGATGATTTTAAAAGACAGATAACCGTTGATTTTGCCGGTGGCACAGCTGATTTACAATGGGTATATATGAATGATAAGAATAAACAGATATATTTTGATGATATACCTTTTTATAGTGATAATGAGGCACCGCATGAAGGAACATTTACAGAACATGTGAACTGTCGTGGATATACGCCGTATCTTCGTGTATACAATATTTCGAAAGAAGGCTGTATATTCAATGTGGATTTCACTGGCTATAAAAACTATAACAATTGGGACAATCCAGACAACAATGTTAAGGAAATGCTTGGCGGTTACCTGTTTGAAGCTGGCTGTAATATCAATTATGATGGAGATAAATATTCCGGTGAAAGAAAACCATTAACTATCACATTAGGATGGGCATGCAACTTTAACATCGAATGGGATTCTGGAGTCAGTGATGTTATAGGACACAGCACGAGTGGTCTTGATATGCGGTATTCAGATGGACAGACTATTACATATAAAGAAGGTACATTGGTTCCTACATGGATATATCTTAAAGATGGATATGAACTTGATTATATACAGGAAGGTGACAAAAAATGGTATGATTCCACATGGAATGAAGCATGTAAAAGATGGGATAACTACTGGACTATGAATAGGAGCCGGAGCATTTATATTCATACTAAGAAGAAAGAGGTTATAAAATCATATAAGCAGACTGTATACATAAGATATCAGAATCAGAATGGTACGTGGGAAAGATGGGATGACACGTCAGCAATAACTGAAAATGTATTATGTGGTTCAACATATACATTTGATACTAAGAATATAACTGGAAATTCAAAATGGAATTCAAACTTATACAGGATGCCAGAGCAGTTTGATGATGGAACATCCTTTGCCTATAAAGTAAGTGGTGCAAAAACTAGTTATATAAGTGTAGCCAGATTAAAAATACAGAATGACCAGGAGATATATGTGAGGTATCAGAATGGGGATGGTTCATGGGGTGAATATTCAAGCACATACTGGCATACACCAACAAAGAAAGCACCTGATGGCTATCGGGAGAACTTTCTGTGGCATGTAGATAGTGGTACATCGTTTGGTTTTGGAGTTGAAGATATTAAACAGGATTCAAGGTGGGATGCCACGTTATATGAGTTTCCAGATACATATGCAGATGGTTCGTCGTTACGATATACAGTGACAAAGGCTTGTAAAAAATATGTTGATATATCAAGAAAATTCATATTGACATTATCGCAGGAGGATGCAACAAAAAGGGGAACACAATCAGTTATGGTATCTTACAGGAAGGGATTGCCTGATATAACGGTTCCTGAACAGAAATATAAAGCTTCATTTTATGATGATGATAACTATAATGACAGACTGTTATTATCTGATATAGTCCAGATTAATAAGTTTAAAGGATATATGTTGAAAGAAAAAAGAAATGAAGTCAGTCTGGGAAGTATATTAAATGAAAGTTATAATTATTCAGATGCTAATGCTGATAATTCTATTATTTCAACAGTAACATTAACAAGAACATATACTGGCAATTTGTATTTTTACTATGATGGTTATAATAGTACAGATGAAGAGGTTTCTGTTAATGTTGAGTGGAGTACTCTTGATGGTGACAGTGATAACGAGGAAATATGGTTTTTACCACATTCAAATGATAATAACTATGTAGATGTCTATGTTAATAAGGTTAACAGTATAAGAATCAGGTACTGGGGACCAGAGTATGGGCCAGATAGTTTTGGCAGCTGGAAAATCAGTCTTAATATTGAAGAAATGGCTGATGTGAATGATTACTGGTATAACAGTGAAGGTAAAGCCGATATTTACAGTTATCCATATGCATGTAACGAAACTGTTTATGCGAAGTGGGAAGAAAGTAAAATCACACTGCCAGATAAAGATGAGGTAACGAAGCCTGGTTTTGAGTTAACTGGCTGGTCAGATGGAATAAACACTTATGATCCAGGTGATAAAATATCAATAAAAAAAGATACAAGGTTTTATGCAATATGGGAAGAAGTAATACCTGAAAGCAACTCTGAGAGTAATATAACAAAGGCAGCATCAACAATGTACTTTGATACACTTATACGGCGTACATCAGGAGATGAAGCATGGTATGACACAGTTGGAAGCTATAGTATAAAAAGTCTTAAGGATTATAGCAATGATAGTTGTGTACAGATATGGAAGATAGATATTGCTGGTAATATAACAAGAATGAAATGAGGCATTTACAAAATCATGAAAATATTTTATAATTAAAGGCAGATTTTTTATATATTTTGGACATAATTGCCATTATGGAAAGGATTGCGGTATGGAAAAGATAAAAATGACAACACCTCTCGTAGAGATGGATGGAGATGAGATGACAAGAGTGTTATGGGGACTTATTAAGGATGAACTTTTACTTCCTTATGTAGATCTTAACACAGAATATTATGATCTTGGACTTGTTCATCGTAATGATACTAACGACCAGGTTACTATAGATTCAGCAGAGGCTACTAAAAAGTATGGTGTTGCAGTAAAGTGTGCTACAATCACTCCTAATGCAGCAAGAGTAAAAGAATATAACCTTAAGGAGATGTATAAGAGCCCTAATGGAACAATAAGAGCTATTCTTGATGGTACAGTATTTAGGGCACCTATCATTGTTAATGGTATTGAACCTTATGTTAAGACATGGAAGAAACCTATAACTATAGCAAGACATGCATATGGTGATGTATATAAGGCTTCAGAGATGAAGATTCCAGCAGCAGGAAAGGCTGAGCTTGTATACACAGACGAACAGGGTAACGAAACAAGAGAGCTTATACATAACTTCAAGGGTGCTGGTATCATACAGGGTATGCACAATCTTAATGATTCTATAGAGAACTTTGCAAGAAGCTGTTTTAACTTTGCTCTTGAAACTAAGCAGGATCTTTGGTTTGCAACTAAGGATACAATATCTAAGAAGTATGATCATACATTCAAGGATATATTCCAGGAAATATATGATAATGATTATGCTGATAAGTTTAAGGAAGCAGGCATTGAATATTTCTATACATTAATAGATGATGCAGTAGCAAGAGTTATTCGTTCAGAGGGAGGATATATCTGGGCTTGTAAGAATTATGACGGCGATGTTATGTCAGATATGGTTGCTACAGCATTTGGTTCATTATCCATGATGACATCAGTTCTTGTATCACCTAAGGGCTTCTATGAATATGAAGCTGCACATGGTACAGTACAGAGACATTATTATAAGCATCTTAAGGGAGAGGAAACATCTACTAACCCTATAGCTACTATATTTGCATGGACAGGAGCTTTAAGAAAGAGAGGAGAACTTGATTCTATTCCTGAACTTGTAAGATTTGCAGATACACTTGAAAAGGCTTGTATCAAGACAGTAGAAGATGGTAAGATGACAAAGGATCTTGCGCTTATAACAACATTAGAGAATCCTGTAACACTTAATACACAGGATTTTATCAAAGCAGTACGGGCAACGCTTGATGAACTTATGAATTAATGTATAATTAACTGCTCCATTGATATTATAATATCAATGGAGCAGATTATGTTGTAAGAGGTATGAAACAGAACGTAACTTAAGGAGTGTTATGCGTAATATATTATTGGATTTCAGTTTCAGGGGAATGAATATTAACCAGCTTGCAGTCTGGTTTTTTATATATAGCTTTTTTGGATGGGCAATGGAGTGCATAGTTATAAGAAAGCAGCTTGGCTACTGGGAAAACAGAGGGTTTGCAAAGCTGCCATTTTGTGTAATATACGGTTTTGGAACATATATAGCTTTCAATATATTTGCACCTATACAAAACAACTATATTGCATTATATATATTTGGTGCTGTATGTGCAACAATATTTGAGTATATGACGGCGAAGCTTATGTTAAAGCTGTTCGGCGAAGTATGGTGGAACTATGATCACCTTAGATTTAATTATAAGGGTATAATATGCCTTCAGAGCACAATTGGCTGGGGATTTCTGGCAGTGCTTATATTCGGAGTGTTTAACAGGCTTGTAGAACAGGCAGTATTTTCTATGCGTATGTCAGCGGTTACAGTGATTTCAGTTGTTCTTGTTGTGTCATATGTATGTGATTTTTCATATCATTTTACAAAGCGTTTATTAAACAAAAGAATGGGAGATGCAGTTAAACATGCATCAGGCTGCAGTAATCTTCTTAACAGATTCCATAGGTGATTTCGGGGTGAGATATGTTAGAAAGTCTTAGAAATAACATGAAACTGCTAAAAAGCAGTAAAAGACATGTATTGTTGTTTGAACTTGCATATAAGCTCCTTGCATTAGCAGTGTTTTATCCTGTTATTACGGGCGTTATCCGTTTGTGCATGAGAATAACAGGGATTAATTATCTTACAAATGAATATATAGCGAAAGCGTTTATGAATCCTGTAATAATCATATTCTGCCTCTTAGGGGTTATAGGATTCATAGTTTACTGCTTATATGAAATGGCATATCTTGCAGTATGTTTTGAAACCAAGAGAAAAGGTATACAGGCATCTATTATTGATAACATATATAATGCCTTTTTGCGGCTTAAAAAGCTGTTGAGGATTCAGAGCATACCGCTTTTTTTATATTTTCTGATATCTATAATAGTTATTAATGTGACAGTTACTGGCAATATTATATTTAGCGAAAGTGTAAAAAATATTATAAAAAGTGAGGTAAAACGAAACAGAACTGTTATATTTATTGTGACAGCAATTATCATAATATGCCTGTTTTACTTTGTTATACGGGATATTTTTTCATTTAACATATACATGATGGAGGGAAAAAACTTCAGACAGTCATGTGCTAAAAGCAGAAGCATTGTTAAAAATAATGTACTGAAGATAGTGGGTGTAGTTGTACTATATAATCTTGCACTTTTAGCGGCTATTTATACATTTTATATAATTATATCTGTTGTACTGATTGCCGGAGTTAAACTGCTTGATCTTGCTTATATGGGTAGTGCGGTGTATCTTTCTGTGCTTAGTACATTAAGGACGATAGTAAGATTATTTCTTGTATTTTTATCTATACCTTGTTCATTCTCTATGATATCATATATGTATTACAAGTATGAGAATCTTTCGGATATTAATTTTGAGTTTGTTGATATAGATGAAGGAAGCGCAAGGATAAACAGGATTATATATTCGTTTGTTCTTGTGATGTCGATAGTCCTGGATGTGTTATATGTGGTGTTAACATTTAACAGCAACCCTTTTGAGAGAGTTGCTATATTCCATGATACTAAGATAACAGCACACAGGGGTGCGTCAAGGGAAGCACCGGAGAATACACTGGCAGCTTTCCAGCGTGCCATAGATGATATGGCTGATTATATTGAGCTTGATGTGCAGATGACAAGCGATGGTTATATAGTGGTTATGCACGATGCATCAGCATATAGGACAACAGGTGTAGCTAAGAATATAACAGATATGACATATGAGGAAGTAAAGAAGCTTGATGCCGGGTACTGGTTTTCAGAAAAATATAGGGGTGAAAGGGTTCCATCTTTTGAAGAGGTGTTAAAGCTTGTTAAAAGCAGTCCTGTCAGTATAAAGCTTAATGTTGAGATAAAGTCATCAGCAAATAGCAGCATAGCAGCTGGAAAGGTTATAGAGCTTATAAAGAAATATTCCATGGAACAGAATTGTGTTATAACTTCATTTGATTATGATGCGCTTCTTGCAGTTAAGAGCATGGATGAGGATATACAGACTGGATATATACTGTCTGTTGCATATGGAAGATTTTATGAGAATACCAACGTAGACTTCTTTAGTGTTAACGCTTCATTCCTTACAAAGAGAACAGTGGATGCCATACATAATACTGGTAAACAGGTATATGCATGGACAGCTAATAACGATACATCTATAAAGCATCTTGCTAATAAAGGTATTGATAATATAATAACAGATGAGCCTGTTATGGCAAGGGAGGTTGTGTATTCAAGGAATACAAGTGAAACTATTACAAATATGATCAAATATGTATTTAATAAATAACAGTCGCATTTTGCTTCGCAAAACAAGGAGGTAAATACCTCTGCTCCTGCAAGGGCAGTCGCATTTTGCTTCGCAAAACAATGAGGTAAATACCTCTGCTCCTACAGGGGTAGTCGCATTTTGCTTCGCAAAACAATGAGGTAAATATCTCTGCTCCTGCAAGGGCAGTCGCATTTTGCTTCGCAAAACAAGGAGGTATGTATGCTTAGGGGAATAGGTACATCTAAGGGAATAGGTATAGGAAAGGCACTGGTGTTAAAAAATACAGGGTGCGAGGTAAAAAAGTATAAAATAGATGATGTAGATGCAGAACTTCAAAGATACAAGGATGGAGTGGACACATTCATAAAGGAGACAGACGAATTCATAGAGAAGCTGACAGCTAAGTTAAACGGCGATGATAAGAATGCACTTGTTCTTAAGAACCAGGAATATTTAGCTGGTGATATACAGCTTACGTCAGAGGTTTGTAATATTATAAAGAAGAATAATATTAATGCAGAGGCAGCCCTTTATGAGGCCTGCGAATCTTTGAAGCAGCTGTTTCTAAGTATGGATAACGAGGCTATAGCCCAGCGTGTAACAGATATTGAAGATATGAGGGAGAGATTGACAGCAATACTTCTTGGTGTTAAGAGTATTGATCTTACGCAGCTTCCTGATAACACGATTATTATAGCTGATGAGATACATCCATCTATGACAGCGAATATGGATACTGTGCATATAGCAGGCATTATATCTGAAAAAGGTGGAGACACCTCACATGCATCGATACTTGCAAGAGCTTTGGAGATACCAGCAGTTCTTAGTGTAAAGGGTATATGCAGTGAGGTTAAGGATGGAGAAGACATAATAGTTGATGGTGCATATGGTGAAGTGTTTGTATCTCCAAGTGACATAACTAAAAAGATATACGCCAAAAAGAAAAAACAGTACGATGAGAGTGTTATAGAACTTAAGAAATATATCAATAAACAAACAGTTACTAAAGATGGCAGACGTGTGATGCTGGCTGCTAATATTGGCAATGCACTTGATGCCGCAAAGGCAGTCAGGGATGGTGCAGAAGGTGTGGGACTGTTCAGGACTGAATTTCTTTTTATGAATGGAAGCAAGCTTCCAACAGAAGAAGAACAGTTTACAGAATATAAGAAAGCAGCAGTTCTTCTTGATGGAAGGGAACTTACTATAAGAACACTTGATATCGGCGGAGATAAAGATATTCCATATATGGGATTGTCTAAAGAAACTAACCCATTCTTAGGATACAGGGCGATAAGATTCTGCCTTGACAGGATAGATGTTTTTACGACACAGTTAAGGGCTATATTAAGGGCTAGTGCTTACGGTAATATCAGAATTATGATACCTATGATAACATCGGTTTCAGAGGTCAACGATGTTAAAAAGATTATAGCAGGAATATGCAGGGATCTTGATAAGAAGGATATTAAGTATGATACTGATATTAAAGTTGGTATTATGGTAGAAACACCAGCAGCGGCTATTATGGCAGATGTTCTTGCAAGGCAGGTCGATTTCTTCTCTATAGGAACTAATGATCTTACGCAGTATACGCTTGCTGTTGACAGAGGTAACGAAAATGTTTCATATCTGTATTCGGCACTTAATCCGGCAGTTCTAAGAAGTATTAAAAGAATAATAGAATGTGCGCATAACGCAGGTATTGATGTAGGCATGTGTGGTGAGGCGGCAGCAGATGAACGCATGATACCACTGCTTTTATCTTTTGGTCTTGATGAGTTTTCAGTCGGTGTAAGCCGTGTGCTCGAGGTAAGAAAAGAGATTGCATCATGGAGTATGAAAGAAGCTGGTGATATAGCAGGGAATATACTAGGATATTCAGAGGAAAAGGAAGTATCGAATTATCTGAGTGATTATATATCATCAAGAGCTGAAACGTCTAAGCAGACAGCTAAAGATAGTAATGACAGTGCATTATAAAATATGTTGTATGTGATAATACAAAGAATAGATGACATAACGGATAAATAATGCTATGAATAAATGTCATAATGAATAAGTAATGTGATAATAAAAATGATAGAAATGAGGAACATATGGCGATATATGTAACAGATGAAGAGCAGGAAAAAGTTATACTTGTAGGTGTGGAGCTTGACCCGGCAGATGATTGTGAGAAATCACTTGAGGAGCTATCTGAGCTTGCAAAGACAGCAGGGGCAGTTACAGTTGGAAAGATGATACAGCCAAGAGACAGCTTCCATCCTGCAACTTATATAGGAAAAGGAAAGCTTGAAGAGTTAAGAGCTATGATACAGGAGCTTGGAGCAACAGGTATTATATGTGATGATGAGCTGTCACCTGCACAGTTAAGGAACCTTGAAGATGTTCTTGATACAAAGATTATGGACAGAACTATGGTTATATTAGATATATTTGCAGCAAGAGCGTCATCAAGTGAAGGCAAGATACAGGTTGAGATGGCACAGCTTAAGTACAGGTCAACAAGACTTGCAGGTCTTGGAATAACACTGTCAAGACTTGGTGGTGGTATAGGAACAAGAGGTCCTGGTGAGAAGAAGATAGAAACGGACCGAAGAATAATACGTGACAGAATATCCCACTTATCAGCAGAATTAAAAGAAATAAAAAGCCATCGTGATATACAAAGACAGAACAGAGAGAACAGTTCAACACCTGTGGCTGCCATAGTAGGGTATACTAATGCAGGAAAGTCAACACTTCTTAACAGGCTTACAGATGCTGGTGTGTTATCAGAAGACAAGCTGTTTGCAACACTTGATCCTACGACAAGGGCACTTAAACTTGCGAATGGCGAAAAAGTGCTTTTAACAGATACAGTCGGATTCATAAGAAAGCTTCCGCATAATCTTATTGAGGCCTTCAGGAGTACACTTGAAGAAGCTAAATATGCAGATATGATAGTACACGTTGTTGACTGTTCTAATGATGATTATGAGAGACACATGGCAACGGTATACGATACCCTTAAACAGCTGGATGTAGGTGATAAGCCGGTTATCACACTCTTTAACAAATGTGATGAATTCGATGAGATACCTATACTTAAAGATAGTAAAGCTGATTATGTAGAGAATATATCAGCAAAAACTGGTATGGGACTTGATAGTTTCCTGATGGATATACAGGATATTATCCTTAAGAGCAGAATCCAGATAGAAAGGGTATTTCCATATAATGAGGCAGGAAAGCTTCAGCTTATAAGAGAGTATGGACAGCTTGAAAGTGAAGAATATACACAGGATGGCATAAAGGTTAAAGGATATGTGCCTGCATGGGTTGGTGGCAAACTTTAGCTGGCGTATCGCCTGGTATGCATCTGTTGTGTGTGGCTTGTGCAACCGCTGCGCAGCTGGTGTATCTGTTGTGCAAAGCTATGAATATATATGTGTTATGAATAAGAGATGATGTCAGAAAAAAGAAAGGGGCATAAGTATATATTATGAATATAATAGCACTTGCTGATAAAAAGTGGGGAATTGGTAATAACGGACGGCTTCTTGTGGATATTCCAGAGGATAAGAAGCTTTTCCGTGGAGAAACATACGGAAAAGTTGTTGTTATGGGGAGAAAGACATATGAAAGCCTTCCTAACCAGTCTGCACTTGAAGGAAGAAAGAACATAGTCCTTACTAACAATATGAATTATAAAGCAAAAGATGCAATGGTGTGCCACAGTGTTGATGAAGTTTTAGAGGAACTAAAACAGTATAATTCAGATGATGTTTATATAATAGGTGGTGCACAGATATATGAGCAGTTTATTCCATATTGCGATACTGCGCATATAACAAGAGTTGATTATACATATGAAGCAGATACATATATAGCTGACTTTGACAAGCTTGATGGGTGGAAGGTCACAGCAAGAAGTGACGAACATACGTATTTTGATTTATGTTATGAGTTTGTACGATACCAGAGAGTGTGAGGGATGGCATGAATAAAAAAGGAAAGAAAATAAGGCATATAATGGCAGGAATACTTATATCTGCTATATTTGCAGGAGTTTTTGCAGGTTATGGTATTCCACATCTTTATGCATCACCAAAAGAAAAGACGATTAAGACTATGAAACAGTCAGCAGATACACTCAAAGAGGTTCTTGGAGGTTTTGTTGATAAAGTGGTGCAGCTTGATCCAATGGGCAACCATACATATACAGGTAATATAACGGTATCAGAATTCACATATGATGGCACGGATTATAGACCGGATACAACGAATAACAGCCATAAATATAGTGTTGTTACAGATAATAACAATATAACATTTTCTATGCCACAGGTAGAAGATGGTACACTTGTTGTCGATAAAAACGATATATTACCATATGGTCTTGCAAAGATAGATTCAGGACAGACAGAAGCTATGTTAAGGGCAGTGCTTTCGCATATTATGAATGGTTATGAAGTGGCTGTAAAAGATAATTTTGATAATATTGGTAATGATAATAAGTCTGACAAGAATGATGGTTCTATGACTGCAATTGGCACAATATCCGATGAAGGATGTACTATAACTATAAGTGATAAGTCACTTATAGCAGGTTTTAATACATTTGTAGAAGAAATGTATAAAGATTCAGCCATTCTTCCATATATATCTCTTCTGAATGTTCATGGAATAACTATTGATAAGATAAAGTCAAAGTTTAATATGTATGCAGAGGGTGTATACACAACTATTACTATGGATATGGACGATGATGGCAGACTGACCGGAGCAGAGTTTGCGTTTAAGTCAGATTCAGATACCAGGCTTGCCAATATATCAGTAAGATTTACTGGTGAAAAAAACCTGTATGACAGTATATATATGACAGTTTCGACAGCAGTGATAAATAACAATTATATAAATGCATCAATCCAGCTGGATATGCAGGATATGGATAATATTAAGTATGATGTTGAAACAGATGTAAAATACCATAGACACAATATGCGTTTAAAGGCAGCCGGGGATATAAAGGCAGAGTAAAAAGATAAAATATATGCGAATATCAGGGCGGGTCAAAAGGTCTTTCATCCATCTATGAGCAAGCTCATGTGGGTTTAGACCTTTTGACCCTGGTTTCATGGTATATATTCCTGCTATTATAAGCTTTTAGTCAGTTTAAATCAGAGCCTGCTTTTAGTCTTTCGTTGTTAAGTTGTTATATAAGTATTGTAATGGAATCTTCTTAGTCTTTGCTCCATCTTAATGGCATTGGCCAAATGTGCATAGGCTCCAACCTGTACTTTATAATAGCCATCTTCATATATTATAAATGCAGGAAATCCGTCAATGAGCAGTGAGTTTAACATACGGTCTGCATTTTCTTTGTTCCTGTATGCACCAGTCTGTACTCTGTAAAGAGTTTGTGGTGAGTAGGAGTTATCTGTATTATCATCATAGTTACAACCGCAGTCAGCTCCGTTGCTTATATAACTGGTAACGGCCATGCTGTCTGTTGTATTAGCAGGACTTAAACTGTTTTTATTACTATTATTGCTGTTATTATAATCGTTTCTATTATTATTGATATTATCATTGCGGTTATTATTGCTTATATTATCATTGCGGTTATTATTGCTTATATTATCATTGCGGCTATTATTGCTTGTATTATCATTTTTATTATTGTTGTTATTGCTATGACTATTATTGTTATTACGGGCACTGGCCGGAATACTTTCAAGTATTCCATCAGCTATAGCATTTGCAACCTTATCGAATTCCTGGTCAAATATATAATTATCTTTTTCGTTATTTATAAAGCCCGCTTCAACAAGGACAGCTGGCATCTTAGTTCTCTTAAGTACCACAAGATTTTTTCGGGTATCAACTCCCAGATTCTTAAATCCAACATTCTCAAGCTGGTTGTTTATGTTTCTTGCAACCTCTGACTTAAGTCCTGAATCATTGTATACAAGAGTTTCAACACCAGAATACTGGTTGGGCTTTTCAGAAGAGTTTCGATGTATTGACACGAAAAGATCAGCGCCTGAGTTGTTAGCATCAGTTGCCTTTTTAAAAGGTGTCTCATATTCGTCGTTAGTTCTTGTATAGAAAACATCAACTCCATTTTTTTTAAGAATATCGCCGACGGCCAGAGTCAGGTCGAGGGTATCATCTTTTTCCTGTCTGTCATTATAAACAGCACCAGGATCGCTGCCACCATGACCTGCATCAAGAGCTACTTTATATTTTGACATATCCGCTCCTAAAGGAATTATCATTTTATTTTATTCATAAAAATATATAAAGATACATATAATAATGAAAAAATATTGATTTTGTGTATATAGGTGTATACAGAATGGGGGTATAATGGTGTATGTTCATACTATGGAAACACCACAGGATATGATAGATAAAGGGAAGATGCACATAAATGTATATGATAAACAGCAGGGAGCACCACTTGCAAATGCAAGAATCACTTTGTCATATACAGGTAATCCGGATTCTATAATAAATGAACTTGTAACAGATTCAGAGGGGGCGGTTAATCTTGATGAACTTTTAGCACCACCGATAGAGTACAGCATGGAGCCAGGGGAAAAACAGCCATTTGCAGAATATACGATTGATGTCAGTGCCAACGGATATGAGGAGACTAACATATCCGGAATAGATGTCTTTTCAGGGGAAACGAGTATACAGGATGTATATCTTAATGAAAATGAGTATGCAGTTGCGGAAGATAACATAGTTATTCCGGTTAATACCCTGTATGGAAACTATCCAGCCAAGATACCAGAGAGTGAGATAAAGCCACTTAACCAGTCTGGTGAGATAGTACTAAGCCGTGTTGTTATTCCTGAAACTATAGTTGTGCATGATGGTGTTCCTACTGATTCAACGGCGCTTGATTATTATGTCAGGTATAAGGATTATATTAAAAATGTTGCAAGCAGCGAGATATATTCAACATGGCCAAGGCAGACGTTAGAGGCTAATATACTTGCAATCATGTCATTTACATTGAACAGGGTGTATACAGAATGGTATAGAAACCAGAGTTATAATTTTACTATAACATCTTCAACAGCATTTGATCATAAATGGGTGAATGGCAGAAATATATTTGAGAGTATATCAAATGTAGTAGATGAAATATTTGATAATTATCTTTCACGTCCGAATGTTAAGCAGCCAATACTTACACAGTACTGTGATGGAAAAAAATCAAGCTGTCCGAACTGGATGACACAGTGGGGAAGTAAGTATCTTGGTGACCAGGGATATTCATCAATCGATATATTAAGATATTATTATGGCGATGATATGTATATAAATACAGCAGAGCAGATACAGGGTATTCCTTCATCATGGCCTGGTGCCAATCTTGATATAGGGTCATCGGGTCAGAAAGTAAGACAGCTTCAGGAGCAGCTGAATCTCATAGGAGATTATTACAAGGCTATACCACCATTGTCAGTTGATGGAATATATGGAGAGCAGACAGCAGAAGCGGTAAGACAGTTTCAGAGGATTAATAATATGCCACAGACAGGAGTCGTTGATTTTCCGACATGGTACCGTATATCAGACAGATATGTGAGACTGTCAGGCATAGCTGAGCTTATGTAAGCGGGCATGATATAGTCTGGATTATGGAAATGTTGTCTTTAAACAGTATTGAAATAGTATTATAGTACTGATATTATGATGATATAAAGAAATGTGTACAAATGAAAGAGGCAAAAAATATATGAGGTATAAGATAAGTGATCTTGCAAAACTTCTTGGTGTATCTACAAATACGGTGAGAAGATACGAGGATATGGGTTATATATCTGCTGTGAGGGATGAGAACAGCGGATACAGGTATTACGATGATGACGGAGTTTTTGGTGTGCTCAATGCTAAAATGCATATAAAGTATGGTTTTACGCATGAGCAGATAAGTAAGATGCAGAATTATACGCTTGATGAAACTATAGAGGCGTGTCAGGAACGCATGCAGCAGATGGATAGGCAGATAGCCTATATGACGTATTTAAGACACAGGCTTAAGGATGACTGTGTACTTATGAATAAGGCGGCAGCTAATACAGATATATATGAAAAACAAAGTCTTCCTATGTATTATGTTTTATATAAGAATGGCGGAAAGCTGCTTCAGGAGCCAGAAAGACTGGAGCAGCTAAGCGAGTTTTTATACAATTCACCAGAAATACAGCATATATACATAATTCCTGAGAGTGAGATGAAAGCAGGACGTTTTACTGTAAGCTGTGGTTATTCGATTAAGGAAGAGCATCTTGAAAAGTATCATCTTCATATTAACCAATATGCACAGAAGTATATTCCTAAGCCGTCAGTTATGGGTATATCAAAGGTGCCGGCAAGGTTAAGCAGTATATATGATTATTCACAGGATGAGATTAAGGAGATTATGATAGGGCGTCATCTTGCGTATATGAAAGAGCATAATCTTGTCCTTGATGGTGATATAACAGGTATAGTTATAACAAAGGTTAAGGATGATGATAGTGATGATCATGTGATGTATATTCTTATGAGTGTTCCTGTACGGCATGAAAAACAGTGAATTATGAGATATTATGTTCGCATATAAAAACAATTCTTTATTAAATATGTAAAAGATATTGACCTTGACATTGGTTCATACTTTATAGTTTGTATTATGGATATCAAAAAGGTTTTATAAACAGACCCTGACAGTATCCATGCAGATATATAATGTTATAATGCCTTTAAAGGCAGAAAGGGAGGTCAATATGCGCAAAACAACTAAAAGACGTCTTAGCAGTCTTTTGTGTGCAGTACTTATGCTTGTTACAAGCATAGATGTAACTGCATTTGCAGCAGAATCAAAAGCGTCAAAAAGAAAGATTGACGTATGGGACATAGGAACAGTACAGGAAGCAGATACAGATAAGTATAATAATCATATTACTGCTGCTGACTGGGAGAATTGTGACAATGTTTCAAAGGATGGTAAATTCGTTGCCGGAGAAACAACATTTGGTGATCTTACAATCAATCATAATGCCAATGACAGATTATTCTCGGCATCAGGCAAAAACTATGGAAGCAATGCGTTAGCAACAACAGCATATGATGATGGATATACAGCATCCGGTATGTACTACTGTAATGGTACAGGAGGAGAAGGAAGAAGATACATTGCTATTAACAATGTAGAAGCCGGAGATAAGATAGTTGTATACATGGCATCAAGCAATGCTGCTAATGGAACACTTCTTTTTAAGTATCTTGGTGAAGATAATGAACAGGTAGAAAAAGCAAGCTTTACTAACAAGGGCGCTAAGTATGAATTTGTAGCTAAGTATAGTGGTTCATATAAGGTATATACAGATGCAGCAGCAGGAAAACCTATATATAACAGGGTGGTAAGAATTCCGGGAGTAAAAGTCAGTGGAACAATAGAAGGTGTACAGGTAAGCGGTCTGAAGGTTTTATTTAAGGATGATGTTAACGATATCACATATGATGCAGATGTAAAAGGCAATACATTTACAGCTACACTTGCAGCAGGTTGTGATTATACAGCAGTTTTATCCGGAGCAGCAGGATATGGATTTTCCGTTGATACAAAGAATGTTACAACAACTGTAGATGAAGCTCTGACAGGCAAGACAGGAGTTACATTAAAGGTAGAAGAAAAGAAAGTATATACATATACAGGAAAGGTTACAGGATTTGCAGCAGATTATGATACATCGGGATTATCAGTTAAGCTCGTAGCAGACCCATCTTCATTAGCGGATGATGTGGTTCTTAAGCTTGATGATAACAAAGCTTTCAAAGCAACACTTGAGCCTGATGTTAAGTATACAGTTGAGCTTAGTGGAGTTAATGATTATGAAGTAGCTGATGGCAAAGAGGTTACAGGTCAGACAGATTACTCTAAAGATATAAGCGTTTCTGCTAAGAAGTTATATAAGGTAACAGGTAGATTTACAGATATAGATGCTAAAGCAGCAGTTACAGATATTAAGTTTATCAATGTTGATGACAAGTATGTGTATACAGGAAAGGTTACATCAGATGGATATGAAGTTTCTTTAAGAAATGGTTCATATGAAGTTGAAGCAGCAGTTGATGGATATAGAACAACAACACATATAGTAGTCAATGATGCGGATGTAACTAAAGACATCTTAATGGTGTCAACTAAAGATAAGGAACAGATTGAAAGAGTATCTGATATATATGTCGGATATAAAGAAAAAGGAAATGTAAACTATAATACAGTAAAAGAAGCAGTATCAGCAGTATCATTAATGACACCTGCTCCTGATGAGAATAATGGAGTTACTATTCATATTGCACCTGGTACATATAGAGAACAGGTTATAATATCAACTCCATATGTCAGACTTGTAAATGATGAAAAGTCATCAGGCAAAGAAGTACTTCTTACATGGTATTATGGAATAGGATATGAGTATTACAGCATAGATTCTAAAGGTTATTATAATGCTGAAAATGCGTATGACAAGTACGAGAAGGCAGCTGCAGCAAAATGGGGTTGTTCAGTACTGCTTAAAAATACAGCAACAGGATTCAGTGCTGATGGAATCACGTTTGAAGCTTCTTTTAACCGTTATTTAACAGATGAAGAAATAGAAGATGGTGTAACACCTACAGAAAATAAGAATCCAGACAGAAACTACGCAACAGATGTTACATCAAAGGCAGCAACAGAAAGAGCAACAGCCATGGCTATAGAAGCTGATAAGGTTGAATTCACAGACTGTGCATTTCTTGGAAGCCAGGATACATTATATACTGGCAATTCAGCAACTAATATGTACTTTAAAAACTGCCATATAGAGGGTAATACAGATTACATATTTGGTGATGGAAACGCAGTGTTTGATGGATGTGAGCTTAGATTCGCAGGTTACAGTGCTGGCTCTACAGGTGGTTATATTACAGCACATAAGCCAACCTCTGCTGCAGCAACTAAGATTGGCTATGTATTTAGAAACTGTACAATAACAGGCAGTGATAAACTTGAGGTAAGTGCAGGATATCTTGGAAGACCTTGGGGTCAGGATGCAAAAGTAACATTCCTTAATACTAAGATAAATGGTAGTTACATTAAGGATGAAGGCTGGTTTGAAATGTCTGGCAATAAGCCGGAGAAGGCTGGTTATACAGAATATAATTCAGTTTATACAGATGGAACAGCAGTAGATGTTTCCAAGAGAGTAACAGGAGTTACAACAGATGACAGTGTTGCAAAGAAAGATGTTGTGAATGATTATCTTTCAGGCTGGACACCTGATGCTTATGTGGCTGATGAGGGTATAGTAGCATTTGTAAAGAAACCATATCTTGTGGATAATGGAGATATCAATGCACCATATCCAGGACATACTCTTACTGTTATATACTCTCTTGGAGAGAAGAATGATAAAAATGATGCATCAGTGATCCGCTGGTATATTGTTAATGAGGATGGCAGCAGAACACTTGCAAAATCGTCAACTGCTAATGCGGATAATACATATAAGATTTCTAAGGATGCTATTGGAAAGCATATTGAAGTTGAAGTTGTACCTGAGAACTTAAGTGGTGTTAAGTCAGGAGCAGTAAAATATAAGGCAGAGGCATATGTAAGAGATGGATATGAAGATCCTACAGGTTCAACAGATATAGAACTTGGTGATGGAGTAAATGTATTTTTAGCAGGTGATTCTACTGTTAAGGATTATTCAGCATCAGGTATGTATATGAGCGGTAAGGCCCAGGCTGAAGGCTCATGGGGCGAATATTTACAGGCGTTCTTTGATTCTTCAAAGGTTAAGGTGCAGAACTATGCCAATGGAGGACGAAGCAGCCGAAACTTTATCAATGAGGGCTCATTAGATAAGATAAAAGCCAATATCAAAGCAGGCGATTATCTGTTTATACAGTTTGGACACAATGACTGTGCCAATGGAAAAGGATACATTGAAGATAGATATGTACCACTTGGACAGCCAGATGCCAACGGAATATATCCGGTAACAGCAGGAACTAAAGTGGCAACACCATCATCACTTACTTCAAAGTATGGAGATACATTCTATTCATATGATTGTGGTGGTACTTATAAATGGTATCTTAAACAATATATTGATGCGGCAAAGGAAGCAGGGGCAATACCGGTTCTTGTAACACCAGTATCAAGACTTTATTATACTAGTGAGGGTACTATTAAACCACATCATGATTCAACAGATAAAGAAACAGGAACACTTGTAACTGAAAATAATGCATATGTTGAAGCAGTTAAACAGCTTGCAAAGGAACAGGATGTATTACTTATTGATGGTTTTGAGATAACAAAGAATATGTATGAGGAAGCATACAAAGCAGACGAAAAGGCAGCTAATGGCAAGTCTGTTAATGGTACACAGGTTATGTCAGCAGGAGACAGTACACATAGCAATAAGCTTGGTGGTTTCATAACAGCAGAACTCTTTGCACAGCAGATTCAGAATATGAATATATCACTCTCAAAGGCTGTTAAATCACCATCCAGAGTAGCAGGTGTTAATCCGGATGGACAGCAGGTGTTTGTTGTTGATAAGAATGGAGTGCTTACTGCTAAAGCAGCAGATGCAAATGGCAGATTCACAGAAGATGCAGTGTACTGGACAACAAAAGGCCAGAGCCTTTTAGGTGTAATAAGTGCTAAGAATGAAGAACTTAATAAGAGCGAGAAACCAGCGCCGGATCCAACACCAGCACCAGACCCAACACCATCGCCAGACCCAACGCCGGCACCGGATCCAACGCCAGCACCAGACCCAACGCCGGCACCGGATCCAACGCCATCGCCAGACCCAACGCCATCGCCAGACCCAACGCCAGCACCAGAACAGGGTGGCAGCGATAAGAAAGATGATGGAGCTACGTCAGGTAGTGACAGTAAGAAAGATGACAATGCTATATCATCTGACGATAAAAATCCAGATGCTTCTAAAGATGATGTAAAAACAGCAGATGTATATAACGTGATGGGATATAGTGTGGCATTTACAATGGCATTAGCTGGAATAGTACTTCTTGTGTATGAAGATAGAAAAAAGAAAAGGCTGATTAATAAATAATATAATAGTTATAGATACTAGTTTTAGTGATGATTAGAATTGATTAGTATTGATTGGCATTGAATAAAGCCAGATACACAATGACTTAGGTTGTTGTGTGTCTGGTTTTTGAATACTTGAATATTGTTTGTTTGAATATTATTTGCTTGAATATTATTTGCCTGAATGTTTTTTGAAATATAATAATGTATGGATTTATGTACAATACATTATTAAATGTGCAAAAAGATATTGACCTTGACATTGGTTCATACTTTATAATTCCATAAAAAGGACAGATTGTCCAGAAAAGAAAGGGAAGGTTATTTATGATGAAGAAAAGAAACAGAAAACGTATAAGTTGTCTGCTTAGCGCTTTGCTTCTGCTTGTTATGAGCATAGGCTGGAGCGTTATGGCTATGGCTGATGATGCAGTTAATAAAGACAGCAGCAAGCCTACAGTATGGATAATAGGTGATTCTACAGTAAGTTCTTTTGCTGATAATTATTATTATCCAAGATATGGATGGGGTACACAGATTGATAAGTATCTTGATGGAACATATGAAGTGAAGAATATAGCTTTATCAGGAAGAAGTTCTAAGAGCTATGTTAATGATAAGGAGTATAAAGAACTTACAGCCGGTATGAAGCAGGGTGATTATCTTCTTATAGGCTTTGGTCATAATGATGAAAAGGCAGAAGCAGACAGATATACAGACCCTAATGGTGATTATAAGACAGCTGGCTCATTTGCTAACTCATTATATGAAAACTATATTAAGCCTGCGCAGGCAGCTGGTACAACAGTTATTCTCTGTACACCTATAGTAAGAAGAACTGCTACAGCAGAATGGTCTGACAGTAATCTTCATATCACAAAGGATAGTGGTGATTTCAAGGGTGGAGATTATGCCCAGTCTATAAGGAATCTTGGTAAGGAACTTAATATACCAGTTGTTGATATGACTAAGATGACAAAAGAGTTATATGATACATTAGGACCAGATGAGACAGTCAACCTTCATGCATGGACATCATCTAAGGCTACAAGCGTTGATAATACACATACAAACATTTATGGTGGAACATATAATGCTTATCTTGTAACTAAGACAATTAAGGAACTTGGGGTAGCTGGAATATCAGAACATATAACAGCTAAGGAAGCACCTGTTAAGGCTGATGTACTTAAGTCTAATCCTGATTATAAGGAAGCTGAATATTCAGGAGAACTTAAGCAGAGTGAATTATGGAAAGATGCGGGAGTTTTCAAGGGTTCAATATTTGGAGATATAGGCGGAGACCCAAATCTTATTAAGGATAAGTTTATACTTGAGGGCAATGAAGATGGAAGCATTCACATTGCTGTTAATGGTAAGGGAAAGATATCATCAACAACAGATGGAATGGCAATGTATTATTATAAAGTACCAGCAGATAGTAACTTTGTAATAACAGCTAATGCAACAGTAAACAGCATTAATAAACACAATCAGGTGGCATTTGGTCTTATGGCAAGAGATGCTATGTATATAGATGTTAATGATAAGTCAGCTCTTGGAGATTATGTTGCAGCAGGAAGTATCCAGCAGGGAACAGCTAACTGCTTTAAGAGAAAAGATGGCGCATTAGGCTATGGTGGTAAATTAGAGAATCCAGTAGAGGCTGGTAAGACATATGCACTTAAGATTGAGAGCAACAGTGATGGATACGCATGTACATTTGGCGATAATGCTGCTATATCAGGTGGTTTTGATTTCAAGCTTACATCAATAGATGCAGATTATGTATATGTAGGTTTATTTGTAGCAAGACAGGCAGATGTAACATTCTCAGATATAAAACTTGTTGTAGATGGTAAGGTGATAACTGGTTCAGATGTTAATCCAGATGATAATAAACCGGGAGATAATAAGCCGGGAGATAATAAGCCGGGAGATAATAAGCCAGGAGATAATAAGCCAGGAGATAATAAGCCAGGAGATAACACACCAAGCACACCAAGCGATACACCAAACACACCAAGCGATACACCAAGCACACCAAGTGATACACCAAGCACACCAGATTCAGATAAGGTAAATGCAGTAATTAAGGCTGATGCTGGCATCAATATAAAGGCCGAAGTACCAGTGAGCGGAATCACATTCACAGAAGAGGAAAAGAAAGAAATAGAAAACGGAAGTACAGTTTCGGTATCTATGGAGGTCAAAGATGTAACAGCTACAGTATCAGAAAGCGATAAGAAGCTTGTGGAGGATAAGGTTAAGGAAGTTCTTAACAATGGTGTAGTTGGAGTATATCTTGATCTTACATTATTAAAGAAAGTTGGAAGTCTCAAAGAAGTATCAGTAACAGAAACAGCTGCTGGAGTTGTTGTTAAGCTTGATATTCCTGAAAGTCTTAAGAATACAGATTCATCTGTAGAAAGAAAATATACAGTTGTAAGAATTCATGATGGTGTAGCAGAGGCACTTGAAACAAGCTGCGAAAACGGAGTTATTACATTTACAACAGATAAGTTCTCTACATACGCTATATGCTATGAAGATGTAGCAGCAACAGGAAACGGACAGGCATCAGATAACACAATAAATACAGGTGATGTGTATAATATAGCACTCTATGTATTATTCGCAGTTGTATCATGTGCAGGTCTTGCATTCGTAGTATTAAGAAGAAAGTCAGTTGTAAGATAAAAAATAAAATAATGTATCATTTTTGTATTGCAGAAATTTGAAATATTTGAAATGTTTGTTTGAAATGTTTAAAAATATAGTTGACAGCTATAACTATTAGTGTTAAACTCTAATAGTTGTTAAACGAAGCAGAGTATCCACTCTCACCTTAGCGCATGAAGGCGACTCGGGTTTATATTTTTAAGAATATGCATGATAAACAGCAATTAAGATGCATTATGATTAAAAAGTGGATAGTCTGACTATCCACTTTTTTTGATTTTGGAGGTGCACTACTATTAGCGAATTAATGATTAACGAGCAGATCCGCGATAAGGAAGTTCGTGTTATTGGACAAGAAGGACAGCAGCTTGGAGTTATGTCTCCTAAGGATGCTATGAAGTTAGCAAGAGAGGCAGAGGTTGATCTTGTAAAGATAGCTCCATCCGCAAAGCCACCTGTATGTAAGCTTGTGGATTATGGCAAGTATAAGTATGAGCTTGTCAGAAAAGAAAAGGAAGCTAAGAAAAAACAGAGAACAATAGAAGTCAAAGAAGTTCGTTTATCACCTAACATAGATGTGAATGACCTTAACACTAAGTGTAACGCAGCAAGGAAGTTCATAGAGAAAGGCGATAAGGTTAAAGTATCACTCAGATTCAGAGGACGTGAGATGGCTCATGTTGATTCAAGCAAGCATATACTTGAAGATTTTGCAGAGAAGTTAAGTGATATAGCAGTAGTAGATAAGGCTCCAAAGTTAGAAGGCAGGAGCATGACTATGTTTTTAACTGAAAAACGTTAAAATATTATTCCATATGAGAATTAAATTAGGAGGATTATTATGCCAAAGGTAAAGACAAAAAGAGCAGCTGCAAAGCGTTTTAAAGTAACTGGAACAGGTAAATTAAAGAGAATGAAAGCTTACAAGAGCCATATTCTTACAAAGAAGACTACTAAGAGAAAGAGAAATCTTAGACATGCAGCTATGACAGATGCAACTAATGTAAAGACAATGAAGAAGATTATGCCATATTTATAAGATATGGGTGTCTGTGATTGATTATTTTAGGAGGAAATTAAGAAATGGCAAGAATTAAAGGCGGTATGAACGCAAAGAAGAAGCATAATAGAGTATTAAAGCTCGCTAAGGGTTATAGAGGAGCTAGATCTAAGCAGTACAGAGTTGCTAAGCAGTCTGTAATGAGAGCTCTTACAGAGAGCTACAAGGGTAGAAAGCAGAAGAAGAGACAGTTCAGACAGTTATGGATCGCAAGAATCAATGCTGCTGCAAGAATGAATGGTCTTTCATACAGCAAGTTCATGTATGGTTTAAAGTTAGCTAACATCGACCTTAACAGAAAGGTATTAGCTGAGATGGCTGTTAATGATGCAGAAGGATTTGCTAAGTTAGCAGAAGTTGCTAAGTCTAAGATTGCTTAATCATTAGATTAATTAGTGTAAAGATAAATATAATGTTATATATCAGATTTATATCTGTCAGATTCTGGATATCTTCTGATTAGTAGCATTTAAGCCGCTATATAGGATGAGATAACTCTTTATATCCTGTATGGCGGCTTTTGTGATAATATTGTGAAACATTTATGTAATACTGGCTTTAGAGGCTGTATTATGGTATAGTTTATAAGTCGGCAATCCGGCATAATATATATTTATGGAGACAGGTTATGAGAAAAGTATTAAAAGGAAAGTGCGTTAAATATGCAGTAGCAGCAGCTATGGTTGTTTCTATGCTTATGACTACAGCATGTAATAGTAAAATAAAGGTTGATTATGGATATAGTCCTACAGATTATGTTGAGCTTGGAAACTACAAGGGAATAGTAGCCGATGTTGATGTCACATCCATAACTAACAAGGTTATAGATGACAAGATAGCTGAGCAGATGAATGATGTAACTACATATACAGATGTTAACCGTGGGGCTCAGAAGTCAGATAAGGTAACATTTAGTTACTCAGGAACAGCAGGTGGACTTGCAATAGATGATTTCACGGGTTCTGATTATAGTATGGTTCTTGGAAAGGATGCTTTTCCAGTTGCAGGAACGAGTCTTGCAGATGAATTATATGGTATGTCAGCAGGTCAGACAAAGGTTATAACAGTAACTATGCCAGATAACTCTAAGTATACTGATTATGCAGGTAAGAGAGTGGTGTTTGAACTAACCATGAGCTACGTACAGCAGCCAAATGTTCCTATGCTCACAGATTCGTTTGTAAAAGAGAACTTTGGTCTTGAATCAGTAGATTCATATAAGGAATATGTTAAGAACGATGTTAAATCAACTATAGATACAAAGGTGAGTGAAGCAAAGAATGAGGCTATTCTTACACAGCTTCTTGATGTATGTAAGGTAACAGGATACCCTGAAGAATTCCTTGCACAGCAGACATCAAAGCTTGAAGAATCAATCAGTTTTTATAGTACTCTTCAGGGAAAGACTAATGATGAATACTGCCAGAATCTTTATGGTAAAACCTTTGATGAGTTCGTAAAGGCATCAGCAGGCCAGCAGCTTATATATCAGGCAATAGCAGAAAAAGAAGGACTTGATATAACAGAATATGAATATAAAGATGACCTTGAACAGTTTGCAAAGGACAGCGGTTATTCACAGGTAACAACATTCACAGATAAGTTTGACAAGAATACAATAGTAAAGGCAATGCTTGTAAAGAAAGCACAGAATATAGTTATGGATAACGCGGTTGTGAATGAGAAGTAGTATTGTTGTTTAATTGAATATTAGTCGACGTACGGACGACAAATATAAGCTACAGGCAGTCCTGCACACTATGTTCAATGCCAGAA
>ERZ791740.604-NODE-604-length-27985-cov-5.057286_pt1 | contig 27985 bp, 26 predicted proteins | sample MGYA00510041_ERZ791740 | MGnify/ENA primary metagenome ERZ791740 (study PRJEB30046, sample SAMN00791959) | human gut metagenome | study: EMG produced TPA metagenomics assembly of the A metagenome-wide association study of gut microbiota in type 2...
GCAAAGGCAGTTTTGCACAAGAATTGTACTGGGCATTCTGCGCAGATTGCACGAGACAAACTTCGTGGAAGATGCCCTTGGAAGCCAGTCGCCCAGCCGTGGCACAATAAGGTGGAGCGCAAAAGTACGCTGGAAAGACCGTTTTGTACAGGCTGTTCCAACTGAATGAAAGAAAAGCAATATGGCACAGTATCAAGCAGGAATGCTCGTGGTTTATGGGAAACTTGGGGTTCATGAAATCGAAACCGTTGGTCTGCAGAGCTTTTGCGGAAAACCGGCGAAAATCACTATACCCTTCGCCCTTATTTTACGGATTCCCACGACCACAGCTATATCCCCACGGCAAAAGAAGATGCTCTGCGCCCGGTGCCCCGGCACAGCAGGCGGAAGCCGATTTGGCACGCATCAAAGAGGTGCGATCATGTCGAAAAAGCAACGGAATTTCAAAGAGAAGCTTGGTCAAAATATCGGATTTGTTCGATTGCGCTTTTATTATACACATTTTAAGCTTTGCTGTTGGCAGAGCTTTTTTGCTTCCATCATAGGGGGAACCTGCAATTTTGAAAAACATTGTCTGTTTTTTGCTTATTTGAATACAAAATTTATATAAAAACATGCAAAATTTATGTTGAAATTGTTGCAGAAAGAGTTTATACTAGAATCATCGCGGATACAAAGCGAAAGAATGGGAACAGTAAATCATATGAAGGATCTTTATGATGCAGCACGGCACCTTGTCTGGCTGACACAGTTTGGTTTATCGGTTGTGCTTCCGCCGGTGCTGTTTCTTTTGGGGGCTGTCTGGCTACGCAAACAATTCGGCCTTGGCGGCTGGGTCATCTTGGTTGGGTTCGCGCTCGGCATGGTGGCTGCCATCGGCAGCCTGCGCAGTTCATTAAAGACAATTGAGCGGCAGGGCAGGGCCCCGAAAAAAAAGCAGGAGCCGCCGCCTATCTCGTTCAATCAACACTAATTGTTATGGAAGGAGCCTGTATCCATGCAAAAGCATCAGGACATTCTGCAGCAGGTTGGGCGCATGGCTTTGGCAACCGCCGGTTGTTCCGCCATTATGCTGGCCATCTATGCAGTGGTTGGGCGGTTTACCACAGCGGTATTGCTGGGTGGCCTGCTGGGCACTGTGATTGCTGTAGGCAACTTTCTGGCATTAAGCATTACCGTTTCTAACGCGTTGGACCGTGCCGCGGCAGGGGATAATTCCGTAAAAGCGTGCATGAGCATTCAAAGTTCCAGCGTTGTGCGCACGGCAATTCTGGCAGTCATTTATGTTCTGCTGTTCCATGCCAAAGTTTGTGATCCGCTGGCAGCATTGTTGCCGCTGCTGTTTGCACAGGCTGCCATTAAGCTGATTGAATTCTTCCGCAAAGATTCCAAAGGCGGTGATGCAGTGCCATGAACGGGCCTAAGATTTATTTCACGATCCCTTTGTTTGGTGGAATTCCCATCACGCAGACAACGGTTTCTTCGTTTACGGTTATGTTGCTGCTTTGTATTGCCGGTATTGTGCTGGGCAGCAACCTGCAAAAGCGTCCCAGCCGCCGCCAGGTACTGGTAGAAAAAGGTGTTACTATGCTGTACGGCATGATAGAAGACACCATGGGCAAGCATAATTCCTATTGGACACCTTATATCGGGGCATTGTTCCTGTCTTCCATTTTCGGTTCCTACATCGGAATGACCGGTATTTTCCGCTCTTCCACAGCGGATCTTTCCACCACCGTTACCTGGGCCTTAATGACAAGCGTGATCTGCTGGGCTTGCTCCATTAAAGCAAACGGTGTGCTCGGTTGGCTGAAAGGCTTTACTGAACCGGTTGTCGTTATGACGCCGATGAACCTTGTTTCCGAAATCGCGCAGCCCATCTCAATGGCATTCCGTCACTTTGGCAACATTGCGGGCGGCAACGTTCTGACCAGCCTGGTTTATTCCGCTCTGGCAACGGCTTCCGCCGCTCTTTTGGGCCTGGTTGGCAAAAGCATTGCGATCGGAATCTTGATTCTTTTGGGTGGTGTGGCGCTGCTGGTTTTGGGTGTGCGCAAGAAAAAGTTGGCTTACAAAATTTTTGGTGCGGTGTTTGCCGCAACCGGAATTTTGTCCCTGCTGGGCTTGGCAGGGGTGCCGTATCTGGAAGTCGGCATTCCCGGCATCATGAGCCTTTATTTCGATGTATTTTCTGGTGGGGTGCAGGCCCTGGTGTTCAGCCTGTTGACGATGGTTTATGTCAGCAATGCCTGCCCGCCGCCTGAAGAAGGTTAACGTAAAATTTTATTTATTTAGGAGGATACCTCGTATGGAAACAGCAATCGTAAAAGCCGCCTGTGCAATCGGTGCAGGTATCGCAATCGGGTTTGGCGCTATCGGCCCTGCAGTTGGCGAAGGTAATGCCGTTGGCAAAGCGCTGGAAGGCATGGCCCGCCAGCCGGAAATGGCAAACCTGTTGCGTACCAACATGATCCTTGGCTGCGCCATTACCGAATCCACCGGCATTTATTCGCTGGTTATCGCCCTGTTGTTACTGTTCGTCTTCTGATGGATACGATAGCCGAAAAGGAAAGGAGGAATGGCTCGTGACGGGCTTTGAAAGCTTTGTTGGCATCGACCCGTGGACAGCGCTGTTCACTTTCTGCAATATGATGATCACCTTTGCGGTGCTCAAAAAGTTTCTGTTTAAACCGGTCAAAAAGATGATCGACGACCGCCAGGCGGAAATTGATACCATGTACGCCGATGCGGATGCAGCCAAACAGAAGGCTGCCGAGTTGGAACAGGAATACCAGCAGCACCTGCAAAGCATCCGGGATGAACGCGATACGCTTTTGCGTGAGGCAACCGCCCACGCCCAGAAGCGCGAAGAAGAAATTGTTGGCGAGGCCCGTGCCGAAGCAGCCGCCCTGCGCGCCGCTGCTGAAGCTGATATTGCACAGGAACGCAAGAAAGCAGTCAACGACCTAAAAAATGAAATTGGCGGCATTGCTGTTGATATTGCAGGAAAGGTAGTTGAGCGCGAAATCAACGAGACGGACCACAAGGCCCTGATCGATGAATTTATCCGGAATGTGGGGGATGCCTCATGACCGAAACCGGAAAGCGTTATGGCACAAGTTTGTATGAACTGGCTGCGGAAGAGGGCCTGACCGAACGGATTCTGGCGGAGCTGGATATTGCTGTCAACGCAATGCAGGAGCCTGGCTATCTGCGCTTGTTGATGACGCCCAGTGTCCCCAAAAAAGAGCGCTGTGCGTTGCTGGATCAGGCGTTTGCGCAGGCGCATCCGTATCTTGTCAACTTCTTAAAGATTTTGTGCGAAGCAGGCATTCTGCCAGAACTGCCTGCCTGCGCAAGAGCTTACCGTGACCGATACAACCAGGACCATAACATTTTGGAAGTTACGGCAGTATCTGCTGTTGCACTGGACGAAAGTGCCCGCAGCAGACTGCAGGAAAAATTGCAGCGTGTAACCGGCAAAACCATTACCCTGACGGAAAAAGTGGACCCCAGTGTTCTGGGCGGTCTGCGGCTGGATCTTGGCGGAACCCGCTTGGACGGCACTGTGCAGGGCCGGCTGGAACGTCTGCGCAATGAAATCAGCGGTGTGGTGATTTGATTTGCACCTGCCGCCGGATTCCACCTTCATTTTATAGATTGTGTGGTGAACCAAACAGTGCAACTGGAACCTGAACAGATTTCCCGCATTATTCGTTCCCAGATCAAATACTACCAGAATGCCATTGAGCAGACGGAGACCGGTACTGTTACGATGGTAGGCGATGGCATTGCCCGCGCCGCCGGCCTTGATAACTGTATGGCCGGTGAGCTGGTGCAGTTTGATAGCGGAACCTATGGTATGGCGCAGAATCTGGAAGAAAACAGCGTATCAATCGTTTTGCTTGGCGATGACAGCGGCATCAAAGAAGGCGGTACCATCCGCCGCACCGGCAAAGTTGTGTCGGTTCCGGTCGGTGATGCTCTGATTGGCCGCGTTGTCAACGCCCTGGGCCAGCCTATTGATGACAAAGGCCCGATTGATGCTGCCGACTATCGCGCCATTGAATCCCCGGCACCCGGCATCCTGGACCGTCAGCCCGTCAAGCAGCCTTTGCAGACCGGCATCAAGGCCATTGACTCAATGATTCCCATTGGCCGCGGCCAGCGTGAGCTGATTATCGGCGACCGCCAGACCGGTAAGACCGTGATTGCTACGGATACGATCATCAACCAAAAAGGCAAAGATGTCCTTTGCATCTATGTTGCTATTGGCCAAAAGCGTTCTACTGTGGCCTCTCTGGTTGAAAACCTCGAGAAAAACGGAGCCATGGCTTACACCACTGTAGTGTGCGCCACAGCTTCGGAGCTTTCGCCCCTGCAGTATATTGCGCCTTATGCCGGCTGCGCCATGGGCGAATACTTTATGTATCAGGGTAAGCATGTGCTTATTATCTATGATGACCTTTCCAAACATGCGGTTGCCTACCGTGCTCTGTCGCTGCTGATTCGTCGTCCGCCGGGACGCGAAGCATACCCCGGCGATGTTTTCTACCTGCACAGCCGTTTGTTGGAACGTGCCGCCAAATTGAGCGATGCAAAGGGCGGCGGCTCGCTGACAGCTCTGCCCATTATTGAAACGCAGGCTGGTGACGTTTCCGCTTATATTCCAACCAACGTCATCTCCATTACCGACGGCCAGATCTTCCTGGAAACCGAGCTGTTCCATTCCGGCATCCGCCCGGCTGTCAACCCCGGCATTTCTGTTTCCCGTGTCGGCGGCAATGCGCAGATCAAGGCGATGAAAAAGGTTGCCGGTACCTTAAAACTGGTTTATTCCCAGTACCGCGAGCTGCAGGGCTTTGCCCAGTTTGGCTCCGACCTGGATGCCGACACCAAATCTCGTCTGGCACAGGGCGAGCGCATTGTGGAAATCCTGAAGCAGGACCGCAACAGCCCAATCCCGGTAGAAAAGCAGGTTGCCATTTTGTATGCAACAGTCCACGGCTACCTGAAAGACATTGCCGTAAAGGATATCGCCGCGTACGAAAGCGCGCTGTATCAGTACCTTGATGAAAATGTAACCGCTGGCGGTGTGATGGAAGCCATCCGCACCACAGGCGATATGAAGCAGGATACCGAACAGCAGATGAAAGATGTTCTCGCTGCATTCACGGCAGACTTTATCAAAAATGCCGGATAATCACAAAATACGCCAAAGGGGGTGCTGCCGGTGGCTGGTTCCATGAAAGAAATCAAACTGCGCATCAAAAGCGTGGAAAGCACCATGCAGATTACCAAAGCCATGGAGCTGGTAGCGTCCAGCAAGCTGCGGCGCGCCAAGGAACGGGTGGAAAACAGCCGTCCCTATTTCGAAACGCTTTATGCCACGCTGTTTGATATTGCGGCTGCGGATTCTGAGTTCAATAGCCCATATCTGGCCAAATGCGAGAAAAAGTGCTGCCTGTACATTGTAATTGCAGGTGATCGCGGCCTTGCGGGCGGCTATAACAGCAATATCTTAAAAGCCGTGGAAGCGGATGCTGAAGGGCGGGAATATTGTGTGCTGCCCATCGGCAAAAAGGCAGTGGAATACTTTGAGCGCCACAAGATCCGGATTCTGACGGATTCTTTTGCCATCGCAGGGGATATTTCGGTCAGCGACTGCTTTGAAATTTCCCGCCTTGTGTGCCAGAAGTTTCTGGAAGGCGCTTTTGATGAAATTCGCATTGCCTTTACCCAGTTTATTTCCATGCTGACCCAAACTGCAATCATTCTGCCGGTTCTCCCGTTTGATGCCGAACCGCCGGAGCCGGGCCACGAGCATCAAAGTCTGATGCTCTATGAGCCAGATAGCGCCGCCGTGTTTGATGCCATTATCCCGGAATACTTGGCCGGGGTTGTGTATGGCGCTTTGTGTGAAAGTGTTGCCAGTGAACAGGGGGCACGCCGCACCGCCATGGACTCTGCCACCAAGAACGCTGGCGAAATGATCGAGCATTTGAACCTTTATTATAACCGCGCCCGTCAGGCAGCAATCACGCAGGAAATCACCGAAATAGTGGCCGGTGCAGATGCTGAAAGCTAGGGCGCACCAGAAAAGCCGAAATTTTATCCGATTTCTTTGCCTTCAGGTATGCCTTTGGGCAATATCTGATGCAACAGTGCTGAGAGTTTTTTCAGACACACCCGGAAACAAGCCCGACAGCACGCTAAAAATTCACTCAAAGGAGTGTGTGCAATGCCAGAAAAACACATCGGTAAGGTCGTGCAGGTCATGGGACCTGTTTTGGATATCCGCTTTGCCGACGGCGAGCTGCCGGAACTGCTGAATGCGATTGAACTGCAGAACAACGGCAAACCGCTGATTGTAGAAGTTGCCCAGCATATTGGCGATAACGTGGTGCGCTGCATTGCTATGGCCGCCACCGATGGCCTTGTGCGCGGTGCCGAAGCCGTGGATACCGGCGGGCCGATCAAGGTTCCCGTTGGCGATGCGTGCCTTGGTCGTGTGTTCAACCTGCTGGGTGAACCGGTTGATGAACAGCCTGCCCCCACCGGGGTAGAGCATTGGCCCATCCACCGCCCGGCCCCTGCTTTCGATGAACAGGAATCTTCGACTGAACTGCTGGAAACCGGCATCAAGGTCGTTGACCTGATCTGCCCCTATGCAAAGGGCGGCAAAATCGGTCTGTTCGGTGGTGCCGGTGTCGGCAAAACCGTGCTGATTCAGGAACTGATTTATAACATCGCTACCGCCCATAACGGTTATTCTGTTTTTACCGGCGTTGGCGAACGCACCCGTGAGGGCAACGATCTTTACGGCGAAATGGCCGAAAGCGGCGTTTTGAGCAAGACTGCGCTGGTCTATGGCCAGATGAATGAACCGCCGGGAGCTCGTATGCGCGTGGCGCTGTCCGGTCTGACCATGGCGGAGTACTTCCGCGATGTCAAGCATCAGGATGTTCTGCTGTTCATTGATAACATCTTCCGCTTTACCCAGGCCGGCTCCGAAGTTTCGGCACTGCTGGGTCGTATGCCCTCTGCCGTTGGCTATCAGCCCACGCTGGCAACGGAAATGGGTGCACTGCAGGAACGTATTACTTCCACCCGCAAGGGTTCTATCACTTCTGTTCAGGCTGTTTATGTACCTGCGGACGACTTGACCGACCCGGCCCCCGCCACGACCTTCACCCATCTGGATGCTACCACGGTTCTGAGCCGTGATATTGCTTCTCAGGGCATTTATCCGGCTGTCGACCCGCTGGATTCTACTTCCCGCATTCTGGCCCCGGAAGTTGTCGGGCAGGAGCATTACCAGATTGCCCGCGCCGTGCAGCAGGTTTTACAGCGCTATAAGGAACTGCAGGATATCATTGCCATCATGGGCATGGATGAACTTTCGGAGGACGATAAGATCACCGTCAACCGCGCCCGTAAGGTACAGCGTTTCCTTTCACAGTCGTTCCATGTTGCGGAGCAGTTTACCGGTATGCCCGGCCAGTATGTGCCGTTGAAAGAAACCCTGCGCGGCTTCAAGATGATTTTGAACGGCGAATGTGATTCCATCCCCGAAAGCTGCTTCCTGTTTGCTGGTACGATTGATGACGTTCTGGCTAAGGCCAAGCAGCAGTAAGGAGGCAGGACCATGTCCAGTTTCCCACTTAAAATCATGACGCCGGACGGCACTGCTTTTGATGGGCAGGTACAGTCGGTGTCCTGCCGGACCATCACCGGGCAGGTTCAGTTGATGGCCCGTCACATCGATTATTGCACTGCCCTTGGCATGGGGGAGGCCCACATCACATTGGAGGATGGCACCCAGCGCAGCGCCGCCTGTATGGGCGGTATGTTGAGCATGTTTGGCGGCGAATGCCGCCTGCTGGCCACCACCTTTGAATGGGCCGATTCCATTGACAAAGAACGTGCTGAGCGCAGCAAAGCCCGCGCCGAGGAATTGCTGGCCCAGAAAAACCTGGATGCCCGTGAGCTGGAACTTGCCCAGGCCCGCTTGAAACGTGCTTTGGTGCGCAGCAATGTTGCTGCGCGTGCTCAGTTTTGATTAATCCGCTCCCGGCCGAATAAATCACAAATAAAAAGTTCCTGAAATCGCAGCAGGTTGCTGTATGGTTTCAGGAACTTTTTATTGTAAGCTTTAGCATTTACAGCAATGAGCGAAGCGAACTGTGATTAAAAGTCGGATTTGCTGTAGCATGCAGTAAATGTAGTTTTGCCCACTTGTGGGCAGCGGTACGAGTGATGCAAGTGAAGGATTTTTCGGTGCATCTTGAGATGCGTGCCGGTATAAAGCCCTTCTAGGGCTTACTCAAGCCTCCGGCTTAGCCGGGAATTATGACTTTTGGGATAGTCCCAAACCCTTTTGAACTTAATCGTTCCCTTTACCCGACATGCCGAAATACAGCCCAATAGCCAACAGCAGAGACAAGACATCCGCGACGGAATGTAGATCAGCCCCTGACGGGAGATATTGACGATCAGGGATTCCGTCGCCGCGCCGCGGGCTTGCAGCGCATTGGTCAGCACATAGAATACGCCAAACAGGAAACTGGTGCAAAGAAGAATGTGGGCAAAGGAAACGCCGTAGTCATACGCCGCCGCATGCAGTAACATTTGCTCCGCTTCTGCCATGTATCCGGCTGCTTCCCGGCAGCAGACTTCTCCAGCGGGTGTGATATGGACTACCTTGATTCGCTTGTCGGAAGCATCTCCGAACGCCTCAATGAACCCTTTTTGCTCCAAACGGGAGATGATCCCTGCCACGGTAGACTGCGCAACACAGAATGTTCGCTCCAGCTCCTTCATAGAGCGCTGCTTCTGTTCGGATTGTCGATACTTCCAAAGGCAAAGACCGCTCACGAACTCCGGAAAATACTGTATGCTTGGAAAGAGCAGGCTGACAAGCTATCTTCCGAGGAAATCAGTAAAGACAAATATGATGAGTGGCGTTACCATTACCCGGAGTTTGATACCACGCAAATCTGGGCGAAAGTACCATCGCAGGCACTTAGTGACGCGCTGGTCTAATGTTCCAAGACCAGCTCAAACCAGATAAATAAAGACGACAAAAAGCCCTTAGCTATGAGTTTTTACCCACAGCTAAGGGCTTTCTAAATAAATAATATGGATTTATTTGTTGCACAACCACCTGTCAATCATTCTCTAACCCCAAAACCACCGGCTTACAAGAATAATGGCTCTCATGCAACCGTTATCAAATTGTTATCAAAAGACTTCTTGAAGTGCCTCAAACCCGCATAAACACTGGATTTTTAAAGCATTTCAAATTATTCAAACTCGATCGTTGCTGGCGGCTTGGTGGTATAGTCGAACAGAACACGGTTGATATGCTTTACTTCGTTTACGATGCGGTTTGCTGCGGTGGTAATGGTTTCGGTGGGCAGCAGGGTAACTTCCGCGGTCATAAAGTCGGTCGTGGTCACAGCGCGCAGGGCGATGGCGTAATCATAGGTGCGCTCATCACCCATAACACCAACGCTGCGCATGTTGGTCAGCGCGGCAAAATACTGGCTGGGGCGCTGAGCGGCGGGCAGCTTATCCACTTCCTCGCGCCAGATTGCATCAGCATCCTGTACAATGGCAACCTTTTCCTGGGTGATATCGCCGATAATGCGGATGGCAAGGCCGGGGCCGGGGAACGGCTGGCGGGCGACCAGATATTCAGGCAAGCCCAGTTCACGGCCAGCCTGGCGGACTTCATCCTTGAACAGGTCGCGCAGCGGCTCCACAATTTCCTTAAAGTCTACATAATCCGGCAAGCCACCAACATTGTGGTGGCTCTTGATGGTAGCAGATTCACCGCCCAGGCCGCTTTCCACAACGTCCGGGTAGATGGTGCCCTGTGCCAAAAAGTCTACAGCACCGATCTTCTTGGCCTCGTCCTCAAACACACGGATGAACTCTTCGCCAATGATTTTACGCTTGCGCTCCGGCTCGGTAACACCGGCCAGCTTGCTGTAAAAACGTTCGCGGGCGTCCACGCAGACAAAGTTGATGTCGAACTGGCCGCCCTCGCCGAACACTTCGCAAACCTGCTCACGTTCGTTCTTGCGCAGCAGGCCGTGGTCAACAAACACGCAGGTTAACTGCTTACCAATGGCCTTTGCCAGCATGGCAGCACATACGCTGGAATCCACACCACCGGAAAGAGCGCACAGCACCTTGCCATTGCCGATCTTCTCGCGCAGGGCGTCCACGCTATGCTCCACAAAGGAGTCCATCTTCCAGGTACCGGCACAGCCGCAAACTTTGTAAACAAAGTTATGCAGAATCTTAGTACCGTTTTCGGTATGCAGCACTTCCGGGTGGAACTGCACACAGTACAGGCCGCGGGCGGCATCCTGTGCAGCGGCAACCGGGCAGTTGGGGGTGTGGGCAATAATATCAAAGCCGGGGGCAGCCTGCTCGATATAGTCATTATGGCTCATCCAGCAAACATTCTGGTTCGGCAGGCCGTCAAACAGCGGGCTGGTGGTATCCAGATCCACAACCGTCTTGCCATATTCGCGTTCCGGAGCCTTGCAAACCTTACCGCCCAGCATATGCATCATCAGCTGGCTGCCATAGCAGATGCCCAGTACCGGAACACCCCAAGTATATATTTCGGGATCGATGGTAGGGGAATCCGGCAGGTAAGCGCTGTTGGGACCACCGGTAAAGATAATACCCTTCGGATTTTTGGCCTTGATTTTGGCCAGGTCAGTACGGTAAGAATAAATTTCGCAATAAACGTTGCATTCACGGACACGGCGGGCGATCAGCTGGTTATACTGGCCACCAAAGTCCAACACAATGACAGTTTCCTGCTGCATGTGGTAGCTCCTTTCCAAACATCTAAATTTGCATATATAACAGCATATACAGATATTATACCATAGCTCTCGGCAAATAGGTAGGGGGCTTGAGAAAAAAGTCGAGATTCTTCGATTCTGATTTGTCGCACAGCCGGAATCTGTTCGCTTATTCTGCATGGAATCAGATTGTCGGTCGGCGCCCCAAAGCCATAAAAAATGCCGCACATCGGGCAAGGAACCGGGGCCGGTTCCTCCTTCCAATGTACAGCATGGTATTTTTGCTATTGTTTTATCTTTTCCGCTATTCGCCGCTGCGCCAGGTCCACAAAAGATATTTTACATTTGTTTTCAGGTAGCGGTGGAACAGGCGCTTCGGGTCCTGCATCAATCGGTAAAGCCATTCCAGGTTGTGCTTCTGCATCCACATGGGCGCACGCTTAATGTTGCCCGCCTCATAGTCAAACGCCGCACCAACGCCGATCATCAAGGCTTGTACGCGATCCTCATGGGCGGCCATCCAGCGTTCCTGTTTGGGGGCACCAAGGCCAACCCACACAAAGTCCGGCTTTGTTGCGTTGATTTCCGCTACCGCCTGAGCGTCCTCCTGCGGGGTCATCTCGCGGAACGGTGGCGACATCATACCGGAAATCACAACACCAGGGTAGCGCTCTTCCACCTTTTTGCGCAGCAACTGCAACGTTTCCGGGGTAGAGCCATAAAAATAGTGCCGCCAGCCTTTTTCTGCGCTGACCGCCAAAACCTGCTTCATCAAATCCGGCCCCGTAACGCGCTGCGCAGCAGCATACCCCTGCCTGCGGCTGAACTGCGAAAGGGGACCGCCGTCCGGCAGCGCCATGACCGCATGGTTCTGAATATAGCGGTACTCGGCATCCTCGTGCGCCGTTACGGTGGTATGTACATTGGCCACGCAGATATATTTCCCACGCCATTGTTCCAGCTGGCTTTCCAGCAGCGTCATGGTTTTGTCCATGTCCGTTACCACAATGTTCACACCCATAATATCGCAGGTTTCCTGCATTTTCAGGTCGATCACATACAACCCGTTTACGGTATTATCCATTGTGCGGGAAGAGAGAAAGTCCGAATAGACCGGAATTACACTGACCTTAATGCCGTAATTTTCTGCAATCGCGGTGATCTGCAGCAACTCGCTGCGGTTCTGGGTTTCCTCCGCAATTACAATATGGGTAATCCGGGTACTTTCCAGAATCTTATGCAGATCGGCTACTGTGCCAAGGTAATTCGGCAGTTCCACTACCGGGTTCTGCGCTGCATAGCCGGCATACTCTGCCGATACATCCTTGCCCTTTACAACATCATTATAATAGCGTAATGCCAGGTTTCCATTGCCGACCAGCAAAACGCGGGCTATAATATGGCGCCGCTTTGCATACCAAAGGCTGATCCGGTGCAGCAATAACCGCTTGATCGTAATGACCACGCTGGACAGCAGGTAATAGTAAACAAGCAGCAGGCGGGAAAACTGCGAAAGTTGGAATACATACAAAATGGTTGCTGCCAGCGCAAAGCCGCCCAGGTTTCCCAAAAGGGCTTTTGCCAGTTCTCTCACTAAGCTGCGCCGCTTAAAAGTGCGGTATTCCCCCTGTGCAATATAAATCAGAATGATTGCCGCTGCGTATACAAGTGCCAGCGGGCGGAAGCGGGCAACATCGACCCACCAGAACGCTTCACCCCAGGGGCTGTGCATACGTAGCAGGCTGGTAACCTCATACGCTCCCAACAGCAGGAAAAAGTCCAGAAAAGCATCCAGAATATGCAGTATTTTTGATGTAGAATGGTTCATGATACAATTAAAAGCCGCAAAAGTATGAAGAAAGACCGTTCCCTTTGCGGCATGTGAAACGGGCTTTCTGCCACGCATGATGGCCCCGGAATATAGTAGGGCAGCAAACCGTAACTTGCAAGCCTATTATACCCAGCGTCCAAAGCGGAATTTTGGCTCAATTGGTTCTTTGATGGAAATTTCTTTGTTCAGGTAGACATCAATGGCATTTTTCTGTAAAAGTTTTGCCGTTGAACTGCTTATCTGTGCCATCCCGTCTTTCAGGTTTGGCGGGCGGGTTGTAACAGAATGGCAGTCAGAACACATCAGATGAACTAAGTTCCAATCCAGCAGTTTGTGCAGCCATTTGGCCGTATGTCCACCGCGCACCAAACCCGAAGCATTGATCTGCGCCAATGCGCCGGAGCTGACCCAGCGGTACAGCAGGGTAGGATCCTCGGTAACATAGGGGTAGCGCTCCACATGGGCCAAAATGGGAGTATACCCACGGTTTTGCACTGCAAACAGGGTATCCTCAATTCCACCGGGATGGATGCTGGTCGGGAATTCAATCAAGATATACCGCGACCCTGCAAATGCCAATTTGGAAAGATCCAGGCTGGCCAAAGCTGTGGTAAAATAGACCTCTGCACCCAATTTGACGGCAAGGGGAAGTTTGCGTTCTGCCAGCTGCGCCACAACGCTGCGATAAGCCATTTTGCGCTGCTGCACAAAAGCATCCAGCGTAATGCGCTCATAATGGAAGTGCGGTGTGAACACAATGCCAACAACCCCGTCTTCCATTTCTTTCTGGATCAAGGACATGGAAACATCCAGGTTTTTGGCACCGTCATCAATGCCAGGCAAAATATGACAATGGAGATCAACCAGTTGCGAACTCATTATGCCTTACTCCGGCTCTTCTTTCCAGCTGCGTCGTCATTGCTGTACCCGTAAGAATAAGAATAGTAGTAGCCATCTTTCTTACCGACTTTTTTAACATCGTATCCGTTCATTACTACGCCAAGGACGCGGGCATTCACAGCTTCCAGGTTTTTCTTGCTCAGCTGGGCACCTTCAATGGTGGTAACACCCGGGCGTACAACCAGCAATGCCCCATCCACATACTTGCACAATACTGCAGCATCGGTAACAACAGAAACCGGCGGCGTATCTACAATAATATAATCGTATACCTGCTTCAGGGCCTCAAAGGTATTTTCCATCGCCTTCGTTGCCAACAATTCCGATGGGTTCGGGGGGATGGTGCCAACAGGTAGCACCACAATGCCCAGGTCTTTGAAGTTGACCAGTGCATTGGCCAGTTGGGTACGGTCCTTGCCCGTAATGGTGTTGGTAATGCCGATATGATCACGCGGAATATGCAGGTAGCGGGAGATGGTAGACTTACGCATATCGCAGTCAACCAGCACCACACGCTTGCCACTGTCTGCCAGGGTAATCGCAAGGTTTACTGCGACGTTGCTCTTCCCTTCGCCGGGGACAGAGGAGGTAATCAGGATAGTCTTGCAATCGCTGGTTGCGGCAAGGAACTCCAGGTTGGTTCGCAGAGACTTGTAAGCTTCTGTAAACTGGAACGGTGCATCTGAGCCAACCATAAACAGCTTATGATGTTCACGCTTTTTACTCATTCCTTTTTACCTCCCTGATCATACTGCGGGATCACGCCCAGAACAGTCATATCCAGATACTTGGTAACATCTTCCTCCGTGTTGATCTTATTGTCCAGCAAAACCTGCAGCACAATAATACCAATCACCAGAACAAAACCAACCGCTGCGGCCAACATCGTGTTCTTCTTAATGTTGGGGGAAACCGGCTCCGTTGCCAAAGAAGGATTGGAGATCACTTTGACGGAACCCGCTTCAACAGCCTCTTTGATCACATCCGGAGCCACTGTAATGATCTGTTCACACACCTGCCGTGCCCATTCCGGGCTGTCGCTCTGCACAGTGATCTTCATAACCTGGGTATCGTCCACAGCTGCTACGGTAACGCGCTTGTTCAGCTGAGCATAAGTCAGGTTCAGGCCCAGGTTATCAATAACCTGCTGCAGAACCGTATCACTCTTGATAATAATGCTGTAAGTAGAAACCAGCTTGGTTGCAGAATTGATCTGGTCACTGGTAACATTGGCGTTGACATCCTGCCGGGTATTGACAATCATCAGGGCAGAAGAATCATACTTTGGGGTCATCAAAAACTTAGACGCCGTAAAGCCAACCAGCGCAGCAACCAAAGTTACAAAAATCAGTTTAAGAAGATGCTGGCGAACCGCACTTAAAATTTCTGTTAGGTCAATTACTTCATTTTCTTCATTATCCACAAAAGGCACCTCTCTAATCTCTTAATTCCTGTTTTCCAGTCAAGGATGGTTGGCCAGGTCTGCCGCTTCGGTCGGCTTTTTGACGCAAAGCACCACTCTTACAATTGGGGCCCGCAGCTGCCCCACATGCAAAATCTTAGCACGCATGTTTATGTAAAGTAGTTGTGCTTTACGGCAATTTGGCCACAGATAGCTAACACGATTTTAGCACAAATTCAGGTGTGTTTCAACCGTACATCGAAATGTCTTGATTTTTGGCAAAATACACAATTTTGTTTGCATCCCTTCCACAAGTGATAACAATTTCTCAAAACATTTTTTACCATTGATGTATAAATTGCTCTTATTTTTCCCGTTGTTTGCTCCTGTGCAAGCATATGTTAACGCTTTTGCTGCAAAGTCTGCTCTGTCCGCATTCCCGTTTCCCAGTAAAATTCATCCAATTCTCCCTGCTTTTTTGATCACACGCACTTCCTCGGGCACTGCGCAAAAACCTGGCGATTTTTTCAGTTTGCCTGCGGGTACGGCTGTCCGCTTTTCTTCCAACGGGCGTACCTGCCTGCCCAGTATATGCTGTACGCAGTCAAGCTGCAAGGCATTTACACCGCGTATTCCTACCTCAGCGTCCGCGCCACTGTGGACTTGCCGCTGCCAGAAAATTCGATCCATGCAATTTTATTCCAGCTTCGCCTCCTTGCCCAGCGCCTTCTTTTTGCACTCACTTCAAAACCGCAAAATGACATTTATTATATCAGCTACAAGGGGAAGTTGTCAAAAAAATTGCCAAAGAGATACAAATAGGCTATAATATAAAATAAAAAATTGTGTATTGAACGGTTTTTACCCCATTTGCACCCGGAAGGAGGTGGCAAGCACGGATACTTTACAGACAAATAGTACAACACAAACTGCTGAGATGCTCAAATTAGAGGGCGTTGTTGAGCATGTGATATACGAAAACCCGGATACCGGTTATGCCGTGTTTGAAGTGGATGCCGGTGGCACCGATATTGTGGTGGCAGGCAACGTGGGCAGCGTGGATAACGGTATGTCCATTACGGCGTATGGCTATATGGTCAACCACCCCAGCTATGGCGAACAGTTCCGTGCCGAAACCTGTGAGGCCAGCCTGCCGCAGGATACCGCGGCTTTGCTGAGCTACCTTTCCAGTGGGGTATTGCCCTATATCGGGCCTTCCACAGCAAAAAAGATTGTGGCAAAATTTGGGGCGCATACATTGAACGTCATCTCCGAAACGCCGGACAAACTCTGTGAGCTAAAAGGTATCACCCCGCAAAAGGCCGCCGCCATCTCCAACGAGTTCCGACGTATGTACGGTGTGCGGGAAGTGGTTGCCTGGATGGCCAAGTTTGGGCTTTCCGCCCAGATGGCTGTTACAGCCTACCGCGCGTTTGGCCCCGCCACGGTAGAAGCACTGAAAAAGAACCCCTACATGCTGTGCGGGGAGCCGCTGAACCTGAAATTCAGCCAGGTCGATGGTATCGCCGCCCAGCTGCAGGTAGGACAGGGCAGCGACCTGCGCATTGCCGCCGGGCTTTTGTACGCTTTGCGCCACAACGCCAACAACGGCCACACCTGCCTGCCCGCAGATAAGCTGATCGAAAGCACTGCGCGCTTTATTCGGGTGGAGCCGGATGCCGTAAAGGCCGGGCTGCAAAGCCTGTTGGAGCATGACGAAATGCGCGCCTGCACCTTTGACGGAACGAAATATATTTACCTGCCAGATCTGCTCAGCGCAGAGCAGGATATTGCTGCGCGGCTGGGGGAGCTTGCCACATTCCCGACAGAAAGCCCCAAAACGCTGGAAAGCGATATCCGCGTTTTGGAATTGACCCAAGGTTTTGAATATGCCCCTTTGCAGCGGGAAGCAATCCGCTTAGCACTCTCTTCCCGCGTAATGGTTTTGACCGGCGGTCCCGGTACCGGCAAAACCACAACGGTCAAAGCGATTCTGAATTTGTATGAAGGTATTTATGACCGGGTTGCCCTGTGTGCCCCCACCGGCCGCGCCGCCAAGCGGCTGACCGAGCTGACCGGCCACAGCGCTTCCACCATCCACCGATTGCTGGAAGTGGACTATTCTACCGGCAGCGTGCGTTTTATTCATAATGAAAAGAATCTTCTCCCGTTTGACGTTATCATTCTGGATGAGATGAGTATGGTAGATGCCAAGCTGTTCCAGGCGTTGTTGGCCGCCGCGCGTTACCACTGCCGCATTATTATGGTAGGTGATGCCGACCAGCTGCCCAGCGTTGGCCCCGGCAGTGTGCTGGGGGAGATCTTGCAGGCAGACGTTCTGCCCACCGTACGGCTGAATGAGATCTTCCGCCAGGCGCAGAAAAGCATGATTGTACAGAACGCCCACCGCATTGTGGAAGGGCAGATGCCCATAAAAGGCGGGCGGGATGATGACTTTTTCATGATCGAATCCACCGGTCTTGCCTGCCAGAGGCTGATCTGCGACCTGGTCAGTACCCGGCTGCCCAAAAGTTATGGCTATGACCCCGTGCGGGACATCCAGGTGCTTTGCCCCACCAAGGTTGGCCCCACCGGGAGCGTAGAACTGAACCGCCGCCTGCAGGCCATTTTGAACCCGCCTGCACCGGATAAGCCGCAGATCATTTGGGAGCAAAGCGGCCGTGTGCTGCGCTGTGGCGACAAGGTAATGCAGATCAAAAACGATTATGACATTCCTTATGAGCGGGACGGTGCCGAAGCCGGTGTGGGTGCCTATAACGGGGATATGGGTATTATTACTGCCGTTGACCCCGAAAGCCGTGCTGTGACGGTACAGATGGATGACCGAAAGTATATTTACGGTGCTGACCAGCTTGCCGAGCTGGAACCCGCTTACGCTGTAACAGTGCACAAAAGCCAGGGTTCTGAATTTCCGGCCGTCATTATGCCTGTGGCAGATGTACCCGCGCGCCTTTGTTACCGCAACTTGTTGTACACCGGGGTTACCCGCGCACGCCGCCTGTGCATTCTGGCGGGAACCCGCCGCACCGAGCAGGCCATGGTGGATAATGTGCGCCAAAACATGCGTTACAGCGGGCTGCGCTACCTGCTGCGCGAGGCAGTCACTCCGGCTGAAAAACGCAGATGAAACAGAGAAAACGCATATCTCTGGATTGGCTGGACCGTGGGCGAACGGCTCTGGAACCGATACTGGCCCTTGCCTATCCGCGGCACTGCCCGCTGTGCGGCACGGTACTTGAGCAAAGCGCCTGGAAAGCCGCCGTGTGCCGTTCCTGTATACCGGAAGCCGAGCGTCTGCGGCATCTTCCACCGCGTCTGCCTGTAACGGAGCACGCCTTTTACGCTGTCAACACCTGCGCAGCTGCCTTTTACTATGCAGACAGTGTGCGCCATGCTATCCTGCTTTGCAAGGAGAACGGCAACCCCTGGTATGCGCGAGAACTGGCGGATTTGATGGCTGTGCTGATTTTTGGCGCACAGCCCGCCCGTGCCCCAGGGTACCGCCCGGTATACGAGAATCTATCCGGCATTTCGCTGTACAGCGCCATTGTTCCGGTGCCGCCGCGCGTAAAGAAGAACCGCGCGGAAAATATGCCCCTTTTGCTAGCGCAGCGCCTTGGGCGCATCCTGCACATTCCGGTCATCCAGCCGCTGTGCCTGACCCGGCAGGTTTTACCGCAAAAATCGCTGGACCAGCAAGAGCGCTTTGCCAATGTCAAGGATGCTTACGCCTGCCGTACTGGGGTTGACCTTTCCGGAATGCGGCTGCTGTTGCTGGATGATGTGATCACCACTGGTGCCACCATCTCTGCCTGCGCCAAAGCGCTATTGGATGGTGGCGCTGTGAGTGTGGACGGCGTGTGTGTTGCAGCGACGGAACTGATGCCCAAAAGCCACGGTGCCGCCGGAACACCAAAAGAAAGCAAATAACTTTTATCTGCCGGACGGTTGATGGCAATTCACAATAGATAACAAAGTGCTGCTTCCGGCAGCAAGGAGTACCAGATAAACATGAAGCAATATGATATCGGCCTTGATCTTGGCACAACTTCCATTATCATTGCCACACAGGAACAGGGGGTTGTGTTCCATCAGCCCAGCATTGGTGCTGTTGATACCCGCAGCAGCACCATTCTGGCAGTGGGGGACAAAGCCCTGCGCATGGTGGGGCGTGTGCCTTCTTATATTGATATCATCCGCCCTTTGCGGGACGGTATTATTCAGGACCACCGCATGACAAACGAACTAATCGTGCGGTTTATCAATGAGGTATGCCGTTCGCGCATCATCAAGCCGCGCGTATCGGTCTGCGTTCCGGCAGCCATTACCGGCATTGAAGCTGACGCCGTGGTAGAAGCCGTCATGGCAGCCGGGGCACGGCAGGTTTTCCTTGTGGATGAGCCTGTCGCCGCCGCCCTTGGCGCAGGGCTGGATATCCGCAAACCCATGGGCTGCATGGTGATTGATATCGGCGGCGGCTCCACGGATATCGCCGTGATCAGCATGGGTGGGCGGGTGCGCGCCGCCAGCCTGCCGGTCGCCGGCAACGCTTTTGACCAGTGCATTGCCCAGTATGTTCAGGAAAAATTCAACATTGCCATCGGCCCTCTAACCGCCGAAGCGCTGAAAAAGCAGGTTGCCTGCTGCACCAAAAGCGAGTTCGAGGGCGTAATGGAGATCCGGGGTCATTCCTGGGAGACCAACCTGCCCGCCCGCCGCCTTGTCTATACGCGGGACCTGTACCTGCCCGTGCAGGAACTGGCCGCCCGCATTGCCGCCACTGCCCGCAATGTATTGGAAAGCACCCCGCCGGAACTGGCCGCTGATGTTGCCAAGAACGGCATTCTGCTGACTGGCGGCGGCTCCATGCTGCGTGGCCTGGCTGGTTATATTGCCGGGGAGCTGCATGTGGATGTTGCCATCGCACCAGACCCCATCAACTGTGTGGCACGCGGAACCGCAGCCAGCTTAACGCTGGGCCAATACCTGACAGCCGGTTTCCGCGATGCCACCCCCAGAGCGTGGCATAACCGACTGCAATCCCCAGAAGGTTTTTCCAATTAAAGCGCAGCTTTTGTGCAGGTTGTAAAAAGTATGATTTTCTGCGGATACCTCCGCCAGCCTACTTTTCTATCCGGCAAAAGTGTGCTATACTATACAGCGTTTGCCAAAATTCCCAGCCCTGCATGGTTCCGGGCTGGTTCTGCCATATAATATAAGGACAGGTTCATTATGCCCGATACCATTACCACTGAATTTCTGGCCCTGCGGGACCGCTATATCGCTTCCTGCTTTACTAAGCTGAACCCGGTGCAGCAGCAGGCTGTGTTTACCACCGAAGGCCCGCTGCTGATCCTGGCAGGTGCAGGCTCCGGCAAAACCACCGTTCTGGTCAACCGCATTGCCAATATCATCCGTTTTGGCCGCGCCTATGGCTCCAAAGAGGTCAGCCGCCCGGTTGCGCAGAGTGATCTGGAGCAGCTGCGCACCGCCATCATGTGCGGCCAGCCGGTTCCGCAGTCCCTGATGCCGCTGATGAGCGTTGCCCCGGCCCGCCCGTGGAATGTGCTGGCCATTACCTTTACCAATAAAGCCGCCGGAGAGCTGAAAGAACGCCTGAAAGCCATGCTGGGCGATACCATGGGCGGGGATGTATTTGCCTCCACTTTCCACTCTGCCTGTGTACGGATCCTGCGCCGCGATGCCGAACGCATTGGCTTCCCCAAAAGCTTTACGATTTACGATTCCGACGACCAGCAGCGTGTCATCAAGCAGATCTACAAAGAACTGATGATTGATGACAAGTTCCTGCCGGTCAAATCAGCCATCTCCCAGATCAGCGGTTACAAAGATAAACTTCTTTCCGCCAAAGATGTCGCCGCCGAAGCGCCGCACGATACCAAGGCTGCTTTGATTTCCAAAATCTATACCGCCTATTCCAACCGGCTGCGCACGGCTGGTGCCATGGACTTTGACGATCTGATTTTCCATACCGTGCAGATGCTGAAAACCGATGCCGAAGCGCGGGAATACTACCAGCAGAAGTTCCGCTATGTCGTGGTGGACGAATACCAGGATACCAGCGTGGCCCAGTTCCACCTGGTGCGCCTGCTGGCCGGTGGTTCCAACAATGTATGCGTTGTTGGCGATGACGATCAGAGCATTTATAAGTTCCGCGGTGCTACCATTGAAAATATCCTGAACTTTGAAAAAGTTTTTGCCGGGGCCAAAACCATCCGCCTGGAGCAGAACTACCGTTCCACCTCCAACATTCTGAATGCGGCCAATAGCGTCATCAAGAACAACAACGGCCGCAAGGGCAAGACCCTGTGGACCCAGAACGGCGATGGTGACAAAGTTCACCATTATACGGCTGCTTCGGAACAGGATGAGGCCAGCCATGTGGCCGAGGTTATTGGCCAGAACCTGAAAAATGGTGCTTCCTTAAAAGACCATGCCGTTTTGTACCGCATGAATGCGCAGTCCAACCCCATCGAAACTTATTTTGCCCGTGCCGGTATCCCGTACCGCATTGTGGGTGGCCAACGCTTCTTTGACCGCAAGGAAGTCAAGGATATCAACTCTTACATGGCCGTTGTGGCCAACCCGCGGGATGACGTGCGCCTGCGCCGCATCATCAATGAACCTGCACGAAAGATTGGTGCCACCACCATTGATAAGATCGGGGAACTGGCCGCCGCCAACGGCGTGCCGATGATGGAGATCATCCGGGAGGCTTCTTCTTATCCCGCACTGGGCCGTGCCGCCAGCGCGCTGAACGCGTTTTACTCCATGTACCGTGAACTGTGTGATCTTTCCGTCACCCTTCCGCTGGATGAATTTGCCGGTGAAGTGATCCGCAAGACCGGATACGAAGCCATGCTGAAAGCGCAGAAAGAAGAGGGCGAGACCCGGCTGGAAAACTTGGGCCAGTTGATTTCTTCCGTAAAGACTTATGCGGAGCAGAACGGGGAAGACGCAACCCTTTCTGGTTTCTTGGAAGAAGTTGCCCTGATTGCAGACCTTGATTCCTATGATGAAGATGCTGATTCCGTTACCCTGATGACGATGCACAGCGCCAAGGGCCTTGAATTCCCGTATGTGTTTATCATTGGTATGGAGGATGGCGTTTTCCCCGGTGACCTTGCTCGCTACAGCGAGGAAGAAATGGAAGAGGAGCGCCGCCTGTGCTATGTTGGTATTACCCGCGCCAAGAAAGAGCTATATCTTTCTTCCTCCCGCAGCCGTATGATTTTCGGCCAGACGCGCCGCAACCCGCCTTCCTGCTTTTTGGATGAGATTGACCCCAATGTGATGGACGAAACCGAAAGCCCAGAGCTTGCTTACAGCGGCGGTTTTGGCGCCGGGTACGGCAGCTACAGCACCAATGTTCCCGGCGGGCGCAGCGGATACTCCGGGGCTTCCCGCGGGTATCTGAACAGTGAATACAACCGTGGCGGCTTTGGCAGCAAGTATGCCGGCGGCTTCCAAAGTGGGTTTGCTTCCGGCGGGCACGAAAGCCCGAACTACCCCGGCGGCCGCCACACGGTCCAAAGCAGTAGCTTTGGCGCCGGGTATGGCAGTAGCCGCGTCAACCATCATTCCGGTGCTCCGGTTGCTCCGGCGGGCGGTGGCGTTACCACTGCGCCCGCCGCACCCACACGCAAAAAGGCCGCCAACTTTGCAGCCGGGGACCTTGTGGACCACAAGGTGTTTGGCCGCGGCAAGGTGCTGAAAGTAACGCCGGTTGCGGGGGACTGTATTGTAGAAATCCAGTTTGACCGCGTTGGCATCAAAAAAACAATGGCCAATTACGCCCCGCTGACCAAGCTGACCAGCGAAGAATAAACCACTGATAAAAAAGGAAAAGAGGGAACGGGCCCATGCTTGTAACATTGATCGCCCACACCAATGACCCCGAAAAGACCATTGCCGCAGCCGCCAAGCTGTGCTATTCTGATGCACATATCGAAACCCTGCTGGATGGCCTAACACCGGAAAAGACCGCAGCCTTTTTGCAAAAGCTGAATGACTTCGGCCACGCCAGCCCTATTGAACATGCCAGCTTTACCTTTGGCATTGAGGGCGTTTCCCGCACCTTTCTGGCACAGGTCACCCGCCACCGCATTGCAAGTTTCAGTGTGCAGAGCCAGCGCTATGTGCGGCTGGAAGATTTCCGTTATGTGATTCCCCCGGAAATTGAGGCTGACCCTGCGGCCAAAGCGGCTTTTATTGATGCAATGAACGCCGATGCCAAACACTACCTGGAGCTGGTCAAAGCACTGGAAGAAAAGCATACCCACACCTTGATGGAGCAGGGCATGCCGGAAAAGACCGCCCGCGCCAAAGCCAGCAAAATGGCAAACGAGGACGCCCGCTTTGTATTGCCCAACGCCTGCGAGACAAAAATGGTAATGACCATGAACTGCCGCAGCCTGAACAACTTTTTCAACCTGCGCTGCTGCAACCGTGCCCAGTGGGAGATCCGCGCCGTTGCCGATGAAATGCTGCGCCTTGTATACCCGCTTGCGCCGCATGTTTTTGCCGCAGCTGGTCCCCGCTGCCTGGCGGGTCCCTGCCCGGAGGGCGGTATGTGCTGCGGCAAGCAGAACGCCGTGCGTGATAAATATGCAACACTGAAACAGGAGGCTGAAAACCATGGGTAAACTGATTATTTTTGAAGGCCTGGATGGTTCCGGCAAGGGCACACAGGCAGAACTTGCCTGCCAGAATTTGCATAGCAAAGGGTATGACCCGCTGAAAATCAGCTTCCCAGATTATGACAGTCCGTCCTCCGCACTGGTCAAGATGTATCTTTCCGGCGAGTTCGGCCAGCGCCCGGATGACGTGAACGCTTATGCAGCTTCAACGTTTTATGCTGTTGACCGCTTTGCCAGCTACAAAACCAAGTGGGGCAATGTCTACCGCCAGAATGGGCTAATCATCTCTGACCGTTACACCACCTCCAACGCTGTTCACCAATGTTCCAAACTGCCGCCGATGCACTGGGATGGTTTTCTGGAGTGGCTGTTTGAGTTCGAGTACAAAAAGCTCGGCCTGCCTGCGCCGGATGCGGTTGTATACCTTGCGGTTGATCCCGATGTCAGCCAGCGCCTGATTGCGCAGCGCTACCACGGCGATGAAAGCAAAAAAGATATTCAGGAACGCGATACCGAATACCTGGCCCGTTCCCGCGCCGCCGCTGAATACTGCGCACGCAAGCTGGGCTGGCACCGCATTGAGTGTACCACAACGGTAGACGGCCAGAAAACCATCCGCACGCCGGAGGATATTCAGTCCGAAGTGATGGCATACCTGGAGCGGATTTTGAGCTAAACCCGTTGGCAGCAAAAGCCCACACGTTGAATACGGCAAGGAGGGGATAGAACATGCTTTGCAAAGCAACGGAAGCTGATTTGGAGCAGATGGTTGCGTTCCGCCGCAAAACGTATGGCGGAACCCGCCAGGATGCTTTGGACTGGCTTTGTGGAATTGTGGGGTTGGATAATATCCTGATCCTTGCCCGGGACCCAGCCCCCGGTGTAAAGCCCATCCCGGCCGCCATGGTTGGTGCGGTTCCAGTGGAATGCGGGCACCACCACGGCGTATGGCTCTGCTGCATGGCAACGGACCCGTCCCTGCAGGGGCGCGGGCTGATGCCCAAACTGCTGGCAACCTGCCTGCGCGCCTTTTCCGCCAAAGGGTGTGATTTCGCTGTGGCGGCACCACAAAGCACGCGGGCCGCAAAAGCGTTTTCCCAGCTGAATTTTCAGGGGCGCTTCCCGCTGCGCATCATCCGCAAGCCCATTGAACACAATTTGTGGGCACGAGCAGAGTTTGATAACCTGACAGTCCGCAAATTGATCGACACCCGCATGCGCTACCAGCCCGCCTGCATTGCCCTACCGGAAAGCAGCATGAACACCATGATCACCCGGCTCTACCGCCGCGGTATGACCATTGTTTCCAACCAGCGTGGTTACGGCCTCTATTGCCAGGAAAAGGACGAGCTGCTTTTTATGGAGCTGCAGGCCGATAACGACCATTCGGCTGATATTCTGCTGCAGGCCGCGCGGGAACATACCGGTCTGACCAAAGCACGGCTGCTGCTGGCGGAAAATCAGTTTTTGTACCTGGGCGAGGGTAAGCGCTGTGGTTACGGCATGATTTGTTACCTTGGGCAGCCGTTCCCCGTTACGGACGTTTATTTCCGCCTGTTGCTGTAAGACCGTGCATACGTGAAACAGGGCAGTTCTGCTGCCTGGTAAAGGAGATTTGGAATGAAAATCAATCGTGGTGATTCCCAGGACAAGGGCTCGCAGCCGCGCCAGGCTTATCATGCTGCGCCAGCCCCCGCACCAAAGCGCCCGGTACAGCCTGATCCTGACCCGCAGGACCTGTACGAAGACGCCGAAGGTCCAGACGAGTACGCAGAGGATGACGATGATGAACCCGTCCGCCGCCGTTTTCCCATTGGGCTTGTGGTTCTTGTTGTCATTTTGGCTATCGTCGGCATCGGCGGCTGGAAAGTGTTCCAGTTCTACGGCGAAGTTGCCGGCAACGGCGAACTCGGCCCGGAGCAGACCGTTACCATTGAACAGGGTTCCACTGTTGCAGACATCACAAACGTTTTGAAAGAGGATGGCGTCATCCAGTATGACTGGCTGTTCAAGCTGTATGCCAAATACAGCGGCCGCGCTTCCGGTTTGCAGTATGGCGATTTTACCCTGCGCTCCGGCATGGATTATAACACGATCCTGAAAACCCTCAGCGTGCAGCAGGTCAAGCGCAAGACCATTACCATCACATTCCCCGAAGGCTACACAGCCGTTGCTATTGCCCAGAAGATGGAAGAAAATGGCTTGTGCTCGGTGGATGATTTCCTTGCCTGCGCCAACGGCGAGGATGGTTCCGATTTCAGCCAGTATGATTTCTGGAATGCCATTCCGGATACCGAAGGCCGCCTGATGAAGTGCGAGGGCTACCTGTTCCCGGACACTTACGAGTTCTTCACCGATGACTCGGTCTATAATTACGTCAACACCTTCTATAAGGAATTCGACGCCAAAACTTCCGACCTGTGGGATACCATCAACGAAAAGGGCACCACAATGAATGATGTTGTCATTCTGGCCAGCTTTATTCAGGAAGAAGCCGGTATGCCCGCAGAAGACGCCAAGGTTTCCGCCTGCTTCCACAATCGTTTGGAATCCGATGACCCGCAGTGGGCAGAGCATAAGCTGGAATCCAATGCCAGCAGCTATATCATGAACGATAGTGACAATAACTACCTGTGGAATTCGCCCACCGCCGCTTATTACGGCTGGCCGGAACAGGGTGCTATTCCGGATGATGTGCTTGCTCATTACGACACCTACCGCATCAGCGGCCTGCCCGCCGGTGCCATCACCAATCCCGGTATTGATGCCATTGCCGCCGCGCTGAATCCCGACCAGGAATATCTGGACGAAGGCTATTATTTCTTTGTTACCGGCAACCCGAACGGCGACCACCCTGGCGAATATTTCTATGCCAAAACGGCAGACGAACACCATCAGAACTGCATCATCGCCGGTTGGGGCTGATAAAAGCTGAACTTCACTGAACAAAGGAGCCGTTATCTTATGTTGTCCTGTCCGGAACTGCTGTCGCCTGCCGGCAGCCTTGAAGCCCTGAAATATGCCGTCATGTATGGCGCCGATGCCGTATACTGCGCACTGCCGCGCTTTGGTATGCGCGCCGCACCGGTCAACCTGACCATTGGCGAGCTTCATGATGGCTGCATTTTTGCCCATGCTCGCGGCAAAAAAGTATACTTGACCCTGAACAACCTGCCCACCAACGATGAGCTTTCCGAGCTGCCGCAGTATATCAAGGACGCAGCCGAAGCCGGGGTGGATGCCTTTATCATTGCGGACCTTGGCGTACTGAGCCTTGCCAAACAGTATGCTCCGGATGTGGATGTGCATTTTTCCACCCAGGCAGGCATCACCAATTATGCTGCTGCAACCATGGCCTACAACCTGGGCGCCAAGCGTGTGGTGCTGGCGCGCGAGCTGACCCTGACCGATATTGCCCAGATCCGCGATAACACCCCGCCGGAGCTGGAACTGGAAGCCTTTGTGCACGGCGCCATGTGCATGAGCGTTTCTGGTCGGTGCCTGCTTTCCAGCTATATGACCGGGCGCAGCGGCAACCGCGGCGAATGTGCCCAGCCCTGCCGCTGGAAATACTATCTTGTAGAAGAAAACCGCCCCGGCCAGTATATGCCCATTGGCGAAAATGAGGACGGCAGCTACATCCTGAACGCCAACGACCTATGCACCGCACCGTTTTTGGACCTGATCTGCAAGGCTGGTGTGGATTCTCTGAAAATTGAGGGGCGCGCCAAAACGTTCTATTACGTTGCGTCCGTTACCGCCGCTTACCGCAAAGCGCTGGACCAGTACCTGGCAAACCCCGCCAGTGATACGTTTGATTTACCGGATTCCGTGCTGGATGAGCTGAACCGTACCAGCCACCGCCATTATTCACCCGGCTTCTATTTTGGCAAAGAGAAAGCCCTGCAGACGCCCAGCCATACTTATGTGCGAGATTGGGATTTCATCGGCACTGTGGATTCGTGGGAAGACGGCGTTGCCCGTTGCACCCAGCGCAGCAAGTTCTGCCTGGGAGATTCGCTGGAAATTTTACAGCCAGATGGTTCGGTCGTGCCCGTAACCCCTGAATGGATCAAAAACGCGGAAGGGGAAGCGGTGGATGCCACCCCGCACCCGATGATGCAGTATACCATTCCCTGTGCCACGCCCTTGATGCCGTACAGCCTGCTGCGGATGCAGAAAAGGCAGTAAATTTTCATTTATCTATTTGCAACAACCAAAAGCCCCACCTGCCGGATGCAGAATGTTCTGCCCGGCAGGCGGGGCTTTTTTATTTTTATTCTTTACTTTTAGGGCAATACCGCATAATTCTAAGTGCCGATACGGCGAGCGAGGTGCGGCA
>ERZ791740.631-NODE-631-length-27037-cov-3.984063_pt1 | contig 27037 bp, 35 predicted proteins | sample MGYA00510041_ERZ791740 | MGnify/ENA primary metagenome ERZ791740 (study PRJEB30046, sample SAMN00791959) | human gut metagenome | study: EMG produced TPA metagenomics assembly of the A metagenome-wide association study of gut microbiota in type 2...
GAACCGGCTTTCTGCCTGAATACGCAGGACAAGCACGGCGTTTATCTCTGCGCCTGCGATTCCTGCGAGTTTGCTCTGCCCGTCAAGCGAGCAAAAGAGGCAAATCAGAGCAAACCTGAAAACGGCTCCGCACTTCCGCTCGGCTGCGGGCGCATCCGCAAGCTGACGCCCCGTGAGTGCTGGCGGCTGCAAGGATTTTCGGACGATATGTTTGACCGGGCCGCCGCCGTCAATTCCGATGCCCAGCTTTACAAGCAGGCTGGCAACGGCGTGACGATCCCCGTCGTGTATGCGGTCGGCAAGCGGATCGCCGAAATACAAAACGAATTAGATAAGGAGAGCCTATGAGAAAACGCAATGTTCACATTCAATTCTGGCTCGACAAAAAGGAAGCCGAGGCGTTTCAAAAGAAAGTGAAGCGCAGCGGTCTTTCCCGTGAGGCGTATTTGCGGCACTTGGTAAATGGGCTTGAACCGCAGGACGCCCCGCCGCCCGACTACTACGCCATGATGAGGGAGCTTCACGGGATCGGCAACAATCTCAATCAGATTGCCGTCAAAGCGCACACCCTGAATGTTCTCGATGTGCAAAGATACGACGAGGCCTGCCGCAAGATTGATACTGCTGTCAAGAAAATCACCGAGGCGGTTATCCTGCCGCGCCCGATGAAATAACGGTATGGCGACAACTTCAATCTGGCGTGTGAAAGGCTGGCTCGGCAAGGTGGTCGTCTATGTGGAGAACCCCGATAAAACAACGAACCCGAAATTTTACACGGACGAGGATATGACCGAACAGGACGGGCAGGAGCTTTCCGATGTCATCCGCTATGCGGTCAATTCCCGAAAAACGCAGAAAGCGGATAACGAGGACTGCGCCGTGGTTCACCGTTTTGTGTCGGGTATCAACTGCTCTCCCGCCACCGCCCGTGACGAGATGCTGGCGGTGAAAAAGCGGTTTGGCAAGGAGGACGGCACGGTGGCCTATCACGGCTATCAGTCCTTTGCCCCCGGCGAGGCCACGCCGGAACTGGCGCATGAAATCGGCGTAAAGCTGGCGACCCGGCTATGGGGCGACCGCTATCAAGTGATCGTCGCCACTCACCTTGACAAAGAAAACCATCTGCACAATCATTTTGTGCTGAACACGGTTTCCTTTGCGGACGGCATCAAATATCACCGCACCCGAAAGGACTACCACGAGATGCAGGCGGTTTCCGATGCGCTTTGCCGGGAATACGGGCTGTCGGTGATCGAACACCCGCAGCAAGGCCGAGGCAAGCAATACGGCGAATGGCGTGCCGAGCAGGAACAGCGCCCCACTTGGCGTGGGCTGATCCGTGCAGACATTGACGAGGCGATACGGCAAGCCATGACCGAGCGGCAGTTTTTTGACGCTCTGCGGAAAAAGGGCTATACGGTGAAGATCGGCAAGGATATTTCGGTCAGGCCGCCGGGCAAGGAGCGATTTGTACGCCTGATGCGTAATTTCGGTGAGGATTACTCTCTGGATAACATCCGCAGGCGTATTTTATCCCAGAGCCGCCCCGAACGGAAAAAGTCCGAACAGAAGCCGACGATCTTGCGGGTCAGGCTGATCGGCAACTTGAAAACCGCCCGAAAACTGACCGGCTTTCGGGCGCTGTATGTTCACTACTGCTATCTGCTGGGCATCTTCCCGAAGAACTGCCCGCAGCAAAACAGAAAGCGGCTGCACTTTCTTCTGCGGGAGGATCTGTTGAAGCTGGATACTATCACCGCCGAAACAAGGCTGCTCGTGGGACATCGGATCGACACCGCCGAGCAGCTTTTTTCCTACCGTGACGAGGTGAATGGAAAAATCACTGCTCTGACCGCCGACCGAAAACAACTCTATAAAGCACAGCGGACGGCGGCGGTGAAGTCCGATCCTGAAAAGACGGCGGAAGTCAAAACGCAGATTGCCGCACTTTCCAAAGAGCTTGCCGCACTGCGGAAGGAGGTGGTTTTATGTAACCGCATTGCCGAGCGTTCCGGCGTGATCCAAGAGAAAATCAAAGCCGTCCGTGAGGACGAGCAAATCAAAGAAAAGGAGAAAACCGACCATGTACAATTCCGGTGACGCAGCGGAGCAAGTCGTGCGGATCAGCTTGGAGGGTACGGAAGTTGCCTTGAAGCTGACCGGTTCGGCGGCAAAGAACATTGCCGCCATGCTCTACGCTGTCTGGAAAAACCGAGATAAGAACAAGACAAAAGGCCACCAGCGGCTTTCTTCCATGCTCAAAAGCGGCAAAGAGCTAAAAGTGTTCACCGTCAGCGAGGAACATCTGAAACAGTTTGCGACCGAGGCCAAGCGGTACGGTGTTGTTTACTGCGCCCTGCGTGGCAAAGAGCGTTCCGCTGACGGTATGGTAGACATTATGGTGCGTGCCGAGGATGCGTCCAAAATTAACCGCATCGTGGAGCGCTTCAAGCTGGCGACGGTCGATACCGTTTCCATCAAGCGGGACATCGAGCAGTCCAAGGCAGACAAAACCGCCCCGTCTGCGCCTGAGCAGGAGAAGCCCGACAAGGCGGCAGACGACCGCCTGCTGGATGACCTGTTGGGCGCACCCGTTCAAAAGGAGGAACACACATCCCCAAACCCTGCGGCGGCAAAGACGGAGAAATCCCGTCCGTCCGCGCCTACCTCCGAGAAGCAAAACAGAACCGCCGAGGGTACTGCTAAATCTCCCGAAGAACGCCCCTCTGTCCGTGAGGAACTGCGGGAAATCCGGGAGAGCAGGCAGAAAGAGGCGGCAGAACCGGGTATTTCCGAACCCACCCCGGCGAAAGAGCCGAAAAAGCAGCCGGCCACTACCCACAAGCAGCCCTCCCGAAAGAAACCGAAGAAAGCAAAGGAGCGATGACCGATGAGCAATTTTGACGATATTTTTGAATCTGCCCCGCAGACCGATGAGTTTGACAAGGAGGCGTGGGCGGCAAAGAAAAAGGCGGAGCGTGACGAGGTTTACGCTCTGGTCGATGCCACCGCCGAGGCGGTCTGTGCGGACGGCGGCAAGTTCCGTGACTATCTGGATGTGCAGGCAACTTTCCGCAACTACTCTGCCACCAACGCCCTGTTGATCCTTGCCACGAAGCCGGATGCCCGCAGGCTGGGCGACAAAGATTTCTGGCGGGATCAGGGCGTGTATATCAAGCGGCAGGAGTTCGGCCGCCCCATCAAGATCGTCGAGTCCAACGGTGAGTACACCCGTGACGACGGCAGCATCGGCGTGTCCTACAACATCAAGCGTGTCTATGACATCTCGCAGACTACCGCCCGAACGAGAGCACCGCAAGCGGTTTCCCATGACGCACGGGCGCTGCTGAACGCCTTGATTTACAAGCGCCCTGCGCCGGTGCAGTCCGTGGACGAGCTGCCGAACGGCATGGATGCCGTGTACGACCGTGAGCAGAACACCGTTTTTGTCCGACGTGGGCTTTCGGCAAACGACCTGTTCTGCGGTCTGTCCAAGGCGTTGGTGCAGGCGGAGCTTGCCCGGACCGGCGAGGAATACACCGAGGAAAACGCCGGGTTCAAGGCGAAGTGCGTTTCCTATATCCTCGGCAAAGAATTCGGTATAGATGTGAGCGGATATGCCTTTGATGCACCTGCCGATTTTCTGCGCACCGATGACCCGCAGACGATCCGTGCTGAGCTGACCGACATCCGTGACACTGCCTATGACATTTCCGCAAGAATGATGCGGTCGCTGGAACAGAGCAAAGCGCCCCGTCAGAGTGAACAGGAGCGATGACCATGGGAAAACAGGAAAAACGGGTATTGACCCTTGACCGCTATGAGCACGGTGTTGTGGTCAACGCCCTCAATGAAATGCGGAACGATCTGCTGGAGGAAGAACGCCCCACCGACATTGTAGACGAAGTGCTTTTGAAGGTGATCGATGCCCCCGCAAAGAAGGTAAGGTGCCGAAGCGATGAAGCGAGAGAATAACCCCCTTATCCTCTGTCTATTCGGGATTCTCCCCGTGGTGTGGCTGGGGCTGCTGATCGCCCCCGCCGCCCACGGCGGCCTGCCGGAGATCGTCGCCCGGTTTCCGGCGGTGATGAACGACCCGTTTCATATCGAGTTTTGCGGGGACAGCTTGAAAACTGTCCTCATTTTGCTCTGTGCCTACGGGCTTACGGTGAGTGTCATTCTGTCGTCCCGCCACAATTACCGCCGAGGCGAGGAACACGGTTCGGCCAAGTGGGGCTCAGCTCGAACCGTCAACCGAAAATACCGGGCAACCGCACCGGAGGCCAACAAGATCTTCACGCAGAATGTCCGTATGGGTCTGGACGGGCGGAAGCACCGCCGCAACCTCAACACGGTCGTGGTCGGCGGCAGCGGCGCAGGCAAAACGAGATTTTACGCAAAACCGAATCTGTGCCAAGCCAACACGAGCTTTACCGTGCTGGACCCAAAGGGCGAGCTGCTGCGCAGTACGGGACACCTGCTGTGGCAAAAGGGCTATGAGGTGCGTGTGCTGGATCTTCTGAACATGGAGAAAAGCTACTGCTACAACCCGTTTGTGTACCTGCGGGACGACAACGATGTGCAGCGGCTTGTGACCAATCTGTTCAAAAGCACCACGCCGAAAGGCAGTCAGTCCAATGATCCCTTTTGGGACACGGCTGCGTCTATGCTCCTGCTGGCACTGATCTTCTATTTGAAATACGAAGCACCGCCCGACGAACAGAACTTTCCGATGGTCATGGAGATGCTGCGTGCGGCAGATGTGCGGGAGGACTGCGACGAATACACCTCGCCGCTGGACGAACTGTTTGAACGGCTGGAAATGCGGGAGCCTGACCATATCGCCGTGAAGTATTACAAGGACTATCACTCCGGCAGCGCCAAAACGCTGAAATCCATTCAGATCACTTTGGCGGCAAGGTTAGAGAAATTCAATCTGTCCTCGCTGGCGGCGCTGACCGCTACGGATGAGCTGGATCTTCCATCCCTCGGAGAAAAGAAAGTGGCGCTCTTTGCCCTGATCCCCGACAATGACACCAGCTTTAACTTTTTGGTCAGCATTTTGTACACCCAGCTTTTTCAGCAGCTATTCTATTTGGCCGACCACAAATACGGCGGCAGTCTGCCCGTTCCCGTACACTTCTTGATGGACGAGTTCAGCAATGGGACACAGTTATATAGATGACTATAACGAATAAGGGAGCCAAGGAAGGATGTAAGAATGCAGAATGTGTCGTTGTGGATTTGCGATTCGGTAATCTTGAATTTATAAGTAGAAAAAGTCATAAAGTCGTGGTATAATATTCTTTAACAAGTACGACAAATCAAAATTGTTTTAAACTTCCGGATACTATCTCAAAGCTATACGACTTGAAAGACAAAAACTGGAAGTCATTTATAAATGACTATAATGGGTTTAGGGGCCTTGAGGGTTTAGCCGGGTAGGAGGTTTACACATGAACACATTTAGTCCAAGCCTATCGAAAAGAAAGAACATCTTAAAGACGATAAGCCATTCTCACTCACAGTGGAAAGGGCGTATTTTCCTTGCAGGAGTCCTAATCCTACTTGCTCTTGGAATTTTAAGCTACACCGTAGTCCTACTTGTTAATCACCGTACTTCTACATTTGGTATTTTCATCTTTCTTTGTGCTGGTGTATGCCTTGCGTGTGTTCCATTTTTTATTGGACTGTCTGTAAAGAACACTGCAAAATTTAAATGTGCGTTGCCGTATTCCAGCTATGCAAACGCATCATTGTTGTTGGGCGAAGATGCTTTGGAATATGTTTTTTGGAGGGTTGGCCCGCGTGAGCCAGCAGCCTACAGCAGTAAGCATGCAGTTTATAAAGATGAAGACAAATTCATTTATAGAATCAACAAAGAAAATATTAATTCCATTGATATTAAGGAAAACATTTGCAAAATCAAAGGAAACGGAAGTGTTCAAATGCCAGAATGGGCTGAGGAAGATTCAACAGTCAAAAAGACAAGTAAGGAATTCTCCTTTATAATGGCGTTTGAACAAGGAGATGTAGCCAAAATCATTGCTGAATGGAGGATATAAAATGGCCAATTCGGAAAGCGTGGAATATTTAAACCAAGCACGGTATTTTGTCGGCGTGGAACAGTACAATGATGCACTTGAATACATTAACAAGGCAATCGCAACTGACAAGCTCAATAAGGAATTGTATGGCAGAGATTTCATTGATGTATTTAATATGGCCTTAGATGCCGCTGTTGAAATAAACGAGGATGTTCTTATCCAATAAAGAAAGTACACATAATATGGCTATCGGTAATGCCGATGTAAAAGACTATGAAAAGGCTCTACTTGAATTGAATTAGACAGATTCCGGGTTGCTGTATTCAACAACTGCGTCCGTCTCACACATTCGCACACATCCCTCCTATCGGGTACAATGTATCCTGACAGGAGGGATTTTTTATGGAACTGGAAAAGCACATCACAGACGAGCGGACAGGGATCAGCTATACGCTCTGCGGGGACTACTACCTCCCCGACCTGAAGCTGCCCGAAGAAAAGAGTTATGACTTGGGACGTTTCGGCAAAGCAAAGCTCCGGCATTTGCGGAAATGCCACAGGGCGCTGCTGACGAGTCTGCGGACAAGCGGAACGCTGAATGAGTACCTGCACAGCGTGGACGAGGACTGCGAGACGCTCTATTTTCGGCTGGTTAAGCAGTACGCAGAGCGTGAGGGCGTGACCGAGCAGCTCAAGTCCGAGGATATGATGCAGTGGGTCGGACGGATGAACAACATCCGCAGCCGTGTGGAGGAGGTCGTGATGAGGGAGTATGTCTATGAAGAAGATAAAAATCAAGGTAGATGATTTTGAGCTGCGGCTTCTTGTCCGTGCGCTGGTAGAATGGCGTAACGCTCTGCTGACAGAGGATAAACCCACGGAGGACTTGGACGAGCTGCTCCTGCGCCTGTGCAGGTAGCGACAACTGAATAACATAGCAGACTGCACCTGTTTTCAGCAATGGAAATGGGTGCTTTTTTGCACCCGAAAACAGGCGTTTTCCCCGAAACCGGCAAGGCGGTATCTGCATACCACCCTGCTTTTGAAAACGCTGCACAGCAAAGAAAATGGGCAAAAATCGCCCCAAAACAATGCCAAAATGAACGCCTGACGGAAACGCCGGGCGTTTTGCTTTTCAAAGCGGAAATACATACCCACGCCCTGCGGCGCTTGGGTGAAAAATGAAAGGAGGCGGCAAATGTGCCACGAATGAGCAAGAAGCGGAAACAGGAATGGGCGCTGTTTCTGAACGAACGAAACCGGATCACCTACAACGAGCTATGCCGGAAGTGTCAGCACTTATGCAAGCAGAGCTTCCGGGTGCTGGTGATCGATTGCCCGCATTTTTTGAGAAAGGAGAGAAAACGAAAATGAAGCTGGAGCTTATCAAGGCAAGTGATGTGGAGATCAAGGAGGTGGAGTGGCTGTGGTATCCGTATATCCCCTACGGCAAGGTAACGGTTTTGCAGGGCGATTCCGGCGATGGGAAAAGCACCTTTGTGCTGAACCTCGCCGCAATGCTCAGCCGGGGTGAGCCGATGCCGTTCACGGATGGCAGCGGTCAGAAGCCGGTCAATATCATCTACCAGTCCTCTGAGGACGACGCAGACGATACCATCGTACCTCGCTTTGTCAAGGCAGGAGGCGACCCGAACAGACTGATCTTCATCAGCGAGAAGGAAAAATACCTGAGCTTTTCCGACGAGCGTCTGCTGGAGGCTGTCCGCAAAACGAATGCCAAGCTCATCGTCCTTGACCCTCTGTCAGCATATATCGGAGAGGAAACGAGGATCAACACGGCAAACGAGATACGGCGGCAGTTCCGTCCGCTCATCGAGCTTGCCAAGGAGCAGCGGTGTGCTATTCTCATCGTTCACCATATGAACAAGGCCATCGGTCAGAAAGCCATCAACCGCAGCGTCGGCTCGGTTGACATCATTGCTGCCGCAAGAAGCGCCCTGCTCATCGGGCGTACCGACAAGGACAGACCCGACGAGCGGATACTGGCGCAGGTCAAGAGCAACCTTGCGCCGACGGGAAATGCCATCGTCTTTTCGGTAAGTGACGGCAAGGTCGAATGGCTGGAGGAAACCGCCAAGACCGCCGATGAAGTCCTCGGCAATGTGTTTGCCGCTGTCGGCAGACCCGACACGCAAATGCAGCAGGCAAAGGACATTCTGTCTCAGCTTCTCGCTGACGGGCCGAAAGCACAGCGGGAGGTCATCGACCGGATGCTGCTTGCCGGTGTCAGCGAGAGTACGGCAAAGAAAGCCAAGGCGCTCCTTGCGATACAGTCGGTGAAGCAGGGAGCGCAGTGGTTTTGGTCTTTGCCGTGCGGCGGGGATGGTGCGAAAAGGGGCTGTGCCGGAGAGTAGGCACAGTCCTTTTTCACGCCAAAGCGCCGCTTTCGGGGAGTCAAGGGGGAACGCCTTGCCCACCACCTTGTTTGCAAGGTGTAGTGGGTTACACAACAAGCTCGCCGGAAGGAAAAATCAGAGATTTTTCCGGTGCGTCGGCAGTTGTGCTGCGAGCCGCCTGAAAGCGAGCGGCACACACTGACGGCGGATGGCGGTTTGGTTTGTGAGCGAGGCAGCGAACAAAGCAAAACGGCATCTTCACAAGGCAGCTTGCTGTGTACTGACGCACCTCCGTCCCCCGCCAATCCCCGATAGAAGAACCACCCGAAAAAAGGAAGGTCGGGATGCCGCAACGATACATTGTGCATTCTTACATCCTTCCTTGGAAACAGAAGAAAGGAGATTTTCACCGTGGCAAATTATGCGATTATGCGCATTGAAAAGCGCAAGCTCGGCTCGGTTAGCAGAATAGGCAATCACCACGAGCGACTGAAAGCCGAGTACAAAAGTAACCCCGACATAGACCCGTCGAGGACATATCAGAACTATCACATCGTTGAGCCGCCATCAAAATACCGCAAGGCGGTCTTGGCCAGGATCGAGGCTGTCGGCGCAAAGCGCCGGAAGGACAGCGTGGTTATGCAGGACTGCTTCGTGGGCGGCACACCGGACTGGCTGAAAGGAAAAACCGTTGAGGAGCAGAGGGAATATTTCGATTATGCCTACCGCTTCTTTGAGGACAGCTTCGGAAAAGAGAATATCATTTCGGCTGTGGTGCATTTGGATGAGGCAACTCCCCATATGCACCTTTGCTTTGTCCCCATCACGAAAAAAGGCAGACTGTCCTCCAAGGAGATCATCGGCGGGCCGAAGGGACTGGTGAATTGGCAGGACAAATTCTATGCGTATATGCACGAAAAGTACCCCGACATCACCAGAGGAACACCGGCAAGGCTCACGCACCGAAAGCATATCCCGCCCTTTATGTTCAAGGTCGCCGGTGAGCTTTACGACCATTACGGCGAGATCTGCGGTGCGATCAACGACATCGGGCTGCTGAACAACGCCAAGAAGAAGGACGCTGCCATTGCCCTTATTGGCAGGTATGCGCCGGAAATGGCGCAGCTCAAGGTACAGCTTCAAAGCACCGATAAGCATATCGCCTATTTGGAGCGTGAGCTGGACAGCGAGCGTGACATTGTTTCCGGCTACCGCAGCAGGAACTACGCACAGGAGCAGGAGCTGAAGGAGGCCAACCGCAAAATATATGAGCTGAATCAAAAGCAGCGGGAGCTTGAACGGATGATCTCGAAGATACCGCCCGAAGTGTTGCAGCAGTTGGCGCAGCAGGAAAAGGAAGCGAGAAAACGAAAAGCGAAAGGATGGGAAAGATAATGGATATGACAACGATTCGGCTCTCTGACTGCGTTCCCTTTGCGGATAACCCTTTTCGGGTGCAGGACGATACCGCAATGGAAATGCTGACCGAGAGCATAAAGGAAAGCGGCATTCTGATACCGATCGTCGTCCGTCCGATGGGAGAGAAATATGAGATCCTGTCAGGACACAGACGGGTCTATGCCGCTCACAAGGCGGGGCTTGAAGCCGTCCCCGCCATCGTTCGTGAGCTGACACGGGAGGAAGCGGTCATTTTTATGGTAGACGCCAACCTCCAGCGAGAGGGACTTCTGCCCTCCGAAAAGGGCTTTGCCTACAGGATGAAGCTGGAAGCAATGAAGCACCAAGGGAAAACTTCTGCCCAACTTGAGCAGAAGCAGACCTCCGTGCAGCAGGTAGCCGATTCCGCTTCGGACAGCCGCACACAGGTGCAGCGATATATCCGCCTGACCTATTTGGAAAAGCCGCTTTTGGATATGGTGGATGAGCGGCGCATTGCCCTAACTCCGGCTGTGGAGCTTTCCTATTTACTGCCCGAAGAACAGCGGGAGCTGCTGGAAACCATTGAAAGCGAGGACTGTACCCCCTCTCTTTCTCAGGCGGTCAGGCTGCGGAAACTGAGCGGTGACGGCTTGCTGACGATGGACAGGATATTTGAAATTATGACCGAAGTCAAGGGCAATCAGGTGGAGATGTTGAAGATACCGACGGACAGAGTACGGCGGTACTTCAAGCCGGAAACTACCTACCGGCAGATGGAAGAATATATCGTCAAGGCATTGGAGCATTACGCTCTGTACCTGAAACGACAGAGAAACAGGGACAGCCGATGACGGCTGTTTTTTTACGCAAAGGAGGCGCAGATAATGAGAAAAAGCAACCGACCGCTGATCGATATTCAGCGTATCCCCGTAGGGGAAAAACCGTTGGAGGAGCTTGCGGCAGAGGTTTACGGCTGGATCTTTGATAACAGGAGCAGAGCGAAGTCATCTGCCGACACATTCGTAAATCCCGAAAACCCGCATTACAATGACGGTATCAAGATGATTTCAGGAGGAAACAAGGATGACACAGCAGCTTAAAACAACAGCCCTGTATTGCAGGCTGTCAAAGGACGATGAGCGGCAGGGCGAGAGCCTTTCCATTGAAACGCAAAAGTCGATGCTCGTCCGCTATGCACAGGAAAACGGGCTTTTGCCCTATGAAATTTATGTGGATGACGGATATTCGGGGCTGAATTTTGAACGGCCGAGCTTTCAGCGGATGATCGATGATGTGGCTGTCGGTAAGATCGGCGTGGTCGTGGTCAAGGACCTGAGCCGTTTCGGGCGTGACCATATCGTTGTCGGGCAGTATCAGGAGATTTACTTCCCGTCCAAGAAGGTGCGGTTTATCGCTCTGAACGATGGCATTGATACCGTCAACAGCCACACGACCGATTATGCGGCGCTGAAAAATGTCATCAACGAGTTTTACAGCCGAGATACTTCAAGGAAGATCAAGGCAGCCTTTCGTGCGAGGGCAAAGGATGGCAAGTATCACGCCAAAGCCGCACCGTTCGGGTATCTCAAAGACCCGAATGACCATAACCACCTGATCCCCGACCCCGAAACCGCACCGATCGTAGCGAAGATCTATGACCTTGTGCTCAAGGGCTGGGGCAATTACCGCATTCGGGACTATCTGCGGGAAACCAAGGTGCCGGTGCCGTCGTGGTATCAGCACATCCGAGGGGTCGAGGACAAGTCCCATATGTTCCCCGATGAGGACTCCAAGTATATCTGGCGACCGGACACGCTCCGGCTGCTGATCCGCAACCGTGTGTACTGCGGGGACTGTGTTCTCTGCAAGTCGGACACGATCTTCAAGACCAAGCAGCACTTCAAAACGGATGAAAAGGAGTGGATCACGGTGGAAAACACACACGAGGCCATCGTTTCCAGAGAGATTTGGGAACGGGCGAACGAGCTGATCGCCGTCAAGCGCAGAGAATACCGAAAGACGCTGACCGGTGATTTGAATATCTTTTCGGGACTGCTCAAATGCGCAGACTGTGGCAAGGCACTCAGCCGCAGAAAATACGGCTCAAACAGCGGGCATATGATCTATGTCTGCGGAACTTATGCCACCTATGGCAGTCACAAATGCACCCAGCACAAGATTTTTGAGGAAGATCTGACGGCGGCAATGCTGGCGGATATTCAGGAGCTGTTTTCTGCCGTGACTAAGAACAAAGCACGACTTATCGACCTGCTGATAAAGGGTAAGGCAAAGAGCGAGGGCAAAACGCTGACCACCAAGGAAACGCAATACAAGCGGGTCTGCAAGCGGCTGGAGGATGTAAACCGGCTGATAGACAAGCTCTATGAGGACAGCATCTCCGGCAAGGTTAATGAAACCAACTTTGTCCGTCTGCTGGGCAAATATCAGCAGGAGCAGGAAAGCATCCTTGCCGAAAAGGAAAAGCTGCAAGGCGAGACCGCCGCTGTTCGGGAAATTCGTTCGGATGCAGAGCATTTCGCAGACCTTTTGGAGCGGTACGGCGATATATCTGAGCTGACGCCGGAGATCCTCAATATGTTGGTGGAGAAAATCGTGGTCTATGAGCCGAGAGCCGTGGACGGTGTAATGCGCCAGCAGCTTGATGTGTACTACCGCTATATCGGGGTGATCAAGCTGGTGGACTACGGCTCGACCACCTATTACAAGCACGGGGAGGTGATGAACGCCGCAAAGAAGCGGGAAAAAGTCAAAATGGAAAAGCGGATCGCCGCCGTCAAGGAGGAGGTGCAGAATGACGAGCCTGTGTCCGCTTAATTTCTTCTCAGCCGGTAAAGTGCTGCTCTCATCGGGCGGCACTTTTCTTTTGCCCCGATGTCATCTTTATGGGGGTGTCACTAATGTCAGCCTGCCGGAGGATTTCTCCAAGATCCTTGCGGTCATGCGTTCCCGCAATGTGTATGTATCGATCATTCTGCAAAATGTAGCGGCACTCAAAGCGCTGTTTGAAAAGGAATGGGAGTCAATCCTCGGCAACTGCGATGAGTTTCTTTACCTCGGCGGCAACGAAACATCGACCCACAAGCTGATCTCGGAATCCTATCTCGGCAAATCCACCATCGATACCAACACCTACGGCAAATCATCCGGGCGCAACGGCAATTACAGCACGAACTATCAGATCAGCGGCAGAGAACTTCTGACGCCGGACGAGGTGCGTATGCTGGACAACCGTTACGCCCTTTTGTTTATCCGTGGTGAGCGTCCGGTGATGGACGAGAAATACGACATTCTGAAACACCCGAACATTGCACTGACCGAGGACGGCGGCGCAGCGCCCTATGAACACGGCGGGACGGAAAATGCCGTTGCAACGCTCTCGTTTGCAGGCGCTGCCGCCGAAACGCTGTCTGAACTAAGTGAACCCATACCCGATTATGAGCTTCTTTCCGACGAGGATATAGAGGCTCTTTTTTAATTCAATTCAAGGAGGATGAACCCATGAAGAACACCAAAAAGACCGCAAACAAGCTGCCTGTGCCCGGCAAGGTCAAAAAGGGCTTTCGTTTCTACTGCGCCGCTGTGCTGTCGGTCGCTCTTGTGCTCGGCTGCTCCGTGACGGCCTTTGCCGCCAATGACCCGATCGCCGTTGTGAACAATCTGAGCGATTTTATTTTCGGCCTGATCCGTGCGGTCGGACTGATCCTGCTCGGCTGGGGCATCGTGCAGGTGGGGCTTTCGTTCCAGTCCCACGATCCCAGCCAGCGCAGCAACGGCTTTCTCACCCTTGCGGGCGGCATTGTCATTACCTTTGCCAAAGAAATTCTCAACCTAATCACGGGCTGAAAGGAGGCCACGGATGGAAAAGTGCGAGTGTTATATCCACTCTCTGAAACAGGGAGAAACCCATGTGCTCGGTGAGGCGACGATCCTCAAACGCATCGGGGACAACGACTACCTTGCCGAATACAACGGCGTGAAGTGCCACGCCATATTCAATCCATTTGCCGGGCGCTACTTTGTGGATGATGTGTACGGTGTGATCCGCAACACGCCCGACCGGGACAGCCGATAAATGATACGGCGCACGGGGCAGGTCACTTCGGCCTGCCCCTACTTGCCGGAAAGGAGGAAGCGGTGAAGAAATACAGCATTATTTACGCAGACCCGCCTTGGCGGTACAAGGTCTATTCTAAAAAGGGACTTGGGCGCTCCGCCGAATCCCATTATCCGACGATGGAGCTGGAAGATATACGGGCGCTGCCGGTCGGTACGCTTGCCGCAGACGACTGTGTATTGTTTCTATGGACAACGATCCCGCTGCTGCACGACTGCTTTTCAGTCATGCGCGCATGGGGCTTTTCGTATAAGACGGTGGCTTTCGTGTGGATCAAGCAGAACCGCAAGTCCGATGGTCTGTTTTGGGGCATGGGACACTGGACGAGAGCCAATGCGGAGTTCTGTATGCTTGCTACCAAGGGACACCCGAAACGCCGCTCGGCCGGTGTGCATCAAGTCATCCTCTCCCACATTGAGGAACACAGCAAAAAGCCGGAAGAAGCAAGGCGGCGCATTGTTGAGCTGATGGGCGATCTGCCCCGCATTGAGCTGTTCGCCCGTCAGAAAGCGGACGGCTGGGATGTTTGGGGAAACGAGGTCGCCTGCGATATTGCACTGACGGGAGGTGAGCCGAATGTCGGATAACTGGATCGTCCAGAATCTCGAAAGCGCCTTGGAAACATGGAACGAAAAGCTGGCGGAGATCTGGCAGCTCATTACGCAGTCGCCGGAGCAGTTCAAGGGCGGCACGATCTGGAATGTGATCGTCGGCATCCACGGTGCGGTGCAGGCCATCGGTCTTGCGCTGCTCGTTTTGTTCTTTGTTGTGGGCGTGATGAAAACCTGCGGCTCCTTTGCGGAACTGAAGCGGCCGGAGCACGCCTTCAAAGTGTTCATCCGCTTCGCCCTTGCCAAAGCCGCCGTCACATACGGCTTGGAACTGATGATCGCCCTGTTCAACATCGTGCAGGGGCTGATCTCCACCATCATGAACGCCGCAGGCTTTGGAGCGGCGCAGGAAACCGTGCTGCCTGCCGAGATCGTGACCGCCGTGGAGGACTGCGGCTTTTTTGAAAGCATCCCGTTGTGGGCAGTAACCTTGATCGGCGGGCTGTTCATTACGGTTTTGTCGTTCATCATGATCATGACCGTGTACGGCAGATTTTTCAAACTTTATCTCTACACGGCCATTGCGCCGGTCCCGCTCTCGGCCTTTGCGGGCGAGCCGTCGCAGAACATCGGCAAGAGCTTCATCAAGAGTTATGCCGCCGTTTGTTTAGAGGGTGCGATCATCGTTCTGGCCTGCATCATTTTCTCGCTATTCGCATCCAGCCCGCCCGTCGTCGATCCCGACGCTGCGGCAGTAACGCAGGTGTGGTCGTATGTGGGCGAGTTGGTTTTTAATATGCTGGTGCTCGTCGGTGCTGTCAAGATGGCCGACCGTGTTGTCAGAGAAATGATGGGACTGTAAAGGAGGAAGAAATTTGGAAGTAAAAATCAATCGGGAGATCCGCAACTATACGGAATCCATGTTTTTCGGGTTGTCCATGCGGCAGTTCGTTTTTTCTGTCTTGGCGATTCTCGTCGCCGTGGGGCTGTACTTTCTGCTGAAACCCTACTTCGGGACGGAAACCGTCAGTTGGATGTGTATTCTCGGTGCCGCACCCTTTGCGGCGCTGGGCTTTATCACTTACCACGGCATGACTGCCGAGCAATTTCTCTGGGCGTGGCTGCGCTCAGAACTGTTAGAGCCGAAAGAGCTTCGCTTTGAGGCATCGAACCTCTACTATGAAGCACTCAAAGACAAATTGGAGGGAGGAAAATCATGATCAAAACGCTGAAAAACCTGCTGAAACAGGACAAGGAGCGGTACACCGTGCCCCGCAAGGTACAGGATGTGATCCCCGTCCGCCGCATCTGGAAGGACGGTATTTTTCAGGTGGGCGGCCGCTTTTCCAAAACCTATCAGTTCACCGACATCAACTACCTTGTGGCAAGCCGTGAGGACAAGGAGCAGATGTTTCTTGCCTACTCGGAGCTGCTGAACAGTCTGGATTCCGGGGCAACGACGAAGATCACCATTAACAACCGCAGGCTGAACCGGGCAAATTTCGAGCAGTCGATCTTGATGCCCATGCGGGGCGACGCCTGCGATGTGTACCGCAGAGAATACAATCAAATGCTGTTGGACAAGGCCACCGGCGCCAACGGCATCGTTCAGGAGAAATATATCACGGTGTCGGTCTGCAAGAAGGACATCGAAGAAGCCCGCACCTACTTTGTCCGGATCGGCGCCGACCTGATCGCCCATTTCGCCGCCCTCGGCTCCAAGTGTACCGAGCTGGACGCCGCCGAAAAGCTGCGGGTGCTCCACGACTTTTACCGTCAGGGCGAGGAAGCGGCGTTTCACTTTGACCCGCAGGACATGATGCGCAAGGGGCATGATTTCAAGGACTATATCTGCCCCGACTCTTTGGAGAAAAGCAGCGACTGTCTGAAGCTGGGCGAAAAATACTGCAGGGTCTTGTTTCTGAAAGACTACGCTTCGTATATCAAAGACAGTATGGTCACGGAGCTGACCGATTTCAACCGAAATATGATGCTGTCGATCGATGTTGTGCCGATCCCCACCGACGAGGCCGTGCGGGAGGTGGAAAACCGCCTGCTCGGTATCGAAACCAATATCACCAACTGGCAGCGCAGACAGAACGCCAACAACAATTTCTCTGCCGTCGTCCCCTATGATATGGAGCTCCAGCGCAAGGAAAGCAAGGAGTTTCTGGACGACCTGACCACGAGGGATCAGCGGATGATGCTGGCAGTCATTACGATGGTCATTACCGCCGACGACAAAAAGCAGCTCGACAGCGACACAGAAACGGTGCTTGCCGTGGCCCGAAAGCATATGTGCCAGCTTGCTGTGCTGAAATTTCAGCAGTTCGACGGGCTGAACACCGTTCTTCCCATCGGCGCACGGAGGATCAATGCGTTCCGCACCCTCACCACCGAGAGCCTTGCGGTATTCATGCCCTTCAAGGTGCAGGAGGTGCAGGACAAGGGCGGCATTTACTTCGGGGAGAACGCCATCTCCCACAACCTCATCATGTGCAACAAGGCAAATCTTCTGAACCAATCGGCGTTTCTGTTGGGCGTGCCCGGTTCGGGCAAATCGTTCAGTGCCAAGGAGTTGATCGCTTTCCTCATTCTCAACACCGCCGATGATGTGTTGATCTGCGATCCGGAAAACGAATTTGGTGCGCTGGCGGCAGCTTTGGGTAAGGAAACGGCAACCGTCATTCATATGGCGGCGGGCGGCAAGGATCGCTTGAACGCCATGTATATGGTGGACGGCTACGGCGAGAACAACCCCATCGTAGAGAAGTCACAGTTCATCATGTCCCTTGTGGAGCAGATCGACAAGGCCGGCGTCGGCCCGCAGCAGAAATCCATCATCGACCGCTGCACGGCGCTGGTGTATCAGGATGCCGAGCGGACGGGCAAGCCTGCCACGCTCTGCGACCTGCGAAACAAACTGCTGGAACAGCCCGAAGAAAAGGCAAAGGAGATTGCCTTGTCGCTGGAGCTGTTCACCACCGGCTCACTGGATATTTTCGGTCACGAAAGCACCGTTGACCTTGATAAGCGCATCGTCGTATTCGATATTCACGGCCTTGGCGAGCAGCTGAAGCCGACGGGGCTGCTGGTGATCACCGACACCATTCTCAACCGTGTCACCCTCAACTGGAAGAAGGGCAAGCGCACCCACATCTTTATCGACGAATTTCATGTCGTTTTTGAAAACGAGCAGAGCGGCATTTTCTTCAATTCCGCATGGCGGCAGTTCCGTAAGCGCAACGGTTATCCCACCGCCATCACACAGAATGTGGAATACCTGCTGGACTCCGTGCAGGCCAGCACGATGCTCTCCAACTCCGAGTTCGTGGTCATGCTCAATCAGGCGTTCTCTGACCGTGCCAAGCTCTCGAAGCTCCTGAACATCTCCGACGAGCAGATGAGCTATGTCACCAACGCCGACGCAGGCTGCGGGCTGATCAAGTACGGCTCGGCGCTGGTGCCGTTTATCAACCGTTTTCCCAAAGATACCGAGCTTTACCGCTTGATGACGACGCGCCCCGGCGAGGGTGTGTTCGGCAGCGGAAACGCATCTTAAAGGAGGCCATATATGAAAAGCAAATATCTGATGATCGGGGCGGCCGTATGTGCCGCCCTTTTCCTTTTCTCCGGCGTTATGCTCTGGCGGCAGTATGCAGACGAAAAGCAGAGCGCCGAAGCCTTTGAACAGGTCGCCGCGCTGGTGGAAACCGAACCTGCTCCCACCGACACGCCGCAGGAAACCGAGCTGCTGCCGGAGTTGACGGCGTTTGAAAAGTACCGGGCGGTGCAGGAGCAGAACAGCGATTTTGTTGGCTGGCTCTCCGTCCCCGGCACGAACATTGACTATCCCGTGATGCAGACCGTGGACAATCCAAATTTCTATCTGAAACGGGGCTTTGACAAACAGCACAGCGATTACGGCGTGCCCTATGTGCAGGAAAACTGCGACCTTGCACTGTCTGACAACTGTGTGATCTACGGCCATCACATGAACAACGGGACAATGTTTGCCGATCTCTGCAAATACGAAAGCGAGGACTTCTATCAGGAGCACAAGACCGTCCGCTTTGATACGCTGTCCGGCTTTGGTGAATATGAGGTCGTGGCGGTGTTCAAGACGGTCGCCTATTCCGAGCAGGGCTTCAAGTATTATCACTTCACCCGTGCGGAATCGGCGGAGGATTTTGATGCCTATATCGTCCAATGCAAGGCTCTTTCCCTCTACGACACCGGCGTAACGGCGGAATACGGCGACAGGCTGATCACGCTCTCCACCTGCGAATACAGCCGCAAAAACGGGCGCATGGTCGTTGTCGCCAAGCGGATCGCCGCACCCTCTGCGGAGGTGGGCAGTGATGCCTGACATCAAAACGAGAGATGTGGTCAAGGGAACGGTAAAGGTGATCGACAAGTCGGCGGTGGCCGCCGAGCGGATGAAGGATGCCTATGTCCGCACTAAGGACAAAGCGGAGCACGGCATTTTTGCAGCGGAATCCTCTCCCGAAGAATACGCTGCCGACCGCACTTTGACCGGGACGGAAACGGCGGCACACGAAGCTGTTCATGGATTAGAATAAGGCCGGCCGCAAGGGTGTGAAAACCACCAAGGAGAATATCTCCAAGGCAAAGGACTATTTTCAGCGGAGAAAGACCGACTTGCCGAAAAAGCAGGCGAAGGATGCCATGCGGCGAGTGCGCCGCTCTGCCGATGCCACGCAAAAGACGATCAAAACGGTAGACCGCAGCGGTAAGACCATCAAACAGACGGCAAAATCCACGGGCAAAGCAGCGGTCAAAACCACGCAGAAAACCATCAAGACCGCCGAGCAGACCGCCCGGACGACCGTAAAAACGACGCAGGCTGCGGCAAAAACGGCACAGAAAACCGCACAGGCCACGGCAAAAGCCGCCAAAACTGCGGCACAGACCGCCCGTGCAGCAGCAAAGGCAACTGCGGCAGGCATCAAGGCGGCGGTCAAGGCTACCGCTGCCGCCGTCAAGGCGATCATAGCCGGAACAAAGGCACTGATTGCCGCCATTGCTGCTGGTGGATGGATTGCCGTTGTTGTGATTATCATTATCTGTCTGATTGGGCTGATCGTCGGATCTTGCTTCGGCATCTTTTTCTCCGGAGAGGACAGCGGCACGGGACAGACCATGCGGCAGGCCGTGCAGGAGATCAATGCCGATTATCAATCGCAGATCGACACCACAAGGGCAAATATCGCTTATGACGAGCTGGAAATGTCCGGCTCCCGTGCAGTGTGGCCGGAGGTGCTGGCGGTGTATGCGGTGAAAACTACCACCGACCCCGATGATCCACAGGAGGTCGCCACGGTGGACGACAGCAAGAAAGCCATCCTCAAAGATATTTTCTGGCGGATGAACGAGCTATCTTCCCGCACCGAGAGCAAGACCGAGGAAGTCATCACCGAAACCGATGACGGCCATGGGAACATCGTGGAAACCACCACGACGGTCACACGAACTTATCTCTATATTACGGTCAGCCACAAGACCGCCGAGGAAATGGCAGACAATTTCAACTTCAACGCCGACCAGCGGCAACAGCTTTCCGAACTGCTTGCCGAGGGAAACCGCAGTATGTGGTCGGCTGTCCTCTATGGCATCTATTCCGGGGACGATGCCATCGTTACGGTGGCGCTGTCGCAGGTCGGCAATGTGGGCGGTCAGCCCTATTGGTCTTGGTACGGCTTTGACGGGCGTGTAGAATGGTGCGCCTGCTTTGTAAGCTGGTGTGCCAATGAGTGTGGCTATATCGACAGCGGCGTTATCCCGAAGTTCGCAGGCTGTGTCAATGGGGTGCAATGGTTCAAAGATCGTGGACAATGGCAGGATGGCAGCTTTGAACCGTCCGCCGGTCAAATCATCTTCTTTGATTGGGACAACAAAGGCAGCTCCGGCCCGCAGGATGGGCAGTCCGATCATGTCGGCATCGTGGAGAAATGCGAAAACGGCATTGTCTACACCATAGAGGGCAATTCCGGCGATAGCTGCCGACAGAACCAATATCCCGTGGGACATTATGAAATTCTTGGATACGGTGTCCCGTCATATTAAAAAATGGCAAAGGAGAAACAGAGGTTTTCTTTTCCTCTGTTTGCTCTTTTGCCTTACATAACTATTGTTTCTTTCGTCCATAAGCTCACCACCTTGTGTCTGTAAAATCGTATCCTATATATTTTACAGAAAAGAGGCTTGGCTGTTTAAGCCTCTTTTGAGGAACCTATTGCATTTCCTCTACTCCTATGCTATAATAAAAATACGCCCGTAACGCTACGGATGTATTCACAAGGAAAAGGAGTACGGTTATGCCCCGAAGCTATATGTTTACAAAAGAACAGGTGCTTGATGCCGCAATCGAGCTGACACGAGAGAAAGGGTTTTCTGCTGTTTCGGCACGGTCACTCGGTGAGCAGCTCGGCACGACTTCCCGCCCGATTTTCAGCCACTTTGAGAATATGGCAGATGTGCAGAAAGGAATTATTGGTGCGGCGAATAAACTTTATCAATCCTTCCGAGAAGAAGAAATAGCAAGCGGAAAGTATGTCCCGTACAAAGCAAGCGGAATGGCATATATCCGTTTCGCCAAAGAAGAAAAAGAGTTATTCAAGCTGCTCTTTATGCGTGACCGTTCGGGAGAGCAAATCAAAGAAAATCCCGAAGAAATGGAAGCGCTGATTGGGCTGATTGCCAAACAGGTCAACATCGACAAGGAAGCAGCAAGATTTTTTTATCTTGAAATGTGGGCATACACACACGGCATCGCATCGATGATTGCAACGGGTTTCTATGAATGGGACGAGCCGCTTGCCAGTCGAGCCTTGACGGATGTGTACGAAGGATTAAAGCATCGCTATAAAAACGGAGGTGTCCGCAATGATTGAAGCAAATGGTGTTATCAAGTCTTACGGCTTGGGTGGAAGCAAAACTGATGTATTGAAAGGCATTGACCTGCAAATTTCGGATGGTGATTTTGCCGTGATTTTAGGGGCGTCGGGTTCGGGAAAATCGACGCTTCTGAATTGTCTGTCGGGGCTTGAACGGGTTGACGGCGGAAGCATTGAATACGACGGCTTGAATATTGCGGAGCTTTCCGATAAAGCGCTGACCAAATTCCGCAAGGAAAATATCGGGTTTATCTTTCAGCAGTATTATCTTCTTCCCGATATGACCGTTGATAAAAATGTCCGTATGGGCGCAGACCTTGCAGGAAACTCAGATTATAGAGAAATCATAAAGGCGGTGGGGCTTGAAGCGAAAGCCACCAAATATCCGTCCGAGCTTTCGGGCGGCGAACAGCAGAGAGTATCGGTCGCCCGTGCGCTTGCCAAAAAGCCGAAGGTTTTGTTTCTGGATGAGCCGACAGGCGCACTCGACGAAAAGACAGGACGGCAGGTACTTGATTATATCTGTAAGTTACATACCGAATACGGTTTTACTATTGTAATGGTAACGCACAACGCCAATATTGCGGAAATGGCAAATACGGTTATCAGAATGAACAGCGGTGAAATTGCTGAAATCTATGTAAACACTGTGCAGAAATCCGCTTATGAGATTGGGTGGTAACGCTATGGTAATTAGATTAAAGGATACTGCTAAGCTGTTCGGGATAACGATTATTGCTTGTTGTGCCGTTTTTGTCTGTACGCTGTTTCTGAGCTACAATATCGACCTTGCGGCAATAAAGGATGTGATAACAACAGAAGCGGGAATGGCGATGTATAACGCACAGGTACTTATGGGCAAAGTGATTGCCGCCGTTTCGGGCGGCTGTCTGATTGCTACTTCCGTCGTAATGCTGTTGTTCTATGTTAAAAACTATATCGGTACACACGGAAAGGAGCTTGGCATTCTCAAGGCACTCGGCTACTCCAATATTAAAATTGCAAGGCATTTTTGGGTATTCGGGCTTTCTGTATTTGTTGGCAGTACCATTGGATTTGTTGTCGGGTATTTTTACCTTCCGACATTTTATCAAAAACAAGCTCCGAGCTTACAAACTCTAATTCCAGAACTCAAAGTGCAATTTCATCCGTTGTTGACATTCGCCTTGGTTGGTGCGCCGACGATTGCCTTTGCCGTAATATCTGTGTTGTTTGCTTATCTGAAACTGAAAAGTCCTGTGTTGGATTTGCTTCGTGAAAGACAACATTACAAGTCTAAAATCGGAGGGGACGGAAAAGAGGACACGCCTTTCTTGAAGGATTTGCGTGGTGTAACGCTCAGAAGCAAAAAGTCACTGGTTTTCTTCGTGGCGTTTTCGGCGTTCTGCTTTTCAGCAATGGTGCAGATGTCCTTTTCGATGGACGAGCTTGCAAGCGAAACCTTTGCAGTTATGGTTTTATCCATAGGGCTGATTTTAGCATTTGTGACGCTGTTTCTTTCGCTTTCAAGCGTTGTCAAGGGTAATACAAAGACGATTGCTATGATGAGGGTGTTCGGCTATGACGATACTACTTGCAGCCGATACATATTGGGAGCTTACCGTCCGATTTCCTATCTTGGTTTTGCAATAGGCACGGTATATCAATACGGGCTACTGCGGCTGATGGTATCGGTAGTGTTTTCGGACATTGAAAATGTACCAGAATATAGTTTCGATTTTAGGGCGCTCACTATCACTTTGATAATATTCGTGTTTACCTATGAACTGGTTATGTATCTGTATTCTCGCAGCATAAAAAGGCTTTCGGTCAAGAGTATTATGTTGGAGTAAGAAAATGAGTATATATTTGAGAAAAAACGCTCTACCGATTTTCATAGAGATTATATTTGTCGTATCCTGTTTCTTTGTGCCACAGGAATACTATATTTATTCAAACCTACTTTTTTATATGCTGCTTTTTGCAGACTTTTATGTGAAGCGTGAGTTTTCCTTTCGGAAATGGGTGAAAAACCTAAAAGGCGGGAAAACATTTTGGAAACAAGTAATTGTAACAACGGTGTTTTTTCTGATTGTTTTCGGATTGACTACTGCCTTAGAGAGCTTTTTCCCCAATTTAGACACCGGAATGATTATGCTGAAAAGGGATACACCAGCGCGTTTGATTGCTTTTGCAATTTCTACGATGTTTCTTCCTGCAATCACAGAAGAATCTTTTTACCGTAAGAGCATCATATCCTTTCGCAGCAAACCCGCACTTGTTTTGAGCGCTGTATTTGGGATGTTGCTTTATGCTGCGGAGCATTCACTGAAGCCATGGGGCATTTTTTTAACGGCGATATGGGCGTTGCCATTAACGATTTCTTATATTAGAACAAAAAATGTGTATGTGCCAATGACGGCGCATTTTATCGTAAATGTTTTTGGAAACGGCGTGACTGTCATAATGACAATAGTGGCAATGTGCAAATAGAATTAACTTGTTTCGGTCGGAAAACACAAAAATGTGTTTCGCTGCTTGTGGGCAACACATTCGCTGTTTGTGGGGAAGAGTTTTTGCGAAAGCCGTGCTATACTTTTCTTCGGAGGTACACAAAAATGGATCAAATAAAGATTGGAAAATTTATTGCCGCCCTGCGAAAAGATAAAGGCTTGACGCAGGAGCAGCTCGGAGAAAAGCTTGGTGTGACCAACAAAACCATTTCCCGTTGGGAGAACGGCAATTATATGCCCGATGTTGAAATGCTGTCGCTGCTTTCAAAGGAATTCGGCGTAAGTATTAACGAACTTATAAGCGGCGAACGGCTTTGGGCGGAGGACTTTAAGAAAGCCGCCGACGATAACCTTGTTACGGCGCTGAACAACAGCACCTTTACGCTGAAAGAAAAGAAAGTATTTTTTAAGAAGAAATGGCTGCACGAACATATTTCAACTATCGTCCTGTGCGTTGTAGCGTGGATAGGTATTATAATATGGACTGCGCTGAAATTACGAGGCAGCGACTCTTATGCGCTTTTGGGTGCAATAGGCGGCATGCTTGCTATACTTTTCTATGTGGTACTGTATAACCGTATGATGGTATATGTGGAGAACCACGCATATCGGGCAACGCCAGACAAGGAAACCGAAACGAAAAACTAACCTTGATAAATCCAAAGTAGTTGAATGCTGTCTGAGTATTGGCAGCAAAGAGTTTGTGAACTTTTTGTTTTCCTCTTGACAAAACGGGTCTACAAGTGTTAGACTATAAGCAAAGGTCTAATGCTTGCAGACCCGCAAGGAGGATTATAATGAAAAATTACAAACTTGGAGATATGGAACTGGAGTTTGCCAACTTAATTTGGGAGAATGAGCCTATTTCCTCTGGAGGCTTGGTTCAGCTTTGTGAGCAGAAATTCTCTTGGAAGAAATCCACCACATATACGATGCTGAAGCGTCTTTGTGATAAGGGCATTTTTCAAAACAATTCGGGCAATGTCGTTTCTGTCCTTTCAAAGCAGGAGTGGTTTACGAAGCAAAGTGAGGGCTTCGTGGAAGAAACATTCAACGGTTCTCTGCCACAATTCTTAGTGGCGTTTACCCGCCGCAAAAAGCTCTCAAAGCAGGAAATCGCTGAGATACAGAAAATCATCGACCAAAATGCAGAGGAATGACTATGAGCGACAAAGTATTTCTCGATATTGTAAATATGAGTATTACGGGCAGCTTCGCCATCTTAATTATTATACTGGCACGGTTGCTGCTGAAAAAAGCTCCAAAGGTTTTCTCCTACGCATTGTGGTTTGTTGCCTTTTTCCGTCTGCTTGTACCCGTTTCCTTTGAAAGCGTTTTGAGCATATTGCCGTTCAACACAACGCCGCTGTCTACGGATATGCTATATATTGAAACCCCTTATGTGGAAACGGGTATAAAAGCAATAGACAGCGTAATCAACCCTGTTGTAGCAACTGAGGTTTTCGGTTCTACCGCAAATGTATATCAGATATTTACCTTTTGGGGGAAGATTATCTGGCTCATCGGCGTTTTGTCGTTTTGCCTGTATAGCATACGCTCATATTCCAAACTCAAAAAGAAATTACAGAGTGCCGTCCTTCTTCGGGATAATATTTATATTTCGCAAGTAATCTGCACGCCCTTTGCGCTTGGATTGCAAAATCCAAAAATATACTTGCCGAGCAATTTGGCTGACGCACAGGAATATGTAATTGCCCACGAACAGACGCATCTCGCTCGGCGTGATAACCTTGCAAAAATATTGGGATATGTGGTTCTTATCCTGCATTGGTTTAACCCTCTTGTATGGCTTGCGTTCAAGCTGTTTGTTACCGATATGGAAATGTCCTGCGATGAAAGTGTAATCAGAAATTCAAAGGAGGATATTCGCAAAGAATACAGCCGGTCGCTTTTAGAGCTTTCTATTGAAAAAAGCACACTTGGCGTACCGATGGCGTTTGCCGAGGGAAATCCCAAAGAAAGGATAAAGAATGTTATGAAATCAAACACGAAAAAAATAATTGGATTTGCAGGTTTAGGGGCGGTAATTTTAATTGTGGTAATTGCAATATGCCTTATTCCTAACCGTCCGCAGTATGCGACGGCAAAGGATGCTATTACAGGCATTCCCGCAATAGCTACGCAGTCCGCAACTTATGCCGCAATAAAGACTGCCGATGGAAATACGACTATTACAGACAGTGAAGGCTTCAATCAACTGCTGAATTTCATAGAAGGCATTGAGGTCAACACGAAAGAAGTCAAGAGAGGCTCTTGGAATGACAGCGAGGGAAATAACAAGATTACATTTTACCGAGCAGACAATTCTATGGACTCCGTAATCAGCTTCACTTCTGATTATTCTAAGATTTGGATTGAAACAAACGCAACACTTTCTTTCACATATAGTGTCAAAGACCCAGCAGAAGTGCAAAAGGGACTTGCGGCTTTCCTTGGCAACAATAGCTAAGGCAATCTTGCGTTTGCGAGTCGGAGGAAATATGCCTAATGCAAAAAGAAAAGTTTATACTATGCCCCGTCTGCGGCAACAAAACAAGGGTACAGATACGAGAGGATACAGAGCTAAAGAACTTCCCACTATTCTGCCCTAAATGCCACAAGCAGACCTTGATAAATGCAAAGCAACTGAATATCACAAAAGCAGAAGTGCCAGACGCTAAGACGCAGAGCCGATAACCCTCTCCCTACAATGGGAAGGTAAGTTATCGGCTCTGTTTTTATTCCTTTTCTGTTTGGCTTTCCAATGCGGCTTTTATAGTTGCTCTAATAATTTTCAGAGAACGATTATCGCAGCTGTAAAGCATACGGACAAGATCCTCTACTTCTGAATCTTTGACCGGCTTCTCTGGGTAGAAGATCAAGTTCCCGTCAATGGCTAATTCTCGGACGATTTTCTTGAGAACTTCAAATGTTGGTACTTTGCCCTCGTTCTCAATCCTATATAAGTATCGCTCCGTGATACCAACGCGGTCGGTCAGTTCCTCGACGGTCAAATCGGACTTATCCCGTGCCGCTTTGATGATCTCACTTGGCGTTTCAGGTTGTTTCTGCACTGTGCGTTCACCTCCATATATAATTATATCAGCCATGAGCAAAACTCCAAAAGAGTAGTAATTGCAATGGCTCTCGGCCATGGC
>ERZ791740.635-NODE-635-length-26712-cov-32.764790_pt1 | contig 26712 bp, 30 predicted proteins | sample MGYA00510041_ERZ791740 | MGnify/ENA primary metagenome ERZ791740 (study PRJEB30046, sample SAMN00791959) | human gut metagenome | study: EMG produced TPA metagenomics assembly of the A metagenome-wide association study of gut microbiota in type 2...
CTACTTCTACACTTCTACAAATGGAGAACGGGCATAGAACCGTGTATGACTTATGTTTTTCTTCATTGTCTCCATTAATGGATTGCTACTTCTACACTTCTACAAATGGAGAACGGGCATAGAACCGTGTATGACTTATGGTTTCTTTTCATTGTCTCCATTGATGGATTGCTACTTCTACACTTCTGCAAATGGAGAATGGGCATGTAGTCGTGTACGACTTATGTTTTTTCTTCATTGTCTCCATTAACGGATTGCTACTTTTACACTTCTACAGACCGATAATTTAAGAATCCGACCAAGGCGGATACACGCTCTCACACCTGCCCATGAAGATTAAAAGGGCCGGTGGACAAGGAAACGGAATCCCGCCCGCTTTTCCACACCGCTACGGGCAGCGTGCCTCTGATGTCGCCTCCGCATAGGAAGAAACGCCCGAACGCAGCGGCATGTCCGTCCACCCGTCATGTGCATCATGACAATAACCGACTTTGGATGACTATAAGTGACAGGTGGCTCTGTCCGGTTCTCTTCTTCCTTTATTTTGTATTCCGATACAATACCGGTTGTGTAATTTAATAATTTAAGATTTTAAGATATGGATTCAAAAAAAGAAAAGAACCGGCTTTCCGATATCGTTCTCGAGAGGGTCGGACTTACGGGGAACCTTCTGTCAGATCCCGTTTTCCCATCCCCGGAACCGGTGACGAGGGTGCCGGGACATGAAAGGCCGGTGGGGGCAGGGAAAGTGACAGACCCGGAAGAATACAAGAGGAGGTTTCTGGTTCCCGCTCCCAAGGCCGCGGAGTGGAAGACCGCATACATTGACGGGAGACTGCACCGCCGGATTGCCATGCTGGTCAGGGCAGCCGGTTGCGGCAGCATCTCCGGTTTTATCATCCGGCTGCTGGAACTCCATATGGAGGAACACAGGGAGGACATCGCCGCCCTGCTCGGTGAGGTCTATCGTCCTTGGGATGAAGACGGGCAGCGGGGAGGAACGGCCCGCCGATAAAATGTTGTCATTGTCCAAGAAGATATATCATGACAGGAAAGAACGTAAAAGACCGGATGGGTCCCGGCGGGATGGATGCGGACCGCATCCGTGAGATCATGGGGGAAGCTCCTGCCTGTCCCCGGCAGGGACGTGGAACGTCCGGTAACGACATTATGCGTCCCACAAGGAAAAGTGTTCCCATGCAGCCGTCCGTCTACGGAAAGGAATACCTGCATGGCATTGCGGGCATGCAGCGCCGGTCACTGCATATTCCCGCCGCCCTGCACCGGAAACTGTCCATTCTGGCGGGAGCCTCGAGAAACGGGAAGGTCACGCTGGAAGGGTTCATCAACCACCTTGTCTCGCGGCATCTGGAAGAATACGGGGAAACGGTGGAGATGATTCTGGAGGAGTCCCTGCCCGGACGGTCATAAAGGGCCGTCCCCATGAGAGGGTATCTTCCCGGTGGGAGCATTGCTTTTTGTTTCTGAAACAATAGTGTTTAACATTTAATGGAAAAGAAGTATGATGAAAAAAGAAAAAGAGTTGTTGGTTGCCATCGCCAGCCAGAAGGGTGGCGTGGGAAAATCCGTCTTTACGGTACTGCTGGCCAGTGTCCTGCATTACCGTAAAGGCCTGCGTGTGGCGGTTGTGGACTGTGACTCCCCACAACACAGCATCGTCCTGATGCGTGAGAGGGACATGGAGGGTGTCATGAAAAATGACGACCTGAAGGTGAACCTGTACCGGCAGTACGAGAGAATCCGGAAACCTGCCTATCCGGTCATCAAAAGCGACCCGGAAAAGGCGGTGGAAGACCTGCGGCGTTATATGGACGAAAAAGGGGAGACTTTCGATATCGTGCTCTTCGACCTTCCCGGAACGCTCCGCAGCGAGGGGGTGGTCCATACCGTCTCTGCGATGGACTATATCTTTGTCCCGCTCAAGGCGGACAACATCGTCATGCAGAGTTCCCTGCAGTTTGCCAAGGTGCTGGAGGAGGAGCTGATCGCCAAGGGGAACTGCAACCTGAAAGGTATCCGGCTGTTCTGGAACATGGTGGACAGGCGGGGACGGAAGGACTTGTATGATGCCTGGAACCGTGTCATCCACAGGATGGGGCTGCAGCTGCTGTCCTCACACATCCCGAACACCCTCCGCTACAACAAGGAGGCGGATCCTGTCTGCAAGGGTGTCTTCCGCTCCACGCTGTTCCCGCCCGATCCCCGTCAGGAGAAAGGCTCCGGCCTTCCTGAACTGGTGGAGGAGATATGCCCCGCCATCGGTCTGGGGGAATCCGACACCGACCGGTAGCGGACGATAGGATACAGACACCTTAAATAAGGACTTTTAGCCTAAGATAAAGTAAGCTAACAGTATGATAATAAGTCTCTTATAATTACGACTTCTCCTATAAAAGCATTACCTTAGCAGTATAATAATAAAGGAGGTAACAAATTATGAACGAGCAAGTTAGAAGCATTTTAGCACAAGAGACAACAAAGACAAGCAAGATCCGGCAGCTGTTCCTTCTGGGAGTTCCCCGTGCGGAAATCGCAAGAATGGTGACTAACGGCAATTACGGTTTTGTAGTGAACGCCCTGCGCCGGATGAGTGAACGTGAGGATGGTTTGAATACCCATCAGGCGACAGCCGTATTGGATTACACTTTCAACCGCAAGTTCGGTATCGAGATCGAGGCTTACAACTGCTCCCGTGAACGGCTCGCCCGCGAGCTCAGGGAGGCCGGTATCGAGGTTACGGTAGAAGGCTACAACCATACCACCCGTCCGCATTGGAAGCTCGTGACGGACAGCAGTCTGAACGGCAACGACACCTTCGAGCTGGTCAGTCCGATCCTGGTCGGTGAAGCCGGGCTGCGGGAACTGGAGAAGGTCTGCTGGGTGCTTGACCTGTGTGACGTGAAAGTGAACGGGAGCTGCGGGCTTCACGTGCATATCGATGCCGCCGGTTTCAGCATGGCGACCTGGCGTAACCTGGCCCTGAGCTACAAACATCTGGAACCGGTCATCGACAGGTTCATGCCGGCATCCCGCAGGGATAACTACTATTGCAAGGGATTGGGCCATGTATCTGATGAGACGATACGCTCGGCCAGGACGGTGAACGAACTGAAAAACAGAATCGGCAACCGTTACCACAAGGTGAATCTCGAAGCCTATTCACGGCACAAGACGGTCGAGTTCCGCCAGCATTCGGGAACGACCAACTTCACAAAAATGCGTAACTGGGTGCTGTTTCTCCATAAATTGGTTACCTTTGCCACAAGGGGACAGGTGCCCGCAGCCACCGCGCTCCGTGACATCCCTTTCCTGGACGATGAACAGAAACTATATTATAAACTGAGGACTAAAAAATTATCGGCATGAACAAGCATATGTATATTTTGGCGGATGGCGGCAGGATTGCCGCCTCCGACCCTTCCGAGTTTGTACGCATCCTGCGTGAGGGCAGCTGGTTTGACAGCGAGTGCACCGACGGGGAGTACATGGTGAATTTCTCCGGGCGGTACAGGGAACTGCACGGGGTGACGGTGAGGACCGACACGCCGGAGCATTTCATGGATGACCTGAAAAAGTACGGTTACATCAAGGGCTGAGAAGCCCGCTCCTTTATTATTGCGATCCCCGCCAGCAGAAGCCGGTGGGGATTTTTCTTTTTTTCACTGTATCGGATGTCCCCCGTATCCTGTTTTCCAAAGGGGGGCTGGCTTCACGACTCCCTTCGGGAAAGCATTTTTTTCTTTTCACCGCCCCTTCCTCCATGACAAAAACTGACTATCCATGACAATACATGACAGGGTATTTGAGGTCATTCCGCTTGTTATTTCCTTTGTGGCATGAAACGGCAGGAAAGCTTGCCGGCAACAACCATAAAAAAGAAATGCACATGGAAAAAGAACCTTTATTTATCGAATTGACCGGCCGGAAGTGTGAACCCGGCAAGACCTTCTTCACCGTGTTCACGGGCGGTGTCCTACATAACCGCCGGGGGTACAACGTTGCCATGATGGATTGTGACCCGCTCCAGTACAGTATCGGCCCGACGGAACACGCACATCTCATGACAAACCTTATGTAGACCGGTATGGAGTACGCATTCATCCTTCTGTTCCTGTATGCCTCCTACCTGAGCGTAGAGAAGTACGTCCACACGGGCAGCATCCTTAAATGGAGGGGCGGACAGCGTCCTGCCTCCGCTCTTCCGGTGAAGGAAGAACCGGCGGAACCACGGGAGGAAACGTCTGAGGAAGCTGTCATCGGCAGAAGCCGGTACCGGTTATGGCAATCCCCGCCTATGGACGGGGAATATGCGATGAGCGAAAAGCGGACGGATACGGCCATGAAAGGGAGAAAGGCACCCGTGCCCGAATTCCCCGCCCCTTTCGGAAGACCGGAGGAGGGTGAGGTGCCGGAACGCTACGAGATCACCGGTTATGTGGAACGTCCCGATCCGCACCGCGCCAGAGGCGTGACCTTTGACGACATGGACCTGCTCTCCAGGTTCATGGCCACGGACCGCCTTTCGGAACCGGAACAGTCCCATGCCCGCCAGACACTGGAACGGCTGGAGGGGACCGACATGGAACGTATCCTGCAGGCCGGCATCCTGGGCAGTGACGAGACATTGAAACGGTACATGGAACTGTACGTGGACAGTGACAGGGAGCCGCCCCTGCTGGCGGGAAAGGACAGGGAAAGCATAATCAGGGATTTCGATATCATGGATTTCATACCCCGATAACCAATAATATAATGTGTATATGGCGAAGTATCATGATTCAAGCTGATCCGCCTTGCGGACATTCCGTTCCGAAGAGAGAGCAACATGAGTGACGAATGAATTAACGAAGGAGATGACGATGTACGGTTATTATGATTCCGGCTGATGCCGGCAGTAAACATGCGGTTGCAAGAACGGTCCGCGGGCATCCGGGGCTGCAGCCGTTAAAAGGAAACTTTGACATAATAGAATACAGGCATGAAAAAGTATCACGATTCGGGATGATCCTACGGACATCCCGTCCCGAAGAGAGAGCGACACGAGTAGCAAACAATTAACGAAGGAGGTAACGATGTACGGTTATCATGATTCCGGCTGATGCCGGCAGTAAACATGCGGTTGCAAGAACGGTCCGCGGGCATCCGGGGCTGCAGCCGTTAAAAGGAAACTTTGACATAATAGAATACAGGCATGAAAAAGTATCACGATTCGGGATGATCCTACGGACATCCCGTCCCGAAGAGAGAGCGACACGAGTAGCAAACAATTAACGAAGGAGGTAACGATGTACGGTTATTATGATTCCGGCTGATGCCGGCAGTAAACATGTGGTTGCAAGGACAGGCCGCGGGCATCCGGCCTGCAGCCTGTCAAAAAAGAAAGTCTGACAAACATTTATTATAATAATTGGTATAAAAACAATGAGACATTCAAGAACCCATTCATTTTTACGATTCTCCCCTATGGGCAAAGTGACAGACGTATTGGCATCCCTTATCGGGCGCATACCTGCCGGAACAGCCTTCCTGCTGGCATGACTGGCCACATGAGCAGCCCCCGCATCCGCTGCCGGTGACGGGTCTGCCGGGCTGGTACAGGCCACGCAGATGGTGAACAGCTATTTTGACCCCGCCGTAAAACTGATTTATGCGGCCGGCGCGCTCTGCGGCCTTATCGGGGCCATCCGCGTGTATTCCAAGTTCTCGTCGGGCGATCCGGACACGGGCAAGACCGCCGGCAGCTGGTTCGGGGCCTGCGTGTTCCTGATCGTGGCGGCCACGGTACTGAGGTCGTTCTTCCTGTAACCCCCATGCCATATGGAATACAAGCTGAACAAGGGCGTCGGGCAGGACGTGGAGTTCTGCGGCCTGAAGGCGCAGTACCTCTATCTCTTTGCCGGCGGCCTGCTCGCCGTCTTCCTCGTGTTCGTCATCCTCTACATGGCGGGCGTGAACCGTCTGTTCTGCATCGCCCTCTGTGTCATATCGGCCTCGGGAATCACCCTGGGCGTGTTCCGCCTGAACAGGAAATACGGCCCCCACGGGCTGATGAAGCTGGCGGCGGCAGGTTACCGTCCCTATTACATCATCAACAGAAAACGTATCACCTCACTTTTTAAACGAAGAAAATATGCGAAACATACTCAAAGCGTCCACCCTGGAAAGTAAGTTCCCCCTTCTTGCCGTCGAGGACGGGTGCATCCTCTCCAAGGACGCGGACGTGACCGTCGGCTTCAAGGTACGCCTGCCGGAGGTCTTCACCCTCACCTCCGATGATTACGAGGCCATGCACGGCGCATGAGCGAAGGCCATCAGGGTATTGCCCTGCCATACCATCGTCCACCGTCAGGACTGGTTCCTGAAGGAGAGCTACAGGGCACGCACCGACAGGGAGGAGCCGGGATTCCTGGACCGCAGCTTCGAGCTTCATTTCAACGAGCGGCCCTTCCTGAACCATTTTTCGTACCTGTTCATTACCCGTACCACGAAGGAACGCATGCGGCAGCAGAGCAACTTCTCCGTCCTTTGCAGGGGGCATATCCTCCCCAGGGAGGTCCGGGACAAGGACGGCATCCTCCGCTTCCTGGAAGCCGTGGAGCAGTTCGGGCGTATCATCTGCGATTCCGGGCTGGTCCGTCTGGAACGGCTCACGACGGAGGAGATCACCGGAAAGGGAAAGGAGGCCGGCCTGGTGGAGAAATACTTCTCCCTCTCGCAGGAGGACACCACCACGCTGGAGGACATCCGGCTCGGGGGCGCGGAAATGCGCGTCGGCGACAAACGGCTCTCGGTGCATACGCTTTCCGACGCGGACGACCTGCCCTCCGCGGTACGGACGGACGGGCGTTATGAGAAATACTCCACGGACCGCAGCGACTGCCGCCTTTCCTTTGCCGCCCCCGTCGGGCTGATGCTGCCCTATAACCATATCTGCAATCAGTACGTGTTCATAGATGATCCGTCGGAAACCCTCCGGCATTTCGAGAAAGCGGCCAGGAATATGCGCTCCCTTTCACGTTACAGCCGCGCCAACGAGATCAACCGGCAGTGGACGGAGGAATACCTGAACGAGGCGCATTCCTTCGGGCTGGTTCCCGTGCGCTGCCACTGCAACGTCATGGTCTGGTCGGAGGACAGGGAGAGGTTGAGGAACATCCGGAACGACACCGGCTCGGCCCTGGCACAGATGGGCTGCAAGCCCCGGCACAATACCGTGGACGCGCCGACCCTTTACTGGGCGGGCATCCCCGGCGGGGAGGGTGATTTTCCCGCCGAGGAGTCCTTCCACACGTTCATCGAACAGGCGGCCTGCCTCTTCATCGGGGAGACGAACCATGCCTCCTCCCTCTCGCCCTTCGGCATCAAGATGGCGGACCGGCTCAGCGGCAGGCCCATCCATCTGGACATCTCGGACGAGCCGATGAAGCGGGGCATCACGACCAACCGCAACAAATTCATCCTGGGGCCTTCGGGCAGCGGCAAGTCCTTCTTCACCAACCATCTCGTGCGCAACTATTACGAGCAGGGCGCGCACATCCTGCTGGTGGATACGGGAAACAGCTACAAGGGGCTGTGCCGGCTCATCCATGAGCGCACCCGCGGGGAGGACGGGATCTACATAACGTATGAGGAGGACCGCCCGATCACCTTCAACCCCTTCTACAGCGAGGACCGGCAGTTCGACGTGGAAAAGAGGGAGAGCATCAAGACGCTGATCCTGACCTTGTGGAAACGGGAGGATGAGGTGCCGAAACGCTCCGAGGAGGTAGCCCTTTCCGGCGCGGTGAACGCCTATATCCGCAGGATTACGGACAACCCGGAACTCCGGCCGGACTTCAACGGGTTCTACGAGTTCGTCCGTGACGACTACCGCCGGATGATGGAGAAAAAGAGGGTGCGTGAGAAGGACTTCGACATCGACGGGTTCCTGAACGTGCTGGAACCGTTCTACAAGGGAGGGGACTATGACTTCCTTCTGAACTCGGACAAGGAGATCGACCTGACCCACAAACGGTTCATCGTCTTCGAGCTGGACAACATATCATCGAACAAGGTGCTGCTTCCGGTGGTGACGCTCATCATCATGGAGACGTTCATCTCCAAAATGCGCCGTTTGAAAGGCGTCCGTAAGATGATATTACTGGAAGAGGCCTGGAAATCACTGATGTCCCCCAATATGGCCACCTATGTCTTGTACCTTTTCAAGACGGTCAGAAAGTATTTCGGGGAGGCCGTGGTGGTGACGCAGGAGGTGGACGACATCATCTCGTCCCCGATTGTGAAGGAGGCCATCATCAACAATTCGGACTGCAAGATCCTGCTGGACCAGAGGAAATACCTTAACAAGTTCGAACGGATACAGACTCTTTTAGGACTGACCGGCAAGGAATGCTCGCAGATCCTCTCCATCAACCGTGCCAACGATCCCTCACGCCGGTACAGGGAGGTATGGATCGGACTGGGAGGCGTGCAGTCGGCCGTCTATGCCACGGAGACCTCCACAGCCGAGTACCTTACCTACACGACGGAGGAGGGCGAGAAGCTGGAAGTGGAACGGATGGCGGCAAAGACCGGCAGCATGGAACAGGCCATACGGGTGTTGGCCGCCGAAAAGAACAGCGGCAGGAGATAATCTTTGTAAAACAATTAAAGGAACGATTCAATGAAACGAAAAATTTTCAGCGCATTGTGCGCCTTTTTACTTACCGTACCGGCCATGCACGCGCAATGGGTAGTGGCCGACCCGGGCAACCTGGCACAGGGTATCGTGAACAGCGTCAACGAGATGGTGGAGACTTCCGAGACGGCGCAGAACGCCATGTCCACCTTCAAGGAGGCCTCGAAAATCTATGAGCAAAGCCGGAAATACTACGACATGCTCAAGAGCGTGAACTCGCTGGTGAGCGGGAGCCTGAAGGTCAAGGAGTCGGTGCTGATGCTCTCGGAAATCTCGGAGAGCTACGTGACGAACTACGGGAAGATGCTCACCGACGGGAACTACACGCAGCGGGAACTGGATGCCATCGCCTTCGGCTACAATAACATCATGAAGAAAAGCAGCGCGTCCGTGGCCGGGCTGAAGGACATCATCAACCCCACCGGCATGTCCATGACCGACAAGGAGCGGCTGGACCTTATAGAAAGGGTGTACCGCGAGATGAGGCATTACAGGACGCTGGTGAACTACTACACCCGCAAGAACCTGCGCGTCTCCTACCTGCGGGCCAGGGAGAAGGGCGAGACCGAGCAGGTCCTGAAGCTTTACGGGGAGGACGAACGCTATTGGTAAACCTTTAAAAAGATACAGACTATATGGTATTGCTATCCCTATCTTTCGACAGCCTGCACGGTATCCTGCGCCGGCTGTATGACGAGATGACCGAACTCTGCCAGCCGATGATGACGCTGGCCACGGCCATCGCCGCCCTGGGCGCGCTCTTCTACATAGCCTACCGCGTGTGGCAGTCCCTCTCGCGTGCCGAGCCGGTGGACGTGTTCGGCATGCTGCGTCCCTTCTGCCTGGGCATCTGCATCCTGTTCTTCGACGTGATCGTGCTGGGAAGCCTGAACGGTATCCTGAGCCCCGTCGTGCAGGGAACAGGTGCCATGCTCCACGACCAGACCTTCGACGTGAGGAAGTTCCAGGAGGAAAAGGACAGGCTGCTCGCCGAGATGCCCCTGAAGGTGGCCGTGACCGGGGAGTTCAACCCCACGGACGAGGAGCTGGAGAAGGAGATCGCCGACATGGGTTGGAATGAGGAGGACTACGCGGTGATGCAGCGGATGTCCCACACCTGCTATTCGTTCTCCCTGCAAGGCATCGTGCAGACCATCATGCGCAAGGTGATGGAGTTCTTTTTCCGTGCCGCCTCGCTGGTGGTGGACACGATCCGCACCTTCTTTCTCATCGTCCTCTCCGTGCTGGGCCCCTTCGCTTTCGCGGTATCGGTCTTCGACGGTTTCCAGAACACGCTCATCCAGTGGCTGGCCCGTTATATCAGCGTATATCTCTGGCTGCCCATCTCCGACCTGCTCGGGGTGATGCTCGCCAGGATACAGACGCTGGTGCTGCAAAGCGAGATGGAAATGATCCGGGATCCCCTGAGCGTCTTCTCCCCGGACGGATCGACGGCCATCTATCTGGTGTTCATGCTCATAGGGCTGGTCGGGTACTTCTGTGTCCCCACCGTGGCGAACTGGGTGGTACAGGCCGGCGGTATGGGTGCGTACAACCGCAACATGAACAATACGGCGGGCAAGGCCGCCAACGTGGGCGGGGCCGTGGCAGGGGCATCCACGGGCAACGTGGCCGGAGTGCTGCTGAAAAAGTAAAAACGACTGAATAATAACATTCATTCATTTCAAGACATGGAATTCAAGAGCTTAAAAAACATCGAGTCCTCGTTCAGGCAGATCCGCCTGTTCAGTATCGTCTTCCTCGCCTCCTGCACCCTCCTGACCGGTTTTTCCGTCTGGAAGTCCTACCGGTTCGCCGAGGCGCAGCGGGAGAAGATCTACGTGCTGGACGAGGGGAAGTCGCTCATCATGGCCCTCTCGCAGGATGCCGCACGCAACCGCCCGGTGGAAGCGAGGGAGCACGTGCGCCGCCTGCACGAGCTGTTCTTCACGCTGGCCCCCGACAAGGCGGCCATCGAGTCGAACATAAACCGGGCGATGTACCTGGCCGACAAGAGCCTGTACGGGTATTACCGGGACTGGAACGAGAAAGGGTTTTACAACCGGCTCATCAGCGGGAACGTCAACCAGACGATAGTGGTGGACAGCATGGGCTGCGATTTCGACAGCTATCCCTACCGCGTCACCACCTATGCCCGGCAGATGATCATCCGGGGAAGCAACATCACCGAACGCTCCCTGGTGACACGCTGCCGCCTGCAGAGCACGGTCCGCTCGGACAACAACCCGCAGGGCTTCCTTGCGGAGCATTTCGAGATTCTGGAAAACAGGGACCTGCGTACCGTGGAAAGGTAACGCTCCCTATGGTAGTCAATCATTTGATAGCATTTTCACAATGGGAACAAAATCAACAGTCAAAGAAAAGGCGAAGGCTTATCTGGAAAGTCTTTCAGAGAAACAAAAACGGGGCATCCTCATAGCCATGCTGGTCTTCACCTGCATCGCATCGGGCATCGTCCTGCTGCGCGCAGCAGGACGGCTGAAACCGGCAAGGGAGCGCATGGAGCTTCCCTTCGGGGAAGGCAGCCTCTCGGATACCCTGCGCAGACTGCCTGATCCCCTGAGAGGACAGGAAACAAACATTTACCGGACCATTAAACAACCCCAGCAGAATGGAAAACAGGAAGAGTAACATGGAAGAAGAACACGTGCCCGTCGGGGAAGCCCCGGAAGGCACACGGCCGGCGGAAGCCGGTTCCGTCCCCGCCGAAGGGACAAAAACGGAAAAACGGCTTAGCGGGGAGGAAATCCTGCGCCACAGGAAATACATCGTCATACCGGTCTTCGTACTGGTATTCCTGGCTGTCCTCTACTGAATATTCGCCCCTTCCGGTGACAGCGGGAAAACGGTGGCGGGCGGTTCGGGATTCAACGTGAACGTGCCGGAACCTACGACGGTCCAACTGGAAGGGAATAAAACGGACGTTTATGAAAGGCAACAGGCCCGGCGCGAGAAAGACAGACGGATGCAGTCGCTTTCCGACCTTGCCGGAAGGTTGTTGGAAGGTAAAGGACAGACGGACAGCGTATCCGGTCCGGACGGAAGCATACGGCAGTCGGCGGACACCTACGAAAGGATCACCGAGCAGCTGGAGACCTTCTATGAGACACCGCAGGAAACGGCCGGCGGCCTGGAACAGAAGGTGGACGAGCTGAACCGCCGGTTGGAAGAGGCGGAAGCGGAAAACCGGCGCGCGGAATCCCGCGAGCGGATGATGGAACAGTCCTACCGGATGGCCGCCAGGTACCTGAGCCCCAAACCGGAAGCCACGCCCGGCGAGGCGGAGGAGGAAGAAAAGCCGGAGCCTGTCCCCGTCAGCCGGGCGGAGAGCGGAACGACCTCCGCCCTGGAGCAGCCGCTGGCGGATTCCGCGTTTGTCGCCTCACTTGTCGTGGAGAGGAACTACGGTTTCAACACGGCGGTAGGCAGCAGCTACCGGATGGGGATGAACACCATCCCGGCCTGCATCTCCGAGAGCCAGACCCTCGAGCAGGGAGGACGGGTGAAGCTGCGCCTGCTCGAGCCCCTGCAGGCCGGAAGTGTCACCATACCGGCCAACAGCCCGGTGACCGGCACGGCCGACATCCGGGGGGAACGCCTGGACATCCTGGTAAGCAGCATCGAATATGCCGGCAATATCATCCCGGTGGAACTGGCCACATATGACATTGACGGGCAGCGGGGCATCTTCGTGCCGGGATCGGAAAGCCGGACGGCCGCCAAGGAAGTATTGGGGGACGTGAGCCAGAGCATGGGCGGCAGCATCTCCTTCGCCGGTTCCGCCGGGCAGCAGGTGGCGATGGACCTCACGCGGGGTGTCCTGCAGGGCGGGACACGGTTCATCTCGCAGCGGGTCAAGGCGGTCAAGGTAAAGCTGAAGGCCGGATACAGGGTGTTGCTGGTCACAAAAAAACAATAACAAGGTTTAACTGTAATTTTTAAACAATCATTCAAGATGAGAACATTCATTCTTTTAATCATGGCTGCGCTGGCGGGAATGACCTGCCGGGCACAGGAGCGCAAGCCGGAGGGCGGGGTCAGAACCCTGACCGCCGGCCAGCATATCACGCCCTACAGGATCGGCGTGCCGTTCAGCAAGACGGTCCATGTCCTTTTCCCTGCGGAAGTCCGCTATGTCGACCTGGGCAGCACGGACATCATCGCGGGCAAGGCGGACGGCGTGGAGAACGTGGTGCGCGTAAAGGCGGCCGTCCGGGATTTCCCGGGCGAGACGAACTTCTCGGTCATCACGGGCGACGGCTCGTTCTATTCATTCCTCGTCTCCTACGAGGAGGAGCCGGAAGCGTTGAACATCAACATGGACAGCCGGTTTCCGACGGGACCCTCCACAGGTGGGAGTGCCGTCCGTGTGACCGAGCTCGGTGAGGAGGACCCTTCGGTCATCGCCAGTCTGATGTACACCGTCCACCGCCTGGACCGCAGGGACGTGAAGCATATCGGCTGCCGCCAGTTCGGGATGCAGGCCCTGCTCAAGGGGATCTATGTGCATAAGGACCTGCTGTTCCTCCATATCTCGCTGACCAATTCCTCACATGTGCCCTTCGACATCGACTTCGTGCGTTTCAAGGTGGTGGACAAGAAAGTGGCCAAACGTACGGCGCAGCAGGAAACCTACATCGAGCCGGTGCGTGCGCTCAACGAACTGAGGCGTATAGGGGGCAAAGGGGAAGGACGCATCGTCTATGCTTTCCACAAGGTGGTCATCCCCGATGACAAGCTCATCGAGGTGGAGATTTACGAAAAAGGCGGCGGACGCCACCAGCGGTTCCATATCGAGAACAGCGACCTGGTGGATGCCGGACTGGTGGACGAACTGGTAAAGGAGTAATGCCATGAGAAAGTATCTGTTTATAACAATGTGCGCCTTCCTGTCCCTTTGGGCGGGTAAGGTTTCCGCGCAACGCTACCTGCCCGGGCAGACGGGGCTTGAACTGAGGCTGGGCGGCGTGGATGACTTCGGAAAGAACGTAAGGCACCTGAGAGGGAATTTCCAAGTCGGGATGGCCCTGAGCCGCTACAACCGCAACCGCTCGCGCTGGGTGGTCGGTGCGGACTACGTGAAGAAACACTATGCCTACAAGGAGGTGGCCGTTCCCAAGGAGCAGTTCACCGCGGAGGCGGGCTGTCTCTTCCCGTTCCTCTCGGACAGGGGCAGGAACGTGTTCCTCTCTGCCGGCCTGTTCGCGCTGGCAGGCTATGAGAGGGTAAACCGGAACGGCAGGCTCCTTTATGACGGGGCGACCCTGCTGCACAAGGGTGCCTTCATCTACGGCTTCGCCCCGGCATTCGAGATGGAGGCGTTCCTTACGGACCGCTGGGCTTTTCTTTTCAATGTCCGGCAGCGTGTCTTCTTCGGCTCGTCCGTAGGGCATTTCCATACGGTAGTGGCCGTCGGACTGAAATATATCATCGATTAATCTTTTAAGAACAGGAAACAATGAAAACAGGAACATTCATCATGGGATGCGCGCTGGCTCTGCTGGCGTGCACCTTTGCCGGCTGCGACGACCGTCTGGAAGTGCGGCAGGCATACGACTTCTCGCTCTCTTCCTGGTACCTGCAGGAAGGCATCGCACCCGACGAGACGGTGGAGATCCGTCTGACGCTTGACCGCGAGGGGGATTATCGGGAGGCCCGTTACCGCATCGGATACATACAGCTGGAGGGTGACGGCGAGGTGTTCGCCGCGGACGGAACCAGGCTGGTGAACCGCGAGCTGACGGAACTCTCCGGCATCGCGGGGCTGGACACGACGGACATCCGCCGCCAGATGTTCACCCTTTTTTACCGGAACACGGGAGAGGACAATCCCGGGATCCGCTTCGTGGCGGTGGACAATTTCGGCGTGGAACGGACGCTGGACATCCCGTTCTCCATCGAGGACAGGGCAAATACGGATACAATCGACTAACGGGAGACGGGAGCTATGACGGAACAGGAGAAATACGGCATAGAGCAGTTGTCGGAATATCTGGCAATGCAGATAAGGATCAAGGACGGGAGAATCAAAAGGTACAAGGAGCAAATGGATTCCGACTTTCTTTATTATTTCGCATGGGCGGGCAAGGACCTGTTCAAGGAGCATTACATGGTCGGGAAATATAAAGAACTCCGGCAGATTCTCAAGGAGGCGGGAGAGTCCCGAAGCCGTGCAGGATTATCTTCAGAGAGAACGCAGGAAATGCCTCGAAAAACTGGTTGACGGCGAAATTTATACCCATTATTCGGAAGATATCTTCAATCTGGCACATTCTTATAAGACGGAATGCCGCCAGCAGTTCATCCGGGATTACAACGGGTTCGGGCAACTTCTCTCGATGAAGTCTCCCCGAAAGGAGGTGAAAGCAAGAACAGGGCCGGAAACAATGAAAAAGAAGTCGAACGGATTAAAAATGTAAAGCATGAGACAGGACAATTGGAATATTGAACAGCTCCGGCAGTCGCTGGACAGGAAAATTGCCGGTACGGAAGAACGGATACGCAAGGGGCTGGAAGAGGCGAAAAAGGACTATTCCCGTTTCTTTGAATGGCAGGCGGACGATGTGTACAAGGCAGGCCGCCTGCGTGATTACTACGGCGTGTTCCGCAACAAGGTGAACGGGACGGATGATGTGGAGGAACTGCAAAGGTACTTCAAGGATATCGTAAGATACCAGCAGGAAAGGCTGCTTGCCAATCCGCCCGCAAGGAACAGCACCAGCCCGATGGCGAACATGGCGCATACCCTGTCATTGGAATGCATGCAAAGGCTGATTCAGGACTGTCAGGGATTCTTGCATACTCTTTCCCTCAAGGAACCGAAAAGGGAAATGAAAGAGGCAAACGGGCAGCCTGTGAAGAAAAAGTCGAACGGATTAAAAAGATAATAAAATGGTACGACAGAATCCCAACGTTACAAGATTGATGGAACGTCTGGACGCTACAATGGAAGTGTTGGACGGGAAGATCCAGGAAGGCACGGCAAGGTCCAATGCAAACTACCTTTCTTTCTTTGAAGACAAGTCTGAGGAGTTATACAGGCTGTATTATATGTATAAATGCTTAAATGACCTGCGTTCCAATATAAGAAAACTTGAGACACCGCAGCAGATTCAGGAATACATACAGCGAAGAAGGAATGTCTGTCTGGATAAACTGCTGGAACAGGACATCTCCGCCAGGAGTACAAGCCCGATGAGCAATCTGGCCCATACACTCCGGCTCGAGTGTTCGCAGCAGCTTATCCGTGAATATGACCTGTTTATCCGTTTCCTTACCGCGACACCGCGACAGAGGCAGGAAGAGGAGTGTATTTCAAAAGTCAACCGGGATAAAGCCCGGAAGGGAGGATTAAGATTATAGTAAAAGCAATGAAACAGGTAAAGAGAATTTCTGTTTGAAGAGGAAAGGCAATACTATGCCTGCTTATGATGGTACTGTTGCCGTCACAACTGACTGTCGGCCTGTCGGCACAGTCTGTAAAGATGCGACAGGAACCGGATCCGGTAAAATTTGAGCTTGCAGTCAATCTTATAAAAAAATTCGAAAGTCTTCATGGTAAGGATAAATTTCCCTACTACGGATTTGGACACAGGTTATTACCAGGCGAAAATCTGTCCTACGACATGACGGAGGCGGAAGCGGAGGCACTGCTGCGTAGGGATCTCATGAAACGCTACGCATTGTTCCGAAGCTACGGCAAGGATGCACTTCTTTTAATGGTTTTGAGCTACAATGTGGGGACATCGGCAGTGCTCGGCTATGGGAAACGCCCCAAAAGCCGCCTGCTCCGGAAGCTGGAAGCCGGAGACCGTGACATATACAGGGAATACATTTCCTATTGCCACTACCGGGGACGGAAGGTCGAATCAATAGAAAGACGCAGAAAAATGGAATTTTTACTGCTTTATGAGAAATAAAAAAAAACGAGGGAGAGCATACGCCATTTTGCTGTGCTCTCCCTTCTTTCATATATAAGGGTTTCAATACTTCCCGCATTATAAATCCGGTTGTTTATAATGTGGGAGTATGTCATGCCTAATACCCGATATTGAAATTCAGCAGCTGATGGATAAAAAGCCTGCCACGTTCCGTCCATACGGTATGCATGGCCGTTCCGGTTTCTCCGTTCCGGTTTTGCCATACATGCGTATGTGTCCGGGTATATCCTTCCTTATGATATCGGGCGGTAAGCATCCATGTTCCTGACTGGCGGAACTGGACTCCAAGCAATTTTAACCTGTAATTCAGCTCCCTTCCGCTCATTCCAAGTTCTTTGGCTATCTGTGTGGTCGTGTAGGTACTTGCCGAATGCAGGACCTCTTCAAAATACCTTACCTTAGGAGCCTGCCGGCTTAATTTGATGGCGTTCTGCGCGTTTTTCTCTTCCAGTACGGATATATGCCTGTCGCGTTCCTTTATCCTGTTTTCCGCGAGCAACAAGGCCCGTGAAAGCAGTTCGGAGTCGGTTTCTCCCTTTATGTCAAGCAGGTATCCGCCTTCTTTTAATGTTCGTGGGACGAGGTCGTCAAAGATCCAGCTTTCAAACCTTTCAGCCGAGGGCAGACGGCTTCCGGCTATAAGCCTGTACATGTTCCCTTCATCTATGAACTTGATTTTCTGACGTCCGCCCGTGGTAGGGATGTCGTGAACGCAGACTCCCTTCTGTTTACAGTGCCGGTCTATGGCATCCCTTGTATTGGCGTATCCCAATGATGCGGCGACATCCTTTGCGCAAAACCATATTTTGCCGTCCTTCTCGACTGTCCGGATTTTACCGAACTCAGGATGTTCCGCTATAACAAATGTATGCATGCTGTCTATTATTTATAAGTTGATTCTATCGCTTTGAATATCTCATGGATTACCTGGGGGACGATGGCGTTTCCATATCCCTTGACGGACTGCTGCCGCCAGGAAGAAAAGGTAATACCGTCCAATTGACGGGGAACCCCATCATCTCGGCCACAAACAGGGGATTGAGTTGGAAACTCCTCCCAGCCCGGGCAAAGAAATCGGGAAGGCTGCCCTGATGCGGGTTCTTCCCCTTCCTTTGGAAATTTTCCAAGGTCGGCGCGCCCTTCCAGTCCCTTGCAGTCGGTGTCGGGAGCAGCCCGTGGAAGTCCAGGAAGTCCGTCAGGCCGTTGGGGTTCTTCTCCCCGTCCTCCGTCTCGTGCATCGACACGCGCCCCTGACGTTTCCAGCGTTCCACCCGCTGCCGGTGGTGTATCTCCGTTGCTGTCGGGGTGGGCAGCAACATCTCGCGGATGATTTCCGGAAGCCCCTTCTGGAGACAGTTCGGTCCCCTCGGGCTGTAATCCCTCGCCATCGGCGTGGGCAACAAACCATATGCGGTCCCTTCTGTGCGGGGCACCGACGGCACAAGCCGGAATAAGCAGCGGCTGGACGGTATATCCTTCACGCTCAAGATCACGGCAGATGGTCTCGACGACGTATTCCTCCCGCTTGCGGTATACAGGCTGATCCTCTCCGAACAGAGAGGGCTGACATCCCACGTGAGTCGCCTTGCCGGGCTGTACCATCGTGAGGATGCCACCAACGTTCTCACCAACAATCCAACCGGGCCGGATCTCGTGAATGGCACGGAGCATGTGAGGCCAGAGGTAACGGCTGTCCTCCGCGCCCTTTCGCCGGCCGGCAACGGAAAAGGGCTGGCATGGGAAACCTCCTGTGAGGATGTCGATCCGTCCCCTTCATCCCCGAAAATCCGTAGTTGTAATATCCGTATAACTTTCTGCATGGCTGAACCAATAATTTAAAATCCGGTTACAAAACTCATCTATCTCACAATGGAAAGCGTTACGCCATCCCATTCATTCGGCGGCAAGATCCGCCGCACCAAACCCGCTGAACAGCGAGGCATGTACCAACTGTCTCATATTGAATCCTATTAATCGGTTAATGAATCCGTTACATTTTCTGTCTCTTTTTTCACCGGAACGGTTATCGCCATTCCGTCGATCTTGCGGTATATCTTTCCCATCTCCAGCATGTTCTTTAACCGCAGGATGTCCGTAATCTCGTAGACGGTTATACCATTCTGCACGCTGAAACGGATATATCCCTTCTGACGTTGTGCCTCCACTTCCTCACGGGTCATCTGGAGAAGCTCGCAGATCTCCTCCAGCGTGAAGGTCAGCTGCACTTCCTTGACGGTATGCGCATAGGTCAGGATACTCAGTATCTGCAGGCATTTACGGTGTGCCTTGACAAGGGCGGCGAACTTGTTCCGCTCGATCATGATGTACTTACTTTGATTTTCCATTTATCTTGCTATTTTTAATTGTTATTGGTTCCTGTTCTTCGAAGGCCTCCGGCAGTACGGCCGTGCCATATTCCTCCCGGAGGAACTTGTACACGTCGAATGCCCAGAAGTACACCTTGCCGCTGATCTTGAAGGACGGCAGCTTTCCCGACATGCGCCAGCGTATCAGCGTCCGGTCGCAGACTTTCAGCTGGAGACGCATGTCGCGGCTGTCCAGCATCTGCTTGCCGTTGAAATTACTGAGTGCTTCCAACTCCATTTCCAGACGGGCGATGAGCTTGTTCTGACGCTCGAAGCATCCTTCGATCATCTGCCTGAGCTCCATGATTTCATTCTTGCCTTCTTCCATTTGTCGGTTGTTTTTAGTTCGATACTGTTTTTGTCTTTCTTCGCTTGCAAAGTTTGGGAAAATCAGAAGGCAAACATAGGGCTGACGGATACCGCCAGCCCCATATTTTATCACTAAACCATTATGTATCAATGATGTTTTTTTTGAAGTTTTTTTGAGAGGGTAAAATCCTATTACCGGGAATAAACTATTCGGAGGAGAGGTAATACAGTAAAAAGAGGATATCTTACGGATGGCAATAAAAAAGGAGACCAAATCCGAAATAGGACCTGATCTCCCTTGAAAATCCCGCATAAAAACTTGCTAAGGTCAAGTAAATTAACTACTTTTGTAGCTGAAGAGTTATTTGAGGTTATGCAGAAAAACGCAAGCAAGCGATGGATTTTCGTCACCTAATCGTTACCTGCCTATTTTCTATGCTCCGCTTACCTTTTGACAATCAAAAGGTTAAAGAAAACTACGCTATTTTTTTAAAAAAGGTCAGCATGTTTCAGCGTACATGCCTATCATGTTCAGCGTACATTACTCCCTCACTAAGCCGATATTCTTCCTTCTCCATTTATCCTTTCATCTTATTAAAAACACACAGTCAATCAAGCGGTTAAAACTGGAACCGCTTCCCCTCACTCCCGTTTCAACGGTAAGCGTCTCCGCGATTCTATCTTGTCGCCCTTTTTTCATTCTTATATTTTTGCCATGTATAAAAATGAAGCATTATGGATTTAGCAGAAAAGGAGGATGAAAGGACAATGACGGGATGTTCCTTCATCACCGGAACACCCACCGGCAGGGCGTTTTGACGGTAAATGAAAGGAGGAGGGAAAAACGAATTAAAACAAATGCTGAAGTGCGGAGCCTATAATTTCAGAATTTCTAACGGAACCCTTCCCAACTGTGCCGCTATATTTGAGAATGAACTCTGAAAAGAACCATAGATTTTTTGTGTGCGGGCCAGCGTGTACATATCTGCGACACCCTCCCTGATTCCTTCCAGAGAGCCATAATCCGCCTGTCTTTCCGAGGACAGGCTGAAATAAAGGTCGGATCAACCTTTCTTCTTGCCGAACTCCGGATCAATTTTTAGCAGAGCCGTTACTCCGAAGGTGATAACGCAGCATATCATAATCCAGATAAAGAAATGGTTGTATCCCATCTGCTCCTGAAGCCAGCCGGCAGCCATTCCCGGAATCATCATGCCTAATGCCATAAATGCGGTACAAATGGCATAATGTGCTGTTTTATGTTCTCCGTCTGCAAAATAAATAAGGTAGAGCATATAGGCTGTGAAACCGAATCCGTAACCGAATTGCTCTATAAAGATGCAAATATTGATGAGATATAGAGAATCAGGCTGGATATAGCTGAGATAAACATAGACTAAATCGGGTAAGGAAATGGCCCATACCATCGGCCAGAGCCATTGTTTCAAACCGTTACGGGCTACGGCTATTCCTCCTAAAATACCTCCTAGGGTAAGTCCGATGATGCCGACAGTGCCTTGTACGAAACCTATTTCTTCGGTTGTCAGCCCCAAACCACCTTTTTCAACGGGGTCTATAAGGAAAGGAATGCACATTTTTGCCAGTTGAGCTTCGGGCAAACGGTAGAGTAACATGAAAAGAATGGCAATGCCTGCCTGCTTTTTTTGAAAGAAACTGGCAAAAGTACCAAAGAACTTTTTGAGCAGATTGGAAGCGGAAACTTCTTTGGAGGTATGATCTGAATCCGGACAGGGAAGAACAAACTTATGATAAATCCATATTCCAAGGAAAAGTCCGGCCAATACAAAAAAGGTGATGGACCAAGCGTATGGTATATTATCTGTCATTATTTCCAGTCTTCCTGCAAGCATGATAAGTAATCCTTGTCCCGCAATGGTTGCAATACGGTAGAAGGTACTGCGGATTCCTACAAACAGGGCTTGCCGATGCGAGTCCAGTGCCAGCATGTAAAAGCCGTCGGCAGCAATGTCGTGTGTGGCGGAGCTGAATGCCAGTAACCAGAAAACGGCCAAAGTGAGTTGGAAAAAATGCTCTGTGGGGATGGTGAAGGCTATGCCCGCCAGTCCTGCGCCGATTAAAAGTTGCATGGTGATAATCCACCAGCGTTTCGTCTTGATAAGATCAATGAAAGGGCTCCATAGAGGCTTGATAACCCAAGGCAGGTTGAGCCAGCCGGTATAAAAAGCTAACTCGGTATTGCTGATGCCTAATCTTTTATACATTATGACCGAAATGGTCATTACTGCCACATAGGGCAGCCCTTGTGCAAAGTATAGAGTGGGTATCCATGCCCATGGCGAGGTATGCTTGTTTTTCATGGTTCCTTTCATTTTAAAGAGTCCGAATGGAATCCCCGCCCATGTGGGCGGGGCCTGTTAATAAAAACGGCGGATATCCGCACCTTTATAGTAATGCAATAGAATTTCATCGTAGGTATATCCCCGTTCTCCCATTACGGCAGCCCCGATTTGGCAGAGCCCTACTCCATGTCCCCAGCCGGCGCCGGTCAGCAGAAACCATTCGGGAACGCCGTTTTTCAGTTCTCCCTTATCTATTACAAAGGCTGAGCTGAACAGGTGGGAAGAAGATAGAGTGCGGCGTATTTCCAGTTCCTTTCCGATAGTCAATGTTTTTAGCGAACCTACAATTTTCAGTTTGCAGATACGTCCGGATTTGCCGCGTTGGATAGGAATCAGGTCGATGATGTCCCCATAATCCGATTTTGTATTTTGACGGATCAGTTCGGATAATTCTGCCTGGGAATAACGTACTTTCCAACGATAGAAATCTGTAGTTTCCTGATCGTAGTTGTTCAGAATTTGTGAAATGACTTTTTTATCGTGGGTATCACAGAACGAAACAGGAGAAGTACGTATCCAACGCTCTGCCTCTTCTTCTTTGGTCAGATCGGGTAACGGGCGGTTTTCTTCTTCTTCCGCATCACGGATTGTAGACAAGTAGGGATAATTCTTGTCTTCCCAGCAGTATCCGAATTCCTCGCTTGCTCCTCCGCAGCATTTGGAGAAACGGGCATCGCAAATGCCGCGTTCATACATCAGCAATTGTCCGCGGGTGGCTCTTACTGCTTCGGTCACGGCGGCACTGGATGCTTTGGTTATTCCTTGGTAGCGTTGGCAATGGTCATCGGCGCAAACATCGAATATGGTATGATCTTCGCGGTCGTACCAGCGGATGTATTCGGTATCGGTTTTGATAAAGGAGAAAAAGCCTTCGTTTTTGTCACTCAAGGCCTTGCGTTTCTCTATTTGGGCAAACAGCCAGCTGCGTGATACCACGGCATGGGCTTTCAGAAACTCCAAAGAGGAAGTGGCGTTCATCTCCGAGGAGATGACGCTTATCAGATAGTCTTCGGCGGGAAGAATATTGATAGCGGTGATTTTGCCTTCGTCCACCACTAGTTTCAGTGTTCCCATAAAACTTTGGGTTTCTTGCCGTTCCCAGTGGAAATTAATTCCGATGGTTACGTCATATAATGAAAACGAGGCATGTTCGTCTTGTGGAGTGAAGGTCAGTTCGCGGTAAAGATTACCATTCCACAGAATACCTCCTTCGCTGAAGGCTACTTGTTGTTCACCACAGACTGTTTCTCCTTTAGCGAAAAAATTGCCGTTCAGTGAAAAATGAATTTCTTGTGCATTTACTATTCCTACGCTTATTTCGGGTTCTTTCATTGTTATTCGTCTTGTTTTTGGGCTTGCTGTAATTCCTTCATCTCTTCGTGTTCTCTCTATCTTTTTGCTTTCTCGTCAAAATAACGTCCGGGTATCTTCTCGGCTTCTTCTACTGTTATTCCCACTTCTTTTATGATGGATGCCACTTTTTCTTCTGTTATTTTGTCGAAATCTTCCTGACGGGTGGTGACGATTACGCCAGCCATGTCCAAAGCTCCCGGACTGATGAGCATCTGTTCGCTGCCTTCTGCAAAGTAGCAGTCGGGACGGTGCTTGCTGCGGGGAAAAACCACCGTATAGTATAGATGGCCTTCCTTCCATAACAGCAGGTTGAACTTCGCTTCTTGTCCGTCTTCATCCGGTGGGAAAGCGGCGAGGGCACTGTATAACAGGGAGTCGTCATAATGCGTGTTGCTTGAGAGGATTACCAAAGGACAGGGATAGTCCTTGGTGTTGAGGTAAATTCGGCTACATTCTAGTGGATAATCTTCCTCTTCTTCTAGGTAGGGAAAATACATGCTGCGTATATCGATTGTCTGTGCGTGGGTTATCAGCTGTTGTACGTTCGGGATGATGGGAACATCAGTTTTTCTGACTCCTTGAAGATGGAGATGGTCCGGTGCAGAGGCTCCGCAATGTGCTCCATTATAGAATAGGGCGTAGTCCGGATATTTCTGTACGAATGCACGGACGTCATCGTAACTGAAAATATTCTCATCCATGAGTTGGGGGATGTGATCTTTATGGGCGATAGTGAGGTGATCCGGCAATATGGGATAAGGGTTAACGCATATTCTGTTTGCAGTGATGGTTTCCAGTGCTTTCTGCTCCTTAGGCTGGTTTTCCTTGCACAGGAAACAGGGGCGTGCTTGGATGCTGTCCTTATCCACTTTGGCGGTAGTCGAAACCGCACGCTGTGCATTGCACTGTACCACAAACGTGTAGCCGTTTATGGACAGTTCCTTGGTCTGTATAGTCTGTAATGCCTCGTGGTTGTGGTGTGCCAGTGGCCAGCACGCCAGTTGGCTGTCTATAAATTGCTTGATTTCATTCCGGTTCTTCAGCTCTTCTGTATATTTTTTGCGGATTCCCAGTTCACGGGTGCGCAGGCTGTCTTTGTAGTGATTGTTGGCATTGGTCTGCTCTATGCTCAGGGCGGCATCCGAGTTCCCTTCCCAGCGGCGGCACAGATAGAGTACATCATAGATTCTTCCTATCTTATATTGGCGCGAGAAAATGAGTCCCAGGGCATAATCTTCTCCGTAGCTGACATTGGGCACGCCTGTTTCACGCAGGATAGGTGTGAAGAATGCGCGCGGAGCTCCCAGACCGTTGATGCGCAATGCGTTATTGTGTCCGTTCTCTTTCGTCCACTCGCTATGGTCTATCACTCCCGGAGCGATGGTGTTCAGCCGGAAGTCCATCATGCGGTAAGTTCCTATTACCATGGCGCATTGCTCTTTGTAGAACGTGTCTACGATGGTTTGCAGGGTATGGGTGTCGCTGTACAGGTCATCGCTGTCAAGCTGTATGGCGAAGCGTCCGCACCGGGGGTGGTTGATTGCGAGGTCCCAGCATCCCCCTATGCCCAGATCGGTACGTTGGGGCTGAAGGTGGATTACCGCTTTGTTGTCCTTGTATTGACCGATGATTTCTGTGGTTCCGTCTGTCGAGTGATTGTCCACGACGATGATGTTGAATGGAAAGCGTGTTTCTTGTGCGAGTGCCGACCGGATGGCATCGTCAATGGTACGGGCGCGATTGCGCACGGGGATGATGACGGAGGCTTCATATTCGAAATTTCCTTTCTTTACATCCGTTTCCACACATATGGGTTCAAGGAGGGCATTGATGGATTTCAAGTATCGTGTGAATGCTTCTTCCATTTCTATCTGTACCTCCCTGTTACGGGGATTTACGTAGTCGAACTGCTTTTCGCCGGACAGGCGGTTGTCGCTTTCTGTTTCCGTATAAAGATATTCGTTGATATGTACCAGATGAGAATGGAGGGTAAGGAACAGACGCAGTTCATAAAGGGCGGCATACTTTCTTTCCTCTGTCATTTGGAGACTGGCGAGGATGAATTCCGTTCTGTTGAATATCAGTAGCGGACCGAAGTCGAAATCATCACGCACACTGCCGGGTTGGTAGTCGTTGACGGGATGTTTCTTCTTTTCTCCGTTTTTCCATTCATGATGGTCGGCATAGACCATGCCGCATTCTCTGTCCTGCAGGAAGTCCGTCATGCGTTCCAGTGCCTTGTAAGCCAGTTCCAAAGCAGAAGTTTTGGTATAGAGCAATATATAAGGTGTGTCTGCTTTTTCAGCAATCATCTTCATTGTCTTAGAACTGGTTAGTGAATCAACAGGTAATATTTCGCATCCTTCGGGGGTGGATAATGTCTTGTTGGGTTCGATATTCAGCAGATAGATTTTGTTGACTATGCTACTTTCTTTTAGAGCATGGATTGTCTGTTCTGCCGCTGTGCTTTCCCTATAAGGAATAAAGCAATTAATTGTTTTTCTCATTGTTAAAAAGTATTTCTCACGGCAAAGATAGGTAATATATCTTATTTTTTCTCTACCTTTGTACGCTAATTGTCTTTTAAATATAAATGGAAACTCCGAAAACAGCATTACTTGGCAGGACATTGGATGAGATTCAACAGATTGTGAGGAATCTGGGAATGCCTAAATTTGCCGCAAAGCAGATTACGTCTTGGTTGTATGATAAAAAGGTGGAAACGATAGACGAAATGACCAATTTGTCATTAAAGCATCGCGAAGCATTGAAAGAAGGGTATGAGGTGGGAGCATCTGCTCCGGTGGAAGAAATGCGTTCGGTAGACGGTACGGTGAAATATCTTTTCCGTACACCGGCTCATAATTTTATTGAAGCGGTTTATATACCCGATGAGGACCGGGCTACTCTTTGCGTTTCCTCGCAAGTGGGATGCAAGATGAATTGTAAGTTCTGTATGACCGGGAAGCAAGGTTTTACAGCTAATCTGAGTGCCCATCAAATATTAAACCAGATCTATTCTATTCCTGAAAGGGAAAAGCTGACTAATCTTGTTTTCATGGGTATGGGAGAGCCTTTCGACAATCTGGATGAGGTGTTGAAAGTGCTTGAGATTCTGACTTCAGAATATGGTTACGGTTGGAGCCCGAAACGCATCACTGTTTCTTCTGTGGGTTTAAAGAAAGGACTGGAGCGCTTTCTGAATGAAAGTGATTGTCATCTGGCTATCAGTATGCATACTCCGATTCCTTCGCAACGAAGGGATTTAATGCCTGCCGAGAAAGCTTTTTCCATTACGGAAATTATTGATATATTGCATAATTATGATTTTAGCAAACAGCGGCGTCTGTCTTTTGAGTATATCGTATTCAAAGGGGTGAACGATTCACTTATTTACGCTAAAGAGATTGTGAAACTTTTGCGCGGCATTGAATGTCGTGTCAATTTGATCCGGTTTCATGCCATTCCTAATGTGGATTTGGAAGGGGTAGATATGGAAACAATGGTTGCCTTCCGTGATTACTTGACGCAGCATGGCGTATTTGCTACGATCCGTGCTTCAAGAGGAGAAGATATTTTTGCTGCTTGTGGAATGTTGTCAACGGCTAAACAACAGAAGGAGAAAGGTGTTACATTACAGTAAA
>ERZ791740.704-NODE-704-length-24316-cov-15.221219_pt1 | contig 24316 bp, 20 predicted proteins | sample MGYA00510041_ERZ791740 | MGnify/ENA primary metagenome ERZ791740 (study PRJEB30046, sample SAMN00791959) | human gut metagenome | study: EMG produced TPA metagenomics assembly of the A metagenome-wide association study of gut microbiota in type 2...
TTTTGATAGGAAAATCGGTTGCATAAATTGGAAATGCGTGGTATAATGAGTTTATGTGGTAGTTAGTCTGCCCTACAAATCGGAATTTAATGTAGTAGGTGAAAATATGAACGCTGATTTCAGAATAAACGGAAAAGTGATAGAAACAGAAAGGCTCATTCTTAGACCATTCAGACAAACCGATTTGGAAGATTTTTATGAATATGCGTCCGTCGAAGGCGTTGGTGAGATGGCAGGCTGGAAACACCATGAAAGTATTGCCGAATCTCAGAGTATTATGAATTCATTTATCAGCAATGATAAAGTATTTGCAATTTGCTTGAAGGAAAACAATAAAGTAATCGGTACTGTTGGCATAGAAAAGTATGGGTTAGAAGATGCTTTAACAGAATTCAAGGATTACTACGGCAGAGAATTAGGTTATGTTTTGAGTAAAGACTATTGGGGAAACGGGCTTGTACCCGAAGCTGTAAATGCAGTAATAGATTATTTGTTCAATGAATTGGATTATGATTTTCTGCTTTGCGGTTATTATAACTTTAATGAACGCTCTAAACGAGTTCAGGAAAAATGCGGCTTTAAACCATATCGTTCTTTGGCTATGACAACACAAATGGGAACAAAAGAACAAGGTACTTTAATGTTGTTGATGAATCCAAAGAAAAATATCAAATTGGTTTTTTCTCATCGGGAAACTTTAATCTTCGAATAAACGTTAAATTCCTATTTATCGAGCAGTATAACACACAAGGAGTAACCGTCACTGTTGTTCCTTTTCCTATACCCCCCGAGTCGCAAGGCTCTTTTTTATGCGGTTTTGCTCACGCAACCGTCCGAGAACGTTTTAACATTATTTCATCGTGCTTGACTGCACGATTTCGGCAAGTTGTTGCCCGTTGCGTTACAGCTCGTTTTGCAAAAACGGTTGAAAAAAGTGGAAATTCGTGGTATAATGAGTTTATAGGGTAGTTAGTCTGCCCTACAAATCGGAATTTATGGTGAAATAATGTTTGAAGTGACTTTAGCGGATATTAGAAAAATAGCAAACGAATATAGTATAGATGAATGCCCTACTGCTTTTTATGAACTACAGCGATATAACTATGATGAAGAGAATAAGGATTCAAAGGAATTACGACTTATCATCAAAGTGGTTTTTGAAAAGCATTCTGCTGTTGTTATCCGGTTCAAAAACGAACGGAATGTAACAAAGGAACACATTGAAGCCCAGTGTCGTTTTGCTGTTCAACTGTCAAAGGGCGGAATAAAAACTCCCTATATATACCATATCGACGGACATTACGCAAATGACTATCACATTAATGGATATGATGTTATTGTTACAATAGAAGATTTTTGTGACGGAGAAGTAAAAGCAGTTGACGAAAAGATTGCTCGTATGACGGGCGTATTGCTTGCACAAATGCATAATGTTTCAGAGAAAATGAATCTTCATGTGTATGATAAGGTGATGTTTAATCCGCTTTTACGAAATGAATTATTCGATATATCCGTATTTTCCGAGAACAAAGAAATACTGAGAGAAATTGAACCGTCCCTCTACGATGAAATTGAATCAATAACAGAAAGTTACCTAAGAAAAATAGAAGTATTCAAGGAAGAAACTCAGTATGCGGTACAAGGAGATATAAGCCTTTGCAATCTGTATATCACTGACGATAGTGAAATGGGCGTGTTTGATTATAATAACAGCGGCGATAATGTGTTGTTCTACGATGTAATCATGCAGGCTGTTTTTGAATCAAGGCTTATGGACTATAAAGATGATTATCCCGAAAGAGAGCAGAATATTCTATCTGCTTTTCTAAACGGATATGATAGTGTACGTCCCTTTACAAATCTTCAAAAGGATATATATCCTTATTTGTGTGCAGTTATTTCTGCCTATTGGCTGGGCGATATGAGCTTTGATGAGGGGAATCTTAAAAGCCTAATAGAAAAGAAACAAGCAGATGCGATTTGCCGGTTTATGAATAATATGCGTAATCGCCTTATTGATTTACAAGAATTTCCGTTGTTCGGTTGAATCTTGATTTATCTATCCGATATATTCCCATTTATCGAGCACCTTAACACAACAAAGGAGCAACAACGGTTGCTCCTTTTCCTATACCCCCCGAGCCGCAAGGCTCTTTTTTATGCGGTTTACGATGTCAGCTCAATGGTATTTTGATAGGAAAATCGGTTGCATAAATTGGAAATGCGTGGTATAATGAGTTTATAGGGTAGTTAGTCTGCCCTATAGATCGGAAATTACGGAGGTTGATTATGCGATTAGACGGATTTGGATTGTTTGTTGAAGATATGGCGAGAATGATTAGATTTTATAGAGATGTTCTTGGTTTTGAGATTAAAGAATGCGAAGATACATCAAATGTTTATCTTGTTAAGGACGGAACATTGTTTTTGCTGTATGGAAGAAAAGATTTTGAAAACATGACGCACAGAAAGTATGAGTATATAAAAGGCATGAATGGTCATAGTGAAATTGCGCTCTATGTTGATACTTTTGAAGAAGTGGATACGGCATACAATAATGCTATAAAAAATGGTGCAACATCTGTATTAGAACCAGAGCTTGAACCATGGGGACAAAGAACTTGCTATATTGCTGACCCGGAAGGTAATCTGATTGAGATTGGTTCTTGGAATAAGTCATACGAGGAAAAAGATTTATAAATTTCCGTTTATCAAGCAGTATAACACACAAAATAAGTAACCGTCACTGTTGTTCCTTTTTATATTTCTGAGCCATAAGGCTTTTTATGCGGCTTTGCTACGCAATGGCTGAGAACGTTTTAACATAAAAACTTTTGCCGGTAGGCAAAAGACGGCGTACCGCCGTGTCGGTTGACACCGACTTGATTTTATGTTATAATACAAATAAAGAGGGAAACGACAGACGGTCGCTCCCTAAGTTGGTAAAAAATAACCGCCTTCGGTTTGCGACGTGGGGCGGTTATTTCTTTTTATAAAAAGAAATAATTGTGAATATCATAACTGTGAAAGCAGTAAGAAATATTCCTATCTGTATCAGATCACTTAGCGTTATGTACACAGCTTCACCTCCTTTCAAAGTGCTTTCGCGCTTTCGGGAGATGAATTGACCGCCTATCGTCCAAGGTTTCCCTCGAGAGTATTTTAGCATATTATCGGGAGAAATGCAACTTGTCCTGACTTGACACCGACTTGATTTTATGTTATATTATAGATACAAAAAGAGGGAAACGACAGACGGTCGCTCCCATTAAAGAATTAGTTATGAAATAACCGCTTTAGTTTGGTCGCTATGGGCGGTTATTTCTTTTTATAAAAAGAAATGATTGTGAATAGCATAACTGTGAAATGTGAGATTTATATTTGTCAACTTCTGCAACAATGCTTGCATAACAGTCCGAGAACGTTCTAACATCACTTCATCATGCTTGACTGCACGATGAAATAATGTTATAATCTATTATGGTATGCTGTCTTTTATGGTATACTGTCTTTGCAACAGGACTTTGGATAAGAAACGGAGAAACAGCTTGACTAAAGAGATAAACAAGGAAGAACTGCTTGTTCAGCAGGAATATATAGAAAAAGTAAAAGTGATAAACGCAAAGCGTGAGCAGATGCCGATGGCACACGTCCACAGCTTCGGCTGTCAGCAGAATGTGAGTGACGGCGAAAAGATCAAGGGTATGCTTGCACAGATGGGTTACGGCTTTACGCCTGAAACCGCATTTGCGGATCTTATCCTTTTCAATACCTGCGCCGTAAGAGAAAACGCAGAGGACAGAGTTTTCGGCAATATAGGCGCACTCAAAAAGCTGAAAGAGAAAAACAGAAATCTCATAATTGCGGTCGGGGGCTGTATGGTACAGCAGGAGCATATAGCACAGAGAATGAGAAAATCGTTCCCGCAGGTCGATATAATTTTCGGCACTCACGTTATGCATACCTTACCGCAGATGATATACGAAAAGCTCAGCGAGAACCGCAGAACGCTGTCTATCCCCGAAAGTGACGGTGTTATTGCCGAGGGACTTCCCGTAATAAGAGAAAGCAAGGTAAAGGCAAGCGTGCCGATAATGTACGGCTGCAACAACTTCTGCACCTATTGTATAGTTCCCTTTGTAAGAGGCAGAGAGCGTTCACGCAGACCCGAAGAGGTCATAGCCGAAGTAAAAGGGCTTATAAATGACGGATATAAGGAAATACTACTGCTCGGACAGAACGTGAATTCTTACGGCAAGGAATATGATTTCGGCTTTGCAAAGCTGCTTTCCGAGCTTGATAAGATACCCGGAAAATATAAGCTCAGCTTTATGACATCTCACCCTAAGGACTGCACGCACGAACTTATAGATACGATAGCTGACAGCAGGCATATATCATATCATCTGCACCTGCCCGTACAGTGCGGAAGCGACAGAATTTTAAAGGAAATGAACCGCCACTATGACACGGCGCATTATCTTGAGCTTATCGAATATGCAAAAAAACGCATACCGAAGGTAGCACTCACTACAGATATTATAGTAGGCTTCCCCGGCGAAACTTATGAGGATTTTCTCGGCACTGTGGAGCTTATGAAAAAAGTACGCTATGATTCCGCATATACCTTTATTTACAGCAAGCGTGAGGGAACAAAGGCGGCGGCTATGCCCGACCCCATAAGCGATGAGGATAAGGGAAAGTGGTTCAGACAGCTTCTTGATGTGCAGAACTCTATCGGTGAAAAGGCTTACGAACGTTTTGTCGGAGATGAGGTCGAGGTTCTGTGCGAGGGCATCGGCAGAACGGCTGACGGACTTATGACAGGCCATTCCCGCCACGGTGTTATCGTTGATTTCAACGGCACAAGGGATATGATAGGAAAGTACGTCACGGTAAGAATACAAAAGGCTCTGCCCTGGGCAGTCACAGGCGAGCTTGTAAGCGTGAATGACTGAATTTTCACAATCGGTCGGGAATCCCCGTCAGATATATATTTTTAACAGCCGCAAAAGCGGAAAGAAAGGAAAAATAAAATGGACGCAATCAAAGCAGCAAGAGAGCTCGGTAAGGCTATACAGGCAGACGAGCGTTATGTACGTTATAACGAGGCAATGAAGGCAAATGACGCTGATATGGAGCTTCAGGAGCTTATAGGTGAATTCAACCTTGCACGTCAGAACGTAGCGCTTGAAATGAGCAAGTCAAAGGAAGAGCAGAACAAGGAAAAGCTCGACACACAGAACAAGGAGATGCAGAGATTATACACTCTCGTTATGCAGAACGAGCATATGGCTGATTTCACAATGGCAAAGGCTGATATGGATAAGCTGTTACACGAGATTAACGGCATTATCGCACTGTGCTGTGACGGTGAAGACCCTGATACCTGCGAGGTACAGGCAGGCGGATGCTCAGGCTCATGCTCGACCTGCGGAGGATGCCACTGATTGCCTTGACTGAATGGCATTGATAGTATGGCGTTGTAAGATTAAACAATAAAACCGAAAGGAATGAAACTCTTGAAAGCAGGAAACAGCGGAGAAAAGCTCACGCCTATGATGCAGCAGTATGTTGAAATCAAGGCAAATTACAAGGATTATATATTATTCTATCGTCTGGGCGATTTCTATGAAATGTTCAACGAGGACGCAATGGTAGCGTCAAAGGAGCTTGAGCTGACGCTGACATCAAGAGCGGGTACGCCCATGTGCGGCGTACCGCATCATTCTGCGGAAGGCTACATAAAAAAGCTGATAGATAAAGGCTTCAAGGTAGCTATCTGCGAGCAGACAACCGACCCTGCGTTATCAAAGGGACTTGTAGAGCGTGATATAGTAAGGCTTGTAAGTGCAGGCACGGTCATAGAAGCGTCAATGCTTGAGGACGGCTCGAATAACTATATTTCCTGTATCTATGTCGGAGAAAACGGCACAGGTATGGTGTTTGCCGATATTTCAACGGGCGAGGTGCACGCAGTCGAAAAGGCAAATTCAAAAAAGACCGACGAGGATATAATAGCACAGTTCTCACAGTATACCCCCGTTGAGCTGCTATTCAATGCGGAGTTTCTGAATCGGAAACAGGCATATACTTTTATAAGGAACCGTTACGGAAAATGCTCTGCGGAACAGCTTTCCGATGAGGATTTTTCCATAGATGACGTATCCGAGATAACCGCACAGTTCGGCGGCACGGCAGATGAAATAGGCCTTGCCGGAAAGGATAACGCATTAAGAGCTTTATGCGCTTTGCTGCGCTATTTGTATAAGGCACAAAGAAGCGGAGCAAAACGTTTTGTAAAGCTGAACGTACACAGCAGCGGCGAATTTATGCAGCTTGGACTTGCCACAAGAAGGAACCTTGAGCTGACATCGACAATGAGAAGCGGCGAAAAGAAAGGCTCGCTTCTGTGGGTGCTTGATAAGACCGATACCTCAATGGGAAGAAGAAAGCTAAGACAGTGCATAGAGCAGCCGCTTACAGATACGGCGGCTATCATACGCAGACACGATGCGGTAGAAGCGCTCATAAACAATTCTGCGGCACTGTATGATATAAAGACCGACCTTGCGAAAGTCTATGACCTTGAACGTCTTATGACAAGGATAATCTACAAGGCGGCAAACGCAAAGGATGTAAAGGCGCTCGGTGCTACCTGCAGGATACTTCCTCAGCTTAAAAGCGACCTGTCGCAGATAAGCACACAGCTTACAAGAAGCCTTGATAAGAAGATAAGCCCTCTTGACGATATTGCGGATTTAGTAGAAAGAGCGATAGCCGATGAACCGCCCGCACTGATGAAGGACGGCGGTTATATAAAGAACGGCTTCAATGAGGAACTTGACCGCCTGAGAAATATCACAGGCGGCGGCAAGGATCTGCTCGCTCAGATAGAACAGCAGGAAAAAGAGGCTACCGGCATAAAGAATCTGCGTGTCGGCTATAACCGTGTGTTCGGCTATTATATCGAGGTTTCAAAGGGCAACGTGTCGATGGTGCCCGACAGATATGTAAGAAAGCAGACGCTCACAAACGGCGAGAGATACATTACCGATGAGCTTAAGAAGATAGAAAACGAGATACTCGGCGCAAACGATAAGATACTTGCACTCGAGGCGGCGATATTTGCCGAGGTGCGTGAATTTATCGCACAGCGGCTCGACCTTATCCAGCAGACCGCCGAATCTGTAGCGGCGCTTGATGTGCTGTGCAGTTACGCCGTTGTATCTATAGAAAACAACTACTGCCGTCCGATGATGGCAAATGACAGCGTCATAGAGATAAAGGACGGAAGACACCCCGTTGTTGAGAAGATGGTCAACGAGATACTTTTCACCCCGAATGACGTTTACCTTGATGTTAAAAGCAACCGCCTGATGATAATCACAGGCCCGAATATGTCGGGTAAATCCACGTTTATGCGGCAGGTAGCCGTGATAGTCCTTATGGCGCAGATAGGCTGCTTTGTGCCTGCAAGCTACGCAAGACTCGGAGTAGTGGACAGGATATTCACCCGTGTCGGTGCAAGCGATGATTTGTCCGCAGGTCAGTCCACCTTTATGGTCGAGATGACCGAGGTTGCAACTATCCTTAACGAAGCGACCAGAAACTCGCTCGTTATCCTTGACGAGATCGGCAGAGGAACATCGACCTACGACGGCGTATCGATAGCAAAAGCGGTAGCCGAGTACATAAGCTCAAAGGCTATCGGCTGCAAGACGCTTTTCGCAACGCATTACCATGAGCTTATTTCGCTTGAAAACGAGCTTGACGGTGTGCGCAACTACAGCGTAAAGGTAAAGCGAAGCGGCGAGGATATAAAGTTCCTGCACAAGATAGTCGAGGGCGGCACGGACGACAGCTACGGCATAGAGGTCGCACGCCTTGCAGGACTTCCGAAGAAAGTCACAGACAGAGCAAAACAGCTTCTTGCCGAACTTGAAAAAGCACCGAAAATACAGCGTGAGCTTGAACTCAGAGCCGAGGAGGAATCCGAAAGCCAGATAGACTTCGAGGCAACAGGCAGGCAGAACGTTATAGCCGAGATAAAAAACCTCGACCTTGACGATATGACGCCGAGAGAGGCTTACGCAAAGCTTGAAGAACTAAAAGCAATGTTATAAAGAAAAGGAAAATCAATGCCCGAAATCAGACTGCTTGATAAAAGCGTAGCGGAGCTTATTGCGGCAGGCGAGGTCATAGAACGCCCGTCCTCCGTAATAAAGGAGCTTGTGGAAAATTCAATAGACGCAGGCGCACGGCATATCACCGTTGAGATAAAACACGGCGGTATCAGCTATATGCGTATAACGGACGACGGTTGCGGCATAGCTTACGAACAGATGCCGACAGCCTTTCTCCGTCATGCCACAAGCAAGATTCGCACAGGCGACGACCTTACAGGCATAATGACGATGGGCTTCAGAGGAGAAGCGTTAGCGTCCGTTGCGGCGGTCGCAAAGATAGAGATGATGTCACGGCAGGACGGCGATGAACTCGGCGGACGTTACATTATCGAAGGCGGCGAGGAAAAGGAACACGAATCCTGCGGCTGTCCCACAGGCACGACTATCGTGATAAAGGAGCTTTTCTACAACACCCCCGCACGACTTAAATTCCTCAAAAAAGACATATCCGAGGGCAATTTCATAGCGGCGACGGTCGACAGACTTGCCCTTTCCCACCCCGATATTTCCTTCAGATTCATAAGAGATAACAAAAGCGTCAGAATGACATCGGGTGATGGTTCGCTCTTATCTGCGGCAAAGGCGGTATTTGGCAGACAGTTTGCCGACAGCCTTATTCCCGTTGACTTTTCGCTTAACGGCATAGATGTAAGCGGTTATGTTTCATCTCCGCTTTTCTGCCGTAACAGCAGAAGTATGCAGACGTTTTTCGTGAACACAAGATATATAAAAAGCACCACCTGTATGGCGGCACTTGAGGAGGCATACCGTAACAGTATGATGGTCGGAAAATTCCCTGCCTGCATACTGAACATATCGCTTTCTCCCGAAACTGTTGATGTAAACGTACACCCCGCAAAGACCGAGATACGCTTCGCTTACGAAAAGCCTGTGTTCGATGCGGTGTATTTTGCGGTAAAGAACGCACTGGTGAATGCCGCAGACGATAAACGGCAGATAGAGCTTGAAAAACCGAAGAAATACGATAACGCAGACGATTATTTCAGGCACAACCCCGAAATAATAAAGCGTGAACAGCAGACGCTCGCACATATCCCCGTAACGCTTCCGCTTTTGTCTGAGGAACGTCCGGTCGTTGATATAAAGCCGGAAGAACCGGCCGAAACGGTAAAGGGTGAAAAAATATACGGCGACAGCACAATAAAGCCCGTTTCACTGCACAGCACACGCTCGGACTACAGCGCAAAGCCCGAAGAAAATACAGGTGAAGCTATTGACGAAATACCTTTGCCAAAAGAGCCGCACATTCCGTCATATAAGGCGGTAAGCAGCAGTGTTGTTGTCACCGTTGACGATGATACAGACGATATTCCCGTAACAGCACCGCAAACTGACGAAGGCTTCAGATTTATAAACGCAAAGCCGATAACGGTTGAAAGGATAGACGAGCCGAAGCCCGAAAAAACAAGTGTTCGTGTTATCGGAGAATTTTTAAAGACCTATATACTGTGCGAGGCGGACGAGGAGCTTATAATAATCGACAAGCACGCCGCCCACGAACGCATAAGGTTTGAAAAGCTGAAAGAGGAATTTATCACCACCTCACAGCTTCTTATCGACAAAACCGAGCTTAAGCTGTCGCCCGAAGAATACGAGGCACTGCACGAGTATTACGAATATGTGGAGCAAAGCGGTATAGAGCTTGTTTTCTGCGATGACAGCACAGTGCAGATAACCGCAATGCCGTCCGTAGTGAAATGCTCGCCGCAGGAAATAGTATCCGATGTCGCACAACGGCTTATGAACACTGCCACCGACCAGAAAGGCGCTCTCTTTGACGATATGCTTCATACGATGGCTTGCAAGTCGGCGATAAAGGCGCACGATGATACGGATATTCTCGAATTGCAGGCGCTTGCCGACAGAGTGATGAATGACAGGACAATACGTTTTTGTCCGCACGGCAGGCCGGTTATGACCTCGCTTTCAAAATACAGGATAGAACGCTTCTTCAACAGGAGTTGAGTTATGGATAAACAGTTTATCGTAGTGGTGTGCGGACCTACCGCTTCCGGCAAGACCGCTCTTTCGGTCGAGCTTGCAAAAAGGCTTTCCGGCGAGATAATCTCAGCCGATTCAATGCAGATATACAGAGGTATGAACATAGCCACCGCAAAGCCCACAGAGGAGGAAAAGCAGGGCATACCGCATTACCTTATGGATTTTCTCGACCCTCACGACAGCTTTTCGGTAGCCGACTATGTTAAGGCGGCACACGGTATTATCGCAGATATAGCGGCACGAGGAAAGCTTCCGATAATAACCGGAGGCACAGGACTTTATATAAGCTCTCTTATCGACAATCTCAGCTTTGAGGAAACCGAGTGCGACTACGCATACCGTGACGAACTGCGTAAGCTGGCACAGGAAAAGGGCAACGGCTTTCTGCTCGGAATGCTCCGTGAAATTGATTCCGAAACGGCGGAAAAGCTTCACGAGAATAATCTCAACAGGATAATAAGAGCGCTTGAGGTCTACAAGACTACGGGAAAGACAATGAGCGAGCAACAGCGCCTTTCAAGGCTTGCCCCTTCGCCGTATGAGCCGTGTATGATACAGCTTGACTATGACAGGGAAACGCTGTACGACCGCATAAACAGGCGTGTTGACATAATGCTTGCCGAAGGACTTGTCGAGGAGGCAAGGCAGTTTATGAAACAGTCTGATTATCCCACTGCGGCGCAGGCGATAGGCTATAAGGAGCTTATGCCGTATCTTAAAGGCGAAAGCCCTCTTACACCTTGCGTAGAGCGGCTGAAGCAGGAAACCAGAAAATACGCAAAGCGTCAGCTTACATGGTTTCGCCGTGACGAAAGAATCCATTATATCAAGGCTGACGGAGGAAAGAACTTTTCGCAGATTGTTGACGAGGCAATAGATTATATCGGCAGTGTAAGAAACAAAAGCAAGTGAAATTCTCACTTGTCGAAAAAATCTCCCCAAACTGCCATAAAGCTATGGAATTTTCAATCAATATGTGTTACAATATAAGTTAAGCTATCTGTAGCTGTGATTTATCACAAAAACAGTTATGATTTTATTTTATTTTATGTTCCGCAAAAAAGCGGAGAAAAGAAAGGACGTAATCAAAATGGCAAAGGAACTCAATTTACAGGACGTATTTTTAAATCAGGCGAGAAAAGAGAAGATACCTGTAACTATCTACATTACAAACGGCTTTCAGTTCAAGGGACTTGTAAGAGGTTTTGACAATTACACTGTCATCCTTGATACAGACGGAAAGCAGAACCTGATATACAAGCATGCTATCTCGACAATAACACCTCTCAGAGCTGTATCCATCCTTGACGCATTCGACAGGACGGACAGCGAAGACGTAAAAGAATAAGGGTATATGGACAGGACGTTAACAACAAAGCTTGTAACGGTGGTTCTTGCCGTATTCCTGCTCTTGACCATCGCAGGTCAGTTCTTTGCGGGAAACGACCACTCCTATAAAACAGAGGTGGCGCTGAAGTACGATTCTCAGGATACTATCGAGTTTTACGGGGTGTTCGCACGAAACGAGCATACCGTCAGCCGTAAGATAAACGGCACGATACAGTATGAGCATGAGGACGGCTCAAAGGTCGGCAAGAACAGCGTTATAGCCAATGCTTACGGCTCGGCGGCTGATATATCGCTTACTGCGGATATAAATAAGTTGAAAACGAGGATAGACACGCTGACAGACGCACAGAGCCTTGTCGGTACGGATAATTCTCAGATAGAGGCTTTTGACAAGCTGATAACAGAAAAGCACAGCAAGCTGATAACAGCTATAAACAACGGTGATTATACCGCCGTTTCACAGCTTAAATACGAAATGCTCAACCTGCAGAGCAAGCGTGATATGGTCAAGGGCAAGGTGAATGATTATTCATCGGTGATTTCGGCGCTCAACTCAAAGATAAAGACGCTTGAGGGCAGGATTTCGGCTTCGCCCGTTCAGGTCACGGCTGATGAAACAGGCTATTTCGTAAGCAGCATCGACGGGTACGAGAGCAAGATAACATACGATAACATCGACAGTATAACGCCTGCGGAGATTTCCGAAACGGTAAAGACACCTGAGCTTACAACAGCATCCGGCGACATAATCGGCAAGATGATAGACGATTATAAGTGGAAGCTGGCGGCGACCTTTACAGAAGGTCAGGCGGCTGTACTTACGGAAAATACAAATGTACGGCTGATACTCGGCGCAGACCAGACAGAGATAACCGCAAAGGTCGAAAATGTCGAAAAGTACGACAACGATTATGTTGCGATATTCTCTGCAGACGATCTGAATTCGGTTATCGCCTCGTCAAGAGTCGGCAGGTTCAAGCTGCTTGTAGACAGCTATAACGGTATACGCATAGCTTCGTCCGCTATCCATTTTGACAAGGAAAACAACATCGGAGTCTATGTGAAAAAAGGCTCTCAGGCTTACTTCGTACAGGTAGACCGCATATATTCAAGCGAGGATTATGTCATTGTCCGTGATACTTCGGGACAAGCGGGTTATCTGTCGCTTTACGATGATGTTATAGTTGAAGGGAAGGATCTTTATGACGGAAAGAATCTCTAAATCCGCCGAAGAAACAACGCTTGAGGATATAAAGCTGAATTTTACGGCTGTAAAACAGAACATAGCCGAAGCTATGGATAAAGCAGGACGATGCGATACGGTTCGCATTATGGCGGTCACAAAAACAGTACCCTGCGAAAAGATAAATTATGCCGAAAGTCTTGGCATAGACCTTCTGGGTGAAAACAGAGTACAGGAATTTCTCGGAAAATACGAAAATTATTCGGAAAAATCCGAAATTCACTTCATCGGGGGCTTGCAAAAAAACAAAGTAAAGTATATAATTGATAAGGTGAGTATGATACATTCGGTCGACAGTGTCGAGCTTGCGGCTGAGATAGACCGCAGAGCAGGAAGTCACGGACTTGTAAAGGACATACTCCTTGAGATCAATATAGGCGGCGAGGAGTCAAAGGGCGGTATTGCACCGTCTGAGCTTATTGAAACGGCAAAAGCTGTATCCGGGCTTGAAAACGTCAGGATAAGAGGGCTTATGACCATTCCGCCTGTGAATTGCGACGAAAAGTATTTTGCGTCAATGCAGGAGCTTTTTGAAAATTCAAAGCAGAAATATTCTTTTCTGTCCGGCATGGATACGCTGTCAATGGGTATGTCGGGCGATTATGCAACAGCCGTAAAGTACGGCTCAACGTTAGTCAGGATAGGCAGCGGTCTTTTCGGCTACAGAAATTATTCGAAAATATAAAAACGGAGGAACAAACAATGAGCGCATTAGAAGGACTTAAAAATTCAATCAGAAGATGGGGCGGATCGGATGACGATGAGAGCTACTCAAACGAGCTTGAATCCGCAAAGGAAGAACCTGTGCAGGAGGCTCCTTCACGCAGTTCTTCACAGGCTTCAAACGCAAATAAGATATACACCTATAACGCAAGCACAACTCTGCACCTTGTTGTAAACAGACCCAAGAAGCTGTCCGATACAGCCGAGATAGCAGAGCTTTACAAGAACAAGACAACGGTTATCCTTATGCTCAACAACACAAATAAGGATATAGCTACCCGTATCATCGACTTCTTAGGCGGTGTAAGCTACATAACGGGCGGCGAGATAAAGAGGATCGCAGATACAACATACGTTCTCGCACCTTATAACGTTGATATTTCAGGCGAATTCATAGACGAAATCAGCAGCATTTCGGGCGAGGATATTTTCGACGATCTGGACTGATATGGCAGACCGTGAACTTGTCAAAGATATACAAAATGCGTCGAGGGACTGCCTTGACAGATCCCGCCCGTATTTTACCCGTTTTCTGTCCGAAAGCGAGCTTGCACAGATAAGAGCTGTCGGTATCCCGAAAGGGCTTACGGCATTGCTTTGTGCAGGCGCAGGAAATGCAGATCCGCGCAGATGCTGTCTTGGACTTTTCCCGTCATATTATTTTGACGGCAGTGCGATTTCCGATACATCCTACGCTGTTGTGTCCGATGAAAATACGGCTGAACAGTTCCCGATAAAAGCGGTGACGTTCACCTTCAGAAAAGAGGACAGCATGACCCACAGAGATGTGCTGGGTTCGCTTATGGCGCTCGGTATCGAGCGTGACACTGTCGGGGATATTTTCGTTGCCGACGGGAAGGCGGCAGTGTTTGTCTACGAAAAGGTAGCGCCGCTTATTGCAGACAGTATAACGAAAATAGGCAGGGTAGGAGTGCAGGTGGATATTGGCATTACCGCAGGTTTTACTTTGCCCGCAAGAAAATATGAGGAGATGCGGTTTTCGGTAGCTTCAATGCGCCTTGACAATATTGTCAGATGCGTCGCCTGTACGTCAAGGACAGGCGCTGTGGAAAAGTATATTACGCCACAGCTTGTGACGCTGAACGGCACGGTATGTACCGATGTGTCAAAGCAGCTAAGCGAGGGCGATGTGTTTTCCGTCAGAGGAAAAGGCAAGTTCATATTGCAGTGTATCGGTGAAACAGGCAGAAAAGGTAATATACATATTACGATTAAAAAATATATTTAGAGTACATTTAGGAGGACTTTCCCGTGAATGCTAAAGATATAGTATCCAAAGAATTTGATACGGTTAAGCGTGGCGGTTACGATGCCGCCGAGGTAGATACTTTCTTAAAGGACGTATCTATCGAATACAAGAAACTGCAGAATGAAAACGAGGAGCTTGAAAAGAAGCTGGAGGTTCTTGCGGAAAAAATAAGAGAGTACCGTAAGGATGAGGACGCTCTGAGAGATGCTCTGCTCATTGCAAAAAAGCAGGGTATAGCTGTAGTGAACGAGGCTAAGGAAGATGCCGAAAAGATAAGAAAAGACGCTCAGGAAAAGGCTGAAAAGACTATCAAGGATGCGGACGCTCTTGCGGCAAAGAAGAAGGAGCTCGGTGAGAAGAATCTTGCCGAAGCAAACGCAAAAGCAAAGCAGACCGTTGACGATGCCAATGCAAAGGCTGCCGAGATTCACACAATTATGATGCAGCAGACTGAAAGAGAGCAGATTGTTCTCCAGAGAACAAGAAAAGAAGTGCAGGACTATACAAACAAGATTCTTGCCGCATACAGTGCACATATCGAGAATATAAAGGCTATGCCCAAGGCTTGTGAGAATGAGTTCGTGATAAATACCGTTAAGGAAGTTGAGGCGAGAAAGCCTGAGGACAGCGCATTTGCAAAGAAGCCTGCTCCTGCTCCGGCAAAGCCTGCGCCTGAAGCAAAGCCTGCACCCGAAGCTAAGCCTGCACCTGCTCCGGTAAAGCCCGCTCCCGAAGCTAAGCCTGCTCCCGCTCCCGAAAAAAAGGCGGAAGAAAAGGTAACGGGTGAATCTGTGCTGTTCAGCCTTAAAAACGAGAAGGAAGAAAAGAATGCTCCCACATCCGAACTTGAGTTCGGAAAGAACAAGTAATTATAATAACTGAAATAACGTCAGAAAAATACCGGACAACGAAAGGAATCGGAATTAATGCTATATATCGCTCTTGCGGCAGCCGCAGGACTTATCGGGCTTGACCAGCTGACAAAGATACTGATCGACAGTAATATGCAGCTTCACCAGTCGATACCGATAATATCATTCGGAGATACAAATGTACTGAATATCACCTACGAGAGAAATCCCGGAGCCGCTTTCAGTATCCTTGAGGGAAAACAGCTGTTTCTTATACTGTTTACGGCTGTGGTTATCGTTGTTATGCTGTATCTGATGCTTTCAAAAAGAGTGAAGAAGCCGACGTATATATGGTCCATGTCGCTTATAGTGGCAGGCGGTATCGGTAACCTTATCGACAGAGTGATAAGAGGCGAGGTAGTTGATTTTATCGATGTAAGGATAATCAACTTCGCCGTGTTCAATGTTGCGGATATATGCGCCGTTCTCGGAGCACTTGGATTACTGCTTTTTGTTGTAGCAGACGAGATAAAAGAGCAGAAGAACAAACGCTCGGCAAAGAAAAGTACAGCAGCCGGGGAAATAGAGAAATCAACAAACGAAGATAAATAACACCGCTATGGAGGGTAACGTTGCATTACGAATTTACCTGTAAAACAGGCGGCGAAAGAACAGACAAGTTTCTTGCATTGCAGGATACGGGAATAACCAGATCAGCAGCCGCCGCTCTTATTGAGCAGGGCTGCTGTCTTGTAAACGGGAAAATTGCCGCCAAGAATCAGAAACTCAAAACGGGAGATACAGTGACGCTTGATGTGCCGGAGGCTCAGCCTGCGGATATTCTGCCCGAAAATATACCTCTTGATATAGTCTACGAGGACAGCGACCTTCTGGTAGTGAACAAACCCAAGGGAATGGTGGTGCATCCTGCGCCGGGTCACTACAGCGGAACGCTTGTAAATGCGCTTATGTACCACTGCGGCGACAGCCTGTCAGGGATAAACGGGGTAATTCGCCCGGGTATAGTACACAGGATAGACAGGGATACGAGCGGACTTCTTATCGTAGCAAAGAACGATACCGCACACAATATACTTGCCGAACAGATAAAGGTACACAGCTTTACAAGGGAATATATGGCGGTCGTTCAGGGCGTTATAAAAGAGGACGGGACGGTCGATGCGCCGATAGGCAGACACAAGACCGACCGCAAGAAGATGTGCGTTACGACCGAGAATTCAAGAGAGGCGGTAACCCACTATTTTGTCGAGCAGACTTACAGGAACAATACGCTTGTAAGGCTTCGTCTTGAAACGGGAAGGACGCATCAGATAAGGGTGCATATGGCATATATCGGTCATCCGGTGACGGGTGACGAGGTGTACGGAAACGGCAGTCCGAAGTGGCTATGCGGACAGTGCCTGCACGCAAAAAAGATAGGATTTATCCACCCTGACGGGCGGTATATGGAATTTGACAGCGAGCTGCCCGACTACTTCAAAAAGCTGCTCGCAAACCTTGAAACGCAAAAGACAGAGATATAAACGGCTTGAACAAAGGAAAGAAACTATGGACTTCAAAAATGTGATAATAATGAGCGATCTTGACGGCACGCTCCTTGACGATAAGAAAGAGATTTCTCAAAGGGATATGGAATCAATAAACGAATTCTGCGACAAGGGCGGAATGTTCACGATAGCTACCGGCAGAGGCTATTCAATGGCACGGCCGGTTGCACAAAAGCTGAAGCTGAGGATACCTGCGGTCATCTTCAACGGGTCGGCGGTGTACGACTTTGACAAGGACGAATTCCTGTGGCAGAGCGAGGTTACGCAGAAAGCCAGAGATTACATAAAGCTGGTTATGGACAGGTTCCCCGATGTAGGCATAGAGGTGCTTCACAAGCACACGGTATATGTGCCGGCACTGAACGATGTTGAGAGGGCTCATATGGCACTGGAGAATGTACACGGAGATGTATGCAGGCTTGACGATATACCGCATGAGGGCTGGCTTAAGGTGCTGTTCGCCTACCCTGAGGACAAGATGCCTGAGCTTGCGAGGTTCATAGATGAGCATTGTGCCGATGGGACGAACAGGGTACTGTCTGCGCCGTTCTTCTACGAGCTTCTGCCCGAGGGCGTGAGCAAGGCTTACGGATATAAGCAGCTTCTGAGGGTGACGGGAAGCGAGGACAGGTTCACGGTGGCGGCAGGAGACTATCCGAATGACGCTGAAATGGTACGCAGTGCCGATCTGGGAGTTGCTGTAAGTAATGCACACGACGAGGTAAAATCATCAGCTGATGTAATAATAGGATCCAACAACGAGGATCCGATGACTCAGATCATAGATATAATCAGGAAAATGTGAGAAATCACGCTTTGAGCGACAAGTGATGAATTTCGATGAATTATAAAGCTCATTTTATCTAAATATTATAATAAAAGTAATTAACTGTAAGCGAAAATTGTTGAAGTCTGAATGTAATTATATGGGAATTCGAAGGAGTTTATGAGTAACGAACAGTTCGACAAGCAGAGCAAGGCATTAAGAGAATTTTTTATATTTACATATTTTAAGACGAAAGAATGCGAAAACAATCATAATGACTTAATACAGAATATATTTAAAAAGGCATATAACGATGCGACTATGATGGGTACTTATAATACTTTGATAAGTAAAGAGTTATCCGATGAATCATATTTAGCTTATTGTAATGCAACGAAATTGATAATGGGAGAAATTAACAGTGTAAAAGCCAATCGTTCGCCAAAGGTAAGTTTTGACACATGGCACAAAAAACTTGCGAGAAAATTATAGAATGTTATGATGGAGTGAACAGCAATAAAAGCATCTTTACAAACGGAAATGCGCAGAAATGGCTCAATATGGCGCTCAAATATTTATGGCTGCTTGGGGCTTTGCCGATTGACATAAAAGAGGAACGGCTTCACGCCCCGATTGACAGTTATATATTGCAAGAAGCTGTGGAATTTAAAGGCGGATGGAGTAACCTGCTCAGCAGATACGTTTTATTACAAAGGAAATAGTTGGAGTAAAATAAGCGATTACGATGATTATTTCGATTTGCAGAAAGTTATAAGAGTTATGGCGAAGCAAGGCGGGAAAACCGTTATAGAGCTGGAAAATGAGGCGTGGATCGAGATGGCAATCAAGAGGAAAAGGAGCTTGGCTCATAAGCGTGAAACGAAAGGAGTAAAGTATGAAACGTGAACCCGATTACAAGCTGAAAAAGCGTCTGGAGCGTATGGAACACGAAAAGAAGATGAACCGGACATATAACAGAAACTGGATAATATGTATCGGTTCGCTTGCAATTATCATATTGGCGATTTTTGTGTTCGGCGGGAAGTGAGGTCGAAAGACGGCAGTACGGCTGAGTCCGGCGAGTATACGGCTATAAAGGCGGATATGGATAGGTAAGTTCAAACATTTTGCTGCACCATCGTGGGAAGCTACGGTGGTGCTTTTTTCAAAAATATAAACGGATAATCAGATAATTCGTAGTCAATACTTGACAGATATTGTTCACGGTGATATACTTAAATAAAATCAATAAAAACATTTATAATTAATATTTGCGGAGAGAAATATGTGCAAGATGATGAATTACAATTTATGTAAACGGGGGGGGGCTTTCTGAAAGCACTCCTGTAAGTAATGCACAAAATTTCTGCGTAAAATTCAATATGGTAATTAAGGCATAGTCCATGTAGGGTGGACTGTGCCTTTTTATATTATCTGTTACAATGTATAGTAATCGGAATTTGTGTGCTTTTTTTGCCGTTATGAAAGTTGATTTTGCCTGACAGGTTGAAAGAGGGAAAAATATAAGGTATTATCAAATAAGAAGATTGCGGTTATTTTACAACTGTATACAGTCGCTTAAGGAGGAAAATTATGATTAAAAGTGTAAAAAGACTGGGTGCGGCAGTACTGTCGGCGGTTATGATGCTGACGGCTGTTGCTACGCCGCTGGGGGATAATCTGCCGACTGTGAGGGAGAGTACGAGTTTGACGGCTGGGGCGGCAATTTCTGCAAGTAAGTGGGGAACTGCGATAACAAATAAGAATGATTCACGTGTATCAAGTGCTTTGAATAATATTACTAGTCAACAAAAGAATATTAGTTCTACAGTGCAAAGCGGTAAATCTGTCAAAGATATGATTTATTATCTTGTTTTTGAGTCTGAATACGCAGTATATGGCGGTAAGACTATTCCAAATAATCACTGCAATGCTAATGCAGATGGTGGTCAATGGTTAGATACGTTTGCAGAAGAAACTGTGTATGGCTATAAAATAAATATGGCTTCAAAAAGAAGAGGTTGCTTTTGGTATGCTGGATATATATCAAATATAATTTACGGCAAAGATGGTGCAGGTGATTCGAATTCTGCAAATATTATCTGTAGAAACGGTGGTCTTACATCTAGTAGTTTAAAATCATTTATTACGAAATATCTACAAGCCGGTGAACACATCCGCATGGTGAGCAGTTCTAATTCATCACATTCAGTTTCTTATATTTCGTATGATGCAAATGGATTTTATTATTTGGATTATCTCGGATATAAAAATGAAAATGCAGGATTAAGATACATCACTTACGACAAATTCGTTAGTGTAGTAAATAGCTATAGTTACAAAGTATATGTGTACAACGCAAATACTGCTGAAAATAATTCATCAACACCTACTCCATCGCAGTCTGTAACAGACCACTATAAACTTACTTCTCCTGACGGCTACCAAACCATAAGAAAAGAAGCCTCAACAAATTCTGCTAACTTAGGCTCAATAAATGCTGGCAATATTGTATGCGTAACCAAATACAGCAGTGATAACAAGTGGGGATATTTAACGTACAACGGTGTTTCAGGTTGGATACGTTTGTATTATGTCGAAAAAACGGGAAGCACTCACTCATACGGTTCGTGGTATACAAAGACTTCGGCGACCTGCACGAGCGGAGGAACGGAAGAACGTAAATGCTCCTGCGGAGCGACAGAGAGCCGTTCGACTTCTGCGTTAGGACACAATTACGGAAGTACATATTTTGAGGCGGATCATCCGCATAAGTATGCGCATTTGTGTCAGAGATGCGGATATAAGGAGTTTACCGGCGGCAATTTAGCAATATACGAAAAATGCGATATATGCTATAATGAAAATTTACCGAGTAAACCATGTTTAAATATTTCATCAAATGGTTTTAAAGAATCTGATAACGTATCGTTTACATGGGATCCTACCGATAAAACAACACATTATAATTTAACTGTTGAGGTTTTATCAGGCGATGAATACAAGACTGTTTGCAGGCAGACATATGTTAACAGCGGTTTTCAAGCAACATTCGGAAAAGGGCAATATAGAGCTGTATTAGATTCATACAACAGCAATATGTTCCATCAGTATACTTCTGACTGGAGAGATTGGGTACACAATAGCAGCGATTATGTATACTTTGATATAGAATGCGCACATGAATTTTTGGAAGAAGTTGTGAGTCCGACATACGATAATGAGGGCTACACTCTTCATACCTGCACAAAGTGCGGTTACAGCTATAAGGATAATTATACGCCTGCGTTAAAGCCGACAGAATTAACCGGAGTGAAGGTAAAGACGCACGGCACTGCCTCGCTTACTCTTGCGTGGGATAAGAACGCAAGCGCAAAGGGATATATCATTGAGCAGTACAAGGGTGGTAAGTGGACGCAGATTGCAAAGACGAGCAGTAACACAGCGGTTACATATACTGTAAACGGACTTGCGGCGGACACGACATATACCTTCAGAATCAAAGCCTATGCTATTTCGGGCGAATCGGAGATATACAGCGACTATGTGAGAATCGCAGGCAAGACAAGGATAGCGAATGTTGCCTCGTTCAAGGGCAGTGCGGTTTCTGCAAGTGCGGTAAAACTCGACTGGAGCAAGAATGACAAGGCTACAGGCTATGTTATCGAGCAGTACAAGGGTGGAAAGTGGACGGCACTTGCTACAACAAAGAATAACACCACGCTTACGTTTACTGTGAAGGGGCTTGCAGAGGGTACGGCTTATTCTTTCAGAATAAAATCGTTCAGAAAGACGGGAAGTACGACTGAGTTTAGTGAGTATACGGCTATAAAGGCGGCTACGCTTCTTGACGGTGTGTCCGATTTCAAGGTCACATCGGTAACAGGCTCGTGGATAACTCTTGAGTGGGCTAAGAATGACAAGGCAACAGGCTACGCTATCGAGCAGTACAAGGGCGGTAAGTGGACGGTAATCGCTACTACGAAGAATAACACAACGCTTAAGTTCACGGTTAAGGGACTTAAGAATGAAACCACATATTCATTCAGAATAAGGGCGTATAAGACTGCCGGTGCTTCAAACGTTTACAGCGATTATGTGAGAATCGCAGGCAAGACGAGGATACCGAATGTTGCAAAGTTCACAGGTTCTGCGGTTTCTGCAAGTGCGGTGAAGCTCGACTGGAGCAAGAATGACAAGGCTACGGGCTATGTTATCGAGCAGTATAAGGGTGGTAAGTGGACGGCAATTACTACTACGAAGAATAATGCCACGCTTACGTTTACTGTCAAGGGACTTGCAAAGGGTACTACTTATTCTTTCAGAATAAAATCGTTCAGAAAGACGGGAAGTACGACTGAGTTCAGCGAGTATGCAAGCGTTAAGGCGGCTACGGATAAGTAAACTTAAGTAAGCTGTTGGCGGTTCGGGTTTTGTCGGTTTGCACGATTTAATCTGAATTGCAGGTCTTACCGGAAAAATATTACAATCAGGGCATGGTTCACGAGGGTGGGCTGTGCCTTTTTTGCCGTTATAAGTGCTGATTTTGCCCGGTTGTTGAAAGAGGGGAAACAGAAGTGTTATTATTGACATAAGGATTTTGTTTGCGGTCAAGCTGTGATGCTGAAAACGGCAGTACGGCTTTCGCAAATGCAAATATAGAGAAAAGGAGAAAATCAATGAATGGTAAGAGAGTGAGAATGGCTGTAATGTCGGCGGTGATTCTGTCGGCGCTCGCTGTGAGCGGTTGTTCATCGGAGGGAAGCGTTTCGTATAATGGATCGGGCGAGAAGGCGGACGATGTATCCGCATCGCTTTCGACTCCGGTAACTTCCGATACAACAAACAGCAGTGAAAGCAAGAAAACACAGGAGCAGACATCTTCTGAGAGCAAGCCTGCCGTTACAAGCACAAATAAAGCGGAAACAACAGCCGTTACAACAAAGAAGGATAACGCTGTAAAAGCGGAATGGAAAGAAACAAAGGCTGACGGCACAAAGTATGTTACTGTGGGCTGTTACAGCAGAGAAAAAGCCGTTCTCGGAGCAAAAACGGTAAAGCTGTATAACGTCAACGACAAGGTTACGGTGGTAGCTGTGACCGATACGGGATACGCAAAGCTGAAGGACGGTACTTTTATACATAACGATTTTCTGTCGGACAGCAAGGTGACGGTCACGGCCGCACCGACAAGCCAGTCGTCAAAGAAGCCGACAGAGCAGAAGCCGGCACAGTCGCAGACTTCGGAGTATTCCTGGGTGATAAAGCCGAGTTATGTGTATGATGAGGTGGAGATACTGATGGATTGCCAAGTAAATCCCGACTCTATAAAAGGTGAGGATGAAATATCAATTCCGTATGGCTATACATATAAGATAGCAAAAGTAACTCCGACACCTGATGATCCGTACAGCAGCTATATGTATGAACCCGGCGGCAGAATTAATGGTATATTTGTTGTGACGACAAACGGGAAAAAATATGCAGTTGATTCTTCGGGCAAAAAAATTGTTAATCAAGGTTTTGATTATATAACAAACCCATATGGTCTGATTGCGTTCAGAAACGCAAACGATGATAAATGCTACAGTCTTGATGATAACGGAAAACTAATGGAAGTTCATGATATGTATGTGCATAACTGGGGCATTTTTCCTGAACTTGTGTATGATTTGAGTACCAGCGTTGTTTTTCGCTATGACTACGGCGGAATACGTGATAATGACTATGAGGTTAAAAATGCTACAGTCATATATTCTGCGTATATAAATGACCAAAAACATATAGAGGAAAAAGTTAAGGTTGGCTTATATCGGGGAAACACATTTTTAATTCCGTGCGAATATGACGGCTGTTTATCGGATTTCACAAAACATAACTGTGGTCTGGTAATTACACCTCCGGCTGATAACAGGCTGGTATTCTATAAAGGTAACAAAATATATATCTTTGATGATGACGGAAAATGTTATTCGAAAGGTGTTTACGACAAGCCCGACAGCAATCAGGGAATGTACTATCTGAACGGCTATCTTCCTGTGTGCAAAGGCGGTAAATGGGGGCTTATTGACATCAACGGAAAAGAAGTGCTGAAGTGTAGGTTTGAAGATATTACTTCGGTTTATGACGGTAAGGCGTGGGCTAAGGAGAACGGCAAGTGGGGCGTAATAAAGCTTGCGTGAGATGAATAAATAAACGGCGGACGGCAATAATAGCGTAAGCTGTGTATAGGAAAACGACCGAAGGCACTGTTGATGGTGTCCTTCGGTCGTTTTTTGTTTGTAGCTTTAGCAAAAATAAACCACCGCTTGAAGCGGTGGAATAAAAGACTTTA